>Ga0209542_10006585_pt1 | contig 22538 bp, 21 predicted proteins | sample RifCSPhighO2_01_FD_184028 | JGI IMG/M metagenome (GOLD analysis project Ga0209542, IMG submission 184028) | Soil microbial communities from Rifle, Colorado - Rifle CSP2_plank highO2_0.1 (SPAdes) (version 2) | ecosystem: Environmental > Terrestrial > Deep subsurface > Rock core/Sediment ... | reverse complement strand
CAAGATCCTTCGCATCCCTGCATTCATCCTCAAGGAGAGGCGCGGCGAAGCGTCGAAGGACGACGATCACAAGACGCTCGCATGTCTCGTGTCGGAAGAGCCGGAGCTTTTCTACGGGGTGGGGCCGCGCGACCGCGGCTTCATCAGGATGCGCGAGGCGTACCGTGCGCGTCGCGACACGCAGAAGGATCGGATCCGCTGTGAACAGCGGCTTCGGCAGCACGTGATCGGGAGGATTTTCCTCTCCGAAGACGGGCATTACCAGGAGGGGAAGATCGAGGACGCCTACGATTGCGAGAAGGCGAACGACGTGATCCTCACGAACCTCCTTGAGGAGGAGGCGAAGCGCGAGGCGGAGCTCAAGAAGTTCGTCCGCGCGCTCGACGTCTGGCCGGTGGTCTTTGCCCCAATCGAGGGAGTAGGCGAGGTGCTGGCCGCGGGGCTCATGTCGCCGATCGGCGACATCCGGCGGTTCGAGGTTGCGCCCGACTTCACTGACGCGAACACTCCGGAAGAGCGCCAGCGCCGCGTCAACAAGGCGGCGGGGAAGTCGAAGGCCAAGCTCAAGGCGTTCTGCGGTGTGCATGTGCTTCCCGATGGCCGCTTCGCGCGAAAGCGCATGCGTGAGGTCGCCAACTGGAATCCTGCGGCTCGGCAAGCTCTCTACCTCCTCGGCCAGCAGTTCGTCTACCGGCCGGAGTCGGAGTGGGGCAAGCGCTACCGCGGGTACAAGGTGAAGTTCCGCGAGAAGCACCCGGAGGTCGTCATGGTGGAGGGCAAGAAGCGCTACACCGACGGCCACATCCACAAGATGGCGATCTGGCGGACGCTCACGAAGTTCGTCGAGCGCCTCTGGACCGACTGGATGCGGGTCGAGACGGGTCTGCCTGTCGTCCGGAAGGAGGAAGCGGCCGCCTGACCGGCGATGAATCGCAAGACGTTGCTGGTCTTGTCTCTCGGGACGCCAAGGCGGGTGTCTTGCGATAGCGAAGATAGCCCGATGACGTGGCGTGGAATGTCCGTCAGTGGACGTAGCGCCTGGTGTCGTCGGCTGCGGTAAGTGTTGGGGACGATTACGCCCTTGTCGTAAAGACGTGAAAGAGGATGTCCCCGATGTTCGTTAAAAAGCGAGACGATTCGGCGTATGTCTTTCGAGACGATTCGTCGATTGTTTCGCAAAGTTCCGGCGCGGACGAATCCATCCATGTTTGAAAGAAAGAAGAGGTTTGTGTCCGCACCATCAACTGTAAACATGAGTAAGGACGTCAGCAGCCATGTTCTTCGAAGAACGATTGCGCGATTGTCCTTGCTCCCAACCCCCGCCACCCGATCAACATCGTGGCGGGGCTTTTCTTTTTTTTGTGCAAGATTTGAAGACGTGAAGAAGAGAGAATTATTACTATTACTGTTACTACTACGATATATCGTAGTACATGGCGCAGGGCACTTGGAGGCCCGGCTTCCAAGTTGAGGTATTTATTTCTTTTGGCGCAAATACCGTGGATGCGAAGCCCACGGCGGTTTACCGAATCGGCGTAGTATAACTACGATATATCGTAGTAACTGCCGAGCACTGATATTCTATTTACTATTTGTCTTGCAGATATTATTTATCCATGTTAGGAATATATAAAGAGATGGTACGTTTATTCGGGTGTCTTACGAGACGCAGACGAGACTGTACCCTCGCAACCTTTGCCTCACGACGTCGCTACTGTTCTTTTGAACGAATGTGCGCGTGTGAGGCAGATATAGAGATGGACGACAATAGAGTTGTTCTTCGGAACGTTGGTTTGGTTGTCCATCTGCGTGCTACCCGCGATGGCATATGTGTCTAGAAAGACGACTTACCTCCTGCGGGCAAGTACATTGAAAACCAGAGAGAGCGATGGAGCGGGTGTTCTTCGGAACGTCACTCAATTTGCTCTTCAATATAGAGCGGGGCACTCGTTGAGTTATCCTTTTAGGACGAAGAACACTATATCCCGCTTTGATTTTTGCGAGACGACATTCGCGGTGCCTTTCGAGGCGAAAAGGCCATTGTCTCGCAAAATTGCGGTAAGGATGGGCGAGACGTTGATCAAGCTGTCTTTCAAAACGTAGATCACAATGTCTCGCAAAACTGCGGAGGGGACGCTAGGGCACTTGTTCAAAAGAACGTTGGTTGCGTTGTCCCCGCCCTTCCCTTCAAAGGATACAAGGACGACACTTGGTGTGTTCGTAGGAACGATCTTGTAGTTGTCCTTGCGGTAAGAAAACCCTGTGCGGACGTGATCAACGTTGTCCTTATGGACGTTTCATGGCGTGTCCGCACGTTGTTCCATATCTGAAAATTTTATGCGGACGAACGTGGTATTGTTCTTATGGACGTAGAGCCAGTTGTCCGCGCCTTTGCTCCTTATATCAAGCTCTTCTGCGGACGATCGTGACTCTGTCCTTATGGACGAAAAGAGCGCTGTCCGCATCGTTGCTCCGTGTCTCAAAGATGCGGAGTTTTTTATCCCGTTAGAAATAATGCCTTACTGTTCTATGGCGTGGGTCATTACTTGGGACAATTCACGTGGGTGTCTATGCCAGACGGGAATTTCTAACGGGATTTCTTTAAGGTATGATATATACATGAAGCGCATCGGTGTTCTCATGGGCGGGCCGTCGAGCGAGCATGATGTTTCGCTTTTATCTGGCATGAATGTGATGCGCGCTCTCGAAGGCCGTTTTGAAGCTGTGCCAATTTTCATCACAAAAAGCGGCGCGTGGCTTTTTGGCCATGAGCGGCGCTGGGTCAATCCGGCGGGCGCGCTGGGGCATGTCGATGCAATTTTTAACGCGCTTCACGGCGAGTACGGGGAAGACGGCAAGATACAGCAAATTCTTAACCATTTTAAAATCCCGTATACCGGGTCCGAAGCGCTTTCATCTGCGCTTGCGATGAATAAAATAGCCGCGCAAAAAATTCTCGAAGGCGCTGGTATCAGAATGCCGCGGAGTCTCGTCATGGGCCCGCATGATCTCGATACTAGATCGGTTATGGCGTTTTCCGCGCCGCCGTGGATTGTAAAGCCGATGAGCCGCGGCTCGTCGGTCGGCGTCTCAAAAGTAGGAATGCGCGAAGATCTTCCGACAGCATTTGCAAAAGCCCTCGCCGTTGACCCGCATCTCGTAGTACAGGAATTTATACCGGGGCGCGAAATAACATGTGGAGTTCTTGAACATTTTGACGGGCATCCGCTCACGGCGCTCGCACCTATCGAGATTATCCCTCCAAAAGACGCAGATTTTTTTGACTATCAGGTGAAATATAACGGCGCGACCGAAGAGCGTTGTCCCGCCGATTTGCATGGCGCGATGCTTGCGCACATCCATGAAACCGCTTCACTCGCGCATACGGCGCTCGGGCTCCGCCATTATTCGCGCTCGGATATGATTATAAAACCGTCCGACAAAACACGCCGCGCTCCGGAACTCTATCTTCTCGAGGTAAATACGCTCCCTGGCCTTACATCAGAGTCGCTTTTCCCGAAAGCCGCCCGCCATGCCGGGCTTGAATTCCCGGACCTTATCTCGCATATCATTGGTCTTACTGGTGTGGTATAATAAATTCAATGGATGAGCTTGTCAAAAAAGTTGAGTCGTGGGTTGAACGGGGCGTTATAAATATTCGCACGGCGCGGAGGATTCTTGCCGCAGAGGGTGTTAATGCGGAAGATGCTCTTCAGATAAAATCCGGCGGGCGCGTTGTCTCCGTTATTTCCGTTCTTGGGGCGATTCTCGTCGGACTTGGCATTATTCTTTTTATCGGGACCAATTGGGCAGAAATCTCCGTTACCGGCAAGCTCGGTATTATTTCTGCCGCGATACTCATTGCATACGGGGCAGGGTACTATCTTAAATATATTCTCGGCACTTATCCGCGTGTGGGTGATGCGTTGATGCTCATTGGCGGCATTTCGTATGGTGCGGGACTGTTTCTCGTTGCGCAAATGTTTCATACAAACGCAAATCCGGTAACGCTTTTTTTCATCTGGGGCGCGGGCTTGATGCCGCTCATGCTCTTTCTGCGAGATGAGCTTTTGTATGTGCTCGCATCCATTGTCTTTGTTGCTTGGTCAATTTCTGCCGTGTTTTACGAAGAATTTTTTGGTATTTTTTTCTCGCGCGCATTACCCCAGCCACACTACTGGTATTTTGCGCTGTGGCTTTTCATTCTCTTGCCTATCACCGGATATTTTCGTTTTAAAAAAGGATATGCAGTCAATCTCCTGGGGTTTCTTGTGTGGTTCGGTATTACGGTTGTCATGTGGCAAACTGGGCTTACCGGAGCGGATGAAGGCGTTCTCGTGCAAACCTTGCTCTATTATCTCTTTTTAGGGATCAATCTTATTCTCATCGGTCGTTTGGGCAGTATTGTTGCGTCGCTTGATGAGTTCGGATTTATTACGCGGGTTCTTGGTGGCGCCGCCATGGTGGTGCCTCTGTACATCCTTTCGTGGAATAGCGTTCTTTTTATGTATCAAGCAAAAGCCCCGCTTGCTGGCATATCGCTGATTGTATTTTATGCCCTTGCAGTTCTCGCGGTTGTCCTGCTCGCGCTTTATTTTTTAAGCGTCTCGACGGCAGAGGCCCGCCGTATAGCGTGGCGGGAAGGCGGCATTTTAGCGCTGATTGCCGTGCTTGCAATTGTGTTTTATCTTTTCCCTGTATCCTTTGGCGGGCGGACGTATTATTACGGTTATGGGGAGGATATTTTCCATCCTTTTGTGCTCCCATGGAACGTCGCGCTTTTGGCATTCAACATAATGCTGATCATTATAGGTTATTTTGAACGGAGGCATCTTTTTGTGAACATCGGGATCATTTTTTTCATAATCCACGTCATCTCGAGGTATTTTGATATTTTTGCATTACAGCTCGGCACATCATTTTCGTTCATAGTAGGCGGTGTCCTGCTTTTGGTGCTCGCTGTTTCGCTCGAACGTTTCCGAAGGGGCTTGATTAAAAAAATGAATGAAACAAGTTTAACTTCGGGAGTACCACAGGCATGAATACACTGTTTTCAAAACACGCTTTCATTTTTATAGGCCTTGTTGTGTTGCAGGTTGTGATTATTTTTGGGTTGTACGCAAATCGTCTCCAGACGCTTGCGACGGGCAGAGAGGTTATGTTGCGTACTGTGCCGGTTGATCCGCGCGATTTATTGCGCGGGGAATACGTGGCTCTTCGATACGAAATTTCGTCTGTGTCTTCCTATTCTGCGCCCAGCGCTAAGACTCTGCGGCCGGGGGATACTGTATACGTAGTGCTCGAAGAAGGGCATGATGGATATTGGCAAGCGGGAGACGTACTCACTGCAAAGCCGACTGACTTTTCCGTATTTCTTCGAGGTAAGGTACTTTCGGCCAATGAACCATCGCGCGTGGGGGCGACACCCGGCAATATTCAGATTGAGTATGGCATTGAAAAGTATTTTGTTGAGGCTGGCAAGGGGAGAGAACTTGAGCGTTCAGGTAGTTTAAAAGTGATTATTGCCGTTGATCGCGATGGCAAAGCTGTTATTAAGCGTGTTGAGCCAATCGAGACCGTCAATCCAATGGTTGGAGGTCGTACAAGCCCAATAAACATGGGCAGGGATACGCGACGCGTAGCGGATATGGGGCAACTGCAGCTAGGGCTCGAGCTATACTTCGACGAAAAGAAAGAATATCCAGCTACTCTTGCTGTTTTAGCGCCGACATATATCAGCCCTATTCCGCTCGATCCTTTTGGCGCGCAATATGGTTATAGCCGCACATCAACTTCTACCTACGAGATGTGGGCATTTCTTGAAGACCCAACAAATTCAGCGTTGCGTACCGATGTTCGTCCTGATAATGGCTCGCGTTATGATTGTACAGAGAAGGGCTGTTTTCAGAGCGTTCAGGATAACTTTTAACGATTTCTTGGCGGTGCATATTGAAAGGTCGTTCGACTGGAGTAAGTTATATATATTTAAATGGAAAAACGAAAAGTTGCCGATTGCAGATTGATGCCGAGTGAAAGCAATTGCCAGATGACGATGATCGGGCCGGAAGAGGATTTACTCGATGCGGCGGTAGATCATGCAGTATCAAAGCATGGCCACGAGCGTAGTCCCAAACTGCGCGAAGGGATCAAGACAATGCTCAAAGACGAAGAGTAGACCCCGTCAGTAGAAAATTGCGTTACGCAACTGTTTAGGGAGGCATGAGTATTTCAATGGATTCACACGATAGTGCGAGAAGGTCGCAACCACAATCATAGCGTAAAGAAACAACGCAATTTTTCACTGCGGGGTAAGATTCTGCAGGCGTTATAACATACCAAATTAAAGCGATCGCTTTAATTTGGTATGTTATTTTTGACTGGATAATTTCGCACCAGCTCTTCTGCTGACGCGGAGCGTCACTACCTTCGGCAGGTGGCATTGATTTATCGGAGAGACTAGCGTTCAATATATAAAGAATAGTTATTTGACAGGCGTGCTAGCTAGAGGAGGGGGCTATGGGCGAATTTCCGCTTATCGATCCGGCGGTCAAGCTATGTGAGCGTTGTACGCGCCGCCCGGGAATTAAGAGGCAAAAACGTCTTTGTGGTTCGTGTGCGGTACAATACTATGAGTTCAATAGAATACGGAAGACAAAGGGGTTGCCGCTTTTCTCTTCGATAGCTGAATATATCGCACTCCATCCACTGGGTGGGTTGAAACAAAAAGCCCCGGCAGGCCCGTTCTTGCTATCGGAAAACGAGTTTTGTACCCACGAGAGTAATCTTCGCGAATATATCGATGGTTTTGTCATAGGCGGTCATGCAACTCGGACTGTTTGTGAGACGATTGACCGGGTAGCAAGATTTGATGTTCCCGTTTTGGTGTATGGCGAGACGGGTACCGGCAAGGAACTGGTTGCGCAGGCGATTCATCAAAAAAGCAGTCGTTCGCACAGGCGGTTTGTGCTTGTTGATTGCACCGCGCTTAGTGAAAACCTGATTGAAAGCGAGCTTTTTGGTCATGAGCGCGGATCGTTTACCAATGCGCTTCAGATGAGAAAGGGTCTTTTTGAGGATGCGGACGGTGGGACGGTTTTTCTCGACGAAATTTCCGAGCTTCCCTATGGGATGCAAAAGAAGTTGCTTCGCGTGCTTGAGTCGCATGCTGTTCGGCGAGTCGGTGGCAATACGTATCATTCGTTCGATTTTCGGGTTATAGCCGCTTCCAATCGCAATCTGCCGCTTTTAGTCAAAGAAGGGAAATTCCGCAGTGATCTTTTTTTCCGTCTCAACGGCATCATAATCACACTTCCTCCGCTTCGCGAGCGGCTCGAGGAGATTGCTCCGCTTACCCATTTTTTTATGAAGCAGGCAGGCATGCTGTCGATGAAATTTCCACCGGAGGTGCAAGCGATACTCCACTCTTATAGCTGGCCCGGCAATATACGCGAGTTGAAGTATGCAGTTGAGCGTGCGCGTATGTTCCTTGATAACGGCGTATTTGAGAAAAAAGCATTGCCGCCCGAGGTAACTGGGCTTTGTCCGCCGATTGAACATCCTTTTGTAGAAGGCCAAATATCGCCCCGTCCACTGCAGGAGTTAGTGCAGGAATATGTTGATAGAGTTATGAAACACTGCGGCGGCGTTAAGAAAGAAGCCGCGCGTGTACTGGGTGTCAAGCGCACAACTCTCCATGCACATTTACAGAGACGTAATAAAATCAAAAAACATAAACACTCCTTCTAGACCAGAAGGGGTTTTTTATTTAGTGTAGGCGGCAGAAGTATAACGTAGACCTAGATAGAATCTCGTGCACCTTCTCGGCGTACCCACGGAGTGCTCCCAGCACTCCGGAGTTCGCCCTATCATCCGATAGGGCGCCACGTCGAATGACTTGGCGATTCTTTCATCGAGACCGCAAAACAGAAAATAGCTCTGCACATTCAAGCCAGAAAAGCTGGCACGCCGCAGAAGAAGTTATTTTTCTAATCCCAAACTATCTCGTAGTTCCTTCAATTTTATACCATCTTCAATCCATCTCCGCAAATCGGCAACCTTTTTTCTTTGATCGTCAAAAGATTTTTCGACATTGAAAATTTGAAATGAAAGCCGTTTCACTTGTTCCGGTGATCTATCGGTTTCGGAAATTTTTTTTGCCAATTCTTTTAATATCTCTTTGGCACTTTCGTCTCGCTGCAATCTTTCGGCAATCATCGGCTCATTCACAAAGGCGCCATATATTCCATCGGCTGATGTTTCTAGGTTAATATTTGTGGTAACTCTGTCCAAAAGCGTTTCTGCCACTTGGCGTCTTTGCATAAATTCTTGCTCAAAAACTTGGCTGATTTCATCAACGTCTTCTATTGTAAGGTTGCCGATTTCTGTAAGCATTCGAAGATCAGTTGCATCAAAAGGTCTTGTCCAGTGGATTTTGAAATAAGCTACTTTAGCAGGATGAGATAGATTGATTTCAGCTCCTTGATAACTTTTTGTGTTTGGTTCATACCATTTAGCAGGAAGTTTAACCTCGCCATATCCTAAAGGATTTTTGTCTGCATCTCGTTTTACGAGGTGGACATCAATATAGTTAAGTTTCTCATTTTCTTTAACGATCTCTTGTTCATCAATTGCGGCAATCATGAGGTGCGCTTCCGGTGCTTCTCTAAACTGCCGTGCGCTGACGCGCTCCATTTGACGTTTTGTTTCATTAGTAGGATGTTCGGTGGATAAAAATAATCCATAACCATTTCGTCCTAACTGGTCATCTAATTTTTCTAAGTCGTTTGCTTCAATACTCAAATCCACGTCCTTGTGCACACCAATATATTCACCCTTCATAAGAGAAATATTGAGTGCTCCATCTAGTTGCCACCGCACATCCGAACCTTCAAAAATTTTACCGAGCTTACTAATATTGCTATCCATAGATTCTCGTTCTTCTGGCGTCGGCATTCTCCGTACGTCTCCTTTGTCTTGTTCTGTTATCAACTCGTCTAAAAATTGCGGACGCTCTTGAAACTTAAAACGCTCGCGGGTTTCCGACGCTACTTTTTGCTCTGGCGTCATCATTTTTTCTGCTTTTGCAATTTCCTCCGGTGGAGGAGTATATTTTTCCATTCCTTCTCTCATATTAAATATTTGGCGGAAGTGGGGCATTGGGAGAATCTCGTGCGCCCCATCATTTGATAGGGCGAACTCCCGTTTGCCGAATGTTCCGATGCGCAAAGGTGGACCTAGGGAGAATCGGTTTTCTCCTTCAGAAAACACGGGGAATGTCCCCAGCATTCCCTTCGATTCTCCCATTATAATACGATTGCCAAAATAAAATCACCCCCTGTGGGGCGATTTTATTTTACCAATGGATCTAGGGAGAATCTCGTGCGCTTTCTCTGCGCACCCATGGAGTGCTCCCAGCACTCCGGAGTTCGATTCTTTCATCGAGACCACAAAACAGAAAATAGCTCCGCTTTGTGCGGAGCTATTTTCAACTTTGGACCTGGGGAGAATCGAACTCCCGTCTGCCGAATGCAAATCGGCCGTTTTACCACTGAACTACAGGCCCGTGTAGGCAAAATACTATCATAAAAAAATCTGTTCGTATAGAGATCGGTCTGCTAGTGCCAATCAAACGAGGATGATGCCCATTCGATCAAGTTTTTCATGTCTGTGAAGTTATCGTCCGAATATAACACAACAAATACCAAGAACCCCTTGCCATTGGGGCTCGTTGTGATGACCGCAAGATTTTTCTTTGCGAGTGTCGTTGTGCCTGTTTTCCCGCCAAGGATATGGAGGGGGAGCGTCGCGTCGTCCAGCAGTTGGTCTGTTGTCGTTGCGGTATAGAATTTTCCGCTGAGTATATCCCGCACGCTATATGATTTTTCGCCCAGTATGGCGAAAAGGCGAGGTTGCGATGTATAGAGGTGAGCAAGAAGGCGGGAGATATCTCGTGCCGAAGAATGATTTGCCGGCGTTTCGCTGTCCGGGTCGAGTCCTGTAGGATTCCCATACCATGTATGCTCGAGGCCGAGCGCGCGCGCCTTTTCGTTCATTCGACGTATAAATAATTCGCGTCCGTAGGCGAGGGCGAGCGCCTCCGCGGCGTCATTATTTGATTCGATGAAAAGCATACGAAGAAGCGTGTCAACAGAAAATTTCTCGCCGCCAAGAAATTTGCCGCTCGATCCTTCTTGTAAAATCGCTTCTTTCCCTATTGTAATCTCTTGCGAGTGTTCAAATATCTCTGAAGCGACAAGCCCCGTCATGAGCTTTGTGATGCTCGCCGTAAGGTGTTCGTCAGACGTCCCTTTCTCCGTAAGGACGTGCTCTTGGCCGTCTGGGGCTGTATAGATGCCGATATATGCGAAAGCAGAAAGCGGTGCCAGGCTTGCGGCGGCATCGTGTTTTAGAGTGGGGAGGTCGAGCGGTTGCTGGGGCGTCGTCGTTCTTTCAGTAAAAAGAAACGGGAAAGCTATGGCGGAAGGTGTTATATAGGGTTTGCGTGGCATGTTGCCGCGCGAAAATAAGACCACGAAGGAATATGCGGTGACGATAACCACAAGGATTGTGATAAAAATATGCCGGACACGCAGAGAGTCCATAAGACTATCCTAAAGACAAATGTGTCGGAGAACAAGGTGCAGGAACGCTCGAACGCAAAAAATCTTCCGCTATCCTCTTCTGTCGTGTAGAGTAGAGGTATGGAGACCGTTGTCTTTTTTGATGTTGACGGGACACTGCTCCGCGGCAACATCAATTCGCTGCTTATCTGGAATCTCTATAAAAAGCGCGTTATATCGCCAGTGCTTTTATTTCGGGCGTCGTTTTGGTATGCGCTGTGGTGGCTTGGGTTTTACAGCGATTTAAATATTATTGCGCGGAAAGGCGCGCGAGAACTGACCGGTATGTCGCGGGAAAAACTCGACGAGATTTTTGATCGTGTCTTTGAAGTTGAAGTAAAGCGTAGGATTTATAAGGAGGGAGAGCAGCTTATCCGCGACCATCAGGGGCAGGGGCATGAGGTGGTTCTCCTGTCCAGTTCGTTCGAACCATTTATCCGGAAGATTGCCGAATTTTTTAAACTTCCCTATATCGCAACGCGTCTTAGTCTTGCCGATGATATCTATACAGGCGAGATCATGGGGGACGTTGTTGGCGGCAATAAACATCGGATTGTGCGGGCATATCTCGACGGCCGTGATGCCAATGCCACGTATGCCTATACTGATCACTACCAAGATATCGAGCTTCTTGAAATTGTAACGCATCCGTTTGCGGTCAATCCCGACTCTCGGCTTGAAAACATTGCGCGCGTGCGCCGATGGCCTATCTTACGGTTCTCGCGCATGCTCGGAGATGGTTCACAATGAAAGTAAGAATCCGGCGCATTGATAAATCGCTCCCGCTCCCTGAGTATCATTCGGAGGGAGCGGCCGGTTTTGATTTTTACTGCAGAGAAACGGTTAGCGTGGAGCCAAAATCGCTTGCGATGGTCCCGCTCAATATAGCGCTCGAGCCGCCCGAAGGGCATATGCTTTTACTCGCTTCCCGCTCGTCCACGCCAAAACGGGGGATTATGATTGCAAACGGCATAGGTATCGGCGATCGCGATTTTGCGGGAAACAATGACGAATATCGCGCGCTTGTATACAATTATACCGATAAACCAGTGACGGTTGCTCGGGGTGACCGGATTGCGCAAGGGATTTTTCTCCGGTGCGATCGAGTCGAATGGGAGGAAGTTGATGACCTCGGCACGCCGGATCGCGGCGGATTTGGTTCAACAGGTGCATAAAAAACAGCCATTGAATTAACGACTGCCTATAGTATAATCGATATAGATTACTCCATGGGAGGATGGGGATGGAGACGCTCTTTGTCATAACATGGTGCGCCATTTTATTTTACGGCTTCCTGCTTATATTTTCGGATAAATTATTGAAAATATATTTTGGTGTCGAGAAGAATAAATATTTGAAATGTGAGAACGAAGTCGAAGAACGCGTATTGTTCTTAGAAGCACTTACAGATAAAGCCGAATTGTTATTGCGGGAAGGAGACAACTTTATCCGAGAGATTAAACAGACCGGATACCGACAAGGGTCGCATGATGGGTGGTTCACTCTCATAGGTGGTTTACGCAGCGATCTCCGGCATACGTATCTTATCTGTATCGAGAGCCGTTCGATTGTTTTTTCTTTGAAAAGGTTGAGACTCGGAGCGTTAAAAGATGCAAAATTACGCTGGCGGCTAAGATTTTTCTGTTTCCGGTGGGACTCTCTTTGTCTCTTTACAAGATATATTTTGCCGCATTATCCAATGTTCCGGAATTCTCCGCGGCTGGCATTTTCTAGGGAAGCCCCTATATGGTTCCCGTTTTAACCCAAAATAATCAGCGGGGCGATAACTCGTATCCGCGCCTGCCCTTCCGAAGTCCAGAAGAACAAGGGGGGCTTTTTCATTTTCTCTGGCAGAATACCCCACGGATGAATGCCGGCCCCGGAGCGAAGCGGATGGAGAAAACATAAATCCAGCTTGCTGCGGGGATTTCTATTTGTTTATCAAAATAGAGTAACTACTACGATATATCGTAGTAGTTGAGTTTGGTAAACGTTTCAAAAAATATCAAATTGACACTCCCGGTGTGTCAACTGGAGAAGTATTGGAATAAAAACGCCGCTCTGTTTTACAGAGCGGTTAAGCGGCTTTGAGTAGCATGACTTCTCCATCATTACCGTTAGGAGGAGGGTTTCTGTCGATAAAAAAGAGCCAAGAAAAGCGGGTTCCTATAGTGAGTGAGTAGATACCATTGATGCCGCCCACCACGTACATCCAGAGCTGGGGATTGTCGCAAAACCAGCTCATACCGAGCCAGTAGTTATGCCACCATCCTACCCAATAGCCGAGGACAAAGCCAAGAGCAATCTTTACAATAGCCAGCACCCATATGAGAGCGAACGTGAATGGGTCTTCGAGTATCCTTTTCATGATTCTCCCCCTCAAACGTGTATACATGTGGAAGTGTTCTTGGGTTTCCCATCACACTTCGGGCAGTACGGGAGTGGGACTTGTCTTACTTCGCCAAACCCCGTACACTGGGAACCAAAAAATCTAATATGAATTGATACGTCACATGTAGTTTGCTGAATTGCGGAGTCGCATTTCTTGCATGTGTACCCGCCCCCCGTCTTTTCATAGAACTTTTCGACATGGAATGCTATTGCATCGTCAAAACTTTGCCTACTCAAACCGGCGGCCGGTGCTTCCACGGTAACCTCCTTCGAATCTATTGCCATTTAAGCACACATAAGCAGCTCTCGCAAGGGTTCCAGTCAAGTCTTCTCTATCCCCTGCAACAAGATTATACAAAAAACGGTTTGCATTTTTCGCATCGTAGTATTATTCTGCTTATAGATTCAGGCCTAAAGGAGGCGTTTTGTGTTCAAAGAAGAAGAACTTCCGATTCCTGTCAGGAATATCTTGAAAATTGCATGGGGCACTCTCGGGTCCACTGCGCATCGATATTTTTATAATTTTATAGATGGCAAAGTAGTGAATGTGCTCGAAGATGGTTCAAAGGCATGCGCGGTGGTGATATCTCATATCATTATTTGCGTACGGCATAAAAACCACATTTTTTTGCAGAATCCGCATGCGACGGTGGACGGGCTCATTGCGGATCTCGAGCGGTGCGGATGGGTTGATGTTGATACAAAAGAGCGGCGTCCTGGGAGTGTCGTTGTATGGGAGAAAGCGAATGGAAATAGACATATTGGGATCGGAGTTTCCGAATATAAGGTTTTGAGCAACTGCAAAGAGGGAAAAGTCCCCGTTCTTCATAGTTGGACAACCGAATCGGATGACGAAATACCACGCGCGATAGAACGCATTCTTTGGCACCCTTTGTTTGACGATAAATAAAAAGTAACAGCGCTTTCGGGCGCTTTTTTATTAATTGAGATTGGGTATACCATACTCAATAAATATGCCATGGCTGAATTATTGAGTATAGACCTTAGCACAAAGATTTGAAATGCGACTTTTCGGTGCGGGGTTGACCCCGTTAAAAGTTACAAAGCCTTATTTGTCTAAATATGCTGATTACTCTGAAAAGGACATAATATATCTGACTCGGCTCGGGAACTTCTAACGGGGTTGACATTTGGCGCCAGAGCCGAGATGATAAGTATACTATGAATAAAACACTTATCGGTATTGTTATCGCGGTATTGGTCGTTGGTGCCGCTGTATTTTATTTTCAATCAAAACCGGTTCAAGCTCCGACTGAATCAATAACGCCTCCGGCAGATACGACGACGAAACAAGACAACGGCACGACGGAACGTAAATCAATCAGTATTAGTCTGAAGGAGCAGAATGCATCGAAGGAAACAGGATCGGCGACTCTTACTGACCTCGGCGATGGAAAGACAAAAGTAGAGGTCAGTCTTACGGGGGCGCCTCAAACCATATCACAGCCCGCACATATTCATACCGGATCATGTGCGACGCTTGGGGGCGTTAAATATCCGCTCACGGATGTCGTTAACGGCGCGTTAGAAAAAATCCTTGATGTCTCGATGGACGCTCTATTGAGCCAGCTTCCGCTCGCGATCAATGTTCACAAATCCCAATCGGAAGCAAAAGTGTATGTTTCCTGCGGCGATATCAGCAGAGATGGCATGATGGGTATGAGTGGCTCCATGATGGATAGCGGCACGATGATGGAGAATAGTGTCACGATTGAGATTACCTCGGGCGGTTTTTCTCCGCAGACCGTAACCGTGAAGGCCGGAACGAAAGTAACATGGATAAATAAGACAACGAGCACAAGTTGGCCTGCTACGGCGATTCATCCGACGCATACTGTCTATCCGGGCTCTGATATCAAGAAATGCGGAACAAGCGAGGCCGGTGCCATTTTTGACGCATGCCGCGAACTCAAGCCAAACGAATCCTATTCATTTGTATTTAATGAAAAGGGGACGTGGGCGTATCACGACCATGTCCGTTCCGGCCGATTTGGGAAGATTGTTGTTGAGTAGAGCCTAGAGCATGTCTGAAAACCCTATCCTTGCTGCGGCAGTGGATTTTTGACTGCGACCTGCTCAACGTATTCCCGATACGTTTCGTCGTCCACTCGATCGCCTCGTCTTAATAATCCACTGCCTCGTTATCAAAAGCGGGTTTCCAAACATGCTCTAGCTCAAAATGCCATGCAAATCAAAAACCGCGCTTATGAGCGCGGTTTTTGATTTGCGAGTCCGCGCCATTTTCTTTACCCCGTTACAAGAAAGCCACTGGCGTAAGCTCGTGAATGAATTGTGGCGTGCACGCAAACCCCGAGATAAATCCCGTTAGAAATCCCCACGTGGCATTTTAGATCTCTATGAGAATTGTTCTAAGCGGTAACCCACGCCATAGAGCGGCGGGGTATTATTTCTAACGGGATAAAATAACCACAAGCGTAAGCTTGTGGTCACCTTGTAACGGGGTTTATTATTATTACATGCTCGATATCAAATTTATCCGGGAAAATCCCTTACTTATCAAAGAGGCTGCGCGGAAGAAACATATCCAGCTCAACGTAGATGAGCTTCTTGAGATGGATGAAAAACGCCGTGCCGCTCGCACGGGAGTAGAGGCGATGCGCGCTGAAATAAACGCCGCGTCCGATGCTATTGCAAAAATCTCGAACGAAACAGACCGTACGCGGGCAATCGAGAAGACGCGGGAGTTTAAAGAAACACTTGAAGAGAAAGAAAAAGAGCTCGTGGCGCTCGAAGAGAAATTCGGAGCACTCATGCATAGCGTTCCCAACGTGCCGGACCCCTCTGTGCCCGACGGCGAGACGGACGCGGACAATCAGGAGATCAAAAAATGGGGTTCGCCTCCGCTCTTTTCGTTTGAACCAAAAGACCACATAGCGCTTTTAAAAGATCTTGATCTTGCCGACTTTGAGCGGGGAACAAAAGTCGCCGGTTTTCGCGGGTATATACTCAAAAATGAAGCGGCTCTGTTATCGGCGGCGCTTTGGCAGTTTGCATTACAGTCTCTTCTCAAAAAAGGATACACGCCGCTCATTGTTCCATCGCTTGCGCGGGAAGAATTTCTTGTCGGTACCGGGTATCTGCCGCAAGGAAAAGATGAGATATATAGCGTAGAGAACAATGTATATTTGGCAGGTACGTCAGAAGTATCCGCAATGGGGATGTGGAAAGACGAAGTTCTTTCTGCGGGCGATTTGCCGAAAAAATTTGTAGCTCTTTCACCCTGTTTTCGCCGCGAAGCCGGGAGTCATGGGAAAGAAGTCAAGGGGCTATATCGGGTGCATGAATTTATGAAAGTCGAGCAGATAGTATTGTGCGAGGCAAGCCACATGACGTCCGTTACATTTCATGAAGAACTTCTTGCGAATGCCGAAGAAATGCTTCAGGCGCTCGGGCTTCACTATCGCGTCGTCGTTAATTGCGGCGGGGATCTCGGACTTGGGCAGGTGAAAAAATATGATATCGAAGTGTGGACTCCGTCACAGAAAAAGTTTGGAGAGACTCATTCCGCTTCGTATTTCCATGATTTTCAGACGCGCCGGCTCAATATCCGCTATCGGGATTCGGAAGGGACTATGCGTTTTACGCACTCGCTCAACAACACCGCAATCGCAACCCCGCGCATACTCATCGGTCTATTCGAACAAAACCAGCGCGAGGACGGCTCGATCACGATTCCAGAGGTGCTCCGGCCGTTTGTCGGCAAAAACGAAATTCGTCAGGGATGACCTCAAGACTTCAGAAACGGCTTCGGGAACAGAGCCGCTCGAGGCGGCGGAAAAAATTTATACGCCGCGTTACATTTTTTTTCATTTTCCTTGTTGTACTGCTCGGCGCGGGTGGGTGGTTGCTTTTTTCAGACCGTTTTCGCGTTCGCGATGTGCAGATATCGGAGGTTACACAAGCAGATGCGGCAATGCTCCGAAGCTCTGTCGAAAACTGGCTTTCGGGCAGTGATTATTATATTGTTCCGCGGAATGTCTTGTGGACATTCTCGGCTCGTGAGCTCGAGCGGCATATAACTGTATCATTCCCGACGATAAAAAGCGTTGGTGTCGCGCGCAATTTTCCGCATACACTCCAGCTTCATGTACAAGAATATGACGCATGGGGAGTGCTGTGCCATGGAGAGCCTGAAAAGTGTTTTTGGGTTGACCGAGACGGCACTGCTTTTGAAAGTGCTCCGGAGTTCAGCGGCCTTATCGTTCCCAAAATACACGATAACCGCACACAGGATTATCAGCTTGGGAAACAGTATCTGTCTGATAATCTGATGAATCTGATTGCGTATTTCAATGAACGCGCGGTATCAGATAACTATCTTCAGAGTCTTCAATTTATTATTGACGAGAAAGATGAAACACTCCGCGTTCGCACGCGTTTGGGGTGGGATATTTTGCTTCTTGAATCAAACGACCCAGAAAAATCATACAAAAATCTTCGCGTTGCGCTGGATGGCGAGATCAAAGATCGCGTCTCGAGCCTCGAATACATCGATCTCCGGTTTGGCAACAGGCTGTTTTATAAGTTTCGGGAGTGATACTTGATGGGGTAAGAGTTGTGTGCTTTGATATCCCCAGACCTTCAGCGAAAGGATATGGCGATGTCTCGTCTTGGTCGATCGTGGGACAAACAATCATTTCCACCTTGCCAGTGTTGTAAGGAGAACGCCCTCAAACCAAGTCTTTTCTTTGGTGAAACCGTGTGCGGCCGCTGCTGCACGGAGCTCAAGAAGATTGCGAAACAAGAACCATGCAGGTCGAGAGGGGTTCTCGTCTATTATATTTTACAGCAAGCGCGTTTCCTGCGGAAAAAATCTTTCGATCAAGAGCCGCACTTCTTTCGTAGCTTAAGTCTTGACGAATTGAACGAATTTGCTCATTGGTTTATCCAGATAAGCTGGATAAATCTTCTGGAGCTCAAGTAATACTTGGGCTTTTTTCTTATTGGATTCTATATAAGAATATCGAAGTTCCTGCGCGGCTGAAGGGCTCAAGCCCGTCGAGCCATGGGTACATATCTTCCGGTTTGATGGGCGCGCTCTCGTCGCGGCGAGCAAAATGGTCTCCCTGAATCGTATTTGCAGAGATTGCAAATAGAGACCCCGAGGGCGGCGCGCCTTTTGCAGACCACCAGTCAATGACGCGATTACCAAGGTAATAATGAGGAGAGCCGCCGCCGAAATAATTGAGATATACTTTTTCATTGCTGAATGGCGCCGTGTTCGCGAGATCGCGAAGCCGTTTTAAGTCCTGCCCCCAGTCATAGTTTGAGTCGGTGATATATTTATGTCCGTTCGCAGTACCGCCCGCAAGTTCATTGAAGTAAGAAAGGTAGTAGGGGAAGCTTATGATGGTGCTCCCCGCAAGCCAGAGAAGCATCAGGAAGAGAAAGAACAGTCTTGGCACGGGCGCAATAACGCGATGGTAGAGCAGATATAGTTTGTCGCGAAGGCTTGTTACTTCTCCTGCAAACGCATCATGCACCCAGAGCATCAATTCGCGCGAAACAAGAAGATATATAAACGGAAATGTCGGCAATACATGCCGTACCCCGATGTTGAGCGGGTTTGCCATCGAATACGTCCAGTAAAAAACGACGACAAAGAAACTCGCAAAAACAGGAAAATTGTCGGAGACCCAGCTCCGCATAGCTACGAAAGATTTTTCTTTCGCGCGGCGTATCCGGCGGATTGCAAGCGCGAGCGCGAGGAGTGTCAAAATATGAAACGCAAGCGTTTCTTTCAGGAGATATGCCGTTGGGAAGTAATACAGCCATCCTTTTGAAGAAACTTCGCCGAGAAAGTACGCGCTGTTGCCGCCAGCCGTTCGTTGGCTCACCATCATAACGCCCGTCAAATAATGACCGAGCGGCCGTGTGAGCTTGTGATCAATAAGCCAAAGATCGAGCGAGACAAACGGCCGTACCTTGAATCCGCTGATAAGCGCTCGCGCGTCGGAGAGTTGTTTTTCCTGCGGGTAATTCCAGATGTGATAGGTATAGACAAGCCATACAACGAGCGCTCCGATGACGAATATAAGCATGATCTTGCTGTAGAGAAGAAATCCGCGTCTGAAAAAAAGCCGTACACGTTCTTTCCGCGCGCGCGACTGGTCATGAATATCCTCATCAGTGTAGAGCCATACGAATGCAAGGAATAGATACATCGGTATTAACAAGAAGAGTGAGAATTTGAGAGACTGGGCGACTCCAAAGACGAGACTTGCGAGGAGGATGCGTTGTGGTGTAGGCCGTGAGAGAAATTTAAGAAATATAATAATACCGACGAGAAACCCGAATGCCGCCGCCGTATCGGTGGTTACAAGGCGCGAATGCGCGATTGCGGTCGGCGAGAATGCATAGAAAAATGTCGCAAGAAGCGCAATCCGGTTCCCGTACATGCCGCGGATCCATGTAAAAAGAATGGCGCCTATAATGATTGCGAGCAGCATCGTCGGGAATCGCGCGAGATGAAGAATTCGATCTGGGTCATTGCCCCACTCGTAGAGAAATCGTGCGCCTTGTGTCCATTGCTCATTGATGCCGTTTTGCCATTCAGGCGTGTCGGTCCGGTATGTCGGGCGAAGCGGGAGCATGAAAATACCCGCAATGTCTTTCATGAGAGGCGGGTGTTCCGGATTAAGCCTCATATCTTTTTGGGTTATATAAGAATACCCCGCGCCGATATGCGCGGATTCATCAAATGTCGCGGCGTCATTCCATGACGAGAAAAACATGAGGAGAAACATTATCCCCAGCATTCCTATGACGAGCGATTTGGAGAACGCGGTCATTTTTGTTTTTGTGTTTTGATACCTATCAAAAATTTATTTTGCTCGGTAAGCGTGATTGATGGGATTTGTGCCCGCACTGCGTCCATAATGGATGAGACATGACCGATGGGAACGATAAAACACTCTTTCTCGCATTTGATTGTGCGCGCGTCTTTGATATTAAGGTAGTGGATGTTGCGCGCGCCTTCCGGCTCCGGCATATACGTTCGCGTTGCAAAAAGAATTGGTTGAATCGCCATGGGCACGCCGGTGCGGTCGATGTGGTTGCCATCATCGGTAACAATATATTTTGGGACATTGTCAGGTAATTTATCGAGGAAGATGCCATAGCGATACAGGTGCTCCTCAAATGCGCGCGCTGTCGTTTCCTTTACCGCCCATATTTGAAAATAGGCATTAAAAGTATATACCGCAATCGCGCCGAGAAGCGCAAAAATAAGAATAAAAAATTCTTTCTCAATTCGTCGGATGAGATTTGCAATATCGTGGGATTCGGCTTCCGATTTTTGAAGCCAGCTGGTTGCCCCAGCCCAGATATATTCGAGTCCTACAGCGGCAAAAAAGAATGTCGGCGGGATGAGGATAATTGCGCGAAGCGCGTGCGGTACGCCTTCCGAAGAGAACGCTACCGGCAGCATCATGACGAGAAACCAGAAAAACGGGAGGGCATAGCGCCGTTTCAACGATTCAAAAATACCAATGATGAATAAAATGGAAACAGGCCACCAAAGCTCCGGCGAACCTGCGAGATTATGGCGCGGGTTGAAGTCTCCCGCGAAGAAAAACATGCCGATTGTTTTTGCCATATTTGAGGCGAATTGCGTGAGAGGATGGCCTGAAGTAAAGATGGATATCTGGCTTGTCCGCCCAAGGAAATCCTGCGGGTTTTGGGCGAAATACAATACGAGCGGAACGGTTGCGATGAGTGTGAAAAAAAGAAAAAGCGCTGGCAGGCAAAGTAGACAGCGGCTTCGGTCCTCGCGCGCATTTTTTAAAAAAAGCAGGAACGGAGGGATGAGGATAAGAGGAGCAATGCGGTATGCAATATATGAATGAAAACCTAACCCGAAGAGAATGCCGCCTGCAACGCTTGAGAGAATCGCTTTTGTGTGCGTAGCATCATCCAGCCTATTCCACGCGTAATATAAAAATGCAAGCCCCGCAGTGAGGTAGAAAGGAGCGGTGATAGCGCGAAATCCGATGCGCGAGAAATTCACATGCCAAAAACTGGTTGCGACAAGAAAACTCGCGATAAACGCAAGCCGTTCATTCCCCGTATATTCGCGCGCAAAAAAATAGAGTGCGAGTACCGTGAGCACTCCGAATAGTGCGCTTACAAACCGGAGTGCATACGCGGTATTCCCGAATATGGCCATCGAGAGTGCTTGCATATTGATAAAGAGTCCTTCGCGGCCGTTATTTTCGCGGTAGAAAACCTTAAAATTGCCTGTGTGTAAGGCTTCGTAGGCATTGTTGCCGTTCATCGCTTCATCCGGGAAAAGCCCTGGCGGTATGGTCTCGAGATTAAAAAAACGGAAAAATACAGCGATGCCAAGGATGAAAACAAGTATGAAAAGCCGGTGAAGACGTGGCATAGTATTTAGTATAGCAGGTCTCGGACTATGATATACTGGATAGTATATGGCTCAAGAGATGCGTTTTGAATCGCCGGAGGAAGAGATTAAATATCTTGAGGGGAAAATTCTTGAAAAAAAGCGCGAGCTTATCGATCGCGAGCCGCGCGTTTTGGTCCGGGAAACCATTGAAGAGCATGTTGGAAAAGAGACAGCCCCACCACAGCCATTGCCTCAAACGAGTGCGCACGCTTCACAGCCGCCAGATTTGCCGAATCAGATAACGATGTATATAGAGCAGGCATTTCAAGTCGGTATTGTGCATGCGGTCAAACAGGTGCGCGCGACGCACAATCCCTATCTTATTGACGCTTTTCATGATGCGCTTGCAGACAGGTTTCTCGATGCACTTCGTGCGAAAGGGTTTCTCGATACCAAGAGCTGACCGTATGCCATGTTGATTATTTTTTTCTATGTCCTAACGGGTATTACGCTTTCGGTGGCGCTCGCATTTTATATTTTAGTCTGGCGTCCGCGTGCCAAGCATGAGCTTGCGGGTCTTTTGGATACCGTTCTTTACCGCGTGCTTATGCCGCAGGATGAAATCCCGCCGGCAGGCGAGCCCAAGCGCAAAGAGCCGAAGGATATCATGATCGGGATGGAACAGCTTTTTACGTCGCTTGAAGCGACACGCACGGATTGGTGGCATGATTTTCGTTTCGGTACCCCGGCGGTTACGTTTGAAATGGCGCTCCCGCATATGGGTGAGGAAGTAACATTTTATGTTTCTCTCCCGCGCGCGTTCTCGTCATTTTTCCATAATCAACTCCATTCATTTTTCCCGTCGGCAAAAGTTGATCGTGTCGAGGACTACAATATTTTTCATCCGACGGGGGTCAGTACCGGTTCGATTGCGGTTCTCAAAAAAAGCGCCCATTTGTCGCTCCGCACGTACCGCGATCTTGGCGAAGATCCGCTAGCGGTACTCGTTGGCGCTTTTTCGAAGTTAAAAAAAGTAGGAGACGGCGCCGCAATTCAGTTTGTTGTCCGGCCTGCACGCAGGACGCACTACGAATCAGGAAAAAAGTACGCACAGCAAGTGCGCGGAGGCGCAGATCGGA
>Ga0209542_10006582_pt1 | contig 22538 bp, 21 predicted proteins | sample RifCSPhighO2_01_FD_184028 | JGI IMG/M metagenome (GOLD analysis project Ga0209542, IMG submission 184028) | Soil microbial communities from Rifle, Colorado - Rifle CSP2_plank highO2_0.1 (SPAdes) (version 2) | ecosystem: Environmental > Terrestrial > Deep subsurface > Rock core/Sediment ... | reverse complement strand
CAACCGGAACAACTGTTAAAACAGAACCACAGGCCTTACAAGAGCCAATAAATTCGTCGCCGCAAACAAACCAAATTGTTGAGTCTCCTGTCGCAACACCTCAGGTAAATCAACCCGAAAATCAGCCGGGAATTCAACAGGCTCCAATACAACAACCGCCCAATCCCCCGCTGCCAACACCAGGTCCTGTTATTCCAGAAAATAATGCCCAACCCGCTACGCCTATTAAATAAAAACGTTCTTGAATTACTTAATTATTTTTTCAATAATTATTGCATATGCTATGCTTAAAATATGGATTTTAGCAGAGAATATATCAAGACACTTGGAGAAAAAATCAGAAAATGGGAAAAATATGCCATAGCACATGGTTTAAATCCTTACACCGAGTCCTCTTTGGCGCGAATTGATCCCAAAGCGAGAAGTATTTATGTTGGTCCCGAAGAAATTGCCAATTATTATTACTACAATGACTTGAATAATTATTCGGAGACGGATTCGGGCCGTCAAGAAACTCCATCGAAACACGGTTCTCCGGCGGGTTTTTTGTCTCTGCCTTTAATAATGTTGCTTGGAAAAAAGGCAAAATTATTGGAGGAAGATAAAGAATATTTAAAAATTGAAAAAAGATTAAAAAAAGAATGGCTTAAAAATAACAATAAAAAAGATTTTACAAGCGAGGAAGGTTTGGCTTATCTTTACGGTAATCCGGAAAAACTTGATGCTCCGAACTTAAGACGGGAAGCTGAAAAATGGTTTTCTGAAGGATTGGATGTCAAAGAAGAAACAAAAAAACAAAAAGTGGTCGAAAAAAGAGCAAAAAAACTGGAAGAATACGAAAAAGAAAAGAAAAAAATTTATAAAAACCCCGACAATGATCCTGCCGTTATTAGTGTCAATCAAAACATTGTCCTCCACGCGGCAATAAGATTCGCGTTTTTAAAAATTAAAAACAAAGGCAAAAAGAAAGAAATAAAATTTGAAAAAGTCTTGGAAGATGTTAAAAAAGGCGAGTGGAGACGTTTTGTAAAAAAATATAAGGAAAAAGCTAAAGAATACTCAAAGGATAAATATAAAAGAGCAAATTGCCACGCGGAAATAAAAAAGGCAATTGAGAATAAACAATCAGAAAAAAGCGAGAATATTCAGATCTCCGAAGAAGCGCCTGATGTCCAAAAAGAGGAGGAAAAACAGGAAAAAAAAGATATCTCTCCGGCATCTCCTGAAAAAATTGCAAGACGTTTGGAAGAAAAATATGAGAAAGAAAAAAGCAGACAACCTCAGGTTTCAAGAGAACTACTGAAAGAAGTAGAAAACGGTGGGAATACTCCAAAAAAACCCGATAAACTAAGGGATCTCCTAAAAAGATTTAGATCCAACCGCGCGCCGCAGGGACTAACAAGACCATCTGAATTTGTTAGGAGACAGCCGACAACAAGAATCAGCACTAGGGCTGTTAATGAATTCAATAATTTTGCCGGTAGAATAAGTAATATAAGAAGTCCTTTTGGAAATACCGGATCTATGGTTAGAAATCTTGGAGGAAGAGGCGGAGGCATACCAAGACAACTTGGTCAAAAAGCTCTCGGTAAATTAGGAGGAAAAATCGGAGGAACGGTTTTAAAACAAGGCGGCAAAGCCGCCGCGAGAGCTATTCTAATGAATCCATATGTTTTAGCAGCAATAGGAATTATTATTCTTATAATAGTCGTTATTTTAATAATTATGAACATGGGTGAACCTGGAAAAAAATCAGGAGAGGATATAGCAAGCTGCCAGTTTTACAGATCAGACCACAATCCACCATCGGCAAAGTACAAGAGCAGCGTTTTAATGGGGTATATTCAAGAAGCATCCAGTTTAACAAATATACCCGCAGTTGTTCTGGCGGGGTTTATAAGAGTAGAGTCGCCAAGTTCTGTGAACTTTAACGACGAACAAATAAGAAATTATAGCTGTGACAAATATAATACAAGCGAAACAGGCGCTTTAGGCATAATGCAAATTCAACCTCAGGGCACAAAAGGACATGACGGTCCGGCTGTTCAAAATGGAGCCCGTCTTTTAGGATTAGACTATAACTCGCTAACTAAAGACGACTATTGTGATGTGCGGAAAAATATTATTATGGGCGCCGGTTTTATTTTAAAGAAAATGAGTTATTTAAAATACGGTAATGGAACCAAATGGGAAAGCGGTTGGACAAATCAAAAAGACGCAATAGATGCTCTTGCAGAAAGTTATTACGGCTGTGTTAAGTACCCTGTTTGCGAAAACAGAGACGGTAGCGGGGGTGGACCGCACAGTTATGGAGATGATGTCTGGAAGAGTATTAAAACCTGCCAACAGCAGCAACAGCCAATCCCGGGCACGGGCGGGGGCGTTGGCAACGAGCGAATAGTTCAAAATGCAAGCCAAATAACTCAAAACTTAAGAACAAGTTATGATAGTGGTCTAGGAGTTAATCTTTACAATGTTAAAGTTGATGAACCGGGGGTTTACTATTGGTGTACATATCTTATTGTAGACAGTTATAATAAGGCAGGAATATTAGATTTAAATAGAGTCGATCACGGTTCAGTTATTGCAATAAAGGAATTCTTTAAAAGAAGCGGACGTTTTAAGTTTTTACCCCCGGAAACGCCTGCCGAACAACTAAAGCCGGGGGATGTAATTTTTTTTGAAGGAATAGGACAGCATGTTAGTTTAATTAAGTCTTTAGAAATGGACCCAAGCGGATCAGGATTGGGCGAAATCCATACATATGAATCAAATAATGTTCAATTAGAAGATAATGTTGGTGTTAAAAATCATGTGGCAACAAAAGCGCAAACAACATCGGGGAGATATTCAATAACCGGTTTTGGGAGAGTAAATTAAATTGATATGAATATAAAAAATAAACGTTTATTATATTTTCTGCTAGGCGCGTTTTGTCTTGTGTTTATTTATATGACGTTTGTGTTTTTTATTTTTAATAATAAAAAGGCATCAAAAATAGAACCATTATTAACCCCAACGCCAACAGTTTTTAAATCTGTAATTGAGCCAAGTTTTCCGCCGGAGCTTCAAAAAGAAAAAATTTTGGAGGAAAATTATGCAAAAGAAAGACAAGACTTTTTAAAAGATAAGCCTTGGTTTTTAAAACTACCTTTTAAGTCAGACAGTTATTTTATTATTTATAGCCCCGAAGATGGCAATTTTATCGCTTCTGTTTATTACTTCTCGTCCAGTAATGTTCCCAGAGAACAGCAAGTATCACAAGCAAAACAAGATGCCTTAAAAGCATTAAATAATAATGGCGTTGATCTCTTCAAGGAAGGCGTTGAGTTTATAGAGGTTAAAAGAGATTAGTTTTGCACTCTAATAGGCATTATTAAATGAAGAAATGTGGGATCATCTTTTATTTTAAAAACTCCCGGATTTAAAGCTCCTGTCATTTCAAAAACAATATCGTTTTCTTCTACATTGGAAAACATCTCTAATAAATAACGGGCGTTAAATGCTATTTCGTTTTCGTCTCCTATTGTTTTTGCTTCTACTTCGACACTGTTCTCGCCTATTGATTGTGTGTTCGCAGAAACAATAATTTTATTGTTTTTTATGTCAAATTTTATAATATTCGCCGAGTCTCTGGCAAAAATAGCGCATATTTTTACCGCTTTTTGCATTTCTTCTTTGTCAAAAAAAGTTTTTGTTATAGATTCTGTTGGAATTATCTTTTCATAGTTTGGGAATTCCGCATCAATAAGCCTTCCGACAATTACGGTTCCGTTTTGCTCAAAAAGTATTTGGTTTTTTTCTTCCGACATAAAGACCTCAACGTCTCCCTCTTCGTCTTTTAAAACAGTTGTTTCTCTTATTATTCTTGCCGGAACCAAAAAAGTTTTATTGTTATCTTTTTGCTCTTTTTTTTGTTTTTGAGGTTGTGTTTGTTTTAAAGATAGCCTATACCCGTCTGTTGCAACTATTAATATTTTTCCGTTTTCTTCTTTTTTTATTAAAATTCCCGACAGCGCTGGTCTTCCCAGATCTGCACTTGCGGCAAAAATGATTTTTGGTAATTCTTTTTGCAAGATTTCTTTATTTAAAGTTAAAATTTTTTCTCCTTTTTCTTCGTAAAGTTTTGGGAATTCTTCTTTAGAGATAGTTTGCAACGTGTTTTTTGTTTTTGGAGTTTTTATTTCCAGGTTGTTTCCTTTTGTTTGTATTGTTATTTTTTCTTTAGATAATGTGTTTATTAAATCTGAAAATAATTTTGCGGGTATTGTTGTCTCTCCTTCTTCCTCTACATTTGCCGGAACTTCTATTAGAATCCCTATTTCTAAATCTGTACTTACTATTTGAAGTTTACCATTAGATGCTTTTAAAAGGAAATTTAAAAGTATTGGTAACTGACTTCGTGCAGAAACTCCCCTATTTGCAAAAGAAATTTTTTTTTGGAGGTTTTCCGAAAGCAAATGAAGTTTCATAGTATATACTCTTTAGTTGTTATAGTAGTGTAGTCGGAAAAGTGGAAAAAAGCAAGAAGAAAAAGCTAAACAAACAAAAACACAATATAAAAAATGTGGATATCTTGTTGATATCTTTGTGGAAAAAATGTTTAAAACAAAAAAAAGAAGAAAACCCACAATTTTATTCAGATAATAGTTTAGTTATCCCCAAAATTTCAGAAGAAAGTTCAGTCTTAGAAGATAAAAGTTTCTCTATTTTATCCACACCGTACATAACCGTTGTATGGTCGCGTCCTCCAAGTGCGTTACCAATCTCAACATATGTTAATTTCAACTTGTTTTTTAAAAGATACATTGCAATTTGTCTTGCCATTACTAAAAAAGCTTCTCTTTTGGGTCCTCTTATTTGGGTGGGTTTAATATTATAAAAAACACATACTTTCTTAATAACATCATCTGAGTGCAAATGTTGCAAGCTTTCTTTTTGTTTACCACGGGACATTTTAATTAATAAATCGTTGTCTATTTTTTTGCCTAATGTTTTAGATTCGGTAATAATTCGAAGAAGAGCTCCTTCCAAGCTTCTTATGTCTTCTGTTTTTTCGGCAATTGCTTTGGCAACATCTATTGGTAAATCAACGCCATATTTTTTTGATTTGATCAAAAGAATTGCCGTTTTTAACTCAAAATCCGGTTCTTCTATATCTACGGTGAGTCCTGCGGAAAAACGGGAAGAAAGACGCTTTTCAAGTTTTTTAATTTCATTGGGAGGCCTATCCGAAGATAAAACAACCTGAGAAGATTTATCAATTAAAATATTAAACGTATGGAAAAGTTCCTCTTGAACCCTATCCTTGCCGGCGATAAATTGAACATCGTCAATGATAAGAAGATCTGCGGATCTAAACCTCTTTTTCATACGCGCGGTATCGTTTGACCTTATTGCTTCTACTACCTCGTTTGTAAACTCCTCGCTTGTTATATAAATAGTTTTTTTGTCATTATCGTTTTTAAATACCTCATTGGCGATAGCTTGCATTAAGTGTGTTTTTCCTACTCCAACCGGCCCGTAAATAAAAAGAGGATTATAAGAATGTCCTATATTTTTTGCAACGGTTTGAGCGGAAACAAAAGCCAACTGATTACTCGATGAAACAGCCATTGTTTCAAAAGTATAGTCTAGGCGGACTCTCTGTAGTGTTTTAGACAATGTTGTAGTTTGAGATTGGGTTGTATTTTGTGTTTTTAACGCTTGCCCGCCTTGCTCGCCTCGCTGCGAAGCGGGCCGCGAGGCAGGATTTTGTTCGTCTGAAAATAACGGTCCTGTTTTTTCTAGACCCCCTTTTGCGCTATTTATTGTTTTTGGAATAAAAATTATATTTATATCTTTGGTTGTGTGTTTATCTAAGCTTTTTTTAATAATTTGATAAAAACGTTTTTTAAGGAGGTCAATAATCATATTTGAAGGAGCGGCAATCGTAGCTGTATTTTCTTCTAAAGAAATAAGAGCAGTCGGTTTAAAAAGCATTAAATAATTGCCTTGAGACACCTCTGTTTCTATTTCGCCGAGAATAGTTTTCCAAAGATCATTAGTAATTTTATTATCCATAAATTATAGTTCTCTACGCGTAAGTTTAATAATGTGGATAACTTTTTGTCAAGACCCAAAACCGATATTATTTACAACACCCCCTTATTTTGATATACTATTGCTATGGAAAAAGTCAGACTAAAAATCAAAAAAATAAAAAGGAAGAGAAAGCATGGATTTAGGGAGAGAATGAGTTCTCATAGCGGGAAAAAGGTTATTAAAAGAAGGCGAGAAAAAAAAAGAAAAAGATTAACTATTTAATGTTAAAAAAGAAATATCGTTTGAGTTCTAAAATAAAAGTAAAACCGAGCAATTCTTTTCCTACTGATTATTTCTTACTTAAGACTTCTAAAAATAGTTTACTCTATAATAGATTTAGATTTATAGTTTCAAAAAAAGTTAGCAAAAAAGCAGTCGATAGGAACAAACTAAAAAGGGTATTCAGTGGTTGTTTAGAAAATATTTTTAGCGAGATTAAAATAGGTAACGATTTTATTTTTTGGGTAAAAAAAGAAGCGCTAGGTGTTTCTAAAGAGATGCTTTGTGTAAATATTAAAAGCGCTCTCGTTAAAGGAGGATTTATAAAATGAAGCAAGTTTTAATAACTTTAATAATTGTTTATCAGAATTTTTTTTCTCTTTTCTTGAAAAACACTTTAGGGATTAATAAATTTTGCAGATTTACTCCTTCTTGCTCAGAGTATTCAAGGCAAGCAATTATAAACGATGGTATAATAGTAGGATGCCGCAAAAGCTTAATTCGTCTTTTACGATGCCAGCCGTTTTTTAATTTTTAATCTATGACTAATTTTTTTGATCAGGTTTTAGTTTTTCCGTTTATAAATGTTCTGGTTGTAATTTATCAGGCACTCTTTTCTTTACATATTCCATACGCTTTGGGTTTTTCTATTATTATTTTAACAATTATTATTCGAATTATCCTTTATCCCTTAACCAAATCTCAGCTTAAATCTTCAAAGAAAATGCAGGAATTATCGCATCATGTTTCAAAAATTAAAGAAAAACATAAAGGAGACGCAAAAAGATTGCAGGCAGAAACAATGAAGTTGTATAAAGAGCACGGTGTAAATCCTATGTCTGGTTGCCTGACGGCCTTAGTTCAATTTCCTATTCTAATGGCGCTTTACTCTGTTCTTAATAAAATAGTTGGGCTTAATTCCCAAACGATTGTATCGGAGGTAAATAAAATTATTTATTTGGATTTATTCAAACTTAAAACACCCTGGGATCCGTATTTTTTTGGTTTATCCCTTGCGCAGAGTCCGTCTAGTCTTCTGCAACAAATTGGTCCGCTTATACTTTTAATTCCTTTGTCAGCAGGCGTTTTTCAGTTTATTCAGTCAAAGATGATGTTTGTAAAGCCACCCGTTGTCTCCGGTGAAGAAAAAAACCAAAAAAAAGGGGGAGATTTCACCTCTGCTCTTCAAACGCAATCTCTTTATATGTTCCCCGCAATGATTATATATTTTTCCTATATCTTCCCATTAGGCCTTTCTTTATACTGGAATACGTTAACGATTTTTGGTATACTACAGCAATACAAAATTCAAGGGTGGGGAGGATTAGAAGTCTGGATTAAAAAAATTTCATCCAAAGGAAAATAGAATATGGAAGACAAAAATATATCCGCTGGCAATATTACAGCTAAAGAAGAAAAAACAATAAAAGGAACAATAAAAGAATTACTTGAGGTTCTTGAGATAGATGGTGATTTCGAGATGATCCAAAAAGATGGGCTAGTAGACGTTGTTCTTAATACAAATAATAGCGGCATGGTTATTGGTTACCATGGAGAAATATTAGAATCGCTTCAACTAATACTTTCGTTAATTATTGCAAAGAAAATTGGAAGATTTGTGCGTATTTCCCTGGAGGTTGATAACTATAAAAAAAATAGAACAGAGTGGTTGAAAAACTTGACGCTCCAGGCAAAAGAAAGAGCTTTATTGGAAAATCAGGAAATACCTCTTTCCGGACTTAAATCATGGGAAAGAAGAGTAGTGCATTTAATGCTGCAGGAAGATAACGAAGTTATGTCTGAATCAACCGGTGAAGGAAGAGATAGAGTTTTAGTTATAAAACCAAGATAAACCATTGTTCTATTGTTCGATTGTTTTATTGTTAATTTAACCCAGCAATTGAGCAATGTAACAATGTAGCAATGAATTCAAATAGTTTTCTTCAGTTTTTAAAAAAGAAATTATATCCTCTCGAACAAATAATATTTTATCTACTGATCTTATTTTTACCAACTCAATTAGGAAAACACTTTTGGCCGCAGTTTTCTTATATTTTAGGAATAAGAATTGATTATCTCTCCCCCACAATTTACCTTACGGATATTCTTTTGTTTACACTTTTCCTAACTGCAATAGTTAAGCTGGTGAAAAGTCATGATTGCATATCAAAAATTAAAAATCAAATATCAAAAACACCAAATTTAATTTTTTTAATTCTAATAATTTTTTTATTTATAAATATTGGCTTTTCAAAAAGTCCACTTGCAGGGGTATATGGTTTAGTTAAGTTGCTAGAATTTATTTTTTTCGGTTTTTATGTGTCTAAAAAAATTAAAAACATTGAAGATTTTAAAAACATGAGTGTCATGTTTGCGCTTGGAATTATATTCGAGTCTTTGCTTTCGATCTCTCAGTATTTCAGCCAAAGTTCGATAGGTAGCATCTTTTATTTTTTTGGGGAGAGAACATTTAGTTCTCAAACTCCTGGGATAGCTAATGTTTCTTTAAATGGAGAACTTGTACTTAGGCCTTATGGGACTTTTTCTCATCCTAATGTACTCGCTGCTTATTTGATTATTGGGATGACAATGGTACTTTTTAATTTGAAATTTCAAATTTTTAATCAATTTTTAATGACAAGATTAAAAAATATAGTTCTGGGGTTATCTATTGTAATTGGATCAATAGCTATTTTTTTAACAATGAGCAGAGTTGCCATTATTCTTTGGATATTTATCCTTGGATATTTTGTAGCTTGTTATTTAAAAAACAATATTAAAAACAAATTTACTATTTACTATTTAATATTTGCTATTTTTATTATTGGTAGTATTTTTTTGCTCTCCCCTATTCACAACAGATTTACATCCTTTTCTTTTTATGACGAATCAATTGCAATAAGAAAAGAACTTGTTTTTGACTCTCTAATAATGATTAAAGAACATCTACTTTTTGGAGTAGGAATTAATAATTTTTTAATAAACTTGCCTTATTATCAAAAAATAAATACGGGATCATTTTTTACTTATCTTCAGCCCGTACACAACATTTTTCTTTTGATGGCGTCTGAAACAGGGATTGCAGGTTTTATAATTTTTGTCTGGTTTATAATCAAAACTCTAAATAACATATTAAAGAAAAATAAATTTTCAATTTTCAATTTTCAATTTTCAATTTTGATCATAGTTATAATTCTTGGTTTTTTTGATCATTATTTTTTGACTCTTCAACAAGGACAGCTTCTTTTCTTCCTTGTTTTGGGCTTGTGTTGGTCTAAAATAAAAATTGACTCGAAGAACAGGATTCGAGATAATAAATTTAACAAATAAAATGCATAAAATAATTCTTAAAAATACCACGTACCAAGCTTTAACAAGATTGATAACCTCGGGAGCCGGATTTTTAATAACGTTATTAATTGCACGAAGTTTTGGAGGTTTGGGTTATGGAGAATTTACTAAAGTAACCGCATTTGTTTCTTTTTTTTATTTAATTGCAGATTTTGGACTTAACGCAATCTACATAAAAAAAGACGATGAGGGCAAACATTTTCGCGACTTGTTCTATCTTCGTTTTTTAATATCAATTATTTTAATAATTACGGTAAATGCCATTGCCCTTGTTTTGCCCTACAATAAAAATTTAGATTCCGGCTTTTCCGATATAACAAGACTTGGTATATTTATTTTTTCTTTTTCTATTCTTTTTCAAAGTATCGTTTACTCGTGCTCTGCGGTTTTCCAAAAAAAATTAAAATATGATTTTTTAATGATTTCATCAGGTTTCGGAGCTTTTCTTACGCTATTTTTAATTTTAATAAATGTTTACTTATTTAAATCCATAATAAATATTTACTTTGCGTTTATTATGGGAGGTTTTCTAACAGCGGTTATTTCGGTTATCGGAACAAAAAATAAGATATTACCGATATGTCTTAATTTTAAATTTGCAAAAAATCTTGTAAAGGAAACACTGCCTATTGGTCTAATGCTGATATTTAATCTTATCTATTTTAGAATAGATATTTTTCTTCTTTCTGTTTTTCGTTCAACTACAGACGTTGGCATATATGGGTTGTCTTACAAATTTTTTGATTTTCTTATAGCTCTACCTTTATTTTTATCAAATTCTATTTATCCAATGCTCCTTCGCAAAAGAGAAAATAAAAATGCTTTTTTTCAAATCGTAAAAAAATATTTTATTTTCAGTTTAGTTTTTTCGTTATTATTAATCCTTATTTTTTGGTTTGCGTCTCCCCTATTCACTTTTATAAAAAAAGATTTTATCGCATCTGTTTTGCCATTTAGAATATTTCTTTTATCTTTGCCAATCTTTTTTACAACAAGTATTTTGCAGTGGGCGCTTATTGCGCAAAATAATCAAAAATTCTTAATGTATGTTTATTTATTTTGCGCATTTTTAAATATTATTTTAAACATTATTTTTATACCACATTGGGGATATATTGCTTCTGCTATAATAACAGGAATATCGGAATTTGTAGTTTTTATATTTCTAGTCTCAAAATTTATAAAAAACTTTAAAAAATATTGAAATGGATTGTCAAATATGATTAGCATTTTTACCGACGGGGGCTCACGCGGAAACCCCGGACATGCCGCAATAGGTGTTTATATTATTGATAAAGATAAGAACAAGATACATGAGTTTGGCGAAAATATAGGTATTGCAACGAATAATGTTGCCGAATACAAAGCTGTTGTCGCAGCATTATCTTGGCTTATTGAAAACGAAGAATTAATAGAAAAAGATTCAAACATTAGTTTTTTTACAGATTCACAACTTATATATTCGCAAATCGTAGGGCTTTATAAGATAAAAGACGCTAAGCTTAGAGAGCTTCTTTTTAAAATTCGGGAAAAAGAGGCTCAAATAAAAGGAAATATTCGGTATTTCCAGATTACAAGAGAACAAAATAAAAATGCAGACCGGCTTGTAAACAAGGCCCTAGACAACGAAGCTAAATTCTCCTAAAATAAATTTAATGGATAGACCTGCCTTTGAAGTTGTAGAAGAAAACAAAATCTCAAATGCCAACACTCTAATTATAGATAAAAAGGGGCCTATTGGAATTGCCTTGGCAAAAAAAATAAAAAATTTATCCTCAATCGTTCTAGTAAGTTCTTCACTTAAAGATTTAACAGATGTTATTTTTGTGCAGTACAAAAAAAATATTCCTTCTATCCCCGAAGGTATATATTCGCATATTTTTGTAGTTTATAGAGGAGAAAAAGAAATTTTAGAAAGCATTGACGTTTTTATAAAGGAAGCGGAAAAATCTAAAGCAAAATTCATTTTTATCTTGCATCTTCAAAAAAACAGTAAAAATATTGCAAAAGAAATAGCATCCAAATATAAAAATGCGTCGGTTATTTTCTATGGAGATTTATTTGGACCTGATTATGAGAATCAAACAGAAGAGACATCAATAGTTAATGACTTTTTGCATGGCGCAAAAGTTACAAAAAAAATATTAATTCCAGGGAATGGAACTGAAGCAACATACCCTGTTTTATTGGAAGATACAGTTTCCGGAATTTTGGAAGTTGCGTTTGGAATAAGTAAACCCTCCGGTATTTTTTTACTTTTTCAGAAACACGCTCCAACGTGTATCTCTCTTGCTCATATCTTTCATAAGATTGATCCGGAGTTAAAAGTAGATTTTGATAAAAAAAAAGATACCGGAGCGAAAGGGAATTTTTCCATACCGGACGGGGAGTATATACTTGAAGATAATTATCCGCTTGAGGAAAAAATTAAGCAGGTATTAGAGAAGTTATTTATAGATAAACCTTTAATAATTGAAGACACTGCTAATTTATCAAGTAGCGGGCTTGAAGAAAAGAAAAATAGCTTAGCTACCGGTTTTTTATTCTCTTTTTTGCTTTTTATAGCTTTTGCTTTTATATTTCCGGTTTTATTAACGTTTGTTTTTTCTCTTTTTGGCGTATATCAACTTAATGCTTCTAAAAATGCAATTAAGAAAGGCGATATTGAAGCGGCTTCCAAATCTGCATATTATGCAAATAAGTTATTTGGTATCTCTCAAGACTCGATAGTAGTAGTAGAAAGTGAATTATCGCTAATTGGCAAAAAAGATTTAATTGTTCCTTTTTCAAACAAAATAGAGCTGGCAAAGGAAGCATCCTTTTTGTTAGTCGACATAACAGACGTATTACAAAAAATAAAAAAAACTTTTACGTTTAGCGGCAACAAATCAAAAGAGAATTTTGTCTCCGGCTTGAATTCTCTAAAAAAGACAATTGCATATTATCAAAAAACTAAAGCGGAGGGGACCAGTATGGCATTACTTGCCAAAGATATAGATCCCTTAATACATTTGACATCCGGCGTTATTGATGTTTTACCTGCGCTTATTGGCTTTGACGGTGAAAAGCGATACTTAGTGTTATTCCAAAATAATATGGAGCTTCGTCCCGGCGGAGGATTTATTGGCTCGTATGGTATTTTAACTATGAATAACGGCCAGGCCAAGGACTTTTCTATACATGATGTTTACGAAGCAGACGGTCAGCTAAAAGGGCATATAGAGCCTCCGTTTCCAATAAGGCGATATATTCCGCTTGTTCATTTGTATTTAAGAGATAGTAATTTTAATACAGACTTTGCAAAAGGAGCATCAACGTCCGCATTTTTGTTAAATCAGGAAACAGGACAAATGGTTGATGGCGTTATTGGAGTAGATATATCATTTGTAAAAAATCTTCTTAAAGAAACAGGGCCAATTTTTGTTTCGGATTATAACGAAACTGTAACGTCGGATAATTTATATATGTTAACTCAAACTCATGCGGAGAAAAATTTTTTTCCGGGATCTACTCAGAAGAAGGACTTTTTAAGATCTCTTTTTAATTCTATCCAACTTAACCTTTCCGGTAAAAAGAATATACCTGCAGTTTCTATAGTTAAGGCAGTTGGTGAGTCTATTTTGCAAAAACATGTTCTATTTGCTTTTTCGGACCAAAATATACAGAATCTATTTACAATAAATGGTATGTCATCAGCCATTCGGGACAATAGAACAGATGGGGATACAATAATTAATGATTTTCTTGGAATTAACGAGGCAAATATTGGAGTTAATAAAGCGAATTACTTTATAAGAAGAAAAATAAGTCAAAACGTTTTTATAGAAAACGATGGAAAAGTTTCCGAGAAAGTTTCTATTACATATAAAAATACTGCCACCAAAGATGCTTGGCCCGGAGGAGACTATAAAAATTATCTTCGGTTTATACTACCAAAGGGAGCAAATCTTTTATTGATCTCAATTAATGGTAAAGAACAAAAAACAACAAAAGCAATAACAGACCCGGCAACTTATGAAGCAAAAAATTTTTACCCGCCTAAGGAACTAGAAGTAGAGAGAGTAGAGGAAAATGGTAAAACTATTTATGGCTTTCTAATAATTGCTCCGATAAATTCTTTTACAACAATTACTGCGTCTTATGATCTTCCTGGAAAAATTTCATTAAACGAACCGCTTAATTCTTACGATCTTATGTTATTTAAGCAGCCGGGAACAGAAGACGACTTATATAATTTTTCATTATCTTATCCGGACGATATTAAAATGTTAAAATCTTTTAGTAGTAGAGGGGAATCCCTTATAAATAAAGAGGGTAAAATTAATTATTCTACAAAACTGACAGAGGATATAAATTTTAGGTTCAATTTTACCAGGAAATAATGTTTATTCTAAGAACTCGCGAAGTCTTTCTCTATGATCTTTATTTTTAAAGAGTTTTCTAAGAGCTCTTCTTTTTGTTCTTCTAACAGCTCTGATGGAACAACCAATTTCGTCGGCAATTTCTCTATGGGTCATTTCAACTCCATGTTTTAACCCAAAACTTAGAATTAGCACCTCTTTTTGTCTAGGAGTTAAAGATGCTAAGGTTTCATGAACAGCTTCGATTAAGGGCTTAATGGGTCTTTGTGTTGAACTTAATGGCATATCCTTACTTCCCTCTATAACTTCATCCATTATTCTGGATATGTCGCCGTTCATGATTAAATAGAGTTGTCTTCTATTGGATTCACGTTCTGGCATAATGACTCGAAATATAACACAGGGTTTTTAAAAAAGCAATTTTTTGTTAGAATAAGTTTATGAATAAGAAAAGGATTGGGTGGTTTAGTTTTACATGTTGCGAGGATTCAACAATTATTTTTACGGAACTTTTAAATACCCATTATAAAGAGTGGCTCTCAAAAATAGAATTTGTTCATGCCAGAATTTTGCGGCGTGACGAATATCCCGAAATTCAATTAATGGATGTTGCTTTTATTGAGGGGGCAATTTCGTCAGATATTCAAGAGCAAAAATTAAAGAGAATAAGAGAGAAAACAAAAACTTTAGTAGCTATCGGCTCTTGTGCAGTAACAGGGTCTCCATCAAATCAGAGAAATTTTTTTAACCCTGAGAATATAGTGGAGATAAAAGAAATTTTAGACAGATTCAAGTATAAAGAAAAGGTGCTAAAAGTTTCCGACATAGTAAAGGTTGATGACATAGTGCCCGGGTGTCCCATGAACGAACAAATCTTTCTTCGGATAATGACGAAATACGTTCTTTAAATATGCACAATGTAGATATAGATTTTGATATTAATCTTGAAGAAATCTCCAAAATAGAAGGAGCTGCCTCTCTGTCAATTAAAGTTAGAAACAAATCTGTCGCAGATTTAAAATTTAGTATAACAGAATGGAAAAGGTTTTACACACAGGCCATAAAAGGGAAACCGGCAATTGGCGTACCGCAATTAGTTGATAGAATTTGCGGAACCTGCAGTAATGCTCATTTACTTTGCAGCATAAAAGCAATAGAAAATGCTTATAATATTAAACCATCGTACCAGACTATTCTCTTGAGGAAGCTTTTATACTACGGACTAATTATAAGAGACCACGCGCTTCACCTATATATTTTTGCATTGCCTGATATTTTTGGCAAAAATTCAATTTTAGATTTTGATGAGAATGATCAAGTCCAGCATAAATTGCTTGAGGATACTTTTGCCGTTAAAGAGGTTGGTAACCAGTTGTCGGTAGTAACAGGCGGACGTTCTGTTCATGCTCCATTACCGACAGTGGGAGGATTTTTAAAATATCCAAACCTCTTTGATTTAAAAAATTTAAAACCTAAATTACTTGAAATCAGACCTAAAATTATGGATCTGATTAAAATATTTTCAAATTCTTTTAATTTGGAATTAAAAACGGACATTTTGTATAGCGGTTTGGAGTCGGATGATTTTTCTTTTATAGAAGGAACTATTAAAACATCCAACGGACAAGTAATTGATGATAAAGATTTAGGAAATCATTTAAATAAAACAATAATACCTTATTCACATGCCACGGGGTATAAATTGGACGGGGAATATTTAATGGTTGGGGCATTATCAAGATTAAATTTGGGTAAAGAAAATTTAAATCAAAAAACAAAAGAAGCGATAGATGAATATTTAAGCAAATTTCCCTCGAAAAATATTTATGATAATAATTTAGCCCAGGCAATAGAAATTTTACATGCGATAGACGCGTCGATTGAGATTATTGATAACTTACAATCGATAGAACCGGAGCCAATTATAAAACCGGATATTAATTCATTGGGTTATCCTGAATTTATTTCAGGATCTAATAATGGCTCAAATGAGATCCCGAATCAAGTTCGGGATGACATGGGAATAAGGGTTGGGATTGGGGTGATAGAAGCGCCGAGAGGAACGCTTTATCATAAATATGAAATAGATGATAGGGGAATGGTAAAAAAGGCTGAAATAGTTGTTCCAACAGGACAAAATCAGATACTAATTGAGCGGGCAATTAAAGAAAAAGTTGAAGAGATGGTAGTATCAAATTCTTCAAGAGAAGAAATAATTAATGAAGCCGAGAAAATAATCAGAGCTTTTGATCCCTGCATGTCATGCGCCTCCCATTTTCTCAAAGTCAAGTGGAAATAGACGGAATCATTGTTCGATTGTTAAATTGCTCAATTGTTAAAAATCTTTAGAATACTTACTAACTTTACAAAAATATCTTCAGTTTCAATATTAGGGAGACCAATTATTTTTGCACTGTCTATTTTTTTTAATTTCTTCAACAGAAGTAAATGAAATAATAAATCGTAATCATGAGGGGTTACTGGGGAGTTTTTGTTTTTTTGGAAATCGTCTAAATCTAAAACTATTGGTTCTTTAATACCAATAACAGTATCTAAAATGGTCAGGTTTCTCTCACCGATTCTAGGAAAGTTTTCATTAGGATCTGCAAGTTCGAATATTATTCCGGGGAAAGCCTTCCGTAGTCGTCCTTTCCACTTAATTGGTAAACTGTCATTAGGAAGCAATGGATTACCGAAGATATAGATTTTCATAATAGCTTAACATTAAAGTATTCAATTGACCTCTGCGTATAATATTCAAGATTCTTAACTTGAGAATTATTTAAAACTTCGCATACAAATCCCCAATGAAAGCTTATTGTATCTCCGATTTTTAAGTTTTTTAAAAATACTTTTCCTTTATAATCTATTGTAATTTTTTTAATAATCGGTTTTCCAAATTTAAGTTTTCCGTTTTCGATAACTAAGGGTTTTGTTTCGACAAGAAAGTTAGCTGGATTCCCGCTTTCGCGGGAATGACGGATGATACCGAATCCGATTCTGCATTCATCCATTGTTTTTAACGTATGAAAACTAGGATTATTGCCAGTTCGGCGAAAAATATTAAAAACATGAAAAGAGTGATGTGGCAAAAAGGGGAGAGCCATAGTTTTTCTTTTAATTTTAATAAAACTTTTTGCGTCTAGTTTTTCTACTAAATTTAACTCTTCTTTTAATAAATAGAGGTAATTAAGATTTGAGATATTGTGAAGCAACTGATTACCTATCCAATATGCCTCAACCACTTTTTTGTCAAACGGATCTTCTATTTTATTCTCAAAAGAAATTAATTTGAGGTATGCGATTAATGTGTCAAAGTCAGAAAAAATATGTGCCATTTCTTTATCTGCCTTATCTTCTTTTAAATAATCAATTAAAGAAGCGTTTTTGTCCGGACCACAATAACCATAAAAATTAGGCGCAACAGAATATCTTGCGCAATAAAGAAGTCCTTGTTTATTCATTTATTTTTAAGAGGAAGGGAGATTTTAGATATTGTTTTTTGAGAAACTAAGATAACAACTATGCCTGCCAGTATTAGCAGGGAGGAATAAATGTCGCGAGTTGTTATCTTGACTCCGGCAAACGTTCCATTTAGAACGTTACCTATTACAACAGAAAGCGTAAGAAGCAATGTCGCGATGCTGGCCGGGGCGTATTTTAGAGCTTTATACCAGAAAAAGTTATAAAAGAAAAGAATAGACCCCCCAACTAAAATAATAATCAACATATTTATATCAAGAACTAAAAACGATGAGCCCTTTCCTGTCAGAAAAGTTATTGAGACCAATAATAACCCTCCAACTCCCATTCTAAAAAGAGCAACAAGCTCGGATGAAATATTTTTTAAAACTTTTTTAGCAATAATGTTTTCTGTTGCCCAAAGAATTGTTGCACTAAAAATCATTATCTCGCCAATACCCAAAGAAAATTTAACCGATGCAAAAGCAAAATAAAAATTGGCAAAGAAAATTAAAACATAGCTTAAAATATGAATTGGTTTTAGTTTTTCGCGAAGAAAAATAACAGCTAAAATTCCGACCCAGATAAAGAGGGTTTTGTGAATAAGATTTCCGGTGATTGCCGGAATCTGACTTAAGCCTGTAAAGAATAAATAGAAAGGAAGCGCACCGCCTATAATCCCTATTAATAAAAGCAAGATAAACTCTTTTTTGTTAAGCTTTTTTATTTCATAAAGTCTTTTGGAGAATAAAAAAAACATTAAAAAAATTATTCCAACATAAAAATTTCGGGATGTTGTTAAAACTAAAGGATCAATTTTAGCTAAAGAGATTTTGGAATAGAAAATAGCGAAGCCGGAGATAACGGCGGTGATTAAAGCAAATAGTAGTCCTTTGTTAATACTGTTGATTTTCATAAATTTGTCTTGTCATTGCGAGGGTTTGAAAAACCCGCGGCAATCTCCTTAGGGATCTAGATTGCTTCGCTATTTCATGGTCTCGCAATGACGAAGGAATAGATTTATTAGTTCTTCTTTACCTTTTCTATTACCAAGTTCCCAAAAACTAATACAAGGTCATTCTCTTTAATTTTAATATCCTTATTGTAGTATGCTTTTATTCCATTTTCAAGAAGCACTGTGGTTTTATTTATTCCTTTTACCTTAAGAGGCTTTAAATAACACATGAAGTTATTTTAACACACTAAGAGTTATTGTTGCATTGTTCTGCTCCACTATTAAGAAACTCTTGACGTTTTGAGAGTTATGTTATAACATTGTTATAACAGAGATGCTAGGGGGTGAAAAATTATGACTCAAAAGATTATACAAGTCGGGAATTCTGCGGCAATAATAATTTCTAAACAGTTTATGGAAGAAGCAGGGCTTTTTGTTGGAGAAGAAGTTGAAGTTAATACAACTAAAAAACCTTTTAAAATAGAAGTTGTGCCTCGTAAGCCTCTTCGAAAAAGATCGGGGATAACACAGGCTTTTGCTAAATCTGTCGACGAGTTTATAAAAGCTTACAAACCGGCTTTGGAAGAATTAGCAAAAAGATGAAAAAAGTAAAGTATATTACGCCTGAACAGGCGATGTACTATCAGCAGAAGATAGTGAATGAAACCGGCGGAAGCGTTGGGATTAGAGATTTGGGGCTTTTAGAATCTGCTTTAGCCCGTCCTCAAGCGATTTTTGACGGAGAAGACTTATATCCAACAATTATAGATAAAGCTGCTGCTCTTTTTCATTCAATGCTTTTTAATCATCCGTTTTTAGATGGCAACAAAAGAACAACTTTAGGTGTGGTTTATGAATTTTTAAAACAAAATGGGTACAAACTAATTGCAACAAATCAGGAAATGATTAATTTTCCCCTTAAAGTTGAAAATAAGCATTTAGATATAGAAGAAATAGCGGAGTGGCTAGGAGACAATACTAGGAAGGTATAAACCATATTTCCGTCTTTTCTGTTTTTAAATTTCTTTAAAAATACAAGAGACGGGCCGGGAGATAAAAGAAGTTGTTGTTGCACAAATGAGTGCGTTGTTGTAACAGAGCAACTTTTTTACCTCTCGGCGATTCGTCTCCTGGCCTGTTAAGGCCGCGAACTACTGGGCTTGTTTCTTTGCGCGCCCGCCTTTCCTGCCGATCCTGGAGTAGTACCTCGAACCATGCTTGGCTAGGACGGCGTTACCGCCTTTCTTTCCGATCTCGGAATAGAATTCGGGGCCTAGCTTGGCTTTGACAGCTTCGCCGCCCTTCCGACCGATCTCGGAGTAGTATGCGCGCCCGCGCTCCTCGGCAACGGTTGCTCCACCCTTGCGGCCGATCCTGGAGTAAAACTCCGGACCGTACTTCTTCTTGACAGCTTCTCCTCCCATCTTTCCGGCCTCACGGACTGTCATTTCGCGCTTCTCTTCTGGCATGTCATCCTCTCCTAGTTTTAATTGTGTTAGGTCGCGAATGCGTTGGACACCTCGAGAGTCCCAGGGTCAGACTTGTTGATAGGTTCGTTTCCTCCTTTTCTGAATGAAAGTTCATATCTACTGTCCGAGCGATATGATCGTGATAAACTAAAAGAAGAAGGTCAATAGATGGAATTATGAAAGAAAAGTCAGTGGCCAGTTTATATTAATTCGATCCTGAACTAAAGAGATTGCTCTGAAGATTCCGAAAACGAGTTTGGAATGAGATTCAGGGCTCAGGACACAAAGAAGGTTAATTTCAAGTAGTTCGTAGAGAGACGATCCCAGTACAAATCGGTCTAAGTAAGCCTTTTCGAAGTATACTCTGCATATCAGAATAGCCTCAAATGAATATCACTTAACCATGGGATCCTCACGTTACCAAGCAAAGCTTGGTTCCTCAGGATGACATTACTTTTAGACTATTTGTACCGGCATAACTCCCTACGACAAATTGTTAAAGAGCCATGAATAAAACAAGTGGATAATAGCACAAATTAGGAATAGCGTCAAACTATAGGTCAGCGAAATTTAATTTTTGTGTTGAACCTAAAAGTTGCTTGTGTTAGAATTAGCTTCGTATGGATAAAAACAATAGCTATAAAGGAATTGAGGAGAAAATTTATAAAGAGTGGGAAGAAAAAGGATATTTTAAAGCAGATCCGAATTCACAAAAAAAACCCTTTTCTATTTTAATGCCCCCCCCCAATCTAACAGGAGAATTGCATCTTGGGCACGCAATGCAGCACTCTATATTAGATGCTGTCGCAAGATTTAAAAGAATGCAGGGCTTTAACGTGTTGCTTTTACCGGGAGTTGATCACGCGGGCATTTTGTTTGAAGGAACCCTAAATAAAATACTTGCAAAAGAAGAATTATCAAAACGAAAATTAGGACGGGAAAAATGGCTTGAAAGAGCTTGGAAATTTAAAGATGAAGTATATAAATCCTTTCATACCACATGGAAGGTAATGGGAATTTCCGCCGATTGGTCAAGAGAGGTATTTACGCTTGATCCAAAAGTTCAAAAAGCAGTATTCACCGAGTTTAAAACATTTTGGGACAAAGACCTTTTATACAAAGGAGCATATATAGTTCAATGGTGCCCGAAATGCGGAACGGCAATAGAAGATGTTGAGATGGAATATCAGGAGAAAACGGAAAAACTTTATTATTTAAAATATGGTCCATTGACTCTGGCAACGGCTCGTCCCGAAACTAAGTTTGGCGATACCGCAATGGCGGTTAATCCTAAAGACAAAAGGTATAAGGATTATGTTGGGCAAGAGTTTGAAATAGAAACATTATCCGGCAAAAGAAAGATGAAAGTAATTGCGGACATGGCAGTTGATCCAACATTTGGAACGGGAGTTATTAAAGTTACCCCCGGCCACTCTTTTGCGGATTACGAAATAGGCAAGAGACATAATTTGCCAATAGTAAATGTTATTAATAAAGAAGGAAGATTAACAGAAATTGCCGGAAAATATGCGGGCATGAAGGTGCTGGAAGCGAGAACTGCAATGGTTCCCGAACTTAAGGAAAAGGGAATATTAATTAAAGAAGAAGAATATAAACACTCTGTTCCTGTTTGCGAAAGATGCAAGACTGTTATTGAACCTATAATTTCGGAGGAGTGGTTTGTTAAAATGAAACCCCTGGCAGAAAAGGCTCTTAAGAATATACACCAAATTAATTTTCTTCCAAAAAACTATTTAAAAATTATTTCAGATTGGTTAAAAGAAATTCACGATTGGTCGATTTCACGTTCTTTATGGTGGGGGCATAGAATTCCTGTTTGGTACTGCAAGATTTGCAATTCTAATAGGGATGTTGGAAAAAATAAAGACATGGTTGTTTCGCAGGATATGCCTAGTTTTTCGTGTCAAACTTGCGGGAAACACGAGTGGGTTCAAGACGAGCAGGTTTTGGATACGTGGTTTTCATCCGGTCTTTGGCCGCTTTCCACTTTAAACTGGCCTGATACAGGACGCGAGCTTGAAAGATATTATCCTTGGGATTTTGAGCTTACGGCTCCTGAAATAAAATATCTATGGATTGCGCGCATGATAATGCTTGGCCTTTATTTTACAGATAAAATTCCGTTTAAAAATATGTTTTTTCATGGGATGCTTAGAGATTTACAGGGGAGAAAGTTTTCCAAATCTTTAGGTAACGGCATTGATCCTTATGTTTTACTTTCTCAATGGGGAGTAGATGTAACGAGAATGACATTGTATAGTTATTCCGTTCCGGGGAGAGATTCTAAAACCTCAAAACAAATAATAGATGAAAGATGCAAAAACTTTAGAAATTTTGGTACGAAAATTAGAAATATTTATAGATTTGTAATTGATCTGAAACCTGAAAATGCAAAAAAAGAATTAAATATTTCTCATCCGGATGATACAGAGATGATCAAAAAATTAAATCAGGTTGTGACAGATGTAACTCGTGATATTGAAAAATTTAATTTACATTTGGCAACAGAAAAACTTTATAATTTTATTTGGCATGAATTAGCAGACATATATATAGAAAAATCAAAAGCTAGACGAGAAGACGCGCAGCCTGTTTTGGAACATGTTTTGATAACGT
>Ga0209542_10006579_pt1 | contig 22542 bp, 24 predicted proteins | sample RifCSPhighO2_01_FD_184028 | JGI IMG/M metagenome (GOLD analysis project Ga0209542, IMG submission 184028) | Soil microbial communities from Rifle, Colorado - Rifle CSP2_plank highO2_0.1 (SPAdes) (version 2) | ecosystem: Environmental > Terrestrial > Deep subsurface > Rock core/Sediment ... | reverse complement strand
AAGAGCAGCTTTTACAACAATTTGAGAAGTTGGTTGACTTCGAGCCGGAAAAAATTATCATTCAGTCGTATAATTCAGAGAGTCAGGTTATCAACAGCTTAGTATCAGGTAATTACGATCAATTCTATGAACAGGAGTTGAAAAACAGGGAATTATTCAGGTATCCCCCATTTGCCAGACTTATAAAAATTTCCTTTAAACATTCCAGTCGCGATAAGGCAGGATACGAAGCTAGAGTTCTGGTCGAAAAGTTAAAAATGGGCCTTGTCTATCAGAAGTTAGAAAAAAGAGTCAAGCTACTTGGACCTTCGCCGGCATTCGTAGAAAAGGAACGGGGCCTTTATATTTATAATATAATTGTTAAAATTCTCCCCGATGAAAAGATAGATAACTTTCTTCGGCTTGTTCCGTCTGATTGGAGCATAGAAGTTGACCCCCGCTCGATTTTGTAACAAAATTGAGAAATCCTAAGCACTAGGTCCTAAACTCTAAATTCAAAAGGTTTAGAATTTTATTCAACGTGGATATTACCAAACTTCCCAACAAGATTCTGAATAAGAGAGTAGAGAAGGTGTCTGTTGATGATATAAAGAATGGCTCTTTGGAGGAGCTGATTTTAGAAATGAAAAATGCGATGCAAGAATATCATGGCGTGGGTTTGGCAGCTAACCAAACGGGCCGAGATCTGAGTGTTTTTATAATAGAGCCCAAGCTGGCCGAAGAGAGTAATCTCCCCGAGGTGTATATAAATCCTGAGATAACTGAATATTCAAGAGATGATGATGAGATGGAGGAAGGCTGTCTGTCGATTCCTGATTACTTTATCCCTGTAAAACGAGCCAAGAAAATCAAAATAAAGTTTATTAATCAGCGGGGAGAGAAGATGAAATTAAAGGTGAAGGGTTTTGCGGCAAGAGTGTTGCAGCATGAAACTGATCATCTGTATGGATTAACAATTAAGAACAGAAAGTAAAAGGCTAAGTTACTGGTAAAAATAGGTTTAAGAAATGATAAAAAGTCAAGAGGTGGTAAAAACTGCATTTTTTGGGACTTCAGAATTCGCTGTTCCGGCTTTGAAATACCTCATCCAAAACGGTTATGATATCATCGCGGTTGTTACTCAGCCGGAGAAACCTGTCGGACGGACCATGACTATAATGCCTAGCCCAATAAAGAAGTCTGCCATCGAAAACAATATTCTTGTTTTTGAACCCCATAATCTAAAAAATGATGATAACTTTTTTAAAAGCTTTAAACATTTAAATCCTGATCTTTGCATTGTTGCTGCATATGGCAAAATAATCCCCTATCAATATCTGGAAATACCCAGGTTGGGCTTTATTAATATTCACCCCTCCCTACTTCCTAAATATCGAGGCCCATCCCCAATTCAAGCGGCAATATTAAATGGGGACAAAGAGACCGGCGTAGCGATAATAAAACTCGATGAAGAGATGGATCATGGAGCTATTCTGGCAAATCACAAATCACAGATTATAAATTACAAGTATTACAAAGAGTTAGAGAGCGAATTGGCTGAAGAAGGAGCGAAGTTACTATTAGATATACTGCCTAAATATATAAATGGCGAAATAGTGTTGCAAGAGCAAGACCATTCAAGGGCTACTTTTACTAAAATACTTACTCGACACGACGGAAAAATAGATTGGAATAAATCAGCCCAAGAAATACACAATCAAATTTGCGCCCTTAATCCTGAGCCGGGCGTCTGGACTACGTGGCAAGGTAAAATCCTCAATATTAAAAATGTCGGAGTTTCAAACGATAATACGAAAGGTGACATCAGTTCCGTGGTTAAACTGCAAAACGATGTTGCTGTGGTCACAAAAAAATTCTACCTAGTACTCAGAGAAATCCAACTTGAGGGCGGGAAAGAGATGGATGCCAAGAGTTTCGTAAACGGCCATCCGGAATTTATTGGTTCAAGATTAGGAGGAAACAGTTAGAAGATTACGCTTTCTCCGGTAGGATACTCGTCAAATTCTACTTGGTTAACCGGGGCAATCTCATATTCTTTTAAATGCATTCTTTGAATTGCCACTGGAGTTAGATACTTCTTAACCCCGCCTGATATTTGGTAAATATCTCTGTCTACTTTCGGTCGTTCAATAAAAATAAACTGGTTTCTTGGGTAAAAGTTAAGCTCTTTTGGATTTATTGTGACTACATCTTCTTTTCTATTGCCATAGGAAAAGAAAACTTTATCGTTTAGTATTGGTCTGATCATTCCTCCGTCGGTAAGGTAGTATATTGTCTTGTTTTCAGTTTCCTCTCCCTCTAACATGAAGAGTCTGGCTAAAGGGTATTTATACAGTTCTTGACTGCTGATTGACTGGATGATGCTTAAATCGAAGCCGTAGCTGTAAAATATTTCAGTTGTCGGAATTGAATGCTTTTTACCATTTATAATTCTGTATACTGCTCCTTCGCCAGGGACATTGACTACAGTTATTATTGGATCAGGTTCAGCGTTACTTTTCGAACTGCCAAAAATCCCAGAAAATATGCCACTTGAATTTTGCTGTTTTTGAGCGGCCGTATCACATCCGCCAAGGCCTATCGAACATATTGTATTTGCTGATAAACTTTCACTAAAACTTCCAGGCTTGGTTGAGTTTTGCTGGCTTTGGGCTTGAGTCAAGACTAAAGGCAGGAAAAACAAAGCTGCCACGACAAAAATCAGCAACAAAAGTATAACCGCGTATTTAATTGGATTTACAGATGTTTTATCCATCATCCGTCAATTATAACATATCTTAACAAAAAAGTCAAAAGACGGGTTTTCCCCGTCTTAGTAGACTAACATTTTTAGTTCTGAAAGGGCATCTTCCATATCAGATATCGATAAGTTATCTTTAGGATTTAACAGCGCTGCAAGCCTAGATGACGGAGAGCCAAAGTTCAACATAGCATCGAGAATTTCTCTCTCAAGACAAGATGACAATCCTAAGTGGTTCAGACCGAATAAGGCTTTTTCTAGCTCAGTTATCAAGCCCTCTTTGGCCGGCAGTTTAACAGGCAAGTCATTCTTATTCAGGAACCATAACGGCCTTTCCAAGCCATAGATCATCGCGGAAAGTCGATTTTCCTGAACTATATTTATTGGCAATAATGCCTCATTTGTCATTTGAGAATAATGAAGTCTTCCAATATAAATAAGCATTAGCACCATCTCCTCTTTTATCGTAGGTTGAGTCGATGGCAACCTCAGCTCAACTATAGCCGAATCATCGATAAACTTAGTCCTTGTGTCCAACCAAGTCAGGCCTATCGAAATAGCAAGAGCTGATTGAGGATCATATAGTATGAAAGGGAAAGATCCAGCTCTATGAAGATAATCAGCCATATCTCTAAAGTATCTACTTGGTAGGCCAACTCTTAATTCGTTTTGCCAATCTTTATTTCTCTTCGGTCTTACATCAAAGCTTTTTTCCCAAGATAAAATTCTTAAATCTTGAAGTTTTGTATCACAGAAAGTTCTTATATCGTGGCTGGCCGCCCAGCCTATCATTCTTGCATCTTGGATCTTGGCATCCTGACATCTAAGGTATCGGGCGTTACCAGAAAAAGCTAGAAGATATGGGGCTATTACCAGAGATCTATTCATCTTGTCACAAGCATCAGCTAACGAATTAGCCTCCAGGTTTACCTGAAAAGATTGGAACAAAGAAACAATCGCCGCATCGCCGATATTAATTTGATTTTTACCAAGCCCGATCATTGTATCTAAGTAAGGATCTCTATTCCGGTTATAGAAATCCGGCACTAAGCGGTATTTGGGTTTATCAGTTCTGGGAGTCTTAATCGTGGGCAAAAAAGGATTTGCACCAATGCGAAGTATACCGACTCCATGTTTACGAGCCGAATCAAGGACATTAAAAAATCTTTGTTTATATATCCCGGTCAACGAGGACATCCCATTCGTTGAAAGCAAATCTATGGGCGGAGTCCTAATCTCTATTTGGCTAGCTCCGAGTTCAACGTCTGTAAAATCTGAGTTATCAGCAATAATAGCGTCTCGTTTTTGAACCAGTTCAGAGTCACTTGATCGAGCATGAATTGCTATTTCCGATTCGAGTCCGACCCTCAAACTGTCGTCCTTTTTCAAAAATTTATCTCGTGATGCCAATAAATTTTTTACTTGAAAATCAAAAGATTCACGCATCTCCTTTTCTTGTTTTGACATTATAGCGCCCCTTTTACAATAGATCTGACGAAAGAGACCCATTCTAATATCTCATCAACATTATCAGTCACTCCGAACATTCTTAATTCAACGGTTCCGTGAATACTTATTCTGATTAACTTCCAGCAATTTCTAGGATTATCTGCGAATTCCTCAGCTCGAGCAACTTCAAAGTTTTTTGCCATAGTCCTATAAAGTCGAAGCCTCTCGCTGTTGGAATGGTCGCCAAGACTACAAAAAATATTCAGATGAGGTACGAGAAGATTATTTACTTCAATAGCGTGACTAATGTCTCTAACGCCTATATGAATATGTGTGCCAGTAACTCTGCAAGCTGCCTCTAGCCGATCTTGCGGGATAGTTTTTGCAATCTCTAAATATCGGAAATCTGGATAAACAGTAAATGGCATATTTCTACTGGCGACTTCTATATTATCTAAGCGTAAACCAAGTTTAAATGCTGCTTGATTACCACAGTTCTCATTCTCTAGAATCTCAAGTTTTATGGCCGACAAGTCCTTATGTGGATTAGTTCTTGATTCAACCTGACACGCCGACAATTCATATGTCCATTTACTACTATTTATCATGCTCAAAAAACCCTGAGCCCTACTAGCATATTGACCACCATCTAAACCACCTGCGACAATGAGAAATTGTTCCCTCTCAATACCTATAAAACCTGCCATTTCTGGTCTAAATGAAAACTTAGACAAAAAATCTTTGAAATTTTCATTCAACATTTTTCCTCTTTCTCCCCTTTTGATTGTTAACGAACCTTTCGGAAGAGTTAATCAAAAGCCTCTTCCGAGGAAGAGGCTTTTAGTACGTAAGCTATAGTAGATTCAGCTTACCAAAAACACCTTCCTCGAGAGAGGCTGTTGATAAACCAATAGAAACCAAAATTGATGTTCTTGTATAAATTCATATTACTCGATAATTGTATACCCCCTTAATCTAAATGTCAATTCGGATAAGATACAAAATTATCTAAGAAATTTTTAATTATTACTTTACCCGCTTTTGACTCAACATGGAGAGACTTCAAAAATTTCGGATAGTCTTCCATACTGTTAATGATCCCATCTCTGACCAGGTTATCTTTGGATATTTTTGCTAGGGCCAAATTTTGCTCTTTGGTTCTTTCGGGGTGGAATTGAACTAGGCGTATTTTATCCCCGATGGCTAGAGCCTGAACACGACACATTTTGGAACTGGCCAGCAGCTTACCTTTAAACTTAAACTTTCCTATCATACAGCGGTGATTAGATGGGGCAATAAAATTGCCCCTCAGTCCCTTGAACAATGGATCTGGTTTTAGGATAAAAATTTTAGTCGCTCCGAATTCTTTGCCTTTAGGATTATATATTATTTCTCCTCCTAAGGCTCGAACCACAAACTGCAATCCCCCGCAGATGCCTAATATAGGGATTTGTTTTTTAATCCCCTTACTTATAAATTTATAAGTTTTCTTCATCCATTCTTTTTCTTTACCTTTTACGGGATCTTCTGTTGAACCGCCGATAATCATGGCATTAACTTCCGGAAACATCGCCGGAAATTTGCCCCTTGAAGCATCCAGAGTTAACCATTGATTTTTACTCAACCCGAAAAGTTTCCGGACATGTTCGGAATAGTTTCCCCCACCGTAGAGGAGTTTTTCAATATTTTTTCTGAATTTCTCGTCGTCAGTATAAATATCGAGAAACAATATTTTAATATTTTTTGATTCTTTAATTTTGCTCATTATTATTTTATACCTTTCTAAAATAATCTTGTAAATAAATTACTTTAGAAAAGTGGGGAGAAGTATCACCCCACGTATTTTAGACTATATTATTGATAAAGTATCCATCACAAAATCAAACTGTTCCTGAAACTTACAGCTACTACGTCTTGGCAAAGGCCTAACCTCTATACAAAGAGTATTCCCATAACGTCTTAGACGAAAATACCACCAAATGGAACGCAGATAAAGGGGAATATCCAGATCCGTTACCTGATCTAGCGGAATTAACTTTGTACCAATTACTACACCGTGCTTTGCTAATTGAGTACAATATTCTTCAATATTTTTGAAAAATAGCGGTCCACCATATCGCATCGCATGGTAATTAGCTTTTGATTCCTTGATATACCGTCGCCAATATTCTTCTTGTGGGTAATCTTTGATAAATGAACCAATTTTTTCTCCCAGCTTGTTCAAACATTCAACAGCACTCGACAATGGAACGGATATGGTAAATTGGACAGCTGATGTCCGCGCAAGAAGTTCTAGGGCGGGACGGCCATCTAATTCTAGCCAGATTGTATCGCGTTCGTCGGGAATTATAAGCAAATCTTCATCAGTATAAACTATCGGACCCTTATTCCACAAACAATCTGAGCAAAGAGGAGGACAGGCAGAAAACTCTAGACTATTTACCAATCGTTGCGCCCCTGATATGGCTACTGAACCGGAAATATCAGGCGTAGTCGCAATTTCTATATTTTGCCTACCTAGTTCGTAACACAATTTATTTGCACCGTCGGATACTTCAGTTACTAAATTTCCTTTACGCTTAGTTACTTCCCAGCCGTTTACCCTGCGAAACCTTTCCAGTAATTCTTGCGATTCAGAAACTGTCATCGGCTGGCCGTTCCAATGCACAAATGAAGTCTCGACCTCCATTCCGACACTACTTGCAATCGGTTTATCCTCTATTCCTTCGGTGAAATATCGGATTAGCCTTTCCATACCGACTCCTCTCCTTTTGAATTTAAAGAACTAAGCCTCCCCAAAAGAAGCCCCCTCGTGAGAGGGGGCTAAACTTATGTCAAAAATTAGAAAATAAAGACATTAACTCAGCCCTCTTTCACGAGAGAACGTTGAGTAATGATGCCAATTGATATTTTGCCTCATTGGTTTATTCACGATTATGCTATTATACTCTCTGGGTTACTCTGTGTCAATGTTTAGTAGATAACCAGGCAATGCTATTATTCAACTATGGAAAATGAGACCATCCTAAGGGTAGAAAATCTGGGTGTCAGCTTTGACGGGAATCAGGTCTTGAAGGGTCTAAATTTTTACGTTAGCAGAGGCGATGTTCTGGCGATAGTCGGACCTAATGGTGCAGGCAAGTCGGTTTTATTCAAGGCTCTTCTTGGGCTTATCCCACACTCTGGAAAAATAGAATGGGGCCAAAACTTAAAAATGAGTTATATACCTCAAAAGTTTGCCATAGACAAGGAATTGCCTTTAAGCGTTGGGGAATTCCTTAAGTTTAAAAAAAGGGGGCAGAAAAATGTGATAGAAACTCTTAAATCGGTAGGTATTGGCGCCGAACATAAGAATGACCCCGAACATCTTTTGCGTCATCTCAAAGAACATGTTTTAAATCAAAGACTGGGTTGGCTTTCTGGCGGACAACTTCAGCGAGTTTTAATTGCTTGGACATTGCTGGATAATCCCGATGTTCTTCTTTTTGATGAACCAACATCTGGGATAGATGTTGGTGGCGAAGAGACAATTTATAACTTGCTGAAGAAGCTTCATGGGGAGAGAGATCTAACTATATTTCTAATATCTCACGACTTAAACATAGTTTATAAATACGCTAGTAATGTTCTTTGCATTAATAAAGAGATGATATGCTATGGCATACCAGAAACTGTTCTGGATCCTCAATCGCTGGTTAAGCTATATGGTGGAGAGGCGGGATTCTATCAACACCAGAAGCATGAACACTAATGGATAATTCGCTTTTATTACAAGTTATCACTGGTTCTTTGATCGGCCTAGGCGCCGGATATGTTGGCTCCTTTATGGTTTTACGGAGAATGTCTCTTGTTGGTGATGCCCTATCTCATGTTGCTCTGCCGGGCATAGCCATTTCACTACTGCTTAATATAAATCCATTTTTTGGCGCTTTTGCGGCACTTTTTATAGCAATTATTTTAATATGGATTTTAGAAAAAAGGACTGAACTTCCTTCTGAAACGCTTGTGGGCATAATGTTTACCGTGAGTTTGGCCCTGGGTCTTTTGCTAACTCCGGAGCCGGAACTTTTAGAAGCTCTTTTTGGCGACATCACTCAGGTGACATCGGCAGATTTTATAATTACCTTGGTTGCTGTGGCTGGTATGTTTATAGTTATGTGGAAAATATCGGAAAATTTGATGTTGGGTATAATTTCTAAAGAAATGGCTCAAGCCAATAAAATTCCAATACAGAGAATTAACTTTATATTCTTGTTTTTGGTGGCAATCGTTGTTGCTCTAGGCTTAAAAGTTGTTGGCACACTTTTGATGGGTTCTTTGGTAATTATTCCAGCTGCAGCAGCCAGAAATACTTCAATCAACTTATCTCAATATACAAAACTAGCGATGATTTTTGGTGTCCTATCAACTGTTCTTGGCCTTTTCGTCTCGCGTTATTTTGGCATTGAAACCGGCCCGACTATTGTTCTCACTGCCGGAATTATATTCGTAGGAACATTGCTGTTCAAAAAATAATCATCCACGGAAAACGCTGATAATTTCTTTGATTGTAATTCTTCAGGATTTTGCTAAAATAACTCATTATTATGTCATTGGGAGTAAACGAATTAAAGCAAAAAACCTTTTTTATCTATGAGGGCCAGCCCTATGTGGTTTTAGAAACCTATCATTTAAAGATGCAGCAAAGACGGCCGACAGTTCAGGTTAAAATGAGAAATCTTGTCAATGGTAAAATTCTGGAACGCAATTTTGCTCAATCTGACGTTTTTGAAGAAGCCGATGTTGAAAAAATGAGAGTCAAATATTTATACGGCCACCGCGATCAGTACTGGTTTTCTTACGAGAACGATCCATCAAAAAGGTTCGAGTTGAGGGAAGATATTCTTAGCGATATAACCCGATTCCTCAAAGCCAATACTATTCTCGAAGCTATTTCTTTTGAGGGTAATGTTATAACCGTTGAATTACCAGTTAAGATGGACTTTAAGGTTACCGAAGCTCCTCCGGCCATTCGTGGCGATACTGCTCAAGGTGGAGTTAAGCAGGTAAAGATAGAAACCGGCGCTATAATCAATGCCCCCTTATTTATCAATGAAAGCGACGTTATCCGTGTTAATACCGAGACAGGTGAGTATGTGGAAAGAGTTGATAAGGGCTAGGCTCACTCATTTTTTCTTTCTGACCGTTACTGATTTATTTGGCTTATCATAAACAACCTCATCAAATTTTCTATATTCTTGGATAACCTTCTTACCTTTACCAGTGGGAGCAAGTAATGCATCTTCTTTATATTCAGAAGGATCATATCCTGGCCCCTCATCTTGAAAAGTGATTTCCATAAAATCGGGTTTTATATCTAGAGTTATAGTAACTTTTTTAGCTGTAGTTAATTGTAGTCTTCTTATAACATCCAGCCACTTTTCATTCTCGTTTAGCTTATCTTCTTTGTTAACTTCGTAACTACCGTGAATTATCGCATTCCAAAACAGATCAGATATTCCCGGCATTAAATCATAAACTGCATTATTATCCTGCCAAGCCTCAATAAGTCTTTGTTCGAGTTCATTAAGAGTCCTAAGACATAATTCGAGATCATTGGCCGGGATTATCCACCTATTTCCTTCAAACATTTTATTATCTAGCTCAGTTAGCTCTTTTGACATATTTTATTACTTGAGTATATGAAATTCGCAACGTTTAAGAAGTGCCTCTTTATCTTCTTCGGTCAGGGAAGGGTTGTTCAAATCCTGTTTCTCCATCAGATAATACATTATAGATTTAGGATTTTCAATATGATCCAGACCAAGGGCATGACCTAATTCATGGGCTAACACAAGTCTCAAGTGAGAAATTCCTTCAAACTGGTATATATTTATCTGATTCCCCTGGTACTCACCCTGATCAAATTCCCTAGCCTCACCGAATCGTTGATTATGGACATCCACTTCAATATTGAGCTTTCGAGCCAGCTCATTAACCTGATTACCAAACAAGTTAAGCTTGTTTGCGTCTGAATTTAGGGCCTGCCTAGTTTTATCCATATCCGATTTCTCTTTTTGAAGATTAATTTTTTCTGCTTCCAGCTCTTTAAACTCTTCGGGCTTAGCTCCTCCCCGACTATTAATTTCGGCTATTTTGGCATTATAATAATTAAGATTTTGTTCAAATTGCTCTGCCACTAAATTATATACTCTTAGGTTGTTCTCATAAATCCTAATTGTGCTTTCATATTTTGCGAAAAGTATGTCATAGGAGCTTCTTGATTCGCCTATATATTCTTCCGACTGATCAGCAGCAATTGTTTTAGATTGTCTTTGATCAAAAAGCAGATTTACCTTGAATCTTGCCCCTGGCTTATAAACAAAGAAGTCATACTTGGTTTCTTTTTCCCAAACATTCTCTGCTTCTTTGATCGTGTTTATAAGTTTCTCTCGGCTTATTCTAAATCGATTATCAAATACTCCCAAGTCGTAGGCCAGAGGATTTTTACATACTGACATCCGCTGGTAATAAAAAAATCCAGCTAGAGCTAAGATAATGATAGAAAAAGTTGCGGTGATTATTCTATTGGGCATGGCTACAAAGAAAAATGGCTCTCAAGGAAGATCCCGGAGAGCCAAGGGTGTGATCTGGGAAGATCACACCCTTATCGTAATATGCCCTTTAAATTTTACAATAGGAAACTGTGGATATCTTATTGGGCTTTAGGATCAGATTATGAGATAATACCAGATTAGACTTGTCGCCATGAATACTGCCAAGTGTCCAAAATGCGATCAATCGATTTCCAATGTTCACTATGAGGCTCATAGCCCTGATCCATCAAGCGGATTTAGAGGTTCGAGATCGTTTACTGCCGTTGCCCGTCCTTGCGGTCATGCTATCGGCGCTGTGCCAATTACTTGGGAAATGAGATTAGAAGAGATTGATAAACTAGTAAGAGAGATAGATAAGAAAGTTGACTACATCCATAGCGAAATTTCCGAGCTCTCCAAGCTTATTGAGAAAAATAGCAGGTAGAACAACCTAAAACCCGAGAGGGTTATTTTTATTTTTCTTTTAAGAGTAGGAGGGTTGGCAAGGGAACAATGACCCACAAAAATAGGGCTTGTTGAGTCCCAAGATAGCTAAAAGAATCCAAAGTCCATGCCCTAACTAAAGATTCTGGCAAAAAAGAGAAAACTATACTGACCAGGAGTCCCAACTGGAAAAGACTTATTAGTACTACTCCGAATAATGAAAACTCGGCGGATGACAGCCTTTTCTTGATGAAAGAAAAATTAAAAATTGTGAAAATCACAATGTATGCTGATAAGAAAATAGTCGTCCTAAGCCAATATATTTCGATTTTGCTCCCAGATGCTTGGTGTATATTTTCTAAATAAGGAAGGGTAACGTCAAATGCAAAAGCGGCATAAATAGCCAAAAGAGACATCACTGCTCGGGTTCTACCCAAACTTAGGCCATATAAAGCAACAGCCACTGTTCCCAAGACACCAAAAAGCCAGGCTGGACCTAGTGTCGAAATTGATGCTAGGTTGGGTAGTGTTTCAAGGGTAGGTATAAAAGATTTTAGAATATCTAGTAATTTAATCATCTGAAAATAACTTCTTAATTATATCATAAAAAAAGAGCCTCGGACTCCCGCCAGCAGTTAATGCTTTGTAGGGAATCCGAGGTTTGACCAAGAAGGAACTAGGCGACTCGACGAATCGGGCTGCCCAGGATCTCGAGAATACGGCAAGTAATGCCGCCCTCTGATCCGATCACGCGGAGCTCTTCCGCAGCATAGCCGCGGAGAATCGCCACAGCGCTGAAGGAGCGGCCATCTACTTCGACTTTGGTTTGCTTGAACAGGCCAAGGGAGTAAACTCCCTCATTCTGCAAGCGGGCCACGATACTGGGAAGACGATTGAGGAGATCGAATCTCCCTTTCTCGCCGGCCATCTCATAGACACGAACCACGTAGGCCGGTCCGCCGAGTCTCAGCAAGTCGTAGAGCGGTTGACGGCTCAGCGATTCCGGGTCGATGAATCGCGGTCCGACGAAAGGGTCAAAAGCCCAGGCTTCCGGAAACCCTTCGTCATCTACCTCATCGTCGGATATCTCGAGATCCATCTCCACGGACCCCAGCTCTTCCAGATTCACCGTACCGCCGTTAAGGGGCCAGTGGGACAGGTTTCTGACTGCCCTATACCGGCGTGTCACTTCGCCATCTCCGTTTACGGCATGCTCCAGCTGACTAAAGGGAGACCTACCAAATCGAGACGAGAACTTTCGTCCACGAAGCGGATCGCGTCCAGTAACCCGCTCCTCCTCTTCGGCGATCTCGGGAATGTAGGCCGTTGAGGCCATCACGTTGTCGCCGCGGGCGCCGGACTCCGGAGAAACAAACGTCCCGCCGAATTCCGCTGCCAAGTCTACTGCGCTTCCAGTTCTCATGATTCTGCTCCTTGGTTTTGTGCCAGCTAGGCTGGCCAGTTGTTGTTAATGAGTCCGTCTTCTAATTATACCATGAAATAGGTTATTTTACAATAGTTAATTTTGCTTAGATTTTAAGCCATTATATTGACCTCTGGCTCCAAGGAGATATTAAATTTGACTTTTACTGACTTCTGAATGAGTCTAGCTAGTTTTATAATATCAGCGGATTTACCACTGGGATAGCTTACCAAAACAAGAGCGTGTTTTTTGGATACTCCAGCATTACCTAATTTTTTACCCCTTAGGCCAACCTGTTCAATTAATTGTCCCGCCGATAACTTAATTAAACCATTGCCAAAATCTTTACCTTTAAGATCTTGATAATCAGCAACTAGCAGTTGGTAACTCTCGGATGAGATGATGGGGTTTTTAAAAAATGATCCGGCTGTCCCGATCTTAGCTGTCGGGTATTCCAGCTTAGACTTTCTTATTTGGATAACAGCTTTTCTTATTTCCTGAATAGAAGATTTCTTAGATTCAAAATATTTAATTAAATCAGGATAGCTGATATTAGGAACATGGTTTTTGGATAATTTAAATACTGCCTTGAGAATTATGTAATTCTCACCTTTCGGTTCTTGAAATATGCTAGCTCTGTAATCAAACCGGCACCCTTTATTTGTAAGAACCCCAACTTTCAAAGTCTTCAGGTCCATAATTTCTACTGATTCCAAGATATCTTTTAGTTCCACACCATAGGCACCAATGTTCTGATATACCGCTCCGCCTACACTCCCGGGTATTAGTGAAAGATTCTCCATTCCACCAAGATTTTTTTGGATGGCTCGAGCGACGATGTAATCCCACCGCTCCCCCGCTCCGACAAAAATCCTAGTATTCTTAAAAGATACCCCCTTGATATCAATTTTAAGGATGAAGACCTTCATATCCCTATCCGGTAATAAAATGTTACTCCCTCCACCTAAAACAAATATTTTTAGGTTGTTCTTATTAGCAAATTTTACTGCTTTTTTGATGTCGTCTATGTTTTTTATCTTAGCAAAAAATTCGGCCCTGCCGCCGATATGAAAAGTGGTATATTTTGCCAGTTTTATATTTCTATATATTTTCACTTATTTATAATATACCCGCCCCTCAATCCTTAAATCGATGTATTCCGGTAAAAAGCCGGCGCCTTTATTATCCAAGAATATTTTAAGTACTTCCATCTGTTTCAGAATATCGGATTCATGATTGAATAAAAGATGATATCCCATGGAGGTATATATCTTAAAATCGCCTATAGGGCTCTGGGGAATCTCTACTCTCAATATTCTTATTTCTAAATCGTCAAGACTTTTGATCACCTTGAGAATAGGCTCAATAAGGCTAGATTCAATCCTTAGGGCATTTTCTTGCCCCAATCGAAGATCATTTATGTTCAGGAGCAGAGATCCAGACGATTTTAGCGCCTGACCCCATAGGACACCTTCTTCGTCAAAATATCGACAACTTACCGAATCATTACCTGTAAAGCATAGCGAACCAATTGGTATTCTTTCTGCTAATTCGAGTTTGACCTTGTGAAAATAATCTTTGCTAATTGTCAGAGATTTAATTACTGGAAATTGGGCCAGTATCCTTTCTTTCAAAGTCTCTGTATTGAAAAATAAAATATTTTTTTGCTGCTGGATCTGTAAAGACTCTAAAATTTTGAAAGTATTCTCGTTGATAATCGAATCAAGGGTTGGTTCAATTTCTTTTTGGTCGACGGTTCTGAGGCCTGAAAAAGAGAAACTCTCTATCTGGAAATAAGGTGTAAAGAAAAGAAGATAGCTGGCAATTGTCGCCAGAATAATTCCAATACTGGCAGAGAGGACGACTTTCCTGATTATCAGTTTTTTTCTTTTTTGGGCAAGAGCATCGGCATAGTTATTATATTTTGGATAACTAGCGGATTGCATTTTTAATCTCTTTTATACCGTTCATGTATCTTTGAAGGACTTTTGGTATTTTTATTGTTCCTTTTTCAGTTTGATAATTTTCCATGATTGCCACAACCACGCGGCTTAGAGCAAAAGCAGTGGCATCGTTCATGTGAATATACTGAAGTTCGCCACTATTTCTTTTAACTCTAGTATTGAGTCTCCTTGCTTGAAAATCGGTCATTAGATCCGAGGTATGGGTCTCTCGATATTTATTTTGGCCAGGCATCCAAACTTCAATATCAATATGACGAGCATCTTGTTTCCCCATATCCCCAGTACACATAATGAGAACTTGATATGACAATCCTAAACCCTGAACCAAATATTCAATAACTGCAATGATAAAATCCTGTTCTTTTTTTGAGTCCTCTGGAAGAGTAAACGACTCAATCTCTAATTTATCAAATTGGTGCATCCTAATGAGACCTTTCATATCCTTTCCATAAGAGCCCGCCTCTCGACGAAAAGCGGTTGAAAATCCGATATATCTGATCGGCATATCTTCTTCTTTAAAAGTTTCGTCCATGTGCATTGAACCAATCGTATGTTCGGCACTACCGATAAGATAAGCGTCATCACTCAAGATATGATACCGCTCTTCTTTAGGTTCGAGACGATCCATTTTCTGAAAAACTTCTGGTTTTATCATAACTGGGGGCAAAATTGGCCTAAAAGGCTTAGATGATATATCAAGTTTTGCTTTTTTTAATATTTTTTTTAGAGTTTTTTCATCAGTAAGAATTGAAAATGTATATTGAATAACAGCTAATTCAAGAGTTACAATTGCTCCTTTTCTGTATGCAAACCTTGCCCCAGAAACTTTGGCCGCTCTTTCCACGTCTATGACATCAAGCTCTTGACCCAATTCCCAATGTTCTTTAGGTTTAAAATTAAACTGAGGTAATTCGCCCACTTTGTACAATACCTTGTTTTCGGATGCATCTTTACCAATTGGCGTATCTCCTGATGGAATATTTGGCACTTGGACCATTAGAATATTAAACTCCTCCTCAACAATTTCAAACTCTTTCTCAAGAAGTTTTATTTTTTCTTTGATACCTCTAAGTTTTTCGAGATCTTCTGGCGACTGAGGTCCTTTTGATTTTCTATTTTGTTCTGCCCTCAACTGTTCAAGCTCTTGCATTACATGTCTGCGCCGTTCATCTGCCGCCAATAGTTTATCTAAATCTAAATCAATATTTTTATCTCGAATAGCTTTTCTTACCACTTCCGAACTTTGTCGAATAAATTTTATGTCTAGCATTTTAACGAGGGGTGACCCGACTGGGGACCCCATTGGCACGGAAATTTATTGAGTACCAATGGAGTGAAGAGGGGCAAGACCCCGAGAAATTTTATTTGTATCTCATTAAGGGAAAGAACACCGTTTCTCTAACTGGCTTATTCATCAAAAATGCGAACAATCTTTCCGACATTCCGAAGCCTGCCGTAGGCGGCATTCCATATTCCAAAGCTTCAATAAAGTCTTCATCTAGTCTCTGGGCTTCTTTATCTCCAGCTTCTCTTAGCTTTGTTTGCTCTTCGAATCTTTGACGCTGGTCAAGTGGATCATTTAACTCTGAAAACCCTTTACCTAGCTCACTGCCTCCAGCTACAACTTGAAATCTCTCAACTCGATTGGTGTCTTTTGACCATCTCTTGGCTAATGGTTCAATATCAACTGGTGGCAATACCAAAAACCCTGGTTCGATCAGATCAGGACGAATCTTTTTCTTAAATATAACGTCTATTAATCGACCTCGACCAATATGTTTCTTCGTATCTATTGTTTCTTGTTCTGCATATTTTTTGAGATCTTTTTCTGATATTTCCGATAGATTAAGTCCGGTCTTATCTTTGAAAATCTCATAATAATCATACCTTTTCCATTCACTTCCCCAATTTATCTGATGTCCTTGATATTCGTGTATGGCGCCATCGATAGTTGCGGATACCACATTTCTGAAAAGATTTTCGATTATTTCCATCAGCTGTTCATAATCAGTATAGGCCCAATACATTTCCATTTGAGTATAGTCCTGGAGATGTTCTTTATCTATGCCCTCATTTCTGAAGATCCTTCCTATCTCGAAAACTTTTTCATAACCAGCGACAATCAGTCTCTTTAAGCTAAGCTCAAGTGATATTCTAAGATACAGATCAATATCCAAAGCATTTAGATGAGTTGTAAACGGTTCAGCGTCAGCTCCACCGGGGATTTTTTCAAGAACAGGAGTTTCTACCTCTAAACCGCCGAGATCGCTTAAGTGATTCCTAACAGTTCGCCAAAAATTTCTTTTCTTAACGAATAATTCCTTGTCTTCAGGATTCATTATTAAATCCAGATATCTCTTCCTAAGCCTTTCTTCTACGTCTTGAAGGCCGTGCCACTTTTCTGGCAGAGGCAAAAGAGATTTGGAGAGTAGTTTAAATTCGCTGACTTCAATAGTCTTCTCTTCTTTTTTAGTTTTAAATAGTATACCTTTTATCTGAATAAAATCCCCAATATCTATTAACTCTGAAAACTGGGCAAAATGGTTTTTTCCAATAATATCTTGTTTGATAAAACCTTGGAATTTTCCGCTTGCATCCCTTAAATCAAAAAACATCGAACCGCCATGTTCACGTTTTGCCATCATTCTTCCAGTCAGAACAAGTTCCTTCTTTTCTTCAGCTAGCTTATCAAAATTTTCTATAGTATCAGAAACTGTATTTGTCCGCTTCGAAGAAGCGGGATATGGGTCAGTACCGGCTTTTCTAAGTTTTTCGATCTTTTCTATTTTAGTATTACGAATATCGTCAATAGCCATAGAAAGATTATAGCAATTTAAATACTGGACGTAAATATTCCAGGTATTGAACTTGTCGCTTAAATAATTTATACTAATCGCCAAGTTCCTTAATTCGATGGGGATGTGAAATGATTGGTCCAATTTCAGAAGAACTACAGCTATATATAAACCAAAAAGTCGAAGAACGATTCAAAAAACTATTTTTTCCAGATTTCCGAACATATATTTTCCCTGGCGGTAAAATGCCCCAAAGAGCTACAGATGGAGCTATTGGTTTTGACTTTTTCTTGAGGGCGATAGTATCTCCGTTTGAGATGGATCTCGACAATAAAGTTTTGAGAAAACCCCTTTTTAACTTTAAAGACCCTTCCAATATTCCGACTATGGAGCATCATATCGTTAACTATCCTGGTCAAAATGGAAATGAGCTAGCTTACAAACTTGAGCCTGGTGAGTCGGTCCTAGTTGGTGTTGGATGTACCGTAGAGATGAATTTCCCAACATTCCATTGGATTGCTCCCCGGAGTGGACTGGCTACCAAATGGAAAATTACGGTTACTAATTCTCCTGGCACGGTGGACCCTGATTATCGAGGCGAAGCTGGTGTTGCGGTTTTGAATATGAACGACAAAGATTCCATATTACTTACCAGACATATGAAAATAGCTCAGGCCATTTTCTCAATAGCTGTTATTCCCAACTTGGTTCAAGTTGAAACCTACGAAGAATTGACAACCACCAGGCGTGGAGTAGGCGGTTTCGGCTCAACCGGCATCAGATAATAAATTAAAAAGCTCTCAGTTAGAGAGCCTTTTAATTATTTCACCTCGAGCATCTTGTATTCCACTTCTCCTTTAGGAATTTTTATTTTTAGATTATCACCCTTCTTGCGGCCTATAAAAGCTTTACCTAAAGGAGACTCATTGGAAATAAAGCCTTTTAAAGGATCAGATTCGGCTGCTCCAACTATAATAAATGTCTGTATCCCATTTTTTGATTCGACTGTGATCTTAGAACCAACGTCCGCAGTACTCTTACCAGAGCTTCCGGAAACAACCTTTACGTTTTCCAGGGTTGCTTTAATTTCTTCAATCCGACCTTCGTTAACAGCCTGTGATTCTTTTGCTGAATCAAAAGCGGCGTTCTCGGATATATCACCTTCCTCCTTAGCCTCTTTTAGTCTTTTGGCTATTTCTGGACGTAAGACATTAAATCGATGTTCATACTCTTTCTTAAGTTTCTCTAGTCCTTCTGGGGTAAAATATTGTTCTTCCATGTAGTAATCCTTTAACTAATTGTAAAATTATAGCATATTGGTTATTTTAATACAACTAGTGCTAATGAAGCTTAATCAGAAAAATACCATTTAAGAAACCTATGGGCAACTCTTATGGCTAGACCCTGCTGAGAGGTAGCTCCTTCTATAAGAACAGTTAATGTTATCTGAGGGTTTTCGTAGGGAGCGAAAACAGTAAAAATGGAGTTCATTGTTTTACCCTTAATAACTTCTGACGTTCCGGTTTTTGCCGCTACCTGAACCGGTAAATCTTTGAGTATTTGAGCAGTTCCGGATATAACTGTTTCTTTCATTGCCTCCCTCACTTGATTGATTGTTTCTTTAGAAAACGGCAGAGAACCCATTATTTGAGGTTTGAGTTCTAAGGCCAAGTTATCATAATCATTAATACGATTTACCACCCGAGGTTTATAAATATCTCCGCCGTTGGCTATCGCTGATATGTAGCTGTTTAACCAAAGAGGAGTTACTGAGAGATCCCCTTGTCCTATGGAAATGTTGTAGGTATCTCCCAAATACCACGGCTCTCCCCTTTTTCTATTTTTCCATTCTGGCGTAGGGATAAATCCTTTTTCTTCTCCAGGAAGATCAATACCTAAAATTGAATCGGCAAGAGAGGATTTTAGGTAGCGACCGATCTTTTCTGCTCCAAGGCCTTTTATTCCCCCATTGCCTCCCCCAATCGTGAAAAAGTAAATGTTACAGGAGTTAGCTATGGCTCGTTTTAAATTAAAAGAACCATATTCAACTCGCCAATTATTAAAAGTGTAAGAATCTGACGGATTATAAGGGTTGTTAACGGTTAGGCCGATACAATCAGTTATAGTATCTTCCGGAGATATTATCTTTTCTTCCAGAGCCATCATTCCCATTAAGGGCTTAATTGTTGACCCGGGGTTGTATAACCCACTTATAGCTCGATTAAAAAGAGGCTTTGATTTATTCTCAAATAATCTTTCATAATCATCCTCGGAAACACCTGAGCTGAAAATATTATTGTCGAAATCCGGAAAACTTACTAAGGCAAGTACTTCGCCATTATTTGGATTCTGGATTATGGCAACTGCTCTTGCCAACCCAGAGTCTCGCAGAACTGCGAAGGTCTCATCATAAAGTTTGATCTGAAAGTCACGATCTAAGTTAGTAACTACTGATTTACCAGGAGAAGCTTCCTTAGTTATGTAATCTGATTCCCCCTGTGAAATAAATATATTGCCGTGTTGACCTCGCAAGTATTCTTCGTATTCGGCCTCAACTCCAAGTCTGCCAATAGTGTCGGTTAAAAAATAGTATTCGTCTTTCAGATCTTCTTTACTCACTTTACCAGTATAACCTACAACTTGAGAAAATTTCTGACTGCTTATATACTCACGCTTGGTTATTGGAATGGCATAAAAACCCTTGGGACTAAGATATTCAATTTCTAATACCTGATCCTTGGTCAAATCTAAATGGACGAAAAAAGTACTGTTTATTGTTGTCTGGTCTCCTATGAATTTTATAAATTCTTCCGAATCCCTTTTTAATATTTGAGCTATTTTTTTTATGCTTGCCCCTGAATCTTTACCATTCCCCCTAATTTCTCTAGAAATTGCTATTAAATTAAAGGTGGGTATGTTCTTTACGAGAGCTTGGTTATTACGATCAAGTATCATGCCTCGTGGAGGAGGTAGAGAGAAATTCACAGACTTATTTTGGAAAGCAAGTTTCTCAAAAGTGTCATGATCAATTATCGATATTTTAAAGACAAAAGCCAGAATCAGTGCTGCAGATGCTATAAAAATCACTAGAAAAAATTTGAGAGTTAATCCAATTATCGGTCTCTCTATGTCAGAATATTCACTGCCTGAGTCCAGAAGAATTTCTTCTGGACTAACGGGATCATTATCCTCGAAAGATACATAATATTTTTTATTTTTTGTTAAAAACATACATGAATAAGACTGATAGAAAAATAGACCAGATGATAATACTAAGTCCAGACGATTGAAGTAGAACAAACCATTCATTCAATGACTCGCCGAGATTTAAGTCCAATTTAAATAGCATAAAAATTAAGGAATAGAGAAGCCCTGTTAAGAATATCAAAAAGCTCCCTCGAGTAATGCTGGAGATTGAGAAAGTTTCGCTCAGTTCAGATTTTATGTCTAAGAAATAGTCAGCTAATAGATAGATGGCTATGGTAATAAGAAAAGCAGACACGGTAATGAGAATATCTCCTCCGGAAAAAATAACTGATAGCAGCAAAAAAAATGAGATCTTTAAAAATTGGTGCTTAAGATTCCGTCCATAAACTAGCATTCCCATTAAAAATAACGGAGTTATAAAAATAGGTCCAGGACCGATTAGAGCCGGCAAAAGAACATTTTCAGCTAACAGAAAAAATATAAATAACAAAATTAATAATATTGATCTCATAAATTATCTACCGACCACTAAAACCCTACTAAGATCGATGTCAGATAAGTAAGTTCTAACTGAGACCTCCTTGAATAGATTTGATTCATTTTGACTTATCTTTGATATAACACCTAAGATCAGACCGGATAGAAGTAGATCATTACCTTTTGTTACAACTGTGTCACCTTCCACGATGTCATCGTTTTGAGATATAAATTCAAGAGATATGCCATTTCCCAGAGCCCCTCGAGCCATACCGGAAATATCTTTACCAAGAATTTTTGATGTTGCCTTAAAGCTAGTATCGCTTACCAAAATCGCTTTCGATGAATTATCAGTAGTACCGGTAATTGTGCCTATTAAAATTCCTGACTCAGATATTACTATATCATCCTTTATTATACCTTGCTTTGATCCTTTATTTATTAAAAATATATGGCCATCAGGACCGAAATGAACATTGAAAACTCCGGCATCAACGGCCCTCATATTTTTGGTCTTGGTAAAGTTTAAAATTTTACGTAAAAAAACATTTTCTTCTTTTAGGCTATCCAGCTCGGCCAGTTGTGATACAAGCTTGCTTCTCTCATTTTTCAGTTGTTGATTTTGATCTGCAAGATTATTAAGATTTTTAATTTTAGCAAAGGCAGAGCCGAGATAACTTATGTGAGAAAACATGGAGGTTCTGAATTTTGTAAAAACTTGGGGTAACTTGATTGAGGATTCAACATGAGTACGGATAAGAAAAATAAATAATCCGATCATCATAAAAGCAAAAAATATTTTGGATAATTTCAACATTTGCATTTTATCCTTAATCACATGGGACCTATGTCCTACTAAAGATAACCCTCTCTATCCGTTGAAACAAGCAGTGACTTTAGCTGCTCGACACTTTCGAGTATGAATCCACAGCCTCGAGCTACAGCAGTTAGCGGATCATCGACTATTTTAACAAAAAGCTTTGTTTCTTCGGCAATTGCCCTATCTAAGCCTCGTAATAATGCTCCTCCTCCAGCCAAAAATATGTGCCTATTTATTAAATCAGCAATAAGTTCGGGGGGTGTTTCTTCAATGGTGTTTTTAACAGCAAGAACAATACTTTTTGTCGAACGATTAATCGCCCCCCTTACTTCCTCAGAGCTTATGTTTATCTCTTTGGGTAGACCCGAGACAAGATCTCTACCTCTTATTTTTCCTTCCAGCTCATCTTCTAGTTCATAGGCCGAACCGAGAGTTATTTTTAAATTTTCAGCACTAGCTTCTCCAATAAGAAGGTTCTTCTCTTGGCGCATATAACGGACAATGTCTTCATTTAATTTGTCACCAGCCACTCTCAACGATCTTGAGGCAATTACTCCACCCATAGAGATAACTGCCACTTCTGTTGTGCCTCCACCTATGTCAACTATAACATTAGCTACCGCTTCCTGAACTGGCAACCGGGCGCCG
>Ga0209542_10006578_pt1 | contig 22542 bp, 20 predicted proteins | sample RifCSPhighO2_01_FD_184028 | JGI IMG/M metagenome (GOLD analysis project Ga0209542, IMG submission 184028) | Soil microbial communities from Rifle, Colorado - Rifle CSP2_plank highO2_0.1 (SPAdes) (version 2) | ecosystem: Environmental > Terrestrial > Deep subsurface > Rock core/Sediment ... | reverse complement strand
AGTTTTTGGCCGGCTTAAGCGAGCTCAACGACAAAAAAGAAGAGGGCAAAAAGCACATGCTCTGGGGTTTGGTGGGGATGTTTATCATGGCGTCCGCCTACGCGATAATTAAACTCATTGCCACCACCGTGGGCACCAACATCCCACTCCGGTAGCCGAATATAGTATAGAAAAAAGCGCACTCCGTTTTCACGGGGCGCGCTTTGTATTGGTCGAACGAAGATCTAGTACTTAATTCCCACTCCGACGAATCGGGAGGGATTGGCCTGTTGAGCGGGGGTCGCGGGCTTGCACTCCCAACTCCCGTCGTCAGGGCCCATACCCGAAGGGCAGAGCATATAGTACACCTCTGCAACTCCGCTTTTTGCACGAACGTCAGTCACGATGTTCGTACCGGCCCGCCCGCGGCCTCCAGATTGATGGGGGGTCGTTCCAGTTGGACCCCTCAACTCAATATCACTGCCGCTCGATCTTGCGATGACAAGATCGCAACTTTTGTTCAAGGTCTTCCAGTTCCCATCTACCTGGATGGGGGCCGTCGGCTTTATACCGGGACAGTCGGCAGATTTTGCCGCCGCCGCAACCTGCGGCGCCGGAGCGAAGAAGAATCCCTTAACCAGCGCAATCAAGAGGATTGCGACAAGAGTCCCCACCACAAGGCGCTGCTTGTTGCCGCTGAGGAAGAGGCCCCCCAGAGCGATGATGATGGCCGCGAGGACCAAGAGAGGCCAGCCCACGGCGAGCACGAGCGCCGCCGTGATACTGGGGAAGATGAAGTGCACCAGCAGAAAAACAAGGAGCACTCCAACGACAGTCACCACCCCCTCGACGTTGGTCTTGATATAGGTGACGACCGTTCCGCCCGCAGGGAGGGCTGGAGTTGCCAGCCCTCCTGCCACCAACTTCTTCAGAAGCAGTATCGCCGCGAGAAGAAGCGCGAACGCGATCAATCCAGATACAAAGTAGACAAGATATTCCACTTCCGCCTCCTTCTTAGGTTGAGTGTCCTGGCGGTGAGGCCGGGATCATTACGCCAGTGCCTGTTCGTCCACCGCCCTCGACATAGGTCGTGAGGCGGCTGTCACGCACGTTCTCCGTCCGAAGCTGTGTCGCCACAACATCGGCTGCGATATCGGGATTGACCCCTCTGTCGATAAGAGCCGTCACGAGCCGCAGATAGCGGCTCGACTCCCCTTCTGCTAGTGCCAGTATAGCGTCGCGCTGACCGTACGCCTTTTGCCGCACACCTTCTGCAGTGTGCAGCTCGGTTTCTTTTTGTAAGAGCGCCTTGGCCAAATCGATCGTACTTTCATGCGCCTCCCATTCAACTACCCTGAAGCTCACTAAGGCAAACCCGAACCGGGGAACTATTCCGCTCGGAATCAATTGCTTTAGCGTCTCACTCGAAATTTCTTCCGGTGGGGTGCCAGGTGTCAAGTGCTTATCGATATACTCGACAAGTTCTTGTTTTTCTTCGCTCTTGAGATTTCGACGGTACGCAGCGCTTACGTTGAGAGTGCGCAGACGCACTTCAATGGGCGATCCCTCGCCGCCCTTAGTGAGCTTGAGCCAGAGAGAGTAGGTCAAAGCACTTGATTCGTATTGTTTTTCATACTCCTTTCTAGCGAGATCGCCTTGAGGGGGGTCATAAGTGTCCTTGTAGAACTCCCCTTTCTTTTTCTTTTTTCCAGTTTTGTAGACCGCGACGCGGTGGCTGGAGAAAAAGTCCACCATCGCGGCTTCTATAGCCCCGTCCAAGGGGCTGAAGAAATCGCCCTTGAGATAGTACACTGACAGAGTCGGAATTACCTGCCGATAGATCGGAAGGAGCAGAAGATTAATTCTCGCGTTGTCTCCTGCAAGTTCCACCCCCTCCAAGTACACCGGTCGAGGCACTAGGAACAGCAAGTGGTCCACCTTTGTGGACTCGGGGGATTCAACCACGCGCGACCGAAGAGGCGCGTCCGGTGTTACCTCGTTCCGTTCCGCGAGTCTTTTTCTGCTCCTGATGTCGAACCAGTGTACGTGAGTGTGCGGCCAAGCCACGCTGATGAACCTGACGCCGAACTGTTTCCACAACCACTTCTGGAACCATATAGTCCTAGGGAGGGATTTATGGAAAAAGGACTTAAGTACCACTTCCGGATTTTTTTCCGGAATGAGCCAGTGCCGGCCATCAAGGTCTTCGTCATTGGACATCCGATATCCGCCGATATTTGGCAAGACCATACGCAGGCTCTTACCCCTGGTGATGAAGGATGTAGTGCCCTGGGCTATTTTTGTAAAATAGGCTCCAAGGTTTGCCAGCAGTAGTATGATGGCGAGCAGTAGAATAGGGATTGCCACCACCAGTCCAAGAAGGATAGGGAGGTTTGTCATGGTTCTCATTCTCCACGATATGTCGAAGACCTCTAGAGGCAGTGCCTCGGTCTGGCGAGATTATATCATTTTTGATACAAAAGTCAAGCAAAAAATGGACGCTTTAGCCGCGAGCGCTGAGTACAGCAAATTGCATAAAATATTTTTCAAGATCGGCTAATGTGGTGCCATATTCTTTGCCTCCCAATACGGCGTCAGCAAAAGTTTCTCGGGCGCGATTTATTTCGGCGCGGCGTTTTCGCCAACGAGGGTCCGCTTGTGTTAACTCTAACAATTCGAGTGCTCGAGTTACCGCACCCCAAAATGATTGTTCATCCCGGCCTTGCCATTTGCGCGCCCTTCCTACTTCACTGCCAATATTGCCTAATTGGTCGGCGAGCGAAAGAGTGATCCATCGTTCTCTTGATACAGCCATATTTATACATTCGAACCTGCTTGCTCAATAAGAAGAGACTGTATGTCTACATGGAGTTCCCCGCCGACCCCCATGATATCTTGTTCTATATCAACCACTGCTTTAATTATATCGCCATATTGTGCATGGGCGAGATCGCGTAGTTCGGCCCGGCTTATAGTATCTTTGACGATCTTAGTTTCCACACCCCTAGTATACTCTTATTCTGTGCTGGGGAGAGGACTTGAACCTCCATGGGTTGCCCCGCTTGCTCCTAAGGCAAGTGCGTATACCAATTCCGCCACCCCAGCAGGGTATGACGGAATTGTACGCGACACTTCTACTTTTGTCTGCCCGTGATTCTTGTGGTCGCAAAAAGTTTTCGCGACCCCGGCTCGCGGTTTTGCAAGTGCAAAACATCGCTGCGCCTCGCACCAAGCACAAAACCTGCCGCAGGGCAGGTTGTTGTGTCTTTGGTGCGCCCACCTGGACTCGAACCAGGGACCATCTCCTTAAGAGGGAGTCGCTCTACCAACTGAGCTATGGGCGCGAACGAGGCGGAACAAAAGCAATTTACCACACTTTAAAAAACTTTTCCTCTCACAAAGCGGTAAAGGAGCGGCGGGTAAGCGACATACTTGAGGCCGAAGTGAGATTTAAATTCTGCGGGGCCCTTCCAGCCCTTGGGGTCGCCCGGCTGCCAAAAGCAGGTAAAGACCTGATAGCGCACGCCCCTCTGCTGCGACAGTTCAAACCAGTAATCGACCAAACCGGTCGAGGCAAAAGTTTCGCGCGCCGCGGGGAGCATAAACGGACAGAAACGCACGGAACTTTTAGCCGAGGGAGAATTGATGACAGCCGTGCCCGCAACTATGAGAGTGTGTTTGATGTCGCGCACGACCCACAATTCTATATACTCGCGGGCTCCGAGCGCGTACTTGCGCTCAAGGATGCTCAGCATATCCATACCGGTCTTTTTGAGGGTCGAACTCATAAGATAGGCGCGCTTAAATTCTTCAAAAGATGCTTGTTCGATGCGGTGGGTCACATCGAGGTGTCGCTCGCGCCACAATCGCGCCTCGCGCCGCGCGTTCTTGTGCCAGATGCCGGTATAATCGCCGGAACTCAATGTATGAAAGCCGTCTATGCGCCACGGTTTCTTTGGGCCGATGCGCCAGCCCGGCGGAATGTCCGCGCGCGAGATGCGCTTCCAGGTCACCCATCGGTTGCGCGCGAGCGTGCCTTTTTTTGATTCTTCCACATCCGGCTCGCGGTCGCTGACATACTCTTCGAACGTCAGCGGCCAAGCGCTCCAACGTACGCCCATAGGAGCGCTACCGACGCTCTCTCGCGCGCAGAATCCGAGCGGCTCGGCGAGCAGCCCATACTCCGGCCAGGTCTCCGGCGGGGAGAAGTCCTTCGGGGGTTCAGTCAGTTCTCCATATAAAAAATTCATCATACAACAGTGTGCGGCGCACCATCCCAAAGCGCAACTAATCGGTTAAGGTGGAATGTCCATGACACTGAGTGCTCAAACGACGCCCGCGCGGCAGTGTCATATTCCGTTTTGTCTACGAGATTAAACACTACTTTGCCTCCGGGGAAAAGTCGTCCCTTGAGGTTACTCCAAAATAGTACTTCCTTGGTAAAAGCAGGAGGGTTGCCACCCAAAGACAAATCCACAAGAATCAGATCAAACTGTTTTTGCAAGAGCGATACGATATCTTGAGCGTCGCCGACCAGTACATCGGGGAAAGGGAAGGGTTGCCCTTGATGCAGCTCTCGAGCCAGCGTCACCATGGTAGGGTCGTGCTCGACTGCGGTAACCTGCGCATTTCTGCATGTGTGGTGGAGTGCAGAGAGCGCGCCGCCGCCCGCAAGGCCGAGCAGAAGTATCCACGTACTGCTCTCAACCCCCGGACAATGCGCGAGCGCGTCGGCCCACATCTGCAGAACATGCCGGCTCGTCTGCTTGTAGCCGCGCACCCATACCTCGCCGGTTTTTTTGTTGAAGAGTATAAAACCGTTCTGCCTGGTCCAATACAGACGACGATGAAAAAGCGTATCCATGCTTGCAGTATAGAGTACCGGGGGAGAGACTCGAACTCTCATGAGGGTTTTATTTCCTCCGGGGGTTTTAAGCCCCCTGCGTCTGCCATTCCGCCACCCCGGCTTTGCCCCGCCATAGTTTTAACGGAGGCGGGCGTCCGCTGGAGGCCACGGAGGGATTCGCACCCTCGCATAACGGTTTTGCAGACCGTCGCGTTGCTTCTTCGCCACGTGGCCCTTCGACTATGCTCAGGGCAAGCCGTACCCTTACTGTACCGTCAGTTCGATAGCTCGTCGAGTCGGCGGCGGTGTCGCTCGCCGATATCTATCTGAAACTCGATATGCGGGAGCCGCATTCCGCGTGTGCGCTCGCTCAAATACTTTCCCAACTCACCGCGATTGCGGTTGGCAAACTTAAGCGCCGCTTCCTCTCCCTCTTCGGGGAAGGCGGTGATAAACACGATGGCGCGCTTGCCATCCGCACTTGTCTCGGCGCGCGTCACAGTGATGAGCGTATTGCGGTTTGCCTCGCGGGCAAGAAACTCCGCCGCCGCCACCCGCAATGCTTCTGCATATTTTTCTTGCATATTATACGTAGGTCGTTTCGAACAACTCCAACCGATCGTTTGAAGCGGGTTCGCAGGAGGTCTTAATCATCGCGCCAAACTCGCTGCCGGAGGCCACCTCGCGCACCTCTTTTTTACTGCTTTGCAATCCGAGGATTACCCCGCGGCCTATCTCCACGTCGCGGCGCATGATACGCACCTCTTTGCCTACCAAGAGTGAGCCCTCTTCTACGCGGCCGCCCACTATAACGCGCCCTTTCTGTGCGCTAAAAAACTTGAGAACTCGAGCGTTTCCGCTCAACACCTCCGTGTGTTGGCGCGGGCGGCGCTTCTCCATCTCCGCTTTGAGCCACTCGGCGAGTTTATAGATGATGTCAAAGGTCGCCACTTCGACCCCGAGCCGCTCGGCCATTGTGGCCGCCTCGCGCTCCACTTTTACATTAAAGCCGAGTATGACGCCGGGCGTTTTGCCGCCGCCGACCATCCGTACATCGTTCTCGCTCACTGCTCCCACCGTGTGTGCGATTACGTGCAACTCTATCCGCGGGTCTTGCGGCAGTTTTTTTATCTCGTGCATCACCGCCTCTCCGCTGCCGGAGACATCCGTCTTGATGATGAGTGGGAGAATAACTTTTTCTACTTCTTCCGCGGCCTCTCCCTCGGGCTCTGTCTGGACGGCCGGCGCCCTACTCTCGCTGTGAGAGACGCGGCTTTGCCCCGCCAGCGCCTCCGCCTCTTTTTTATTTTTGACGCTCACAAACTGCATACCCACTGTCGGCAACTCAGAAAAGCCGACAATGCGCACCGGGCTCCCGGGGGGTGCTTCTTTGATAGGCACGCCAGCAAAGTTTTCCATAATGCGCACAGGGGCTGTCGCCGAACCGACGACGACATACTCGCCACTGCGTACGCTGCCGCTGCGCACAATAAGTGTTGCAGTCGAGCCGCGCTTAGGGTCTATATGCGCCTCTATCACAAGACCTTGTCCCGGCTGGCTGCTGTCGCTGGAGAGCCCGTTTAGTTCGGCCGCGAGCAGAATAAGGTCGAGGAGCTCGGAGACCCCCTCACCGGTCTTGCTCGACACGCCTATCCACGGCACATCGCCCCCCATCCCTTCCAAAAATATTTGATGTTCAAGCAGAGACATCTTCGCTTTTTCGATAGTGCTTCCCGGCTTGTCTATTTTGGTAAAAGCGACAATGTAGGGGAGTCCCTGCTCGGCAATAAGTTTAAGTGCCTCGAGCGTTTGCGGCTTGACTCCTTCTTCGCTCGAGACGGCAAGGATGGCGATGTCGGCGGCCTCAAGTCCTCGCGCGCGCATCGCTTTAAAGGCCTCGTGCCCGGGCGTGTCCAAAAAAGTGATATGCCGGGGCTCTCCACCGGCCTGCGGGGTGTGCACTGCCTCGTAGGCAGAGAGATGCTGGGTTATCCCGCCGCGCTCCTGCTCCACCACTTTGGTATTGCGGATATAGTCGAGCAATGTCGACTTGCCGTGGTCGATATGCCCGACAACGGCGACCACGGGAGGGCGGTGCGCCTCGGATGTAGCCGAGGAAATATTTTTCTTTGTTGTGTCCATAAGGGGTTCACTGTTTATGTTGTGCGGCGCGTGCACGGGCCTTTTGAATGGCCTCTTTTTCCTCATCAGTGAGTTCGAAGGTCGAGGCGCCCTGCTCAATCGGCTTGGCATATACGCCAACCCTGTCGCGCGCGTAGAGTGTGGAGAATACCACACCATCACCCCTCTCGTCGAGGAAGGCGGTCGCAAAACTCTGGTTGCCTCCTTGTCCATTTGTAAACGGATTAAAGCGCACCACCCCTATCCCTTGTACGCTGCCGCGTAGGCGGCTTTCGGCGAGTGTGAGATATTTCTCCAATTCAAAACGAAACTTCTTTGCCTCTTTGCTCTCGCGGGTGAGTACCGCTATCGACTCCTCTATTGAGCCGTTGCGACCGAGTGCAAGCCGCACGAGCCGCCGCCGCAGGGAAAGCGCGAGCACTACGGCGAACACGGCGAGCACACATGCCCCGGCAGCGACGTAGGGGGCCACTAGTGCGAGCCACCAATCGATTTTTAACAAAAAGAGTTGCAGGGATGCAAGCGTCATACCACTCAGTATATAGTAGAGCAATGTGGTTTAGAAACAGAATATATGCCGATGCGGCGGCGGCTACGCCGCTCTCAAAACGTTCGGCCCGCGAGCTGGTGCGACTCCTGCGCATATACGGCAACGCCGGAGCGATACATCGTGAGGGTGTCGCGGCCAAAAGGGAGTTAGAGAAGGCCCGCAAAAGCATTGCCGACTCTATCGGGGCTCATGCAGACGAGATACTCTTTACCGCCAGCGGGACAGAGGGGAACAACCTCGCAATACAGGGAGTTATCCGCCCCCTGCTCCAAAAACAAAAAGGAGAGTTACATGCGATAACCTGTGCGGTGGAGCATCAGTCGGTGCTTGAGCCGCTGCGCGCTTTGCAGAGAGAAGGATTGGTAGTGAGCGAGGTTGGGGTGGATGGAGAAGGGGTGGTGTTCCCCAATACACTCTCCAATAACATCCGCCCCGACACGGTCTTTGTCTCCCTCCAGCTCGTTAATAGCGAGATGGGCGCGATAGAGCCGGTGCGCGAGCTGGCGAGAGAAATCAGAAAAATACGCACCCTTCGACAAGCTCAGGGTGACTTGCCTCTGTATTTTCATACAGATGCAAGTCAAGCGCCACTGTGGGTGGATATTAATGTGGAGAAACTCGGCGTCGACCTAATGACGCTCGACGCGCAGAAAGTGCTCGGGCCAAAAGGGGTCGGTGCGCTATATGTGCGCCGCGGAGTGCCTATAGAAGCACTGTTGTGGGGAGGCAAGCAGGAGCGGGGCCTGCGCGGCGGGACGGAGAACGTGGCCGCCGCGGGAGCGTTTGCTGTGGCGCTTGCGGATGCTAAGCGGGGAGTGGAGAAGCGCGTCAAAAATATGACGGCAGTAAGGGATTATTTGTGGGCAGAAATCAAACGCCTGATTCCCGATGCAAAATATCAAGGACCGTCCTTGATGTCTGACATCAAGGACGGTCCTTGCTTGCGGGTCGCCAACAACTTAAACATTTCTATTCCGGGACTCGAGGCCGAGATGGGAGTTGTGTCGCTCGACGCGCTCGGTATCTCAGCTTCGACGAGGAGTGCCTGCACTATAGGCGCGGACGAACCGTCGCATGTCATCAAAGCGCTCGGTGTGCCGCTGGATATGGCTGGCACTGCTATCCGCCTCACACTTCTTCCCGACGCGACTAAATCGCAAGCCCGCCGCATAGCGCAAGCCCTAAAAGAAACCGCCGATCGTTACAGACAATCATAATTTTTTTGAAACTACTGAGCGATTCGTGTGTTCTAAACGTATAGAAGCACGTTATCAACAACAAAAGGAACTGCTATGTGTGGAATTATCGGCTACATCGGCGAGCAGAAAGCGGCATCTCTTCTTATCGAAGGGCTTAAGCGTCTCGAGTATCGTGGCTACGACAGCTCAGGCATCGCGACCATTCGACACGAACCGTTGGGGAACCATCTTATGTGCACCAAACGGCTCGGCAAAATTGTCGAGTTGGAAGGAGCCCTTGCTACACGGCCTCTGCAGGGGACTGTTGGCATTGGCCATACCCGATGGGCGACACACGGAGAACCCTCCAAACGCAACTCCCATCCGCATGTTTCACTAAACGCTTATATTGCGGTGGTCCACAACGGCATCATCGAAAATCATGATGCCTTACGCAAAGAGCTTGTAGCCCAAGGCTTCCGCTTCTTGAGCGATACAGATACGGAAGTACTCCCGCATCTTATTGAACGCGAACTTTCCTGCGGCGATGGAGATCTCGAATCTGCTGTCGGGCGGGCGCTTATGCAGGTACAAGGCGCATATGCCATCGCGGTAATCTCGCCGGACCATCCTGATGAAATAGTTGCAGCCTCCAATAGTTCTCCGCTGGTGATAGGCGTCGGAGAAAAGGAGCTGTATCTCGCTTCCGACGAACTTGCGCTTGCCGGAAAAGTGAGCGCCGTCGTGCATGTGCGTGATGGCGAAATTGTAACTCTGAGACGTAATGGCACATACGCGTTTCGTGGAATTCCATTGTCGAACATAAAGGAAAGGTTGGAAAAGCCTAGCGTTACAGAAGAGACAAACAAGGGCGGCTTGGCACACTACATGTATAAGGAGATTCTCGAACAGCCGCAGGCCATGCGAAACGTTCTTGCGGGCCGTTTGCGTACGAATGCGCCGGTTACGTTTGGCGGGTTCACTCCGGATATCGAAGCGCGACTACGGGACACAAGGAGGATCATCCTTGCCGGGTGCGGTACCTCTCTTTTTGCCGCAACGGCGGTCCAGGCAATGTTTGAAAGTGTTGGAGGCGTGATGTGCGAGGCGGAGCAGGCTGCGGAGTTTTGTTACCGCAACCCTATACTCTCCTCACTCGATACCGTCGTCGGCATCTCTCAGTCGGGAGAAACTGCGGATACATTAAAAGCCATAGGGCTCGCTCGCGACAGGCATGCGTTGTGTCTTGGTGTGACTAACCGAGTTGGCTCAGTACTCTCAAGACATGTCCGAGCCGGCATATATTTGCATGCCGGTCCTGAAATCGCTGTTGCTTCCACTAAAGCGTTTACAACGCAGGTTGTTGCACTGGCAATGCTCGCCATCCGCATTGCAGAGTTGCGCGGCCTTCCGTTGTCTGTGGAACTGAGAGAAGATCTGCTCCGTCTGCCCTTTGTACTCGCCAAGGCTCTCAAGCAGGAACCTGAAATCAAAACCTGGACTCAGAAATATACTCAGGCGCAACGGGTGGTAATTATCGGGAGGGGGAGCGGGGTCTCTCTCGCCATGGAGGCCGCTCTCAAGATACGGGAAGTGGCCTATATGGACGCTCACGGACTGTCGGCGGCAGAACTCAAACACGGTACTCTCGCTTTGATTGAAAAAGGTGTACCGGTTTTGGCGCTTATGCCATCCGGAAAGTTGCGCGGAAAAATGCTTTCCTGTTTGGAGGAAGTAAAAGCCCGTGGCGGAGAAGTCATGTTGTTGGAGCCGCCCGCAGGCATATCGGAAGAACTTGTCCCAGTTGTTCTTGCTCCGGCAGTGCAACTCTTCGCTTATCATCTGGGAGTGGCGCGCGGGGTCGATGTTGACCAGCCGCGCAACTTGGCAAAGGCCGTAACGGTCGAATAAATATCCGTCCTGCACCGAGTTGTGCAGGGCGGTTTTCTTTTTATTAAAAACGTCTTATAGTATAGGTAATGGACATAGAACATCTCACCAAACATCAAATTATCCTTCTGACCCTTTTGGTGAGTTTTGTGACGTCTATAGCGACCGGCATTGTCACTGTTTCTTTGATGGACCAGGCGCCTCCGTCGATTACCCGCACGATCAACCAAATCGTGGAACATACGATAGAGAGGGTCGTCCCCGCGGCCGCTCCCGCAAGCCCTGCAATCGCGGCCGCCACGGTAACCAAAGAGACCACTGTCGTAGTTAAAGATGATGACCTTGTCGCGCAGTCCATAGCCAATGTTCAAAAAGGAATGGTCCGCATCGTCAGTAAAAATACGCCTGACACTTTGGCGGCCAGAGGCGTAGTTGTAAGCGCCAAGGGGGTGGTGCTCTCCGACCGAGGAATACTTGAGGCGCTGGGCACTATAAACTTCGAAGCAATCTTACCCAACGGCACGAGAGTTCCCGCAGTGATGCGGATCCCTATTGGGACCAGCACCATCGCCGTACTCGATCTGACGCTCTCGACCACCTCGGGTGTTGTGGAGTCCGTGTCGTTTGCCGACAGTAGCAAACTGCGGCTCGGGCAAAGCGTCATCCGCATCGGCGGCACTGGCGGCGACATTGTGGGCACCGGAGTTATAGCAAAGCTCCCCGATCCCCACTCCGACTTTATCCAGGCAAGCGTACTCTCGAGCACTCCCGGCTCGCTCATCGTCACACTCTTCGGCGAGGTTATCGGTCTTATGACGACCGCCTCCTCCGCGTTCGGCGCAGATTTTTACTCCCTCACCACCAGTCCGTAGCGTCATCATATTATGCCTCCCTTCAATCACTTCACCACAAAAGCAAAAGAGGCGGTCCGCCGAGCTCACGAGCTCGCGGTTGAACGGGGCCAAAACCAAGTAAGCCCCACCCACCTCCTCGGTGCGCTCCTCCTGCAAGAGGAGTCGCTTGTTGCATCCGCTCTCGAGCGGCTCGAGGTCGACCTCGTCCTTTTGACCGACACCGTGCTCGAGGGGCTCGAGAGCGCCCACACAAGCTCGGTGCTTAGCCCCAGTTACCAACTTTATCTGACCCCCGAGCTCGTACAGGCGCTGGAGCGCTCGGCAAAAGTTGCTACCGAGCTTCACGACGAGTTTGTCTCGACAGAGCATCTTTTTATAGCAATCATTGATATCCCCGGCGCCGCGCGCGACCTTTTGGCGCGGTTTCGGATTACGCGCGAGTCGGTTCTGCGCGCGCTTATGGAGATCCGCTCGCAAAAGTCGGCTCCAGCCGAAGGGCAAAAAAAGTTCCGGGCACTTCTTAAGTACACGCACTCGCTTACCAAAGCAGCGCTTGAGAACAAGCTCGACCCGGTCATTGGCCGCGACGAGGAGATACAACGCGTTATACAGATACTATCGCGCCGCACCAAGAACAATCCTATCCTCATCGGCGAGGCGGGAGTGGGCAAGACGGCTATAGCCGAGGGGCTCGCACAGCGCATCGCCTCGGGCGACTGTCCGGAGTCGCTGCGTAACAAAGACCTCGTGTCGCTCGACCTCGGCTCGCTTATTGCGGGCACAAAGTACCGCGGCGAGTTTGAGGAGCGCCTTAAGTCGATTATGAAGGAGATAGAACGATCCGAGGGTAAAGTTATCCTTTTTATAGACGAGATACATACGATGATAGGGGCGGGCGCCGCCGAAGGCGCGATGGATGCCTCCAACATGCTCAAGCCCGCGCTCGCGCGCGGCGACCTGCACGTTATCGGCGCCACCACCCTGCGCGAGTATCAAAAGCACATCGAGCGCGACCCGGCTTTTCAGCGGCGCTTCCAGCCGGTGTATGTGCTGGAGCCGTCGACAGACGATGCGGTCGCTATTTTGCGCGGACTTAAAGAAAAGTACGAACTCTTTCACGGAGTACACATTACCGACGGTTCGCTTGTGGCGGCGGTCGAGCTTTCGGCGCGCTATATTCCGGATCGTTTTTTGCCCGACAAGGCCATCGACCTCATCGATGAGGCCTCCTCCTCTTTGCGCATCTCTCTTGAGAACAAGCCCCCCGTGCTTGAGGACGCGCATCGGCGCATTATGCGGCTCGAGGTAGAAAAAGAGGCCCTTCGCAAAGACGTTTCCGCCGAGGAGGAGCAGGAGGGGAAGGCGACAAAAACAGCGGGCGAGCGTAAGGCGGGCGCGCGGGTCAAGGTGATAGAGCGCGAAATCGCCGACCTGCGCGAAAAGACGAGCGAGATAGAGTCGCGGTGGAAGAACGAAAAGCAGGTCCTCGCCGACATTAAAGCGATAAAGAAAGAACTTGAGTCATTGCGCATAGAGGCCGATGTCGCGGAGAGTGCTGTTGACCTCTCGCGGGCGGCCGAAATCCGCTACGGCGAGATCCCCTCGCTCGAGCGCGAGCTCGAGTCCAAACAAAAGCGGCTTAAAAAACTGCAGTCCACGCGCCGCATTCTCAAAGAGGAGATTATGGAGAGCGATATCGCCTCCATTGTGGCCAAGTGGACCGGCATTCCTGTCTCCCGAATGCTCGAGGAGGAGGCCGAGCGGCTTTGTCGCATCGAGGAGGAGCTTGAGTCGCGGGTGGTTGGCCAGAGCGAGGCGGTGCAAAAGGTCGCCGATGCGGTAAAGCGCTCGCGCGCGGGCATCGCCGACCCCAACCGCCCCATCGCATCGTTTATGTTCCTCGGCCCCACCGGGGTGGGGAAGACCGAGCTCACCAAAGCGCTCGCCGAGTTTATGTTCGACGACGAAAAAGCGCTCATCCGCGTCGATATGTCCGAGTATATGGAGAAGCACTCGGTGAGCAAAATAATCGGCGCCCCCCCGGGCTACATTGGCCACGAGGAAGGGGGAGCACTCACCGAGTTGGTGCGCCACCGGCCCTATGCGGTGTTGCTGTTCGACGAGATAGAAAAAGCGCATCCAGAAGTCTTTAATATCCTCCTGCAAGTGCTCGACTCCGGAACGCTCACCGACGCCAAAGGCCGGCGTGTCAACTTTCGAAATACGATAATAATAATGACCAGCAACATCGGCGCGCAATACATCGATAAGATGGAACAGCTCGGCTTTTCTACCCGCGGCAGCGGCGACGAGCAAAACTATCTGCTGGCCAAAGAGAAGGTTGAGCAGTCGCTCAAGGACTACTTCCGGCCCGAGTTTCTCAACCGTATCGACGAAATAATCATCTTTAATATCCTTTCGCCCGTGGCGGTGCGCGAGATAGTAGGGATACAGGTTAAAGAGGTGGTGGAGCGCCTGGCGCACAAGGACATCACGCTCATACTCACTCCGGCAGTATACGAGCATCTCTCTAAAGAGGGCTACAATCCGCACTACGGCGCGCGGCCACTGCGTCGGCTTATCCAGGATAAAATCCTCACCAAGGTTGCGTCGTTGATGGTGAGCCGCGGTGTGCTCTCAGGCGGCAGCGTTACGGTGGATATGAAGGGGGGCGAGTTTGTCTTCGATGTCAAAAAAACCGGCCGCACTCGCGGTGTCAAAATCCCCGCCGCCACCCTCGCCGAAGAAAAAGTAGCGTAGATCCTTCCATCCATATAAGACGGGAGGCCTCGCCTCCCGTCGCCTCTTTCTACAGGAATTTGGTGCGCCGGGGAGGATTCGAACCTCCGTAGCCCGAAGGCGACAGGTTTACAGCCTGTTGTAATTGACCACTCTACCACCGACGCAAGGTGCTAAGAACTCTCACAGAGTACAACATTCGGACCTTGTGCGCAAAAACGGATGGTATGATTATTGAGTATGAAGGCGCGCCTTTTGCTCTTTATGTTTGGAGGGCTGCTTTTTGTGATACCGCTCTTGGTTGAAGCCCAGAGTGGACTTGTTGGTTGTACTGGCGCCGCCAATTGCAACTTTTGCGCTTTTACGGGACTCTTTCAGAGTATCATCAACTTTCTCATCGGGCTCTCCATACCGCTCTCGGCGCTTTTGTTCGCTTGGGCGGGCATACTCTACTTCTCCTCTGCGGCCAACCCTGCAGGGATAGAAACGGCAAAAAAGATCTTCGTCTCCGTCGGCATCGGGTTCCTCATCGCTATGGGCGGTTGGCTCGGCGTTCAAACCATCCTCAAGACCCTTCTTGCCCAGGACTTCTATGTTAGCTGGGACAAAATCGACTGCAGACAAGCCAACCGCCCCGGCTCAGGAGCCGAAGAATCCAAAACCATCACGGTCGCGGAGTGGCTTTCATTTCTGCCACCTCTCAATCAAACACCGCTGGTGCCAGTGACGGTTAATTCATCATACCTTACTCAACCAGGAGGAGCTCAACTTACGGCGCCACCCGGAGGAGGGTGTGACGCAGGGCTTGCCCTCTGTTGGGATGCAGATAACAACGTTGTCGATCCGAGGAGCGTCTCCATCTCTAACGCGGCAACATTGTATTATGGTACAGATACATCGGCCGGTCCCGATGGAGGAAATAAAGCATGCGTTTGGGCGGTAAATAATGTGCTTCAAGGCGCAGGTGTAGACCGCATAGACGGCGACAGCGTTGAGTTAATGGAGAGAGAGATCAAATATAACGATCGCGGAACATTAGTGGGTGATACAAATAATCTTTCCAACACACGCGAAGGAGATATTGTTGTATGGAAAAATGATTCAATAAGTCACGTCGGGATTTGTAGAGATGATGGATGCACGCGGGTCACGTCAAATTCTTCATCAGATAAATCCTTCACAACCAACACTGACGCTGGGTTCAACAGGGGGGTGCAAAGCCGTATTTATCGTGTAAGGTAATTTATAGTATGAATAAAAAAATTATTATCCCCGCCTTGCTTCTTGTCGCTGTTGCCGTCGTCGGTGCTCTGTTTTTTTTGCGTCCGAGCGCTCCCGCTCCCATCACACAAAATAATATACCTCCGGTCGACAACTCCACCGTTTCGGTACCGCCATCCGATGCGGACGAACTAGCAGTACAAGCAGCTTACCAACGGGCGTTGTACAAGGATAATTTCGATAATGTGAGGCTCTACCAAACAGTGGTCTCTGGAAGTTATGCGCTCCAAGAATGGAGAGGCGACACTGTGGGTGGCGAGGCTTTGCTAAAATTTGATACTATCCAAAACGAATGGGTGATAGTCAGCCCGGGCGGGGGAGCTTGGAGTGTAGACGGACTTGTCGAGATGGGAGTGCCTCAAGCTATCGCGGCAGGTCTTTTATCGGGCATGTTGCATTAGTTCTGCAGTTGCGCAATAGAGTGGTGTAAGGTATATTCCTAGGGCAATGTCACAAGACCGCCTTATCAAACTCCAGTGTTCTAAATGCAAGCGCATTAACTATTGGAGCTCCAAAAACAAAAAACTGGTTGAGCGCAAAATTGAGCTTAAGAAGTTTTGCAATTGGTGCCGCTCTCAACAGGTGCACAAAGAGGCAAAAAAGTAATATACTGGGCGCATCGGGCGCTTGGTGAAGTGGTATCGCGTCGCTCTCCAAAAGCGAAATCGGGGGTTCGATTCCCTCAGCGCCCGCCGAGGAACTTTTTAGAAAGCCGCAGGGCCTCTGCTTTGCCCGATACCCAAACAATTTCTTTATTGCGCCTAAACCAGCGCTTTTGGCGCTTGGCGTACTGCCAGATTGCGCGCTCGAGCTCGGTTTCAAATTCTTTTTGTGTGAGTCTCTTTTGCAGGAGCGCCGACAAATAACGATACTCGAGCCCCAGCTCCTCCATGCGCTTGTAAGAAAGCCCCGCTTTGTGCAATTTTTCTGCTTCCCGTATCATCCCCGCCCTTATTCGTGCGAATAGGCGAATACGGATATTTTTCTTTAGTTTTTCCGGAGTGGGGGAGAGCCCAAGCCACAATACCTCATATTCTCCCGAAGCGTCGCTTCGAGATATTTTAGGACTTTGGCCGATTGCTTTAGCAATTTCTATCGCCCGGATGATGCGGCGCTTGTGGTCGGGCTCGATGTTGGCCGCTCGGCGCGGGTCGAGTTTTTGCAGTTGAACGAACAGTTGCTCGGTCGTTCGGTGCTCTAATTGTTTCCGTAGCTTCTCGTTCGGCGGCACATTGGGATACGACATGCGTCCTAGAAACATATCTACGTAGAGCCCTGTTCCACCAACCACTATTGGTAGTGCACCATTTTTCACGATACGATCCTGAACTTTGGTAGCGAGGCGGACAAAATTGTCTACGGTAAACTGCTTTTTTGGAGAGGAGACATCAAGCAGGTGATGCTTGATTCCACCCATTTCTTTTTTTGTCACTTTGCCCGTGCCTATATTGAGCCCCTTGTAGACCTGCCGGCTGTCGGCCGAAATAATCTCCCCATTGAGTTTTTGGGCAAGAAAGACACCAAGCGAACTCTTGCCCGAGGCGGTGGGGCCGACAATCGCGATTATTTTTTGCTTTAACACGGATTTACTGTATGAGATTTTCAAGAAAAGAAAAGCCCGCCGTTTTCACGGCGGGGCGGAGTTTATAAGTTTTTCCCCATGTATGTGTGGATATGGGCAACATCCTCCGGTGTGATGAGATGCTCCTCTTCGTAGATTTTAAGTAGAAAACTTATGTTTACAACGCTGTGCAAGGTGATGCCGAGCTTCTTCAGCTCGACTTCAGCCCCTTGCTCACGATCGAGAAACACGAGTATATCGGTCACCAAAAATCCATCTCGTCTAAGTTGATCAACTGCCTCCCTTTTGCTGTCAGCTTTGGTAATAAGGTCGTCGAGCAGGAGAACATTGCTACCACGAGGCAAGTCCTGAGTTTTCAAAACTTTGCCTATTTTTCTGCCCGTCTCATCTTCTTCTTTTTTGAGGGTGACGAGTGACAGAGCGTGGCTTTGAGCATAATAAACGATTTCCTGCAGCGCCTTAGCAAAAGGTTCGCCTGCCCGTGGCACACCTGCAATACCTTGGTATTCGATAGGGTTCTTCTGGAGATAGTTGTAGAAGAAGTTGCCAATTTCGTTAACCTCGGTGGAGGTGAGCTTTCCCTTCTTATTCTCGCCGATACGCAGGTTTAAGTAGTAAGGGGATAATGGGGTGTCGGGCCGTATATCATGGGACTTGACCCGGAAGCCGTTTTTTATATCGACTTTGAAGGCACCGATAGAGAATAATCGGTGGGCAAACGTGACAAGTTTTTTTTCAGTGGTAGTGTCGAGCGGGATGTTTGTCAAGGTGCATACTCCTTTTGCAAGGTTCAAAATTCATCTCGACTGTACCACGATAAAAATAAAAAAACAACTATACCCACCCTTGTTGCACATTTTATAAAAACAAATTAGATTATATAACAGTAACAGTTCGTTTTCTCTTATCCTTGGAGGATCTAGTGCAACAGCGTCTTATCTCGTCTCACCAAAGCGTCATAGTTGCGGCAGATGTCGCTTCTAGCAACCAACTGCATAGGATTGCTGAGGCCGTCCGGTGGGTGCCTAAAATCAGCGCGCTCAAGTTTGGAGTTCAGCTAGGACTTGATGGACTCTGGAATAATGTTCGCATGGCTAAAGATATCCTTCCTGATGTAGTCGTAATCTACGACCATCAGAAAGCGGGCAATGATATTCCAGATATGGGCGCAAAGTTTGCTGGCAAACTTAGAGCGTGCGGTATTGATGCCGCAATATTGTTTCCCTTCGCGGGACCGGAGACACAGCGTGTCTGGACGGAGTCCTGTCTCGGAGAAGGACTTCGGGTGCTGATCGGCGGCATTATGACGCACCCAAAGTTCCTTGTCAGTGAAGGTGGTTACATCAGCGATGATGCACCGGAACGAATTTTTGATCTCGCGTGCGATCAGGGGATCAAGGACTTCGTAGTTCCTGGTACCAAAATTGACTGGGTCGTGCGTTTACGGGCTCAGCTTCAGAAAAAACTCGGGCCAAACAACTTCGATCTATACGCGCCTGGATTTATTTCGCAAGGAGGCGATATTACCACCTGTGGTATCGCAGCAGGACCATATTTTCACGCTATCGTCGGTAGTGCCATCTATGGTAAAAATAACATAGAATCGGTCGAAATGATGCGTTCTGCTGCGATAAAGGTTACAAGCCAGCTCTCGGCTTGAGGTTTCTTCAAAGCCCATTTACGTGGGCTTTATTTTTTTGTGCCGCGGGAGAGAATCGAACTCTCATGACCTTGCGGTCGAGGGATTTTGAGTCCCTTGCGTCTACCAATTCCGCCACCGCGGCCTGCCGTGTTAGAATATCTCCTATGTCGCAGTTTTACAATAACGCTATTTTTTGGGTCGAGGTCGACAAGATTAAACCGAACCCTTTTCAGCCGCGCAAGGACTTTGATGAACAAAAGCTCGACGACCTCGCGCGCTCAATCCGGCAGTACGGCGTTATCCAGCCGCTCACGGTGACGCGCAAAGAGGTAGAGAAGCAGGATGGCGGGCTCGCTACCGAGTATGAGCTTATTGCGGGCGAGCGGCGATTGCGCGCCGCCAAGCTGGCGGGCGTTTCCTCGGTGCCGGTGCTTATCCGCGCTTCGTTTGACGATGACAAGACCAAGCTCGAGCTCGCAGTAATCGAAAACCTGCAGCGCGAGGACCTAAACCCTATCGACAGGGCGAAGGCCTTTGATCAGCTCTGCAGACAATTTGGCTTTAAGCATATCGAGGTAGCCGAAAAGGTGGGCAAGTCGCGCGAGTATGTCAGCAACTCGCTGCGCCTGCTTGCGCTGCCCCAAGAAATGCAAGACGCTCTTTCCGAGGGCAAAATAAGCGAGGGACACACTCGGCCGCTGCTTATGCTCTCCGACCGACCGCAGGAGCAGCAGGTCCTCTTTAGGGAGATACAGCTCAAACACCTCACCGTGCGCGACACCGAGTCGATAGCCCGGCGCATCGCCTTTGACCGTGTCCGCAAGAAGGAGTATCTCTACTCGCCGGAAATTTTGGATATGGAGCGCGAGCTGAGCGACGCACTCGGCACACGCGTTGCCATTGAGCCAAAAGAAAATGGCGGCAAGCTCTCTATTGACTTTATGAACGAGGACGACCTGCGCGTGGTCTTTACCCGCCTGGCGAGCCGGGTAGGGCAGGGGAAGGACTCTTTGGCAGAATCGTCTAATCAAAAGTCCTCGGATCTCCCGTCCTCTCCTTCCGAAGTGTCCCTAGACGACAGGTCAAAAGAAGAAATCCAGAAAGACGAAAACACCTTCGACCCGAACACCTTTTCGCTCTAATTCTAATTTTTTTTGAGGCGTGGGGATTTTTTGGCCTCCTCGCGCTCCAGAGCAAGGCGGATATGGCGGCGGGCGAGAGTCGTCTTGGCAAAGTCGAGCCACTTTTGCGTCGGGGTGGCGGCTTTTTTGGTGAGTATCTCGACGATGTCGCCGTTTTCCAAAATAGAATCGAGCGGCATCAGCTTGCCGTTTACTTTTGCGCCTGCGACATGGTCTCCGATGTCGGAGTGTATAGCATAGGCAAAGTCGATGGGGCTTGAGTTGACCGGCAGGTCTACGACGTCACCCGTCGGGGTAAAGACGAACACCCGCATCGTAAAGATGTCGGTCTTGAGCGTCATCTCAAAGTCCGGATCATCCTCCTCCGCCTCGAGCATCGAGAGCCATTCCGGCGCCTCCGGCGGCGCGTACTGTGTTTGCGGCGCACTGCCGCGCCGCAGACGCGGTATCAAACTCTTTATCCAATCAAAACTCGTACTCCTCCCCGAACCCTCTGCCGGCTTTGTCGCCGAGGGCTCTTTGTACAGCACGTGCGCGGTGATGCCGTACTCGGCCTCTCGATGCATCTCTTTGGTGCGGATCTGTATCTCGACGATGCCGCCGTCGCCGGAGAAGACGGTGGTATGGAGCGACTGATAGCCGTTCGGCTTGGGGAAGGCGATGTAGTCCTTTATCTTGCCCGGCAGGGGCTGCCAAAGATTGTTAACTATCCCCAAGACGCGATAGCAGTCGGGGATATCTTTGACGATGATGCGCAGCGCGGCGATATCATAAATTTTGTCTACGTCGCCCTCCTTGCGCTTAAGCTTGCGCCATAAACTGTAGAGCCCCTTGACGCGGTAGTCGCTGTGGAAGCCCTTCATATTCTCCTTCGCAATTTCTTTGCTCAGCATGCGGGACATCTTTTCGAGCCGTTCGAGCGTTTCTTTTGAGCGGCCGGCCAGGAGTTTTTTTGTCTCGGCGTATTCTTTTGGGAATGCGTGCTCAAACGCGAGGTCTTCGAGCTGCCGGCGCACCACGCCCATACCGAGCCGGTGTGCTATCGCGGCATAAATTTCGAGCGTCTCGAGCGCGATGCGTTCGCGCTTCTCTGCGGGGACATACTGCAAGGTGCGCATATTGTGCAGCCGATCCATCAGCTTGATGATGAGCACGCGCGCATCCTTGCCCGTTGCCACCAGGAGCTTGCGGAGCGACTCACGGTGGCGCTCGGCGCCGCGGTACTTTAGGCGGCCGAGTTTTGTTACTCCCTCTACCAGAAAACGGATTTCTTTTCCGAACTCCTTTTCAAGCACGTCCGGCGAGATGCCCGCGTCTTCTATCGAGTCATGCAAGAGTCCTGCCGCCACGGTTTTAGCACCCATACCGAGTTGGGCGAGCTCTTTGGCCGTCTCGACCAGGTGTACGAGGTACGGCTCGCCGCTAAACCGTTTATGCTCTTTATGCGCCTCGGCGGCGAAAGTGTACGCTTTTTCGACCAGTGCCAAGTCCTCCTTGGTCGGCGCACCCATTTTTGTGAGTATGTCCTTTACGCTTTCCATATGAGCAGTATATATCTATGGCTTTTTTTTATTCCTCTTTTTTCTTGCGGGCGAAGCCCCGGCGCTTTTTTTCTTCTTTCAAAATTTCGAGGGCGCGCGGGAGCTCTACCTCGTATACATCGTCTGTTTTGAGCGAGCGGAAGTCCGCCTTAGGCGGGGTATTGTGCGCGATGTATGGGCCGAACCTACCGATGTTCGCCACGATCTCATGGCCGGTTTCCGGGTGCGTGCCGAGCACGCGCGGGAGCGAGAGATACATCGCTGCTTCCGCCACCGTGACGCTCTCCGGGTCTTTTTCTTTAGGAACGGATGCTCGCCGCGGCTTCGCTTTTTTTGTTTTACCCTTTCCCTCGGGCATCTCGCCCAGCTGCACATACGGTCCGAAGCGGCCGCTCAAAACGTATATATTTTCTCCGGAGTCCGGATGCGTGCCGATGGGCTTTGCCGGCTCGTTTGAAAGGATTTCTCCCGCGTCCGTGCGCGCGCCGTCGCATTCGGGGAAGCGCGCGCAACTCATAAACTTGCCCTGTCGCGAGAGTTTGTAGACCATAGGGCCGCCGCATACGGGGCAGGGAAACTCCTTCGGAGCGTCGCCGATGTTGGTGAGTTTCCCCGCCTCCTTGTCCTTCTTTTTAACCTCTTTATGAAAAGGGGTATAAAAGTCGCTCAATGTTTTTAGATACTCGCGCTTGCCGTCGGCGATTTCGTCGAGCTCGTCCTCCATCTCGGCGGTAAACGTGTCGCTGATATAGGTGGGGAAGTTGTCCTCAAGAAACGTCGACACGACATCTCCCACATCGGTGGGCTTTAAGCTTCGGCCTTCCTTGACCACATAGCCGCGTGCGTCGAGTGTCTTCATAATGCTTGCATAGGTCGACGGTCGACCGATGCCGCGCTTCTCCAACTCTTTGACAAGGCCCGCTTCGGTGTAGCGAGGCGGCGGAGCGGTTTGCTTTTCTTCGCTGCTCACGTCTTTGACATCAAGCACGTTGCCCGAGGCGACCTTGGGGAGCTCAACATCCTCACCGCGCGCCGCCGGGTCGGCGCGCAACCATCCGTCAAAGATGACGCGCGAGCCGGTAGCCAAAAAGTCTGGCACCAGTAAGTCAGACTTACTGGTGTTTGCGACAATTTTAGTGCGCAGTACGCGCGCGTCAGCCATTTGCGAAGCAACTG
>Ga0209542_10006577_pt1 | contig 22544 bp, 14 predicted proteins | sample RifCSPhighO2_01_FD_184028 | JGI IMG/M metagenome (GOLD analysis project Ga0209542, IMG submission 184028) | Soil microbial communities from Rifle, Colorado - Rifle CSP2_plank highO2_0.1 (SPAdes) (version 2) | ecosystem: Environmental > Terrestrial > Deep subsurface > Rock core/Sediment ... | reverse complement strand
AAAAGACTCTTCCGAGCTTTTATTAAACCATAAATACACGCTTGCGGAAGATGAAAAAGAACAGTTCCTCAAAATGATTAACAGACAGTCTCATCTACTTTTAGATCAGGTAGGCTCTATTCTTGATATTGCAAAGCTGGAGTCGGGAACCTTTAGCTTGAATAAAAAACCAGACACCATGGATGAGCTAATTTACGAAAGAATTAAAATATTTGCTCCTCAAGCAGAAAGAAAAAATATTTTTTTGACTTGTAATGTTGGTGATCACCTTCCAATAGTAGATATCGATAAGGTTCGAATGGGACAAGCATTAAACAATCTTATATCAAATAGTATCAAATTTACACCGGAGGGTGGAAAAATCATTGTGTCTGCATCAACTTTATTTAACAAAGGGGTACAAGAACTACGAGTTTCCGTAGCCGATACTGGCCGCGGTATACCAAAAGAAGATCAAAGCAAGATCTTTACAAAATTTTACCAGGTAAGAGGCAAAGACGGTAAGGAGGAAAGGGACGGAAGTGGATTAGGTTTATATATTACAAAAAAAATTATTGACGCGCACGGCGGATCAATAAGCCTTGACTCAGATGAAGGACGCGGAACAATTATAACCCTCACGCTTCCTGCATATAAGCTGGAACAAACAGAAACTACTTCTCGTTCCCCAGATGTGGCCGAAGTCAACCCCGATTCAATCGTGGTCAACCCGCTGGCAAATTAGTCTCATCTGACTTGCAGATTTTTTCCGTCAGTTATTATTTCTATATCCCCATTCTTGGAAGTTCTTAGGGTTTTAACATTAAATTCATCTAAGAGATCTAGGGTAAGTTGAGCAGGATGACCGTAACGATTATGCGCGCCCACCGAAATTATTGCGTAATTTGGTCTTAATCTGCTTAATATTTCAGGACGCAAGCCAGTTTTCGACCCATGATGAGGCGCTTCTAAAATTTTTATATCGGCAATAGAATTATCCGAAATTGCCTGACTTAACTCAGGAGCCTGACTATCACCTGTAAAAAGAGCCGTAAAAGATCCGTATGATACAAGAATAATCAATGATGCAAACTCCCCGCTTTCCCCGATTTGTCCATTCGGACTCGTCTTGTCAATAAAGTCTTTTGTAGGCGCTAAAACCGAAAAGCGAGTACCATCTTTTATTTTAAAAGAGTCCCCTGAATAAAGATATTGGATCCTAAGTTTTTTATCATTTAGCTGACTTAAAAGTCCCTGAAAACTTGCGCTCTTATTATTTAAATCTTCAGTAGCAAAAGAGATCAAATTATATCTTTTCATAACATAGTTAAACCCGGCAAAATGGTCTAAGTGAGGATGGCTTAAAAAAGCGACAGATATGTTTCTTTCCCAAAAAGGCATGTGGTTTTCCAGACAATTGATGATTTTTTCATCTGGTCCGGCATCGATTAAGAAATTTTTCCCGGATGAAGTTCTGATAAAAATTCCATCCCCTTGTCCTACATCGCAAAAGACAATGTGAAGCTTATTATCGTTGAATTTAACAAGTTGGTAAAAAACAAATCCTGCAAAAAAAATTATTATGATAGTAAAAATCGCAAAATACTTCTTCATTTTTTGTTAGCCCTCAGTATGTAAATTAAAGAAGTTAAGAAAAGATAGTATCCCGCAACCACCTGCCACGAAAGGTTTCCAATCGTTACTAAACCTCCAAAACCTGAAAAAAGATTTACAATTTTTTCAAAATAGAAAAGCAGAGGAAAAGAAACAAAAATAAATATTTTTCCTGCAAAATCTGAGAATAATCCCAATACCCCGCCGAATCCGCCTATAATCATTAAGATCGGAACTGTCCACAAAACTAAAGCATTTACAACTATCGACCAAACGGAATAGATTCCAAAATTAGCAAGAAGTATCGGCAAAGTTGCAGCCTGTGCGGAAATTGTTGTAGCAATATCTTCCCCGACCAAAGAATTACCCAAAATTCGTTTGATAAATTCCGAAGAAAAAAAAATAGGCCGAATATATAACAGGCCTGCTGTTGCAATAAAAGAAAGTTGAAATCCTATATCAAAAATTGCGTCAGGACTTAAGAGAACCATGAAGTACCCGGCAAGTATTAAACCATATGATGAAAGCCTCTGGCGACCTAAAATTTGCGCAGAAAATGCTAAGATGCCCATTATGGCGGCTCTTATTATCGATGCCTCAAATCCTGCCAAAACTACATAAATAAGAATACCGAAGATGCTGAAAAAAAGTGCCAATTGCCGTTTAAGGAAAAAGCTGAATATTGCGCTAATAAAACCGCCGAAGAGCGTTATGTTCATTCCGGATGCAGCAATAACATGAAGAACTCCAGTTATTCTAAGATTGTTGAGAAAATTATCTGTCATCTTTTCTTTTATTCCAAAAGTAATTCCTAAAAGAAGCGAAGAATAATTATTGGGAAGAGTTTTGTTAAATATCGCAATAAATTTTTGCCGGATCCCAACTATAATTCCAAAAAAATTATTCCTGTTTTGTTTTTCTATTTTAGGATAGAATGTAACAAAAATTTTTGTTCCGTCTTTTAGCACTCTGGACTCTAATTTGCCAGATATTTTTAAGCTGTCCTGATAATGATATTGAGGCCATGAAGAAGTAATAATGAGTATTCTCCTATTTCCTAAATTAGCAGACAAGCTTTGTCGATTGCTAATCTTAGGTTCGGAATGAAGTTCTGTTTTAAAACTAACCAACTGTCCTTCTGTGAATTGAGGCTGATTTTGGTAGTACAAAAATACTCGAACCCCAAGAACCAGAAGAAAAACAGAAGCTATTGCGGCAATCCTCATTCAATAAAGCGTTATTTTATCTTTTATGTTATCGAATACTTTACTGCTTACAACTTTTTTTGAAACCAATTCCTCAAGTGTTTGATATGGCCGATTGTCTATTATTTTTTGAGAGGTCACCGGACCGACTCCGGGCAATGTGTCTAGTTCTTTCTCAGGCGCCGAATTTATATTGATAGATCCTCCAATTCCTATCGTAGAACTCCCTCCTGTAGAACCGGATAATACAGGACTGCTTTGTTTTTCCCCTTCAAAAGGAATGTAAATTTTTGCTCCGTCGCTTATTTTAAGAGCTAAATTTAAATTTTTTGATACCCAAAGTCTATCTGCCTTCCCCGAAACTCCTCCGCTTGCAATAAGAGCATCTTTTATTCTTGACTCCTTAGGCAAACTATAAACTCCGGGAGAAACCACCGCTCCCTCCACATCGACTACTAAATTTGCGCTCTGACTGGAATTTTCACGAGAATCTGCTTTTTCAAAAACTACATCATTCGAACCTGAAGAGGAACCGAGTAACCCTATCAAACCATAACCTAAGAGTATCAAGCCCGCAAATCCAAAGACTAGAGGCAGCCAATGTTTTTTTGACAGTGGAAGATATCGATTAATTAGCTCTTCAATATCCATTAAGTTACAACAAAGTTTATTACTCTACCTTTTACATAGATGACTTTTTTAATCTTCCTATTGTCAAGATGCTTATTAATTTTCTGACTTTCTTTAGCAATCTTCTCGATCAACTGCTGATTTTCGGATTCTTCCCGAGAGACTCTTAAAGTATCTCTTATTTTCCCATTAATTTGAATAACAATCGTGACCTCATCCTCAACCAGAAATTTCGGATCAAAACTTGGCCATTCAGTTTTATGGACAGACGATTTTCCACCAAGCTTAATCCATAATTCTTCGGTTACATGAGGAGCGAAAGGACTCAGCAATAAAACAATTGTCGCAATCTCTTCTTTTGATACTGTCTCTTTTCTTGAAATAAAGTTGTAATACTCCATAAGAGCTGAAATTGCCGTGTTGTATCTTAAATTTTCGATATCCTCAGTAACTTTTTTAATTGTTTTATTTATCATTCTTTGTGATCCTGCACTTAGTTTTGAGTTTTGAGTTTTGAGTTTTGAGTTTTCGCAAACGAGTCTGTAGACTCGTTTGACGAATTTGTGCATTCCCTCAATTCCCGAATCGTAAAAATCTCCACCCTGTATGAATGGCCCCAAAAACATTAAATACATTCGTAAAGTATCTGCTCCGAATTTTTTTATATATTCATCCGGAATAACAACGTTACCACGACTCTTGCTCATCTTAGCTCCCTCTTTTATTAAAAGCCCATGCGCGCGAAACTTTGAATATGGCTCTTCAAAAGAAATTAACCCAAGATCTTTAAAAACCATCGTTATAAATCGTGAATATAAAAGGTGAAGAACCGAGTGCTCTGCTCCCCCAATATACATATTTACAGGAAGCCATTTTTTTGCTCTGTTTGAATCCCAAGCCGATGTTTTAACATTTGTTGAGGTATAGCGGAAAAAATACCAAGCGCTGTCCAGAAATGTATCCGAAACATCTGTTTCTCGCCTTGCATCTCCTCCGCAATTCGGACAAGTTGTATTAACAAAACTTTCAACCGATGCGAGAGGAGATTTTTCAGTCCCCGTCGGCTTCCAATCTTTAACATCAGGCAATAAGACCGGCAGATCTTTTTCAGTAACCGGCTTCCATCCGCATTTTGGACAATTGATCATGGGAATCGGCGGTCCCCAATATCGCTGTCTAGAAATCAACCAATCCCGAAGATGATAATGGACAGTTTTCTCACCCATCTTTCGATCACTCAACCATTTCGTCATCTTCCGAATCGCTTCTTCATTGTTGAGACCGTTTATAAAGTCGGAATTGATGTGCAATCCATCGCCTGTATATACGGTACCAAAATCAACGCCGGCAGGGTTAAATTCAAGCGCAAAGGACGATCCTTTTTTTATCTTCTCTAAGTCGTCGTCCGAACCCACGCCTGCTTTCTTAAGTTTTTCGGCGACTTTGCCTGATTTACTTATATCAACGTCATACCTTCTTAATGTGGGTGTCCAGTATTCCATAGGCTTACCCATATTTCGAAATTCTTGTGCTAAATCAGAACGGTCTTGATCATCTACATGAATTCGCAAAATATTTGGCATCTTGGGTTGTTCAATTACGTGTATTATGGGAAGCCCAAATTTTTTGGCAAATGCAAAATCTCGATCATCATGTGCAGGCACGGCCATAATCGCACCGGTTCCATAAGTTGCCAATACATAATCAGCTATGTAAATAGATACCTCTTTATTATTTACGGGGTTAATTGCCGCTATCCCTTTCAAAACAACCCCAGTTTTTTCTTTTGATTGTCCTCTATCAAAATCTGTTTTACTTTGAGCTGTTTTGATATATATTTCAACTTCATCCCAATTTTTGATCATCGGCTTAAGTTTCTGGACCAATGCGTGCTCTGGTGCTAAGACAAGAGACGTTGCCCCAAAAAGGGTGTCTGATCTAGTAGTTATAATCTTAACTTTGAAGTCGTTATCTTTTACTTGAAAGTCAATTTCTGTGTCCTCTGATTTTCCAATCCATAAGCGTTGGGCGATTTTTACTTTTTCGCTCCAGTCTAAATCCTTGATATTATTTAAAAGCCTTTCTGCATAATCCGTTATTTTGAAAAACCATTGTTCAAGTTCTTTTTTTACGACTTGTGAACCGCATCGTTCACAATATCCTGCTATTACCTGCTCATCTGCCAAAACTGTCTTGTCCTGCGGGCAAAAATTTACACTTGCCTTTTTTCTGTAAGCCAAACCCTTTTTAAAAAGCTGAATAAAAATCCACTGCGTCCATTTATAATAATTCTGATCGTAGGTTTCTAATTTTTTTGACCAATCAAACCCGTTTCCAATTACATGAAGCTGACGATAAAAATTTTCTTCGCTTATTTTTGCCTGCTCTTTTGGATGACGGCCGACCTTTAAAGCAAAATTTTCGCTGTGGATTCCAAAACCGTCCAAGCCGATCGGTTCAAAAACATCATACCCCTGCATTCTTTTAAACCTTCCGTAGACATCCGATCCTGTAAACGCGTACATATTCCCAACATGCATTCCTTCAGCCGAAGGATACGGAAACATCATTAAGTTATAATAAGGTCTATTGGCTTTATCTAAATCGGGCTGATAAGTTTTGTTTTCTTGCCAATATTTTTGCCATTTGTCCTCAATTTCCTGCGGATTGTACTTTGGGACTGCGGTTTCATCCTTCGTTTTAGCCATAACAGGAGTATATCATAAGTGCGGATTGGTCTTCTATATGCGGTAGGCAGGGGAAAAAATGTTGTTGCTTTTTAAAGTTAGATTCTATACGATTGGATTATGAGAGTTCTCCTCCAGTCTCTGCTTTTACTTTTCTCCTTTGCTCTTGTATTTATATGGCAGGCAAGTCCTATTTCTTCCTACACTATCCCAATAATAGGATTTTTGATTGTTGTTTATATAATAAGCTCCCTTGCTACAACAAAAAGGGGGAAACAGATTGCTTTGGACGGTCCATTGGGAATGTTTATTTTAAATACAATTATCCTTTTGCTTGTGTTTTCTACAGGTGGGCTTTTCTCTGGATTCTTTTTTCTTTTGTATTTTGTAGTTTTTGCCCTCGTTTTCGTTTTTGAGCCATATACAATAATCGCATTTGCGATTGGCATAGTTCTAATTTTTATTCCAGAGGCAATTAAAGGAGACGTAATTGGAAATTTTATTAGATTAGGATCGATAGTTTTGATATCTCCGCTTGCTTTTTTCTTTGGAAAAGAATACAAAAAAAGTGGCGAAGATATTGAAAAAATCAAAGAAAAGACCGAAGTCGCGGCAGAAACAATCGAGCGCGAAGTTGAGGATGTCCTCCAGGAAGAAAAGGCAAACCTGAAAAAGAAAGATGTAGAAAAATTAGAAGAAGTCATAGAAGAAACCAAAAAGCTTCGGAAAGAAGAATAACCGCTCTTATGAGATTTTCCTCAAAGCTTAAAAAAATAGGTTTAGTTTTGATATTGATAGTTACTGCATTTATAATTTTAAGAAATCGGACACTAGCTCAAAATGCATCAAACAACTCCTATACCATACAAGGCGGAGATATTGAACAAAAGACCCAATCTTCTGATAAAAGCTCCGATAAAACTACGAACACATATTTTGGCGAAAATTACCAAGTTACTACTGGGTTTGAGGATATTGAAGATAGCCATCCTTTTTCGTTCTCGGTATCAAATAATTTAGTGGATTATGGTCCCTTGACTGCAACAAATCCCGTTTCTAGAACAACCGATCTTATTATTTCAAAAGGGTCCTCAAGAGGCTATTCTGTTTTTGCATTTGCAAATCGGGAGCTAAGTGATGTTAATAATAATTCAATCCCGGATACAACCTGTGATAATGGCACCTGCTCTGAGACTTCTTCGGGAGTATGGTCTGGGAATTTATCTTTTGGATTTGGCTATAGATGTGAGATAGAAGCTTCACCTTGTTCAAAAGATTTTTTGATAGAAAATTCTTTTAAGCAGTTTGCAAATGATTCAAAATCCGAAGCATATGAGGCAATAATTAACAGTTTTGATTCTAGAAAAGCTAAAATAGAGTATAAAGTCAACATATCAAATAATCAGGCCAAAAACAGTTATTCAAACTCTATAACTTTTATTGCGATTCCTAATCTATAATGAGACTAAAATCAAAAATATTTTTAGCCGGTTCTGTTGTAACAATTATACTTCTTTTTACACCGAAGATTATCAATGCTTCGGGCTACTCACTTAGCATTTATCCGACAATTATAAAGATAAAGGCAAGCCCACCGTCACTTGTAAAAACTGGAATTAGAATTAAGAATTTATCGGACTATCCCGTAGATTTGAGCTATGTTTTAAAACCATTTGTGCCTGACGATAATAATTCCGGCCAAGTTAAATATCTTTTATACTCAGATTATACTTCTAAAAATACTGATTTTTTAAAGAGAGTAAAAATTTTAGAAGATAATCAAACAATATCAACCCCGATTAAATCGGGGTCAAAAATTATCCTTTCACCCAAGCAAGAAAAGAACTTAACGATTTTGATCGATCTCCCTCAGGAAGAAGCACAGGAAGACCACTATTTTTCCATTGTTTTTCTTACTCAAAATCAAGACAAGCTAGATTCCAATTATTCTAGACTTATAGAAGGAATAGGTACGAATATTCTTGTTTCCATAGGAACGAACCAACACAAAGCTCTGATAAGAGAATTTTCAACCTCAACTTTTGTTTCGGAAGGACCGGTTAGATTCAATCTTAAAATTGAAAATATCGGAAAGAATTTTATAGCTACTTCTGGCTATATTATTATTAATAACATTTTTGGACAAACTGTCGGGAAAATAGATCTTAGACTAGCCAATATTCTAGGAAAGAGTACTTTGAAGATCTTAAAAGACGATGTTGTTTGGCAGGAGAAGTTTCTATTGGGGACATATACTGCCAAGCTGTATCTGAAGTACGATGATTCAGCAAGTCTTTATAGGGAAATTAAGTTTATAGCAATTCCTATTAAAATACTTGCTATATTGACAATCGCCGGATTTATTATTATATTTATTAAGAATAGATCTAAAACCTATTAGAATTGGTTATTAAGGCCGGAGAAAAGTAGACAGCATTTTATTCTTCCTTTATTTTCAGTCCAATCAGTAAATTAAAAAAACCTATCACTGTATTGTATATTCTGCTAATAAAAATCCTCTAGTAAAGTGATTGGGATTGGATAAAAAGTCAAAAATATAAGGAAAAAAGAGAAAAAATGGTAAAAAACTTAGAGTACTTCAAAGACAAGATCAAACTATAACATTCAGAGAATCATTAAAATTGATATTGAATGATATATAAAGATCTATACTCCTATTACTCAATAATACGAACATTAAGAGAACATTCTGGGAAAAAGGCTTTTTCATATTTTTTTCGCTCATTTTCACACACTATATCTAATCCAATCAGTACTGCAAATAATATCGCATTATATCAATTTTACTTACTCTGGGTTATTGACAAAGTCATCTCATTTTCTCTATTCTATTTTTATAATCAATATTTCTTATATAACCAATATAATCTGTATAATTTCGAAGCTAACATTGTATTTTCACAAAATTTGTGTCATAAATTAAAATGAATTTACTAAGCCTATTTAAAGACTATCTAAGCTCACAAAATAAGCCATCTTCTAAGTCCACAATTAAAAATTATGCCTCTGATTTAAGATTCTTTATAAAGTGGGCTGAACAAAATTATTCTTTCAATTTTGATCCTAAGTTGATAAATGCGGATATTATAGAAAATTTTAAAAGATCTAACGTAGACAGAATTTCTGCATCTTCTCTGGATAGACACATATCTTCAATTCGCAAATTTTTTCTCTTTTTGAAAGAGCAAAACTACATAGGTTCATTTCCATTTGAGAAATCTACCCCCGAAAACAAAAATGAAGATCTTTGGCACATAAATAAGTTTAAAAACCATTTATACTCCGGTGGTTCTTCCGGAATCACTATAAAAAATTATTTAATCGATATAAGGCAATTTTTAGACTGGGTGCAAAGGGTTACAAATGTAAAAGATGCATGGAATGTAAAAGATCAGAATATTTTCAATAAAATAAATCCTGAAATTATTGAAGAATATAAAAAAAGACTGCTTTCGGAAGGTTTTTCTCCCCTAACGATCAATAGAAAGCTTTCCTCGATTAGGAATTTCGTGCGTTGGGCTATGAAGGAAAAAATCATAGAAAATTATGAGAATCTTAAAAGCACTAGTAATAAACAAGCTGCCTCCCCTAGAGGGTTTTTTATATATCCCTTCAAAGAAAAAAAGGCTCTGCAAGCAGAAATTTTAAAAGAAGAAAACAAAGATATAAGATATTCTATTTTTCCTCCCCTAAGACTCGTTCAAAAGTCTATTGGGCTTACAAATAGCTCTATCGATTTTTTGGTTAAAAATCTAGGTTCAACTTTTAGTCAACTTGAATATGCCTTATGGATAATTAATAAAAAACCAATTTTTATAGATAACGTCTTAAAAATTCCAACAGTCCTCAACCCTGTTTTAGGAATTCCAAACATAAAAAAATCATTTTATGCTCCTTTTGCAGTATCTACAAAATATTTTTCACTATCCAAAAGGATGGCCTATCAGATTCTACATAATAGACCAAAATGGTACTTAAAGTATCGAAATAATCCAATAGTTCACTATTTACACTTTTCGTTTCTTATTATATTTATGTCTATGCTTGGATTTGGAGCTTACCAAAAATTTTTCCAAGATAGCCATGTTAAGAAGGGCGTATTGGGCGATCTCACATTTGCTGCTCCAAGAGTTCTAACATTCAAAGATAAGCTTACGGATTCGTTTGGTAGACCAATAATAAATGAAACACTTGTCAGATTTTCAATATATAACGACCCGCAAGCATCTGGCTCTTCCCTATTATGGCAAGATGTAGATAATATAAAACCCAATGAGAATGGAGAGTTTTCGGCAACGCTTGGGAATAAAGTCCAAATTCCCCAAAATATTTTCCTTGCTTATCCTTCTCTGTGGCTTGGGATAACAGTTGCTCAAACTGAGGAATTATTTCCACGCAAGCAAATTTCAAACGTATCCTTGTCTAGCAATTCACAAAAATTAAGAGGACTTGATCCAATCACGACCGGAGGATATTCAAACGTTATTTTAGCCTTAGACTCATCCGGAAATCTTTCTATTGGAGGAGAAACTACCCATATTTTCCAAACATTAGACAGTCAATTTGTCATATCTGGTAATGTTCTCACTCTTGCTACTGTCTTGGGCACCAATACAAATATAGAATTGAACCCGGATGGCTTGGGAAAAATTGATTTACAAAAACCACTACATAATAGCTCAAACAATAACAACATACAAACAGCGGCTGGAAGCGTTGAGATAGATGATCTATTAAGTATTTTAGCTACCTCAAGTGGTCAATCGGCCTTAACTATCAATCAAAACGATATAGGACCGCTCATTAGCGCATCATCAAGCGGAATTGCTAAATTCACGGTTGATAACTTTGGAAATACCACAATAGACGGAGACGTTATTCTTTCGGGAATAAACCCAATTATTTCTGCTAATTCACAGAACTCTAATCTTTCGTTAACAACAAACGGAAAAGGAGTTTTCACGATACAATCTGTTTCTTCGGGAGACATCCGGTTTTTTTCAGCTCTTAATACTTTGTCTTCAGGTGGAGATCTAAAAATTTCGGGAAATCTTAATTTATCCAGTCCATCTGCAATTACAACATTTAGCGGTGTAAAATACACTTGGCCAAATTCTGGAGGAAATAATGGGTATTTTTTACAAACAAACGGGTCCGGTATTCTTTCCTGGGCGCAGCTTCCTACTATAACAAACTGGTGGAATCAAACCGGAGGAAATGTAGGACTAGGAACGGCAAATCCTAACTTCAGATTAGATATCCAAGATTCCCAAGCCGCAACTGCCGCTGCCAACATCGAGAATACTGCTCCAAACCAAACTGCCGGACATACGGGACTTATTATCAAAATGGGTGCTGCAGGATCTGAAACTGACACAAACTCAAACGATGCCTTCATTAAATTTTTAAGAGGAGATGGAAAACGAAAAGGACAAATAATCGGGTCCTCAGCGGGGATTATCTATGAAACTGGACAAGCAGATTTTGCTGAGTACTATCCAAAATCTGATGCTTCCGAGCCTTTAGAATTAGGAGATGTTATATGTCTTAGTAAGAACACGGGAGTTACAAAGTGTAATAAAGATAATGATGCAATGTTAGGTGTTCTTTCAAATACTTACGGGTTTATAGGTAATGGCGAACATGCCGAAGATCAAAATTATATTCCAGTCGGTATTGTGGGACAGCTCCCTGCTAAAGTTGCAAGCGATAGTGTTACTATCAGTCCATCAGATCCTCTTACTATTTCTCTAACTGAACCTGGAAAAGTAACTAAGGCAACAAAATCTGGATTTATAATCGGCAGGGCACTTGAATCTTTTGACTCTTCTGACTGCACAACTTCATATTCATCGGAAAATTTTGGATTAGTTGATTCAAACAAAATCTGCACAGGAAAAATACTTATCCTTTTAAATATCGGCTATTACGATCCGAGCTCTTCATTGGTGTATGCATTCGAGAAAGCAAAGGATGATGTGCTTTCCGGGATTAATAATATAAATAGTCTCCTAGTTGATAATTTAAGCGCCGGGATTATAAAAGCTAAAAATATAACTGTTGATTCTCTAAATGTAGCTTCCGATGAAGTTTTGATAGGAGGAAAAAATCTAAAAGAATATTTAGCTGCGGCAATTGAGGATGCATTGACTAAGAATCAAACAAATATTATCTCTCCAATTGCGAGTATCGAAGAAATTCATACAAATGTCATAAGCCCTCTTGCTCAAGGAAATTTAACTGTTAAGCTTAGTCCGAATAAAGAATCTTCGTTTGTTGTCCAAAATTCGTCGGGAAGTTCCATAGCAACTATAGATAGTAGCGGGAATGCAACCTTTAGCGGCGCTCTGTCCTCGGCCGATGCGTCGGTAAGCGGAACTTTGCGAGCTCGAAAAATAATCGCTGATGAGATCGAAGGTAATTCTCCTACTCCCGAATATATTGACATCTCTACTCTTTCTTCACAATTTGTTTATATAGATAATTTAAGTGCAACGACCGCAAGTTTTGCGCAAGGCCTTATTGCGCTTGGCCCATCATCTGTAACAGATATGTCTGTAGCAGGACAATTGTCGATTGGTACAAATCTAATACTCGCAGACGGCTCGATAAATGTTTTGGGACACGATCTTGAAATTCAGCCACTTAAACAAGGAGGAATATCCTTTTTAAGTGGTTTGATATATATCGATATAGACGGAAATTTAAAGGTGGGCGGAAATGCGGAATTTGCAAAAAATGTTACGGTTTTGGGAAAACTTGCTTCAAATATTATTGCCCCTATTCCCAACCAGGACTTGATCTTTGATCTAACCGATGAATCGGGTAATTCTAATCTTGTTATTAAAAATTCAACAGGATCATCGGTTCTGTCTATAAATCAACTTGGAGACTTAATATCATCCGGAAGCGGAACTTTTAACAAGCTCAACTTAGTAGTTGCAAAACCTGCTTTGGCAATTTCTCAAACCGAGATAACTGCAACCGGCTCTGCAGGAATAGCGACAATTTCCGCATACCAAAAAGAGCTGACTATTAACAATGTTTTAGTTACCGAAAAATCATTAATTTATATAACTCCCCGAGTAAATACAGATAACATCGTCTTGTTTTTGCTTCGCCAAACTCCCGATCTGTCTTTTACCATCGGCGTTAATACTCCGCTTAATAAAGGCGTACCCTTTAATTGGTTCATTATCAATTAATTAATAAAATTGTCCTTGACATTACATATTTATATTGTTAGATTAAAATAATATGGAAGAATCAAAAACAGAAATTGCATCCTATTTGGAAAACGCGTCTTTGTTTCTACTAGGACTCCTTCTTCTAATTTTTCCATTTTTTCTTTTGACTTTAACAACAGACGCATTTGTTCTTCCCAAGCAAATATTGTTAGGCATAGTAGTATTTATTATTTTACTTTTATTCGGACTAAAATCTTTAGCAAGAGGCCAAGTTGTATTCAGAAGAACCCCTTTTGATCTACCAATTGCTCTATTTACTCTTTCGGTTCTTTTATCCTCTATTTTTGCTGTTAATAGAGCCGATGCTCTTATTTCTTTTGTCCCATTTCTTTTTTCCGTTCTAGCCTTCTTTGCTATTGTAAATACAGCAAAAGATAAAAATTCTGCACTTCTTTTAGTTACTTCTCTTATAACGGGAGCCTGTGTCGTTTCTGTTTTATCCCTTTTGTCGTTCTTAAAAATTTACGTTCTTCCTTTTTCTTTTGCTAAATTCCAAACTTTCAATCCTTTCGGATCGCTTCTTGATCAAGGCTTATATCTTTTGTTTATTCTTCCTCTTGCTGTTTATTTGGCTTGGCCGCTTCTTTCAAAACAACAGTCCTCTGATTCAGCGGTTGTAAGCGATACCGACTCTTCGGGGAACGAAAAAAAAGGAAATCCTGCGCCTTTTGCAGCGGGTGCAGTAATTATAATAGTTGGACTTTTAATATCTTCTTATCTTCTTTTCAAAACACCATCCCAAAACGGCGGGCTTCTGGTACTTCCTTTTGAGACAGGATTTCAAACATCCTTTGCGGCAATTTCCCAGGATACCGGAAGAGTTCTCCATGGATTTTTATTTGGCTCTGGTTTCGGAACGTACATAACAGATTTTACAAGATTTAAACAACCGGTCTTCAATCAAAATCCGAATCTTTGGGCATTAACTTTTTTTAGATCATCAAGCTTTATTCTGGAACTTTTAGCAACAACCGGTATTTTAGGCACCTTATTATTCGTATTTCTTCTATATAGAATATTTAAGACTAAATCCGTTTTTTTTCTCTTTCTAATTCCGATTATAGCCAGTTTGCTGGTTCCTTTTTCTTTTTTGGTATTGACCATTTTCTTTATTCTTCTTGGTATTCTTTCTGCTCTCGTGGGAACATCTGCAAAAGGAGAGCTGCATGGATTTTATGATGTTGAAATTCAGCTTGTTGCTCTTCAAAAAGGCTTGATTGCTTTTGACCCATCTCCCGGAAAACATAAAAAGTCGGTGCTTCCTACAATAATATTGGCTCTTATTTTAATTTTGATTGGTCTTATTGGTTATTTCGGCGGAAAATATACAATCTCCGATACATTGTTTCAGGAATCGCTAATTGCTGCTTCTGCGAATAATGGGTCATTAACTTATCAAAAACAAGCAAGTGCTATCACCATATTTCCATACAGAGATGCATATTATAGAATATTCTCCCAGACCAACTTGGCTCTTGCCAATTCTTTAGCGGCTCAGCAGCCGGCCGGTTCATCACCAAGCGCCCAAACTCAGCAAACAATATTCACATTGATTCAGCAGTCAATAAACGCAGGGCGATCTGCCGTAACGTATGCTCCTCAAACTATGCTTAACTGGCAGAATCTTGCTTCTATTTACAGAAGCTTGATAGGTTTTGGTCAAAACGCGGATAACTTTTCTATTCTTGCAAATCAGCAGGCAATTACTCTTGACCCGAATAATCCTCAGGAATATATCAATTTAGGAGGAATATATTATCAATTGGGTCAATGGGATAATGCAATAAGACAATTCCAAATTGCAACAGCCTTAAAGCCGGATTTGGCAAATGCTTATTATAATTTGGGCCATGCATTGCAGGAAAAAGGAAATTTAGCTGACGCGATGACTCAATATGAAACGGTAGCAAGACTTGTTACAAATGACAAGCCTAATTTTGATAAAATATCAAAGGAAATAGAAGACCTTAAGAAAAGAATCGCCGGCGCATCTACGGAAACAGGTCCGGCTCCAAGCTCCGAGCAACCTCTTGGCATAAGTTCTTCACAATCTCAGTTTCCGCCGCAAAATCCTCCTGTTAAAATTCCTGCACCAATAGATGCAAGTAGATCCTCACGATAGTCCTAATAGAATCTAATTAAATTTATCTATTCTGATTTTTTCTAAAACAATCCCTGCACAAAACAGGTCTGTCTCCGGAAGGTTTAAAAGGAACGGTATCTTTTTTACCGCACTCTGCACAGGTTATTTCATACATCTGTCGTTGCCCTCTATCTTCATTCATTCTTGATTTCTTAAGAGTTCTGCAATCAGGGCACCTAACCGGTGCGTTTTCAAATCCTTTTTGTTTATAAAATTCTTGCTCGGATGCGGTCCAGATAAATTCTTTTCCGCAATCCTTACAAATTAATGTTTGATCTTGAAATGCCATCGTTATGCGAACAATTAACAAAAAACAAATTAACAGTTAACTGTTAAATGTCGAATTGTTAAAAGTTACGAAGTCTCACCTCCTCTCTGAAATTCCATTTTTCTTGGGATTCCCTTTTCTTCTTATCTGGAACCAGAGAAGACAGTCGAGGTTTTTCCCTATGTTTCAAAATGATTATATATTGCCCAAACTAAAAAAGCAAGTAGCGAATTTTTGCAGAGTTTTAATGAAAATCCCTATGTGCTAAAATGTATTGAATCGCGGGCTGTTAGCACAGTGGTAATGCGCCGCATTCGCATTGCGGAAACGGGAGTTCGATTCTCCCACAGTCCACCATCAGACTTGGTCCACGGGCCTGTAGCGTAACGGTTATCGCGCTTCCATGGCATGGAAGAGATTAGGGGTTCGATTCCCCTCAGGTCCACAAAAATAGTAAACTCCATTAAACAGCCTACTGAAGATATGGCAAGGGATTGACTCGAACGCCGTTCTTAATAATCTCAAGATGGACATGGGCACCTGTACTTCTTCCCGTATTCCCAACTCCTCCAATAACAGTTTTGCCTGAAACAACATCCTGACCGATTGATACATTGACGTTAGACATGTGGGCATAAAGAGTTTCATATCCTGCTCCGTTATCAATCACTACGTTATTTCCGTAACCTCCATCCCAAGATCCTGTAGAAATCTTAACTACTCTTCCGCTTTGGGCAGAAACTATAGGAGTTCCAACAGGGGAAATAATATCTATTGCCATATGATACCAGGATGCAAATTGACTTACATATCCTCGAACAGGCCATGTAAACCCGGCGGAGGATACAGATACCGGACCTTGAACAAGATAAACTTCCCTTCTTATAGAAGGCTTTTCCGAAGGCTTTATTCCGTCCGGAACTATAAGAATCTGCCCTTCCACCAAGGAAAATGTCTCAAGGTTTGCAAAATCGTTAAACGGGAAATCAACTATTTTCTGTGGAATTGTATCAAACCTCTTCGCAATAGAAAAAACTGTATCACCTTTTATCACCTTATAAGAGATTCCGGTAACTGGTAAAATTTTTAGCTCATCCCCTACTGTTATGTTGTCATTGGTTAAATCATTTGCCCATCTAACCGTTTCCTCGGAAATTCCAAACTTGCGAGCAATTGTAGAAATAGTATCTCCCCTTTCAACCGTATAAGTTATTATTTTGTCCCGCGGCTTTTGAGAAACATCCGTTTTTAAAACATCTTCTCCTATAATTATTGATTGGGCGGGCGCCGGAGAATCCAAATTTGATGCGGCACGGCTTAAAAGAACAGGATAAGTACTTGCCAAAAATGGCGCCAAAAGAACACCAATTCCTAAAACCACCATAACTACAAAATGCAGAAAGGACCGATTGTATCGGCCCCTCTTCATGGTAAAAAGTTTTACCAAAATATTCTTATTTCTCTCAAAATAGAAAGACACGGAGAGAACTTTTTTCTTGATATAAGAATAAAAGAAATTTAAAAAAAAAGAGAATTCGGAAAAAAATTTAGAAAGGAGATTGGCAATTTGATATATCGGATGTTTGCGCATACTCAAATAAAAAGGTTACCAAATTGGGAGTACTATGTCAAATTTTAGAAGAGAGAAAAAGAGCCTTAATAAAGAAGATTTACTCCGCTGATATCTCCTTTTTCCAGTGTTCTCTTTTGGGTTTGTCCAAAAGATGCAAGAACTGCGATTATTAAGAGCCTTACTGTTTTGGATGAAGATTTTTTCCCCATAATTATCGCTTAACAAGAACTACATTGGCAGTTGTGGTGGTACTTGAGATAACTGTTACGCTTGACGTCTGATTTACATACCCTCCTTTGGCAGAAAATTTAAGAAGGTAAGTGCCCGGCTTAAGACTAGTTATTGTATAAACACCCAAGGAGTTAGTGGTATAAGTAAAATTTTTCCCATTGACAGAGACAGCTATTTTAGCACCTGATATTATTCCTCCTGTCGAGCTTGAGACCGTCCCTGTTATATTACCTGTATTAAGCACTGGTTGAGTAACTGGAACTGGAGTCGGAGTAGGTGTTATTGTGATAGAAGATGTAGGAGTAGGTGTTGACGAAGGCAAACTTGAGCTAGGTGACGGTACGATATTATTAAAAGGATTTTTATATATCATCACCCTGGGTCGGTTGATGTCGGTAACATAAAGGTTGTCCTGGCTATCGAAAGTAGCCCCAAACGGCATTGAGTAGTAATCTTTGAAATATCCGTCCGGCTGATTTTTGTTTGGATCAAGCGGATTTAAGTAGTAGCCCAAGAAACGGCCTCCTATGTATCCATTGTAACCAGCAACCATATGGTTTTGGCTATCGAATGCCACTTCCCAGGTGGCATGTGTTTGACCTACGTCCGGGTTTGGTATCCCGTACCGGGGAAAACTCTTAAAGGCAGTTTTGTCAAAAATCACACTGGTATTATTATCAGGGAAATCAGAGGCATGAAAGACTAATAGCCTAAAATTTCCCTCGACTTCTAAAGAGTGGTCGGAAATATAGATGTTACCAAAATTGTCTATCGAGACGTGTCCCGGGTAGCACAGCAAGTTCAGTGGCGGTTCATTCGGTTTAGAAAATGTTTGACCACGGTTGCAGGTATTGGCAGTAATATTGGTCTGTCCCAGAACAACGTCGATAACAGGACTGGTTAAAGGATCCCTAATTCTTACCACCCGGTTGCTATTCCGATCCGCTACCCACACAAAAAGTCTGCCATTAACTGTTTGAGGAGCAAGCCCAAATAGACCCTCATGGTCTTTCAAAACGCTCATCGTTCCTCCACCCAGCACGCTTACTGGATCACTGATAATTTTTATCGGCTGTGTTCCGGTAGGCGCAATACTATTTGCATCATAAACATTAATAACACCCTTATTATCTGTTGGTTCTACATTGTGGACTTTGGCCCAGACACGACCACTATTATCTGCTTTAAGGTTAGCAACAAAGTTACGATTGCAATCATTAGCCGTAAAATCTAATTGGCCCAAAACCGCATCTGCTGCCTTGCCGTTTGTTAGCGAAGCCGGATCATTCCAGACTAAAATCCTGCAAAAGTCGGTAGCAAAAAGTTTATTGCCCGCGATAGCAACGCCATGACCGCCATTTAATCTAGAATTGTTGAATATCGATTTACTATCAAAAAGTGGGCGGTCCCCGGCAATTGCGTCACCGGTTCTCGATAATGGACTTTGCATCAGCAAAACGCCCTGCGAAGGACTGTTGAGAACCAAATCACCGTTCTTAACCAAACCAAAGCTCGCAGTTAACGACTGGCTGGCAAAAAGATCCTTTTTAAGTGTCCCGTCAAAACCATATAGTGCCAGGCGATCACCCGTTGATGAATTATTAACTATCCAGAGACCATTGGCTGGATCAACTTCGGAAACAAAAGATTCCCTGCCGCCAAAGCTAGCAAAAACTACAGCTGTACCCCCGATTTTTTGCTGATCCGGTGTGAATTTCAAAATTCTTGCATTGCCTCCATCAGAAACGTACAAGTTGCCGTTCGGGTCAAACCTTAGTGAATTGGGATTGCGCAACTGATTTAAACCCGTACCGAATTTACCCGGTCCGGTAGTAAAATTTTGCTGACCTAACACAATATTAGCTGTTTTGGAAATGGTACCGTCAGTTTGTTTTGAAAAACGCAAAACCCTGTGGTTTCCATTATCAGCTACCCAAAGACTGCCACCGTTATCTAAAGTCACGCCACTCCCGAAACGGGCTGTGTCACTATAATCAACCAGACAAAGTGAAGATGAAGAAGGTGTCGTGTTCAAAATCCAGGCATCCTGCCTATTGCAGAGATTAGCTGTAAAATCATCTTGACCGATTACTTCATCAGCCACTTGGTCACCCCACGCATTGTGATAGATCAAGATCCGATGATTTTGACTATCTGGCACGTAAAGATTTCCGCCTTGGGTAAACATCCCTATATATGAAAGGTTCTCGCCAGTACTTAAAACGTCGTCTTTAATAAAACAAAGGGTGGAACTGTTTGCCAGAGCTCTGGTCGGATAATTCTGAAAACTACTGTCCCCGTTGCACGAACCATAATCAGAAAGGTTTGGCTGACCAAAAACTTTTTCGCCGGTGCAAGTTGTATTTTGCGGGACACAATTATCCAGGTTCAGTGCAATTATCCTATTTTCCCGAGTGGACTGAGCATATAGGTAGCCAAGAGTTGAACCAGACGTGTTTCTGTCAACAACCACTCCGCCAGGCAACTCCAACCATTTGGGGTTAACGTATCCCCTGCTGGTTGCATCTGTAAAATCCCTCTTGCCGATAATCACATCTGCCCATAAATCACCAGATACTCCTCTAATCACTCCCGCTGCTCTTTGCCTGGTTTCCAAATAATTATTTACAATAAAAGGGGTTGAGAGAATTATAAGGAGAAATACTATTATATATGTCTTTGTAAATCTGTCTTGAGAAGAAAACCAGTCAAAGAAGCTTATATAGAATGGTTGCTTAGTCCTTTCCTTTGCTATCTTAGGTGGAGTATTATAGGTTAGGATCTCCGGCATCTTTTTTGCCACTTACCTAACTATAGACAAAAAGTTTTAGGAATGTCAAGGGGAAAACTAGGATTTGCCGAGAGACTCTAAAAATGCTTCGTTGCTCTCGGTTTTGGACAATCGGTCAACCAGTGCGCTTGTTCGTTCTTCGTCCGATAGCATATCAAGCATTCTTCTCATTGTAACAACCTTTTTAAGCTCGTCCTCCGAAAGCAATAACTCCTCCTGTCTTGTTCCCGATTTTTCTACATTTATGCTTGGAAAAATTCTTCGATCGGCCAGTTTTCTGTCTAAATGCAATTCCATATTTCCCGTGCCTTTGAATTCTTCGTAAATTAAATCGTCCATTCGCGAACCTGTTTCAACAAGCGCAGTTCCAATAATCGTTAGAGATCCGCCTTCCTGACAGCTTCTTGCCGCTCCAAAAAATCTTTTTGCAGGCCACAGCGCTGCAGGATCGAATCCTCCAGTTAAAGTTCGCCCTGATGGGGCAACGGAAAGGTTATAGGCTCTGGCTAAACGGGTAATAGAATCAAGAAGAATAATTACATCTATTCCCATCTCCACCAACCTTTTTGCCCTGTCCAAAGTTATCTCGGCAACTTTTGTCTGTTTCTCGGGCGGCTCATCAAAATTTGAGGCAACTACGTCTCCTTTAACAGATTGAGTTATATCAGTTACCTCCTCCGGTCTTTCTCCGATTAAAGCAGCCATTAGATGTGCTTTTGGAAAGTTTTGCGAAATTCCTGCTGCAATTTCCTTAAGAATTGTGGTTTTCCCTGCTTTAGGAGGAGAAACAATCATTCCCCGCTGTCCAAAACCAATTGGCGCAACCAGATCAATTATTCTGGTAGATAAAGGAAGTTTTCCGGACGTAAGTATTATTTGCTTCTTTGGATAAATTGGAGTAAGGTCGTCAAAATACGGGCGCTTCATAGAATCATCTGCGGGGATGTTATTTACTTTTTCAACTTTTAAAAGTCCGTAGTATCTTTCGGTGTCTTTCGGAGGTCTGCCGATTCCCTCAATCAAGTCTCCGGGTCTTAACATAAATCTTCTTATTTGAGACTGGGAAATATAAACATCCCGGCTTGAAGGAATAAATTTTGGCCGCAAAAAGCCGTGCCCTTCATGCTGAATGTCTAAAATTCCTGAAACTTCCTGGGTTTGCGCAGATAAATCGTCCATCTCTCTTACGACGGGCTGCCGAATTATTGGAGTCGGTGCGGCCTTTTGAACTTTTCCCGCCGTAGCGGGATCCCGCATTTGCGGTGATACTTCTCCATCAGGAGCGTTTTCCGCAGGCTCGCCTACAATTTCTTCAATTGATTTGTTTTTTGCCGGAGCTTTTTTATATGCCATATTGTAGAAAGAAAAACAGGGAACTTATAATTAAACTAATTGAATAAAATTCGGTTCATCAAATCTGTGATTATAAAATGCGGGATTCCCTGAAGATTTAAAACCAAGAGTATTACACCATATAATATACCTCTTGTCAAGTATGTAAAAATTAGATGTTGACATAGCCTATATTATATGCTACACTCGCTTTCACAAATCTGATACTATCAATCTATATCGTATTATTGTAGTATCATTTTTTATTATGAACAAAGTTTTTCTTTCAATTTTTGCATTAGCAATTTTCGCTCTTATAACATCTGCAAAGGGTGCTTTGGCAGATACTGCTTGCCAACCTATATATGGCGGAGGACAAACATGTGTGCAAGTTGGAAATGTACTTATTAATAAAACTGTTCAAAATCCTCAAACAGGATCTTTTGTAGATAATCTTAATATTAACGATCCAAAATTTGCGCCGGCTTCTTCGGCAACATTTAATATTACAGTAACTAATACCGGCAGTTCTACTATTAATAAGACGACTGTTAAGGATACTCTTCCGCAGTTTGTAAGTTTTGTTTCAGGACCCGGAAGCTTTGACTCCAACACAAAAGTTCTAACTTTTGATGTTAGTGATCTTAAAGCCGGAGAAACAAAAACATTTACTGTTGTAGCAAAAATAACTGATGCGGGGCAGCTTCCTGCAGATCAGGGAATAACCTGTGTTGTAAATCAGGCTTTAGCAACTGCGGAAAACGGACAGCAAAGTTCTGATAACTCTCAGTTTTGTATACAAAACTGAGAGTTATCAGAACTT
>Ga0209542_10006576_pt1 | contig 22545 bp, 32 predicted proteins | sample RifCSPhighO2_01_FD_184028 | JGI IMG/M metagenome (GOLD analysis project Ga0209542, IMG submission 184028) | Soil microbial communities from Rifle, Colorado - Rifle CSP2_plank highO2_0.1 (SPAdes) (version 2) | ecosystem: Environmental > Terrestrial > Deep subsurface > Rock core/Sediment ... | reverse complement strand
AGAACATATTCTTTAAGAGAAATTTATCATTTTACAAATGAAAAAGGATACAAAAAAATAATTTCTGATAATAAAATATTGCCTATGTCACAATCTTTTTGGAGGGCAGAGTTAAATAAAGGAAAAGAGAGAGAATTTCTCAAGAGTAATGGATTAGATTTTCAAAGAATAGAATCATTAATGAACTACCCGCTTTACACTGTATGTTTTGAAAAAGCTGTGCCTAAAGATTGGATTGATTCTGGTTTGATGTCAGATCTCTTAAATCATTTAGAACATAAATCTACAAGAAAGAATTATACTGGAGCAGATATTTATTCATTCAAATTGGTTGTTAATACAAAGTTCTTATTTGTGAGAGATCATTATTATTTATCTCCTAAATACTTTATTGAAAAGTATAATTACAATTATTGGGATGATAAAGTAAAAAAGGATTATCATAAAATACCACAATTAACTGAGAGTCTTGTAACTTATTTTAATTCTACTTTGCCTTATTATGAATATCAAAAATTGAAACTAAAGTATAAAGTGCCTGAATTATGGTATGCTGGTGAATATCAAATAAATCCTACAACAGGCATTAAGAAATTATCAGACAATGGAATAAGTGTATTAAAATCTGGAAAATAATTTATATAGGATTTATATCTTTTTGTCTTAGGTAAGCTTTTATTTTTTAGGAATAATATATTGCACAAACTACGTTTTTGCATTTTCCTTAATGTAAAATGCATTTCATTTATATAAATGTTTATTAAGCTATTTTTTATTAAATTTTTATGACTGTTTTAAGACCATCTAAAAGAATAAACATTGAAGATTCATATTATGTAATTTTTAGAGAAAGAAATTCTAAAGATTATAAAATTGCTAAATATCATGCAAATGAACGTTGTGTTGGTGGCATGCCTTCATCTATGTATAATTATGGAAATAATGTACTTGGTTTATCAAAGGAAGAAGCTACAACTGTTAAGAAGGCATTAGAAAGCCAAAAATATCGAACAATAATAGTAAAGGGTGTTGAAAATGTTGACAGCCTTGTAATGCTATCTTTAGCTGAACCTTATATAAAATCTCGCAGTTTAGAAAGCAAGTTAAAGAAAAAATAAGTAAATTGAATTTCTCGATAGTTTTATAAATTGTAGCCATTTTCTCAAAACTATGGGTAAGAAACAAACTGTTGATGCTTTGGTTGATGGTGGAAAGGCTAGCGCAGGACCGCCAATTGGTTCAAGTCTTGGTCCATTAAAGGTAAATATTGGTCAAGTAGTTGCTGAAATTAATCAGAAAACCAAAGATTTTGCAGGTATGAAAGTTCCTGTAAAGATAATTGTAGATACAGAAGATAAAACTTTCACAATCACAATTGGAACGCCTCCTGCTTCTCAATTAATTAAAAAAGAAATTGGAATTGAATCCTGTTCTGGAGAACCTCATGTAAATAAAATTGGTGCAATTACTTTTGAACAAATTATAAAAGTTGCAAGAATGAAACAATCTTCTTTAATTGTAAATAATTTGAAATCTGCTGTAAAAACTATAGCTGGAAGCTGCCAGTCTTCAGGAATATTAATTGATGGAAAAGATGCAATTGAAATTTTAAAAGAAATTGATAATGGAAATTATGATGATTTAATAAAAAATGAAAAAACAGAACCAAGTGCCGAAAAGAAAAAGCAAATGGCTGATTTAACTAAAGAATTACTAAGCAAATCTGAAAGCAGGAAGAAGGAAAAAGCAGCTGCCAAAGCAGCAGCAGAAGCAGCGGCTGCAGCACAAGCAACAGCAGCACCTGCAACAGGAACTACTCCAGCAGCAACACCTGGGGCTAAAACAGCTGCTCCAGCTAAAGATGCAAAACCAGCACCGGCTGCAAAAAAAACTGAAAAGAAATAATTTTATTTTTTAAAATATTTTTCAGCATATTTTAATGCATTTATTGAATTTGTTAATACAGAAGATTCTAATCTTCCCGAATTATTTTCAGAATATAATCTATTTAAATCAAATAATTCAAAAGCACCTTCTATAATTTGCGGCTCATTTTCAAGTATGCCGAACAAATCAAGAGTTATGTGACAGTCTCTTCCTTTATGAAAATTAGAATGATTCATTATCAAGCAGTCTTTATCGATAATAAATTTATAACTTCCTTTATATCCAGAAGAATTTATTTTTTCTTCTATGACTTGATAAGCTTTCTTATTATTGATTTCGTTATCACGTGCAATGTGACCTGCAAATGTCGGAACCCATAGATAATTCATTCTATTCATTAAATATACTTTATCTTCAAATGCAAAATTTCCCCTTGCTATAATGTGAATTCCCATAAAATTGAAATTAGTTCTTGATTTTTAAATTTAATTATACTGAAGAAGGGTATTAGGATTCTCTTCAAACAACGGCTGATGATGTAGAAAATATTTTTTTAACAAAAATATATCGAAGAGCCAGACCATGAAAATAACATCGTAAAAATCTATCAACCGAAGATTAAAGAGAATTGGGTATTAGCAACTTTTATAAAACAATTAAGTTTTCAATTTAATGGGGACCAAGCTAGTTATAAAGGGGATTTGTTGGTTTGAGAGCCTTCAAACCTTCACTATGTTCTAACTTGGCTATGAACCTACCCTTGGGAGCAGATTGCTTAGAAAGGTAGTAGTCCCGGTTCAAATCCGGGTAGCCCCATTCAACTATTCTAAAAAATAAATCTTTATATATTTAAAAGAATTGAAGTGAAAATTGCATTAAAATTTCTTATTGGTGACTAATTTTAACCCATACCTTTAATAATTTTTTTATATTTTTTATTATCTATGATAGAAATAGGTAATACAACGAATTTAGAAAGTTTAAGGAAAGATGCGATATGCGGAAGAATTGCTGATCAAGCTTATAATTTGCTTAGAGATTTAGATAAAAATAGAAGAATAGAAAACAAAACTTATAAAGATTTTTTTGATATTCTTGATTTAGTTGATGATTCATGGACAAAAGAAGAAATATTCAAAAAAATTACTAATATTAAGTCTTATTTTAGGATGTATACCAAGAGGAGACTAAAAAACGAAAATTTGGATTCACTTATTAATGATTTGGGGTCTATCAGGGCTTACTTCTATAATAGATATTTAAATCAAGAACCTTATATAAGCCCAAGTTTAAGAAAAAATTAATAGTTTTTCTCAACAATAACTTTATAAATTAATTTAAAGTTCCATTTCCAGAGAGTTTTATAAAATGGGCGCTGGAACAAAGAAAATAGGAAGTGCAGGAAGGTTTGGAGTAAGATATGGTGTTACTTTAAAACAGAAAGTTTCAGATATAGAAAAAAGACAAAAAGCAAAACATGAATGTCCTTCTTGTCATAAATTAGCAGTAAAAAGACAGTTTAAAGGAGTATGGCAATGCATGAGATGTGACCATACTTTTACAGCAAAGGCATATCTCATAGGAGAATAAAATGGTAGTTTACAATTGTTTAGAATGTCAAAAAGAGATTAAACATGAGATTGTCAAGAAAAGAGTAAGATGTCCTTATTGTGGTTCGAAAATTCTATACAAACCTAGAACAACAAGTGCGGTAATTGAAGCGGTTTAGGGGATTAAATACAATGGAAAATAAAATAGCTCAACTACAGATGATAGAACAAAATATACAGAATGTTCTTATGCAAAAACAAACATTCCAATCACAGTTAATAGAGGTTGAAAATGCTTTAGAGGAAATTGAAAAATCTAAAGGAAAAGTTTACAAAATTATTGGACCAATAATGGTTTCTTCTAATGCTGAAGACCTGAAAAAGGAACTGAATACTAAAAAAGAGATAACTGAACTAAGAATCAAGAGCATAGAAAAACAAGAAGACCAATTAAAAGAAAAAGCATCGAAATTACAATCTGAAGTTTTGAAGAATATAAAAGAAAAGGATGGTGAGTCTAAATGAATGAGGAAATTACTGAAATTTTAGAAGGTCTTGCTGTAATTGAAAGCGATATTTCTGTTCCTAAAAATGTGAGAATGAAAATAAAAAACGCTATGGTAATACTAAGCAATGAACAAGAGGAGAATAAAGATTTAAAGTTTGACAGATCCTTAGAAGAACTTGGGAGTGTGGCAGAAGATCCTAATGTTCCGCAACATACAAGAATGCAGATCTGGAGTGTTGTTTCCCAATTAGAAAGAGGAAACTAACTGATTTAATATTTATTTTCAGAATAATATACTCAAATAGCGAATTTTCCACTATTAAATAACAAGATAGAAATATTTATATATGCGGTTATTCTTTTTAATATAAAATGGCAGGAATATTAGACAAATTTTTTTCTGGTAAACAACAATTACCTTCAGACGAATTTAGTGATGATTATGTTGAAATAAATGCAAAGCCCGTCAATAGAACAGGTCAAGCTAAAGTGATTGTAAGACCTTTCATCATAGAAGATTTTGCTGATATAAAACCTGCTTTGGATGCATTAAGAGAAGGATATACTATTGCTTTAGTTAATATAAAGCCTTTAAAAGATAAAGATTTAGTTGAATTAAAAAGGGCTGTAAATAAATTGAAAAAAACTTGTGAAGCTATTGAAGGGGATATTGCTGGTTTTAGTGAAGACTGGCTTGTTGTTACTCCAAATTTTGCACAAGTTCACAGAGGAAGTCCTGCTGATTTGCCTCCTGTAAATCCTGGACAATAATAAATTTTCTTTATTTTGTGAATACATTAAATGATTTGTAATTAGAAATCCTAGTTGAAAGATGTTTGTTTATAGTACCAAACATCACTTTAAATTTACAGGAAAATTTGGGGAACTGAAGTTTACGAATATAAAAACGAAGATTTGGAAATTGAGGCAAACTTTCTTTGTGACGGCAGCAATTATATTGTAGTAAATTATAAAGGAAATAAGTTTTTTATGCTTATGGGGATTTTTTATTGGAAAATAACTATGAAGATCTTGTTTTTAATATAATTTTTGGTAATTATTTAATGATAAACACAACTAATTTTTCTTTTTATGTGTAATTATAATTGAAAGAAATATTTATAAAGATTTCATATACACAAATATTATGGAAAAAATAGATAATGAACTTTGTCCTTTCTGTGGTGAAAAGAAAATGACATTAATAGAGGATGAACAGGATATTCCTTATTTTGGTAAAACATTTATTATGTCGATGAATTGCGCTGGCTGTGGATATAAAGTGAGTGATGTTGAAGCTGCAGAACAAAAAGAACCATCAAGATATGAATTTACTGTTAAAAGCACTAAAGATTTGAGTGTCAGGATTGTTAAATCTTCTGAAGGGTCTATTAAAATACCTCAATTAAAAATGTCTGTTGATCCTGGAGTTGGATCTGAGGGTTTTGTTTCTAATATAGAGGGAATTTTACAAAGATTTAAAAAAATATTAGAAGCAGAAAGAGATGCTGCAGATGACGAAGATGTAAGAAAAAAAGCTAAAAATTTACTTAAAAAATTATGGAAAGTTGAATGTGGTGATGAAGAATTAAAAGTTATAATAGAAGATCCTTCTGGAAATTCAGCAATAATTTCTGATAAAGCTGTAATTACCTCATTGAAGAAGAAAAAATAAATTTTATTGCTACTATTTATATTCTACTAAGACAGGCCCTTATTCTTTATCGGAAAATGATAAGAGGAAATTCATTGGATATTTATCACAACATAAATAAGTTACTTATTTTACAATTATCTCCTTAGGACATTGAAATTGTCGTTCACAATTATATTGAATTTGTATATTTTATGAATGAATTACATACAGTTTTTGATTTAATTATGAAGTAACTTTGATACGTGAAGATGTTTTTTTATTTCATTGAACTATATTCTTTATAAGTGAAATTTTTAGAAAGATTCATAATAATCCCTTCTCAATTAGATCTTTCTATTTTAATTCATTAATAACAATTATAATAATTCTTCTGCGTTTTTCATAGCTTCTTTTGCGTCATCAAGAGTTATGTTTAATTTTATTTTTTGTCCTTCTAAAATATCTAAAAACTCACTCAATGTAACACCTGCTAATTTAGCAGCAAGCCCTAAACTTAGTTTTTTTTCTTTGTATAATTTTACAGCTTTCATTTTTCTTCCTTCTTCCAGCAGCCCTCTAATAAATTCTGACCTATTTTCATGCAATATTTTACTAAAGTAACCCAACCCTTCAATTTCTTTTAATCTTATTGATATTACATCCATTTTACACCACCTTGTCCATAAAAAATTTATAAATGTCTTTTGAATACCTGCCATAACCATTTAGACTATTTAATTTTTCTAATGCTTCTTCCTTCTTTATCACTTTTTCTTTATATAATTTAATTACTATTGCCATGGCACAGATAAATGGGATATTTTCAATCCTACACAATTTTATTAATTCTTTATCATCTGTTAATATGACTGTCCCTTTAGATTCGCAAAATAAGGCATAAGCTGATGCTTCCCCCTTATCTAATCTAAATTGATTTATCTTATTTTTATATCTCTTAGTATCTACTTTTTTTACAACAATTCTTTTCAATTCTATTTCTTTTTTTATTAATAAATTTTCAAACTCTTCTTTTTCTATTATCTCTTCATAAACCTCTTCCGGTATTGCCAGCATATTAATATGATCTAATAGTTTACTTGTCAGGCCAACTTTACTTATAAGTATTAATGTTGAACTATTTGATATTATCATACTACCTATGTAAACATTTGTAATATATAAACTTTTTGCTATAAAAAACCATTATTAACTAAATCTTCCCATTTTAATTCATTTAATACAACTAAAGATTCTTTGAATGTAATTATTGGTTTATTATATTTATTATAATCTTCTATTGCTATTCTTGGGCATGCTAATTCAATAAATCCATCTATATTGTAGAAATTTGTCAGTTTATCCTGAGTCATTTCATCTATTGTTAAAATGAAAACATTTTTTCCTAAATTTTCTAATTTCTTTTTTATATTTTCAAAAGAACCAAATTTTTGTCCTGGTTTTGTTCCAACTATAATACCTAAATTTTTTGAATCTTTTATTTTATCAATTGCTGCTGCTCTTTGTTTTATTATTTTATTTTTTAATTCTTCCATATTCACAATTTCCATATTATATGTATCTAACAGGATTATAGGTTTGTTTACAGACAATGCTGCTCCCAAAGAATGAAATTGATTTCCTATAACTATAAAAGCATCCACTTTATCAACCATAGATTTAAGACTATTGTATTCACAGCCTACAACATGACCGTTATATGCTGCAAATCCCTTTTTTTCTGGAATAGTTATTTTTTTATTATTTTTTTCATAAAATTCTTTTACTTCATTTAATTTATGCAGATGTTGAATTGAACTTACTAATCCGATATTATGGAAAGACGACAATTTGTCAAGTGACTGCATTAATAGACTATTTAAGTCTGTATTGTCTTTTACTTCAATATATAAAACTGGAAAATCTACATTTTTGATAAATTGTGCATGACCGAAATGAACAAGTAAATCAACTTTCAGATTTTTTGCTTCGTCTAAAGCTAAGTCACATCCACCCCAATTACTATTTCCTGAAACCAAAATATCGGTTTTTGTGTTTATAGCTAATTGACTAACTATTTCTGCTGTATACGTTTTCATTCCTTCTGGTAGTTGAATTAAAATTTTCTTTGGATTTCTAGATTTAATTTGTTCTATTGCATTTTCTAATTCAAAATCAAATTTCATAATATATTTATTAGAGAAAATCTTTTAAATGTTCCCATGAATTATTATAGAAAGAAAAGCAGTTTTTTACTCGTATTCTTTGCTGCTGATAGATAAATTTGTCAAACAAGAATCTTCACAGGCTATTGGATCCTGACTTTTATCATTTCTCATACATTCATAGACACAATTTTTACAAGCTTCGTATTTTGGATTTTTTTCCATCTGACATGAATTATCCTTTATTAAACATTTAACAAATTCAGAACATCTATCACCTAACCTATATTCTAAAGTACATACTTCCCTAACTTCAGTACCACAACTAAAATCAGGACCATGGCATTCCTGGATTCCACATTTTTTAATTTCAACTTTTGTTACATTTGAAGTGGAATTATCCAGAATGTAGTTGTTTGCTTGACAGCTGATTAAAAAAATCAAAGACAAGATAAATAAGAGTATAATTTTTGTATTCATTTTAATTAATCATCTTTAATTTAAATTAAGAATAATTGCTATATATAATATATTAATTAACTTTTATCAGTTTAAATGCAACCTGCTAAATTTAAATATCAGTTATTTTTAGTTTAAAACATGGAAATAAGTGAAAAATCCAAATCTGAGAAGATAATGGATATAGCTACAAAAAGAGGCTTTTTTTATCCTTCAGCTGAAATATACGGGAGCAAAGCAGGTTTCTGGACTTATGGAAGTTTAGGAACAAAAATAAAACATAAATGGGAGAATCTTTGGAGAAATTATTTCTTGTCATTAAATACAAATTTTTACGAAATAGATGATTGTAACATTATGCCAAAAAAAGTATTTGAAAGTTCAGGACATTTAAAGAATTTTAATGATGCTATGACTGAATGTGAAAAATGCCATTCCAGATTCAAAGCAGACCAAATAGTTGAAGATATTCTTAAGATAGAAACTGGATCTTTAAAAGAAGCTGAGTTAACAAAATTAATCAAAGAAAATAAAATTAAATGTTTAAATTGTAAGGGTAATTTATCAGATGCCCGTTTTTTTAATATCATGTTTGGTTTAAAAGTGGGTGTAACTGGAGAAGATGAAGCATTTTTAAGGCCAGAATCTGCACAGGCTCCTTATTTGGCTTTTAGAAGAGAATTTGAAGCTACAAGGAGAAAATTGCCTTTAGGTTTAGCTGTTGTTGGCAAGGCTTTTAGAAATGAGATAAGTCCAAGACAAGGCTTTTTCAGATTAAGGGAATTTACCCAGGCAGAATTACAGATATTTTTTGATTCTGAAAAAATAAATGAACATGAAAAATTTGATGAGGTAAAAAATTATAATTTAATTGTCTATCTTGCTTCTGATAAAAAATTGAAAAAAATTAGCTGTAAAGAAATGAATGAGAAATTAAAAATTCCGAAATTTTATGTTTATCACATGGTTAAGTTTCAAGAATTTTATTTAAATATTCTAAAAATTCCAGAAAATAGATTTAGATTTAGAGAATTGGATGAAAATGAGAGGGCATTTTATAATAAAATACATTTTGATATTGAATTGAATTTAGAAACTCTTGGTGGCTGGAAAGAAGCAGCAGGATGTCATTATCGTACTGATCATGACCTTGGAGGACATCAGAAAGGTTCGGGTGTAAAATTAGAAATTACAATTGATGAGGAAGGAAAATCAAAAAAAGTTTTGCCTCATGTCCTAGAATTAAGTTTTGGTGTTGACAGGAATATCTGGGCTTTATTAGATATATTTTTTAAAGAAGAAAAAGAAAGAACATTATTTGCATTCCCCCCTTATTTAGCACCTTTGGATGCTGCTGTATTTCCTTTAGTAAATAAAGATGGTCTACCTGAATTATCTGAAGAAATATTTTCAGATTTATTTAAAAGTGGTTTTTCTGTTTTTTATGATTCAAGCGGAAGTGTTGGAAGAAGATATAGAAGACAAGATGAAGTTGGAACTAGATTTTGTTTAACTTTAGATTATGATTCTTTGAAAAATAAAGACCTGACAATAAGAGAAGTTGAAAGTATGAAACAGATCAGGGTAAAAATTAATGATTTAAATGTTATACTAAAAGATTTATTGAATGGTGAAGACTTATCCAAGTTTGGCAATTTTATTTAACAAACTCTTAAATTTGGCTATTTCAAATAATTTTTAAATTGATGCATATTTCTTTATTTATGGGCCGGTAGTTCAGCCTGGAAAATTCGTAATTTGGGAAATAGAACGCTCGGTTGGCAATCGGGAGGCCTCGGGAAATATGAAAGTATTCGAGAATTCAAATCCCGACCGGTCCACCATTAGATTTAAATTAACCTGAATATTTTTTGGCTTATCTAAAAATGAGATAAAAATGATAAAAGCAGTTATATTTGATTTATGGGGAACTTTAGTTTATAATAAAAATCATATTGGAAGTTATATACAAAGAATAGAAAATATAATTGGAGAAGCAAATATAAATATTTTTAAAGAATTAAGAAAGGAATGGTATGTAACAAGATGGTCTTCAGATGAATTTTTTACTAAACTATTACTAAAGATTAATCTGCCAAACCCAATTAAAGATGAGTTAATTAAAATATGGGAAGAACAGATTGAAGATTCTTATTTATTTGATGATACAGAATTCATATTTAAAAAATTGAAATCAATGAATATAAAATTAATTTTATTAAGCAATACAACACCTATTTCTAATGAGATTATAAAAAAATTAGATATTGCAAAATATTTTGACAGTGTATTTTTTTCTTGTAATGAAGGAATTTTAAAACCCACACCAATAATTTATAATAAATTATTAATAAGATTAAGATTAGAACCTAATGAAGTGCTTGCTGTTGGAGACCAATTAAATACAGATATAATTGGCGCAGAAGCTTATGGTATTAAATCTATATTAATTGACAGGGAGAACAAGAATATTAGATATAAAGGAGAAAAAATATCTGAATTGGATGAGATTGAATTTTATTTCAGATGATTTTTTATTCTTGATTCTGCAACAAACTTTCTAAAATCTCTGATTAGTATTTCTAGATCCCTTCTTAGATATCTTTGATCTGATCTTAACTGCACTAACATAATAATTATGCTGAATATTATTCCTGTATTAAACAGAACTAACGCTACTACAATATCTTCTGTAGACCATGAACCCCCCAATATCTTCTTTAGTATCTGAAATAATATATAGGCTCCAAAAATTATTAATGCTAGTTGTATTATTCTTATAATTTTTATGTTCATTTTTAAGCACCAGTTCTTCTTATAGTCAACCAAATTATTAAAGAGATTATTATTAATAATATTATTCCAAGAAGTGCATAATAAATTATTTTGTCAAAATCCATATACCATTATTAAATTTTAAAGTTTAAATAGGTTATGCAGTAATTTTTACAAATATTTTCTTTTTTATGAAATTATCTTTAATTGAGATATGCAAAAATTTATTAATTTGAAAGCTTTGATTCAATTATGGAAAATTGTGTTTTTTGTAAGATAATTAAAAAGGAAATTCCTGCTTCAATAATTTATGAGAATGTTAAAACAATTGCTTTTCTTGATGTCTCTCCTGCTGCAAAAGGGCATATTTTAGTTTTGCCTAAAAACCATCACGAATTATTTTCTGATATGAATGATGAAGACAGCAAGGCTTTAATATTGACTATGAAAAAAATTTCTAAGGGGTTATTAAAATTTAGCGAAGGATTAAATATCATACAAAATAATAAGAAAGTTGCAGGACAGTATGTTCCTCATGTGCATTTTCATTTAATTCCTAGAAATTTTAATGATGGAATCACAATATCTGAAAAATGGAACCATTATAAATATCAGAATAAAGAAATTGAAGAAACTGCTGAAGAAATAAGGAAATTAATTAATAATTAGTATTTATTTTTAAATTTTTAATAAAAACTGAAAAACATCCATCAAATAATAAGAAATCTTACAAAGTTTCAATAACAGAAGAAGGCTCTAAAGCAGCAAAAAATTTTGAAAATAAGTGAATTTTTAGAATAAAAAACCTTTTAAAACATTAGTTAATTCTTATTTTTGATGCCTCTGTCGTCTAGCCTGGCAGGACATAGGTTTCATAAGCCTAGAATCGACGGTTCAAATCCGCCCAGAGGCATTTTTAATTTAAGATTATGATACCTCCCAAAATGGAAACTTTTTGAATACTACTCAGAAAGGGCAATCTTGCGGTTTGTTCTCCAGGAGGTATTGTATTTCCTGTCCGCCGTTTACATGTCTAATAATTTTATTCTTCTTTTTCTTCATCGCTTTCTCGCAATGCCTGCTTTATTACAGTAAGCAACTCTCCCACATTAGTATCTTGGGTAAATCTTATATGAGACCACACCTCGTCTTTATGTTCTCTCACATCTAAAGTTTTTGTCTCTGCTTTTAACCTTTCTTTGTTTATTTTTACATCTATCCAGAAATTATTTTTTTTATTTTATCTACTACTTTTCCATCTTCTTTGATTTTTATTAACTGTCCATAATCTATTGTTTCTTTATTGAAATATTCTGCTATTAATTTCAACCGGTGACAAATTGTCACCACTTCATTTCCTTCTTCTTTTAATCTCTGGCTTAATTTATTCCAATATTTTCTTCCATCCAAACTATCTATAAGCACGGCCACAACATCAACAACTGAGAAATACCTTTCATTATTATACCCAATTCTTCTTATCTTTTTATCTTGGAATATAACTAATGTTTTATTTTCATCCATGAATATGATTATATTTTAATTTTAATAAACTTTTTCTGGAAATTTTAGAAATTATTTCCTAGAATTAGAAAAGTTTTCACAGAAATAGTTATTTTAGAAAATTATTTTACAAATTTGGAAGAATTTACATTATTTTAGAAGAATTTCATATCATAGTAGAGCTACGGGGTATTAAATATAATAAAATGAAATATCTAAGAGTTGAATTTAAATTTTTAATATTATTAGTTTTTTACATTAAAGATTTATTCTTTTTTAAATCTTCTACAATCTGATCTTTATAAAATTGACCCCATTTTCTTATATTTTTTGGATCTAAATGTGCCAGGTAATCATTAATTTTCTGTCCTGCCAAATATTCTGGAAAAATAACAAAGTCTGCTTTTAATTTATACAATTCAAGATAGTCATAAATATTTTTAGCTGTTAAGAAAACTACACAATCTGGATTTTTGTTTTTAAATTTTTTTAAAATTGTTTTATTTTCTTCAAAATTAGGTATTGTCGATATAACATATTTAGATTTTATATTTGACAAATTTTCCAAAGTTTCATTATCTTTTATATCTGCATAAATGACATTAATATTCTTTCTTATTAAGTCTGTAACTACATCTGGATTAAAGTCTACAACCAATATTTTTCTATCTCTAATCCTATCAATAAGCCTATAACCCATTCTATGACAACCAAACAATAAAATCTCTGGATGATTTTTTACATTTTTTAATTCTGCACTTTCTTTTAAATTATTTCTTTCAAATATTACTAAAACTTTGCTTAATCTGTTATAAATTTTGTCTCCATATAATATTAAATAAGTTGATGCAGTTATAGTTATTATTCCAACAGTTGTTACTAATACTGAAGCTTCATTGCTAACATGGTTAGCTTTTAATCCTAAAGCCATTAGAATTAAAGAAAATTCACTTATCTGTGCAACTGTCAGACCAGTAAGAAAACTTGTTCTGCTCCTATAGCCTGCTAATGTCATTATAATGTATACAACTAAAGGATTTCCAATTAGAATAAACAACGAAAATATTATAATTGGGAAAATTAATTCTTTAATAGAACTGAATATCATACTTATTCCAAGATTTATAAAAAATATTGCTATAAAAAAGTCTCTTAATGGCCTTATTTTTGATGTTATCTCTGAACCGAAATCTGATTTTGATAATGATAAACCTGCTAAAAATGCACCAACTTCAAAACTAAAGCCTAATTTAATAGATGCAACTGCAACTGCAAAACACCAGCTTAAAGCGCCAAGGAACAATAATTCCTGATGTCTTGCCATATAATTTAATATATGTTTTACTAAAATTTTATGGGCCAGCCATATGCCTAATAATAAAAACAATGCTTTTAATATTGTTAAGATTACCGTAGGTAATAATGCATTTCCTGGTTTGAATCCACCAATTAATACTAATGTAATTACAATTAAAAAATCCTGAATTAATAGTAATCCGACAGCAATTCTTCCATGGAGTGTATCTAATTCATTTTTATCTGTTAATAATTTAATTATTATTATTGTACTGCTAATTGTTAATGCAATACTTATATATGCTGATTCTAAACTTGTAAATCCTAAAGCTTTTGAAATAAAAAAACCTATTATGAATGTAAATACAATCTGTCCTGTTCCTGTAATTAATGAAATTTTTCCTATTTCTTTGATATGTTTAGGATTTAAACTTATACCAACTATGAATAATAATAAAGAAATACCTATTTGTGCAAAAATATGCAAGGATTCAGAAGGGCTTACTAAATTTAATAACATTGGACCTAAAATTATTCCTGCTATTACATACGCTAGAATTGTTGACTGTTTAAAAAACTGGGCAATTAAAGCAAATATTGTGGCTACAAGTATTAATGTTGCTAATTGTATTAAAAAATCTGCCATTTTTATTCTCTTTTGTTTTAAATTAATGATTATAATATATAAAACTTTTTAATGATTTAAATTCACTTCAAGCATATAGCAATAAGTGTTTATTTTATGAATTTTGGTTTTATAATTTTTAAATAAACTTTCTAATCCTTCTGGATTGTAAAAATTGCTATGCCATTTCATTATTCTATTTTCGAAATATTCTATTATTTTTCCTATTTTACTTTTATTATCAAATTCTATAATTAATAATTTTCCTTTTGGTTTTAATATTCTTATTAATTCTCTTAAACATTTTTGTATTATTCTTTTGTGTTCTGATTTTTCATAACTATTTGTAAAATGATGGAATGAATCTACACAATAAACCAAGTCAAAAGTTTTGTCTTTGAATTTTATATTTTCTGCTGAACCTAATAATTTTTTTATTTTCTTTGATTTTATTTTTTTAAGCATATTTTTTGATGGATCTAAAATTGTTATTTCTTTAATGTCATTGACTAATAGTTCTGCTATTATTCCAGTTCCGCCACCAACATCTAAAACTATAGAATCTGGATTTGTAAATTTCTTTATATTTTTATAGAACTTATTTTTTATTCTTAAAAAGCCAATTATTGGATATAGCCAAGCTATTTTATCGAAATATGGGTTTGCCATTAATTTTTTATTTTAATTACTTTTTTTGACTTCTTTTAGTTAACTGAGTTATATAACCTGCTATAACATTTCTTAATTTTTTAGAAGGAATGTTTAATTTTTCAACTAAGGCTTTTTTATTATGCCCAAACTCTGAAGAAAACAAACCTGGATTTTCTTTAACCATGTTTTGGCCAGTTCTTTTGATAAGCATTGTTCTTATTCTACCCATAAATCTATTGGATTTGGGCAGGATTTATAAAGGTTGCGACAGAACCTTAGAGCATATCCTTTAAAAAGGAGGGTATGTGTGTTGTACACAAGTGCCTTTCTGTTTTGTAATATTGGAGCAAATAATTTCAGACTTTAAGTATTATATTAAAGAATCAATATGTTTTCTTTACATTATTCGAATGCTGTCCTTTAAATTCCTCTCTAAAATTTCTGTAAAAGACCCTTGAATGTGCTTCAAATGCTTGTTGCATCTTGCCAAGGATAGTATCTAATCCTTCTGTAAAAATATTTCCTAGGTTATTAGCCATATAATCGGGGTTGCTAAGGTCTATGCACAAATCACCAACTTCGCCATTTGGGTGTAATCTAAAATTGCCATAGAAGTTTGTTGGTAATGTTTTTACTGTAACTGAAATTCTTCCAGAATCATCAAGTGGTAAGTTTAAGACAGGAAGCATAATATACAAATCTCCTAATAAATTTTTCCATCTTTTTTCTGCTTCTATTAATTTATCTCTATCAAAGAGTCCAGCCTTATACATTCCTACTATAATTGGGGCATTTTCTTCTGGAATTAAGTAAGCAGTTATTGCTCCGCCATCTTTAATTTCTAATTCTTTTAATCCTCTACAAAGTTTATCAAAATCTTCATAAGAAGGCTCTAAAATTGACCCACTATTATAAACTGTTGGGAAAAATCCACCTATTTTAAAAAATCTGGCACCAATTGAATGTATATCTTTAATTCCCCTTACTAATGATTCGAAATTATGAGACATTAATGTTGAATTGACAACTATTCGATTAGAGCTTACTAATTTTACAAGTTTTTCAATACCTTTTTTTGTTTTTTGATAATTTCCTTCCCCCCTTATAACATCATGACTAGTTTCATCTCCATCAATACTAATTCCATAAAGTGTAGCTCCATTTTGTAACCAATCTAAATTTTGTGCAATTAGAGTCCCATTTGTTAATAAATCCAATTGTGCTTCAGGATGTTTAGAAATATATTCAACCAATGATTGTGTAGCAATTGGTGTAACTAGCGGTTCTTTTCCAGAAATACAAAACCTTTTATATCCCTTATCAGATAAATCATTTATTACTTTTTTCCATTGTTCTAAATTAAGTGGAGGATTTTTTTCAAAATGTGGAACATGTGTTCCTTCGTAATAACAATGCCTACATCTAAGATTACAACTATCATTGGCAGAGATGCTTACTTTGCTAAACCCTCTCTGATTTTGGGTAAAGAAATTCGCAATATGTTGTCGGGCTAAACCTGCAATTTCTTCTTCACTAACATCACTTTCAGAAACAAACCTTAATAGTTCCAATTGTGTGGATATGTTTTCTGCTATTTTAGAATCCGTTGGTTGTATACTTTCTCTGGTTGACTTTTCTAATAATCCATCCAATGGTCCAATTGATGATGTTCCTGCGGGCATTTTTCCTCCATGATTTATTTTTCAATAAATATAGTTCCTTGTTCTAAATCCAATATTATAATTGTTTTAAGAATATATTAAACATTACATCTATTTTTATTAAAAAGATAAATTTATATACTATTTTATTTATTTTATTAATAAAATGCAATTAACAAAAATACAATGGAGATTGATATCTTATTTGTATCAAAATGAAAGAAAGCCAATAAGTGAAATAGCAAAGGCTGTAAAAATAAGCAGAACACAAGCTGAGTATAATGTAAAAAAATTAAGTGAGGAGAAAATAATAAAAAATGTTTTAACAAGAGTTGATTACAGCAAGTTAGGATATCCTTGCTATATTTTTCTGTTGCTTAAATTAAATAGGTTTTCACAATTAAAAGATTTTACAACAAGTTTAGGAGAAAGCAAGAATTGCATTTCGTTGGGGAAGTGTTTTGGAAAATATGATATTTTTACAAATCTTATATTCAGAAATGAAAATGAAATCAATGATTATTTATCAATAATATTAAACAATAAACTAATTGAGGTTTCTGATTACCTTTTAGTAAAACCTTACTTAATTGAATTTTATCCATTAAAAATCCTTGATTCAATGACTTTTTTCAAGCCAATTCCATTAAAAACAGATAGTTCCCCAATAAATTTAGATAAAGAGTCTATTGCGATTTTGAAAATCCTTGGAAAAAACGCTAATGCGAAGATTGTTGATATTGCTCGAGAAGTTAAAATTTCTCCAGAATTAGCTCTCTACAAGCTAGAATCTTTAAAAAAGTCTGGAATACTATTAGGAACAAAGCTTCATTTAGATATGAAAAAATTAGGCTATAATTATTCCGGGTTTTTTATTCATATAAAGAATTTTTCAATTGCCAAATTAAACAAGATAAAAAGCTTTGCTAATCAACATAAAATGATTGATGGGATTGTTTTATCCGTAACAAAACCAAATTGTTTTTTGCAGGTTTTTCATAAAACAGATGATGAGCTTAAGGATGTTATTAATGAGGTTAAATTATTATTAAAAGATGATTCTTTTGAATTAGAAGTTTTGTTAATGGAAGAAGAGGAAAAAGTCAATACCTTGCCTTTTTTATAATTTTTGAGACCCAAAGCCACAGCTTCCCAAAATATAGCTCATGCTCCGTTCGGAGCAAGAACAGTGTTTTAAAATCCTTTCTTAACTTTAGAACCTTTTTTACGGTTTTTCCGAGTATAAGGCTCCTGTAACGCTCGCTATATTCTGGGTCTGCTTCCATAGTATATCTCCTATAGATGCATTACGATTTATAAGTCAGGGTATGTGTCCTGTACACGGAAAATCGCTAAACATGGTTTTGTCACATCTTCGGGACTCAATACAACCTGTCGCAAGAAGGGACTTTTGGGGCGTTATTGAATGAAAATTAGTTTCATTAATAATTTTTTAAATTTATTAATTTTAGGAATTTTAAGCGGTTTGTTCTTCGGCTTATCATTACAGAGTAAATCTGCCATATTTGGTTTAATCCTTTCTTTATATCTAATAATTCAATATTTCCTTATATTTATTATAGGTATACAATCCTCAAAATAATTATTCTCATTATTTATTTCCACAGTTTTAAAACAAATATTTTTATATTCTTCTTCTTTTTTAGCTAAAAAAGTTTCAATTTGAAACTGTAATATTCTAGTCTTGTCTATAGAGAACTTTGAATAATTAAACAAAATTAATGGATTAAGCAAGTTTGCTTAATCCCGTAAGAACCCAGGTTCTTACATTCTCCTATAAAATATAGTTGTTTTACCGTCGATAAATATATAAATTAGTTTAGTTCTATATTTATTAGAGGTGATTTTATAATGAATGAAATATTTTCTCTTAAACAATTTGGAGTTAGCATTGGGTATGAAAGGATCGAAAAGCTTGGCGATCCCCTTGATGAAATAAATAAAATAATTAATTGGAATGATTTTAGCAAATACCTTCACCAAAATAAAGGTGTTGGAAGACATGGTTATGATCCAATAATATTATTCAAAATGCTTTTTCTTCAAAGCTGTTATGGAATAAGCGATGAAGAATTGGAGTATCAAGTTGCTGATAGGATAAGCTTTCAAAAATTTTTAGGATTTCCAAATAATATTCCAGATTATTCAACTGTATGGTATTTCCGTGAAGAGCTTAGCAACGGAAATACCATTGATGAATTATGGAATGAAATAAGAAAACAAATAGAAAATAAAGGAATTAAATTTAGTAAAGGAGTTATACAAGATGCTAAATTTATACATGCTGATCCAGGCAAGAAAAATTCTGGAATGGAAGACAGAGGAAGAGGAGAACCCTCAAGCAGAAATGAAGATGGTTCATGGACTAAAAAAGGAGACAAAAATATCTTTGGTTATAAACTTCATGATAAAATTGATAAGGATAATAAATTCATTACAAGGTTTGCTGTTACAACAGCAAAGACGCATGATGGAAATATTGATCTTGCAGAGTCAAATGAAATAAATTATCGTGACCGTGGTTATTCAGGATGCACTACAAAAGCAAAAGGAGACGGGACTATGAAAAGAGGAAAATTAACACCGCATGAAAAGTTAAGAAATAAAAGAATAAGCAAGACAAGATCGAGAGTAGAACATCCTTATGCCTTTATGGATAGGACATTAAATGCAGGATACACAAAACTTACAGAAATCCATCGTGTATTTGTGCAACAGGCATTTGTATGCATAGCATACAACTTGCACAGGTTAAATTTCCTGCTGAAAAAACTAGTAGCGTGAGCTCTATTAAAAAACACAAAAAATTAAGAAAAATTTAATCGTGAAGGAGTTTATAAGAACCAATGGTTCTTATCTGGCTTTAAACCCAAGGCTAAAGCCCCAAAATAAAGAAAATCAATAATTATTCAAAGTTCTCTATAGAATATTCCTCGCAAGTTTGATTTGAATCTATAACTTTACACCTTATAACTAAACCTTCATAGCTTTTTTTATCGTAATTTATTTCTGTTTTAACAAACACTAAATCTTTCCAGTTATTTTTAATTGTTAAATATTCATCATCATAAGTATTATTTATTTTATAGTTTTTACTTATACTATCAAAACCAATATATTCAAAAGTAGTGATTTGATTTTCATTAAATGGCAATGGATTTTCATGAAATATACCTGAATGTTGAAAATAAACATAACTATCTGTGAAGAAAAACCCTAAAAAAAACCCAAGAACTATGGCAAAAAGATATGAACCTACTTTTAAAGAAATATAAACCTTATAATATTTTTTCCTAATTCCATCTTCACCAGAATTTTGTAAGAAAAGCAGTTAAGGATAATTTAACTCCTTCAGAACGTTCAGGGATTAAAATTAATGGAAACAGATGGGAAACTATGTTATTACAATCAATAAAGAAAGTCCCGAAAGCGACAGAAAACAATAAAAGTAACAAAAGTCCCTTAGATTAGACAGAACCGCGAACAAGGTTATTGTTATGGAAGAAGTCAGTTTAAAGCCTTTAAAACACGTATTTGTGTGTTTAAATGAGAAAGAATTAGTTGAGTAAATATATCCTTTAATTCAATAATGCTTAAAAAATAGAATAAATTACAAATATTATGGAATACAAAGCAATTCTTTTTGACTTGGATGGCACACTTGTACATACAGCACCTGAATATAGATACAATCTTGTAAGGCTTGCTTTAAATGAGTTTGAAAAACGTGCAGAGAATAATGTGATTGACAGATTCTGGTTTGAAGCAAGAAGAAATGACATAATCATACAAGAATTTGGCTTAAATCCTGAAGTGTTTTGGCAGACATATAAAAAACATGAGACTGCAAATTTTGACTTAAGAAAAAAATTAACAAAACCATATGAAGATACGCTTTTTTTGAATCATTTACAAACAATTGGCTATAAGCTTGGAATTGTTACAGGGGCACCAATTTATATAGCAGATTTGGAAATTGCCATGCTTGATGCGAATAGATTTGGGCATATTGTAATTGCGCAGCCCTTAAATGGAGTAAGACCGAAGCCAGACCCGCATGGATTAAATATATGCATGGAAAAACTTGGCGTTAAAGCTGATGAAACAATTTATGTTGGCAATTCTGATGAAGATATTATAGCTGCCAAGAGTGCAAAAATTTTTGATGTTTTAATTGACAGAAAAGAGCATTTATTTAATGGGCTGCGGCCATCATTAACTATAGAATCGTTGTATGAACTTAAAAGATTAGTTTAATAATAATTTCATTAAAAAATCTGAAAGATTAAAGAAATTATGAATTAATGCTTTTCTAAAACACATATTTCTCTAATAATTTTGCTTTTGCTATATGCATAAATTACTGGTTCATATACTAAGTAAAATTTATTTTGTTCAACTAAAGATCTAATGTCTATATATAATGTTTTTCCTTCTACTGTTTTTAATCTTGGAATTATAATAATCAACCTTTTTCCTTTGCCTAAAATTTCAGATGATTGTTTTATTATGCTTGAATATAAATTAGTCAAATCAAAAATCAATGATTTTGCTTCTTCTATATTTGGAAGCTTTCTTATGTATGGTCCTAAATAAGGTTCTGTTACAACTGCATCAACTTTTGACACTACAGAAGACATTTTTCTTGAGTCTAAATTAAATAATCTGTAATTTGCTTTTATTGGATAATTTTCTTTCAACCATTCTAAATTATCACTGCTTTGTTTTATAGATTCTTTATCTTTGTCTATACCTATAACATTAATATTATTTAACATTGCTTCCTGTAATATTGAACCTGAACCACAGAAAGGGTCAAGTAATGTTTCGTTTTCTTTTATTTTACTTAAATTGATTAATATTTTTGCTAATCTTAAAGAAATGGATTTCATATAATCAACTGAAGGCCTTTGGATATCTCTTTGTTTCAATTCTATTAAATTAGAAACTGCAATTGTTCTAGCTATAAAATTTTTATATATTATCAAATCTAAGCCTTCTTTTAATATTTCTTTTTTAATAATTGAAGAAGGGGTTGTTTCTTTTCTATATAATGCTTTTAATTTTATTTTTTTAAAATAATCTTTTAGGAAATCTTCTACAAATGAAGTTAAATCTGTACTAAAACCTGAAATATAATAATTTATTTTATTTTTTGTTCCTTTATATAACTCTGATAATTCTAAATTTTCTTCTATTTCATCTAATTTATTTGTATTTGATATTACTTCTCCAACTTTAATTGTTCCACCCAAATAATCGACAAACGATGTTTCGAACTGCGATAGTTTAATTGCTGCTATGTTTTTATTTGTATCTAAAATTTCATAATTTATATTTTTAGACTGAAGAAATGATTCTATTTCTATTATACTTAATTCCGGATCTCTTCCTAAAACAAACAAATATAACTTTTCCATTGAATTGGATTAATTAGAAGAGATTATAAGTCTTATTGTACAAATATGGTAAACCCATAAGTTGTTCTTAGGTTAAATTAGTCAACAACAGATTAAAAACCTAAAGACATTGTTGGTTGATTATAATTATTCAATTTATAACCGCCCTAAATTCTCTGGTAAAACTAAATTATTTGGATGAATTACTTCGCCGCAAATAACCACCCTACCGGAATCATCCGAGTAACCGAAATTGCCCCAGCCCGCATACAAGCTCAGGCTGTTGTCCACGCACAACCCAGACAGACCTTCACTTCTTGTATATAAATATCTACTACCTTCTCTTCTTACCTCTCTTGGTAAGCCTGTTTCTGGATTAATATCTTTTTGATCAAATTTTCCTTGCTGATTT
>Ga0209542_10006574_pt1 | contig 22550 bp, 17 predicted proteins | sample RifCSPhighO2_01_FD_184028 | JGI IMG/M metagenome (GOLD analysis project Ga0209542, IMG submission 184028) | Soil microbial communities from Rifle, Colorado - Rifle CSP2_plank highO2_0.1 (SPAdes) (version 2) | ecosystem: Environmental > Terrestrial > Deep subsurface > Rock core/Sediment ... | reverse complement strand
CTAAAAGTGCGTTGGTCAATCAAAAACAGCTTCTCAAAGAGAAATTATCGGCTTTTGAGCAAAAAGCGAATAATCGGTTCGAACTTACCGAAAAGTTTTTGAAATACAATATAGAATTGGCAAACGACCGAACAAATGAAGAAAATCTTCATTTGTTCCAAAAAGTCGGTTCGAACTTTTTAATTTTGGATCGAACCGTACTTTTTGAGCCACGCGGAGCGTGGAAAAACCTTTTGGATTCGGGAATTTTTGGCGGGAATGCGTTTGTGTCGGCGCTTCGCGCCGACCCCATTTCGGCTTCCGATTCCGATTTTCAATTTTGGCGGAGGGTAGGAGATTCGGACTCCTGATGGATTGCTCCATACGTCGTTTCCAACGACGCGCACTAGACCACTATGCGAACCCTCCATATTCTTTAATTTACACCATTTTACACAAAAGGAAAGCTTTTCATGTTATAATTAATTTATTATTAGTTTAATTTTTATTAAAATACTTGTCCCGTTAGAAAATCACTAGCCGGGGCTGGCATAATATAAAAACAATTATCTATCTTTATATAATCAATATAGGTTATGTGCAGATAATATAATTTCTTATGGGATGCAAATTATCACAATAAATTTTTGGGCAGTGTTAGTGGCAGCGGTAGTCAATATGGTCGTGGGCTCGCTTTGGTATGGGCCTTTGTTTGGGAAAATGTGGAAGAGCTTAATGGGTTTTACTGATGAATCCATGAAGAATATGAAACTTAGCCCCACTCAGGCTATGTCGATGGGTTTTGTCACGTCCCTTGTTATGGCTTATGTATTAGGGCATTTTGTAATCATTGCCGGCGTGATAGGAGTGGCGGGTGCCTGGGAGTTGGCATTCTGGATTTGGCTTGGATTTATAGCCACAGTGTCTTTAGGAGGATTTCTTTGGGAAGGAAAACCATTTAAGCTTTTTGTCTTAAATGCCGTAGAACAATTAGTGGCGCTATTTTTGATGGCAGTCGTGCTTGTGCTTTGGAAATAAGGGGAAATTAAAATACTTGTCCCGTTAGAAAATCAACGGACTTGCGCAAAGAGAAAATTTATTATTTTAATTTTTTAATGGGATGTTTATTGATAGAAAAGATGCCGGGAATCGTTTGGCAGAAAAACTTTTGGGTTATCGTGGAAAAAACGCACTAGTTCTAGCGCTTCCGCGAGGCGGAGTAGCAGTTGGATATGAAATTGCGCGAGCACTAAACTTTCCGCTTGATATTGTTGTTGTGCGCAAGATTGGGCATCCTGCTAATCCCGAATATGCAATTTGTGCCGTAGACGAAAAGGGTTCACTTTTATGTGATGAAGCAGAAGCTAGATCTGTAAATCAGGATTGGCTCAAAGAAGAAACTCTGCGCCAAAAAAATGAAGCATTAAGACGCATCAAAGTATACAGGGGTGGAAGAAAACCAGAAGAACTTAGTCGAAAGATAATCATATTGGTAGATGATGGTATTGCAACGGGGCTTACCATTCGTGCAGCAATACAATCAATTCAGAAAGAGAACCCCAAAGAACTCATAATAGCCATTCCAGTTGCGCCGCACGAAATAATAGTGGAGTTGCGCAAAGAGGTGGATGCGGTGGTTGTTCTTGATGATGCCAAAGATTATCTCGGCGCTGTCGGAGCATACTACAATGATTTTCCCCAAGTATCTGATCAAGAAGTTGTTGAATTATTGAAACAATAGAGCGTTTGTCTTGAAAGTGTCAAATTGGTACAATCTAGATATGTTAATCCGAAACATAGATATAAGAATTATACATTTTTTTAGGCGAGTTTCGGTGTCGGTTGCGCGTTTTAGTTTGTTTGTGATTTTTTTCTGGTTTGGCGCCCTCAAAGTTATCGGACTCAGCCCTGCTAGCGGCTTAGTTCAACAACTTTTTAAACAGACAATAAGTTTTATCTCTTTTGATAATTTTTTAATTTTTTTCGGCTTGTTTGAATGCTTAATTGGTATCCTTTTTCTTATTCGTGGTTTTGAACGGGTAGTTATCCCAATGCTATTTTTACAAATGATTGCGACATTTCTGCCGTTATTTACTTTGCCGGAAATAACTTGGAACGGCTTTCTCGCACCCACTCTGGAAGGGCAATATATTATAAAAAATTTAGTAATAGTTGCCGCCGCGATTGGTATTGCAGCACATTTGCATCCGCTCAAGAGATGATAGAATGTTCTTATGACTGAAGGAAAAAAATTTAACGAAGAATACAATAAACTAAATAAAGCTCAAAAAGAAGCAGTAGACTCCACCGACGGGCCGGTGATGGTGGTCGCCGGTCCGGGGACGGGCAAGACCCAGATAATAGCTTTGAGAATCGGAAACATTCTTTTGAAAACTGACACTAAGCCGGATGAAATTTTGTGCCTGACTTTTACCAATTCTGGCGTCTCGGCGATGAAAGAGCGCCTGCGTAAATATATAGGCGCTACCGGTTCAAAGGTAAATATCTTCACTTTTCACAGTTTTGGGATGAAAATTATTGAGGAGTATTATTCTCTTTTGGACCTAGAGACAGCTCCGAAATTGCTCGATGAGATAGATGTAGTAGCCCTTTGTGATCAAATCTTGCATGACAACGACTGGTCGTATATCCGTCCGCGTTCCGACGCCTCTTTATATTTCAGAGATTTGAAATCTTTAATTTCATTATTGAAGCGCGAACGTCTAAGCCCCGCTCATTTTCTCAAAGAAATTGAAAAAGATGTCGGTGATTTAAAAAATAATGAAGAAAATATTTCCACGCGCGGAGAAAGCAAAGGGCAAATTAAAAAAGAAGTTTTAAAAAAGATGGAAAGTTTAGAACGTACGCGCGAAGTCGTGAAATTTTACGAGCTTTACGAAAAAGCCAAGGCGGCTCTGAATCTTTTTGATTATGATGATGTCTTGGAAAATTTAGTAAGAATTGTCGAGAAGGGCGATGAAGCACGGGATGAAATTCGCGAGAAATATCTGTATGTCTTGATAGACGAGCATCAGGATTCGAGCGGCGTGCAGAATGAGTTCTTGTTTAAGGTCTGGGGAAAAGTTGAAAAGCCGAATATTTTCGTAGTCGGGGATGACCGCCAGCTGATATATGGCTTTGGCGGGGCTTCCCTCGCTTATTTTGAGGCTTTTAAGCACTCTTTTGGCAAAGCCAAGCTCATTACGCTGGTTGATAATTATCGTTCTACCCAGGCCATTCTAGACTCTGCGCATATTCTCTTGGAGAGTTCTATTACTAAAGAAAGGCTCAAAAGCAAAAACGAAAATAAAAATAAGCTCAAGAATAAAAAATCTCATCCGATACGTCTGGTAGAAGCTGATTATCCCCGCGACGAGATCATCGCCTGCGCGCTGGATATAAAAGAAAAAATAAAGAAAGACCTGGATGTAAATGATTGCGCTATACTTGTACCGAAAAATAAACAAGTCCGAAGCGCCGTAGCAATACTGCGCGACCTGGGACTGCCAGTTTCTGCGTTCGGCACTTTGAGGCTTTTTGATTCGCCCGAGGCGCAATCATATTTGCTAGTTTTGAAGATAGTCAGCAATCCTTATGATAATGTGGCTTTAGCCCTTTCTTTTTTTGATAAACTCTCGGGCATAGAACCTCTCTCTGCGCACAAATTCATAGCCGAGCACGATATGAGGAAACTTTCGCTTGTAAATCTAGCGGAAGAAAAAAAGCAAACACTCTTTCAGAAAGAGAATGCTGTAAAAAATTGGATAGAAAAATTATCTAAATGGCTGAAAGACTCGCAAACAGTTAAACTTTATTCTCTACTGCAATTAATTGGCGATGAGTTTTTATTAAACCAAGCGAAAGATCATCAGACTCTGATGTCTGCCGTTGAAATTATTCGCACAATATTGCATTTAGCTCTCTCGGCAATAGAGAAATCTGCCCGACCGAGTCATTCAGGCGGGAATCCCAAGCTTACCCTGAAAGAATTTTTAGCTTTTATTGACAGATTAGAATCCTATGATGAAAATATACCGCTAGCGGTATTTGCGGCAGACCAGGGGGTGAAAGTATTAACTCTGCACTCTTCAAAAGGACTGGAATTTGATTATGTGTGGATTGCCCACATGGATGAAAAGTCTTTAGTATCGGGGAGGAGACAGGGTTTTACAATACCGGAGAGCATCAGGGAAAAAATAGAAGAAAAGGACGAGGCAGTCTTTAGACGCCAGCTCTATGTGGCTATGACTCGCGCCAAGCGATTTTGCACTCTTTCTTATGCCAAACATTCTTATATTGGGAATGTTCAAGAGTTAGCACATATAGTGTCAGATTTGGTAGCGGACTTACCACCCGAGCTTTTTAAAAAACAAACGAGTATTGAAACAGAAAAAATCATCTTGAGTATTTCTCCGAAGGCTTATATTAAAAAGGGCGACAGGAATGAAAAAAACTTTAGCCTTAACGAGCTTTCTCTTTTGGCCAGTAAAGAATATGAAGAAAGAAAAGTTTCTGTTTCGCTCCTGAATAATTTTTTTGAGTGTCCGTGGAAATGGTATTTTCGGAATTTACTTAATTTACCTGAATCTAAAACGGAGAGCTTGGAATTTGGCACTGCTGTACATGGATGCATTGATAGTATTTTGAAAATGAAGACTAAACCGACTGCCAGCGAACTGGAAAAAATAGTAAAAATAGAGGTTTCAAAAAGAGAATTTAGCAATGGAAGAAAAGAACCCGCCAGAACGACTGGCGTCGTTCAGTCGGGCGGGGAAAAAATACAAAAAGAAGTCTTGAGCGTGATTTCAAAATGGGTCAAAAATCGCCTGCCGGAGATAAGTCCAAATCATGAAAATGAAAAAAGTATATCCGTCAAAGATGATAAATTTCCTCATCTCCATATTTACGGGAAGATAGATTTGATCGAACATTTATCTCCGACAGAGTTTCGAGTGACGGATTTTAAGACTGGAAGCGTCAGGAAAAAAGGAGATATAGAGAAATTAGACGAAGAGAATAGAATGAGCTCGTTTTTGCGCCAGCTTGCGATATATTCGTATTTAGTAGAACAAAGTTCTAAAAATAAGTTGGGTGTAACAGAAAGCAGACTTGAATTTTTAGAAGCCAAAGACCCTAAAGAAGCTTTTTACGATAAAATAATCACTCAAAAAGAAATTGGCTTACTAATAAAGGACATTTCCGACTATGATAATTTAGTCAAAAGTGGAGAGTGGATCAACCGTCCATGCAACTATAATTCCTACGACAAAAATACCGAGTGCGAGTATTGTAAATTATCGGAAATTTACTTAATATAGCTATATGATGCTTGATGAAAAATACCAAATCATCCTTTTTTATAAATATGTCCATATTGACGATCCGGAGGCGGTGAAAAGCTGGCATGATGAAGTGTGCGAGAGGCTCGGGCTTATGGGAAGGTGCATCATTGCGCGCGAAGGGATTAATGCCACTTTTGAGGGCACCCAGGAAAATATTGCGAAGTATGTGCGAGAGCTCGAAAAAGATTCGAGGTTTTTGAACATTCATTTTAAATACAGTGTTGGCACTGGTCAGGCTTTCCCGAAACTTTCCATAAAAGTGCGCAAAGAAATCGTGTCGCTTGGTTTGAATAATTGCGACATAGACCCCAACCAAGTTACCGGTATTCACCTCAAGCCCGAAGAACTGCACAAGTGGCTAAACCCGAATGGGTCGCCCGACCGTCTTTCAGACGGTTTAGGGATAAAAGAGAAAAAGGAATTCTATATCGTTGATATGCGTAACGTATATGAGCATAAAGTCGGGTATTTTGAAAACTCTATTCTTCCGCCAATTGAAAATTTCCGCGATTTGCCGAAGGTAGTGGAGCAAATATCGCATTTGAAAAATAAAACCGTACTAACCGTTTGTACCGGTGGCGTGCGTTGCGAAAAGGCCTCCGGATTTTTGCTGACCCAAGGCTTTACCGATGTCTACCAACTAGACGGCGGAATCGTAAGTTATATTGAAAAATATCCAAATGAAAATTTTCAGGGCAAGCTCTATGTTTTTGACGGACGGGTAACTATGGGTTTCTATACTGATGACCCAAAACACAAAATAGTTGGCAAGTGCGATGCTTGCGGAGGGCAATCGGAGAATTATGTGAACTGCGCTAATCCCGTCTGCCATCGGCATTTCATTAATTGCATTAATTGCCTTGATAAAAGTCAGAGGAAAGCATTTTGTCCCGGCGGATGTGTCCTTTCCCGCCATGGAAGACCTGTCCGCCAACCTGCCCATAGCACTTTCCAGGGCGGGGGTGGAAAATTAGCCCAGTTGAAGTGAATTTGGTAGAATAAAATAATGAATCAAGAAAATAAAAAAGGTTCATCCGTCGCGGCGGGCACCGAGCATCCACTTTCGATTTTAGCTAGCGAAGCCCATCAGGCTTTTTCCGAGCTTGGTTTTGAAATCGCGACCGGGCCGGAACTTGAAAGCGACTGGTACAACTTTTATGTCTTGAATTTTCCCAAAGACCATCCAGCGCTGGATATGCAAGACACCTTTTGGATCAAAGGGGATAAAGAGAAAGTTTTGCGTACCCATACTACGACTGTCACCGCCCGTGCTTTTGAAAAAGCCGGAAAGGAGGGTAGATTGCCCGCGGCCTTTATATCGGTTGGCAAAGTTTTCCGAAACGAAGCGACGGATATCACCCACGAGATGCAATTTTTCCAGATTGACGGGGCAATGGTCGGAGAAAATATTTCAATCGCCGATTTGAAAGGAGTGCTCACTCATTTTTATAAAAAAATGCTGGGCGAAGATGTAGAAGTGGAATTTCGTCCCAGTTTTTTCCCTTTCACCGAGCCATCGCTAGAAGTTTTTGCCAAATTCAAAGGCAAGTGGCTGGAAATGATGGGTTCGGGGGAAATTCATCCGAATGTTCTTCGTAATGTGGGTCTTGACCCCAAGAAATACCAAGGCTTCGCCTTTGGCGGAGGCCTTGACCGCATCGCCATGATCAAATGGGGGATTCCCGACGTCAGGCTTTTTTATCAGGGCGACCTACGCTTAAATCAATTTTAATTTTATGAAGGTCTCTTACAACTGGCTCAAATGGTATGTGCCCGATGCTCCGGATCCCGAAAAGCTCTCGGATCTCATTACGTATCACCTGGCTGAAGTTGAAACCGCAGAAAAATTTGGCGATGACACTATTTTTGACATCAAAATTCTGCCAAACCGCGCGCATGATTTGCTTTCGCATCAGGGCGTAGCTCGCGAGCTCGCTTCATTGCTAGATATAAATTTTGTTGACTCCACGCCAAAATATAAAATTCCGGATTCCAAACCGACCAAATTAAAGGTTGAGATAAACACGGATAAATGCCGCAGAGACGCTGCCAGAATCGTTCGAAACGTCAAAGTCGGCCCATCCCCGGAATGGGTGGTCAAGCATCTGGAATCTATCGGACAGCGATCCATCAATAATATTGTTGATGCTACTAACCTGGTGATGTTTGATTGCGGCCAGCCGAACCATGTTTTTGATCTGGATAAAGTGAAGGGGCCAAAGCTTGATATAAACACCTCTCTCGGCAACGAGAAGATGCTTTTTCTGGGCGGAGTGGAAAAAGAATTATCTAAGGGCATGGTCATTATTTACGATGGCGAGAGGAATCCGATTGGCACCGGAGTCAAAGGAGGAACCCTAGCCGAGCTAGACGTAAACACCAAAAATATAATTCTCCAGATTGATAATTTCGATCCAGTCTCGGTGAGGAAAATGGGCCAGGCCCTTAATATCTTCACCGACGGAAGGAAGCGTTTCGAGAATGATTTATCGCCGGAACTTATTCCTTACACCATGCGGGAACTCTCGGCGCTTATATTGGAAATGTGCCCGGAAGCTATTTTTGAAGATGTCGTGGATGTATACCCGAAAAAGCAAGAGGAGCGCAACCTTTCTTTTTCCATCAAAAAAATTTCCAAAATTCTTGGTCTAGAAGTCTCTATTAAAGAGATAAAAGATATTTTGGAGAGATATAATTTTGAGTATGAAGAAAAGAAAGGAGAATTTTCAATAACTGTACCACCGATGCGCCTTGATTTAGTAATCGCAGAGGACATGGCCGAAGAAATCGGCAGAGTTTTGGGATACGATAAAGTCAAGCCGATAATACCGAAAATAAATTTTAAACCCAAACCGAATGAGACCTATGCAAAAATTTCTTGGGCGAGAAATAAATTACTCAGCGAGGGCTATTCAGAGATCATGACCTACACTTTTTCCGATAAGGGCGAAATAGAAGTGGAAAAAAGCGCAAGTGATAAAAAGTTTTTGAGAACAAACTTGGCGGACGGATTAAAAGAAAGTTTGAAGCTCAATAAAATAAACGCTCCACTTCTCGGAATAGAAGAAATAAAAATTTTTGAAATTGGAACAGTTTTTACAAACAAGGGAGAAGAAATGCGGGTCGCATACAATGAAGGAAGTAAAATAATAGAAAAAAATTTGAATGAATACTAGTTTTAAAATGTGGTCGCTTTATCCATTTATCTCTCGAGATATTTCTGTATGGGCTGGAGAAGAAGATGGGGAAAAATTAAAAAAAATAATAAAAGAAAATGCAACAGAGCTTCTAATTCAAGATCCTTATGTTTTTGATTCTTTCAAAAAACCTGCCCGTCCGGGAGGCGGGGAGGATAAAATCTCGTATGCTTTTAGATTAGTTTTCCAATCAATGGACCGCACCCTGATCGATGCAGAAATAAATGAAATTATGACTAAAATAACTAATAAAATCAAGGACAATAACGGTTGGCAAGTAAGGTAATTTCTGTTATAATACCCCCATATGGCAGATGACAAAAAGGCTGGAAATGGGCACCATTATGATGCTTCGGATATCTCCGTTTTGGAGGGCTTGGAGCCTGTCCGGCGCCGTCCGGGGATGTATATTGGCACCACCGGCCCGGAAGGACTGCATCATTTGGTCTGGGAGATTTTTGACAACTCGCGCGATGAAGCGATGGGAGATTTTTGTGATGATATTGAGGTGGTACTTCTTCCCAACAACCGTATCCGTATAGCGGACAATGGCCGAGGAATTCCAATAGACATGCATAAAAAGACAAAAGTCTCTGCGTTGGAGACTGTCATGACAACGCTTCATGCTGGAGGAAAATTCGGCGGAGAAAATAGCGGATATAAAATCTCTGGAGGATTGCATGGAGTCGGCGCATCTGTCGTGAACGCGCTTTCTATTTATTGCAAAGCTGAAATTCATAGAGATGGTGGTAAATATATTCAGGAATATTCCAAAGGTAAAAGAAAATCTGCTGTCAAAAAAGTAAGTGCCTCAAAACTCCACGGCACTATTATCACTTTTGAACCGGATCAGGAAGTTTTCAAGGATATTAAATTTGACTGGAATACGATAATCAATCATATTCGTCAGCAAGCTTATTTGGTAAAAGGTTTAAAAATTTTAATAATTGATGCACGTGAATGGGACAATAAAAATGGGCTCGACGATTCCGACGTTTTTTATTTCAGAGATCTTGAACTAGAGCTCCCTTCCATCTCTTTTTATTTTGAAGGCGGATTAATTTCTCTGATAAAATTTTACAATAAATTTGTTAAACCTATCGGGGATAATATTTTTTACGTTGATAAAGAATTGGACGACGTCAGAGTGGAAATTGCCCTGCAATATGTGGATGATATTGTGGATCGGATTATTCCTTTTGCTAATAACGTTCATACTCCAGAAGGCGGCACGCATGTGACCGGTTTTAAGACTGCGCTTACCAGGACTCTGAACACTTACTGCAAGAAAAATGAAATGATGAAAGAAGCCGAAGGAGGATTTACCGGCGAAGATGTTTTAGAAGGCCTGACAGCCGCTATTTCGGTGAAGCTCCGGGAGATTCAATTTGAAGGCCAGACCAAAGCGAAACTGGGCAGTATGGAAGCTCAAGGAGCGGTGGCTACTGTCTTTGGTGAGGCTTTTAACAACTTCTTGGAAGAAAATCCTGATGAGGCAAAAGCCATAGTAAATAAGTCTATTTTGGCTCTGAAGGCCCGCAAAGCTGCAAAAGCTGCCAAGGATTCTATTCTGCGAAAAGGCGCATTGGAGGGGATGACCCTGCCGGGCAAATTGGCAGATTGTCAGAGTAAAGATGCTTCAGAGTCAGAACTATTCTTAGTAGAGGGAGACTCCGCGGGGGGTAGTGCTAAGCAAGGGCGCGACCGGAGGACTCAGGCGATACTGCCACTACGCGGGAAAATTTTAAATGTTGAAAGAGCGCGCATAGATAAAATGCTGGCTTCCAAAGAAGTAAAATCGCTTGTCATTGCTATGGGAACTTCTATTGGAGACACTTTTGATTTGGGAAAAATGCGTTACCATAAAATAATCATTGCAACGGATGCGGATGTAGATGGTTCGCATATCCGCACGTTGCTTCTGACACTTTTTTACCGATATTTTAGAGCAGTTATTGATGCTGGATATATTTATATTGCCCAGCCGCCGCTTTATAAAATAAAAAAGAGTAAAGAAGTTTCGTATGCTTATACTGATGATGAAAAATTAAAAATTGTCGGCAAGGGCGCCGATGTGAGCGAGATACAAGCTGTTGACGACGAACCCGCTTTCGCCGAAGGCTCCAGCGAGGCGATGGAAGCGGAGGAGGGCGCCGAGGTCAAATCTAAAACAAATAGAATCCACATTCAGCGCTTCAAGGGTCTCGGCGAAATGAATCCGGAAGAGCTCTGGGAGACGACGATGGATCCGAAAAACCGCGTGCTTAAAAAAGTAAACATTGACGATGCCGAAGAAGCCAACAAAATCTTTGACATATTAATGGGATCCGAAGTCCCACCCCGCAAATCTTTCATCCAATCCAATGCGAAATTAGCGGAGATTGATATATAGTATATTTAGATTAAGTCATTATCCACTATACTAACGGCCGTTAGTATAGTAAACTATTAATACATGAAAGGCACAATTCTACTTAAAGCATTAGATATACTTAAGGACCAAGCAATTAGTCAAATCGATTTTTTTAATGCCGTTTTGGTAAGTGGTTATGGAGCTAGTATGAGTAAAATAGACTACGAGTATCAAAAACGTCGGCAAATAAGAGAAGGCAAAAAAATTAGAAAAAATGATTTACAAGATCGGGAGATAAGATTACATAGATTTATATCAAAAATGAAACATGATGGTCTTATTGATAAGATTGGTGGGAGTAAAGCTAAGTTCGTAATTTCTAAACTCGGTAAGACTAAATTAAATCAATTAAAAAATAAATTACCCGGTCGAAATTACAAGAAAAAAAGTCAAAATAATCCAATTATAGTGAGTTTTGATATTCCAGAACGACTTCGCCGAAAAAGAAACTGGATTAGAGAAGTAATTAAAAACCTTGGATTCGAAATGGTCCACCAAAGTGTTTGGATTGGCAAAACAAAAATCCCTAAAGAGATGGTAGAGGATTTAGAAAAGCTAAACATTTTAGAGTTCGTTGAAATTTTTGAAGTTGGTAAAAGAGGAACACTAAAAAAGTTGGGTAAGTTATAAGGTACTAATTAATACATATCCACTATACTAACGGCCGTCAATATGGTGGACATTTTATTTTTCAGAATATAGGCGAGTCTGAGCACCGCAGAGTCAATCTCAAAGTATTCGCCAATCCCGCCGATGACTCCGGCAATAACTTTATTTGTGTCGCTTTTATATAATTGTTTCATCCCAGTACTAAAATTTTAACTAATAATATTTATCTTTATGTCCCGTAATCAAAAATTTAGTACGGGACAGGTATTATTTTTTATTTGTAATTTCCTCTAATAATTTTTCCACCAGCTCTTCTTTTGCCATTTGGCCGAGCGCTCCAGTGTCGCGAGACTCTAGTGTTACTTTCCCAGCTTCAATTTCCTTGTCGCCGATGACCACCCAGTAGGGAACCTTATTATCTTTCGCATCGCGGACTTTGGTGCCGAGGTTTTCGTCTTTGTCGTCCAGTTCTGCGCGGATATTATTTTGTTGGAGCATTTCAAAAACTTCCTTGGCATGGTCGTTATGGTTCGTGCGTACCGGTATGATTTTCACTTGTACCGGTGCGAGCCAGAGAGGAAATATGCCGGCCGTATGTTCGATAAGTATTGATAAAAATCTTTCAATTGAGCCCATAATAGCGGCATGGAGCATCACAATTCGCTCTTGTTCTCCTTTTTCGTTGATGCATGTGAGATTGAATCTTTCTGGCTGGTTCATGTCAAGTTGAATTGTTGCCACTTGCCACTCACGTCCAATTGCGTCTTTAGCCATAAAGTCCAACTTTGGTCCATAAAAGGCGGCTTCACCTATTCCCTCAAACCAGTCCACATTTTTTGAGGTGACAATTTCTCTTAAAATTGCTTCCGCATCCTTCCATTTTTTCTTATCCCCAAGATATTTATCAGGTTCTTTCGGGTCATGCATTGAAAGCCTAACTCGCATTGAGAATCCAAAGGCTCCATAGAATTCATAAACAATATCCCACACCTTTAAAAATTCTTCTTTTACTTGTGCCATTTGGCAAAATACATGCGCATCGTCTTGAGTAAAACTACGCACGCGCGAGAGCCCAGAGAGTTCTCCAGATTGTTCATCTCGGTAGCACATAGTGGTACTGGCATATCTTTGTGGCAACTCTCGATAACTCCATTGTTTGCGTTTAAAGATTTGGATGTGGTGCGGGCAATTCATTGGCTTCATCGCAAACTCATGTTCTTCTCGGGTGGTGATTCTAAATAATTCTGTTTTAAATTTATCCCAATGTCCACTTGTTTCATATAATTCCTTTTTAGTAATATGTGGAATTTCAACTTTATCATAACCGCGTTTTTGCCGAAGTTCCCACACGAAATCATCGAGTAGATTTCTTAAAATAGTTCCTTTTGGTGTCCAGAGAGGCAGTCCACTCCCTACTAATTCAGAAAACACGAAAAGGTCCAATTCCTTCCCAAGTTTCTTGTGGTCTCTTTTTTCTGCTTCCTCTCTCTGCGTAATATAAGAGTCAAGATCTTTTTTATTCTCAAATGCTAATCCATAGATGCGAGTGAGCATTTTATTTTTCTCATCTCCGTGCCAATAAGCGCCTGCTACGCGGTCAAGTTTGAAGGAATCAGGCCGCAGTTCTTTATTCGGATGTTCCAAATGGCCGCCTTTACAAAGATCCACAAACCCGCCAGCTGTATAAAAAGTCAGATTCTTGCCTTCTTTAGCGAATTCTTCTATTAGTTCGACCTTGTATTCATTCCAAGCAAATTCCGTCTTGGCTTCCCTGGGTGTGATTTCTCTTTTCTCGAATTTATCCCAAGTCTTCAGTTTTTCTCGCATCTTCTTTTCGATCTTCGGGAGGTCCTTGTTGCTTACTGGCTCGGGGAATTCAAAATCTTGGTAAAATCCATCGTCAATCGAAGGCCCGATCGCGTTTTTAGCCCCGGGATACAAGTCTCTTACCGATGAAGCAAGCAAATGAGCCAAAGTATGTCTAAGATTATGAAGTTTTTCTACATCTGCCATAGACCCTTATATTATCACATCTAACTTTCTTTTTCATCTCCCTTATGCTACGATAGCTTTTATGGTAGTCCGAATGAGAAGCACGAAATCGCATACGAAAAACAGGCGCTCTCACCACGCGTTGGTTAGTACCAGTTTTTCTAAGTGTGAAAATTGTAAAGCTTTAAAGAGACGCCATACCGTATGCCAATCTTGCGGGTTTTATCGAGGGAAAAAAGTTTTGGATTTAGTTAAAAAGACTGAAAAGAAGCAGAAAAGGGCTAAGGCGAAGCAAGTTTTAGAAAAATAAAAAGCGAAGCGATTATATTTTTCTTGAACCCTGTTAAATAATTTTTGCAGCTCAAAAATTAAATCTGAAAGATTTATTTAACAGGGTGACGATTTTTATACTCACTACGTTCGTTAAAAATTAGTCATGGCTAACCGGCACCTTTCCAGATCAATAGTACTCCAGACGCTTTTTGAGTGGGATTTCTTGCTCGCCGAGAAAAAGAATGAGCAAGAGAGTAATAATTCCACTAACGACGAGATTAAAAAGATTCTGAACAGAAACTTAAAAGAGTTTGCTCCTGGACTCGAAGATGATAATTTCGTGTTTTCGCTGGCAGATGAAGTATTAAAAAATAAAAGCAGGATTGATGAAATTATAGAGGCATCTGCGCCGGATTGGCCGATAGATAAAATTTCGATTGTTGATAGAAATATTCTCCGGATCGGATTGACGGAACTTTTATTTGGCGATAGGTCGCAAGTGCCTCCAAAAGTGGCCATCAATGAAGCCATAGAGTTGGCCAAGACTTTTGGCGGAGAAAATTCTGGCAAATTTGTCAATGGCGTGCTCGGAGCGGTTTACAAGGAGATAGGCGAGCCGGGCAAAGAACATCAAAGGGCAATTTCCGATAAAAAGAGAAATCCTGCAGATCCCAAAGAACCGCTAGACATCAGCAAATTACCTGTTGAGAAAAAAGGCGGAGCGCTTGTTTATGCCAAAAAGAATGGTAAAGTTTTATTTGCATTAGTGCATGACGTTTTCGGTTATTGGACTATTTCCAAAGGCAGTGTTGAAGAGGGGGAAAACGAAGAAGATGCGACAAGAAGAGAGATTAAAAAAGAAATTGGACTTGATATTAAAATAGAAGAAAAACTTGGCGAGAATGAGTATGTCGCCACCCACCCATCTAAAGGGAAAAGTTTGAAGAAAGTTGTTTACTTTTTGGCCTATAGTGAATATAAAGAGATTGAGCTGGAAAAGTCTGGCGGGCTTGATGGGGCTCGGTGGTTCGAGATGAGCGAGGTGCCGGAGCTTCGGATTTACGAAGACATAATTCCGCTTATCGCCAAGGCGGTTGAGATAATTAGTAAAAAATAATGAGCAAAGCGAATATATTTTTTTTAACCCTGTTAAATAAAATCTCTCAGATTTTAATTTTTGCAAGGCAAAAATTATTTAACAGGGTATACAAATTTATTATTCATTTCATTCATATAAATTTGGTATGATTAATTTTTCAAATTTTGAGAAAAAAACCAAAATAATTTTTAAGGACAAGAGTCTGCTGCAACAGGCCTTTATACATCGTTCTTATATAAATGAAAATCCAAGCGTCGGGCTCTCGCATAATGAACGGCTGGAATTCTTGGGTGATGCGGTGCTGGAACTCATCGTTACAGATTTTCTTTATAAAAAATATCCTAACTATACCGAAGGGGAGTTGACTGCTTTGCGTTCAGCTTTAGTCAATGCTGTTATTATTTCGGAAATTGCGACAGATATAGGCATGAATGATTACTTGCTCCTCTCCAAAGGTGAGGCCAAAGATAATGGCAAAGCTAGGCAGTATATTCTGGCGAATACCTATGAAGCATATGTTGGGGCTATATACTTAGATCAAGGGATAAATACCGTAGATGAATTTGTTAGTCTTACTCTTTTACCCAAAACAGATGAAATAGTAAATAAAAAACTTTGGCGCGATGCGAAATCTCTAGTGCAAGAAAAAGCGCAGGAGTTTGTAAATGTTACGCCGGCGTATAAAGTTTTGAGTGAATCAGGGCCAGATCACGACAAACACTTTACCGTCGGTATTTATTTCGGGTCTATTTTAATAGCTCGAGGCAATGGCAAATCGAAACAAGAGGCGGAGCAAAAAGCAGCCGAAGCTGCCTTAAAAGTGAAGAATTGGCTTGATTAAAATACTTGCTATGCGGCTTAAAACTCTCGAAATAAATGGTTTCAAATCTTTTCCTCAAAAAACAATTTTGGAATTCAACAATTCTATTGTTTGTATCGTGGGTCCGAACGGTTCCGGAAAATCAAATGTGGTGGAAGCTATCCGCTACGTTTTGGGTGAGCAGTCTATGAAATCAATGCGTGGGAAGACGAGGTCCGACCTTATTTTCAAAGGGTCAAAAAATTTACCTAAAGGGACACGAGCAACTGTCACGATATATTTCAGTAATCCTGACAAAATTTTTAAGCTCTCAAATGAAACTGGAGAAAATATAAATTTAAATTATGAAACTATTAGTATTTCACGACAGGTTTTTCCAGATGGATTAAATAAATATATTTTGAATGGCACAGAAGTCAGGCTGAAAGATATTCATAATCTTTTGGCCTCAGTTAATATTGGTTCTTCCGGACATCATATTATTTCACAAGATGAAACGGATAGGATTTTGAATGCCAACCCAAAAGAAAGACGCGAGATGGTGGAAGACGCGCTGGGGCTTAAGATTTATCAATATAAAATAAAAGAAAGCGAAAGAAAACTGGAACGAACAGAAAACAATATGAAGGAAGTAACTATGTTGCGGCGAGAAAATGCTCCGCACCTTAATTTTTTGAAGAAACAGGTAGAGAAATTTGAGAAAGTAAAAGAAATGCAGGAAGAGATAACAGCTTTGTATCGAGAATACTTAAAAAAAGAAAGTGTTTATTTAGATAAAGAAAAAGCTGATTTATCGACCGAAAGGAATAAAATCACAAGCGAACTAAAACATGTTGGTGGCAAGATTTCTGATGTTGAAGATGGAAATTTTGAAGAAGGAAACCCGCCCGAACGGCCGAGGTCTCTCGGTCGGGCGGGTAAAAAAATAGAAGAATTAAAAATAGTTGAGCAAAAGCTAAATGAAATCCGCGGATCAAAGGGTGAAATGGAGCGTAAGCTGGGCAGGATTGAGGGAACACTGGAATCAAAAGAGAATAAAGTCAAACTTTCCGGCAGGTGCCCATTGTGCGGAAATGAAATTAGAGAAATAGGGGCGGAGCAGGTGGAGAAAAGACAAAATGATGAGAAAGAATTGGCGGAACTGAAAAATTCGCAAGCTGATATTCTTACTGAAATACAAAAAATAGAAAGGGAAGAAAAAGAAGGGGCTCAATCAGCAGAAACACTCAAGCGGGAAATAAACAGAGAGATGGAAGCCTTGCGCGATAAAGAAAAAGAGAAGTTTAAATTTAAAGTCAGGCATCAGGAGTTGTCCTCTGCTTTAGAACTTGTTGCCATAAAAGAGGTGAATCTAAAAAACAGGAATGAGATTTTTGAAAATGAAATAAAAGAAGGTATCGCGCTCATTGGTCAAGAAATTTTGTCTTATAAAAATTTTTCTGGGGCGGGAGTAGAGAAAGGGGAGCAGGAAGAATTAAAGCGTAAAATTGAGCGCATAAAAATAAAATTGGAAGATGCGGGTATAGGCAATGGGGCAGAAGTCATGAAAGAATTCAAGGAAGTTTCAGAGAGGGATGAGTTTTTGGCAAAGGAAATGGAAGATTTGACTAAAAGTGTTGAGTCCCTTGTTAAACTTATAGCAAACTTGAAAGAAAAGATAGATATAGAATTCAAAGAGGGTGTCAAAAAGATAAATGTGGAATTTCAGGAATTCTTTAGACTTATGTTTGGCGGGGGAAACGCTTCTCTTACTATCGTCGTTGAAAATAAGAAGAGTAGGCGGGAAAAGGTCGAACCTTTAGAGAGTTCAAGGTTCGACCTTGAGGAGCTGGACGAAGAAGATGAAGAGATAGTTTTTGAACAGGGCATAGAAATCAACGTTTCCTTGCCACATAAAAAAGTGAGAGAGCTACATGCACTCTCCGGCGGAGAGCGGTCGCTCACCTCCATTGCCATCCTTTTTGCCATGTCCCAAGTTAATCCGCCGCCTTTTCTGGTATTGGATGAAACTGATGCAGCGCTGGACGAAGCTAATTCGCGCAAATACGGGGATATGCTGGAGAAACTTTCCAAACATTCCCAGCTCATCGTCGTTACTCACAACCGCGAGACGATGTCTCGTGCCGGCATGCTCTATGGCGTCACTATTGGTGCAAATGGCGCCTCCAGGCTTCTCTCGGTCAAGTTCGACGAAGCAACCGCGATTGCGAAATAATAATTTGAAGATCCCTATTGCTCAGGTCCTAATTTTCTTAGTTCTTCTCTCAATTCCGCTATTTTTGTGAGTGCTAGTGCAATATCCATATTAAGTTGATCTATCCCTTTGCCGAATTTAGCCTTATTGGCCAATAAACCATCAAGAGTAGGTCCAGTATCTTCTGGGTTATTTTTAGTTAGAAGATCAGCAATGATTTCGTTGCTAGTTGTATTTCCGATTTCTAGCTTATCTCTTAGCTTACGTAACGCCTCTAAGCGCGCCTCTTGCGACTTTAATTCTTCTTCAATCTTACTTCTATTGGGAGGCAGGCTTTCGTTTTGATCGGACTTAAATTCCATATTTTTAGTTTAACAAATAATCTTGATAATATCTAGGGCGCAGTTTTGAGAGACGCTTTTTCTTTCTGAAACTTCCCGCCCGAATGACCGGAGTCATCCGGTCGGGCGGGTATTTTCTCTTCTTTACCTTTGACTATTTTATCCGGCTGAAAGGCAGAATTTAACTTGACGATATTTTTTTTCACAGTCATCGAGCCATCTCTGTTTAATTTAATTTGAAGCAGCATACCCTGCATTGTATTTTGCGAAAATTTTTGATCAAAGATAAAATTACCAAGTGAATAAGCGATATAACTATTTTTGTATATTTCCGTATCTTCTATAACATGCGGATGCGAACCGATTATGATTTTTGCTCCATCATCTATGGCTTTATGGGCCAGATATTCTTGTCTTGCATTATGTTTTGCCTCATATTCTTCACCGAAGTGGAAATAAACTACTAAATAATCAACCTGCTTGGACGCATTTTTTATTATTTCGTCAAAACGCGGATTATTTGCGAGGAGTACGCCCGCTTTTTCATTGTCAGCTTCCATAGATTCTGGTCCCTTGTCGGAAAAACCAAGAAAGCCTATTTTCATTCCATATTTTTCAATAAGAGTTAGTTGCTCGGCCTCAATGCTGTTGTTTCCTCCTCCCGTATAAAGTATTTCATTTTCTTTTAGGCGTGCCAAGGTATCAATGTACGCAATACGACCCCAATCCCCAATGTGATTATTGGCAACTGATAAAATACTTATTCCCGCGCCCTTGAGAGCGGGTATCACGGCCGGATCCATCCGGAAAGAATATAAATTTTTCTGATCAACGCCTTGGTCGGAAGCGGTGCCTTCCAGATTGGCGAAGACGACATCGGACTTTTTTAAGATTGCCAATTTTTCAAAAAGCGCCGAGTAGTCGTTGTTGAAATTTCTGATTACTGAATTTCTGACTCCGCGGTCAAGCATTATGTCGCCCAAAAAAGAGAGGGTCACAAAATCCGGATCTTTGATTTCCGGGATTCCCACTTTCTTTTTTACCCAGTCGGTAACCGCATCTGACCTTCCCCCGTAATATAGGTTTTTCTTCAAATATTTTAAGATATTTTCTACATCTTTAGACCGATCTTGGCTTCTAAGGAGCGTGATCGCGATAGGCCGGACGCCTGTTTCTCCAAGGGGCACAGAGAAAATAGAAACAACAGTCTCTCTGGCCTCATCCGTGTATCCGCTTTTTCCACCGATAAAACCCTCTTGGCGGACAAATTGGCTGATATTGGACCAATTGTGTTTCTGGTTAGAGTAGCTTCGCTTGGTGGTGATCTGGAGCAATTCCGGTTTTTTTTGATTAAGGTATCCAGCGAGCTTGAAGATGTCCGAGGCAGTCGATTGATTTTTAGGAGAAAGCCCGCTTGGGTCTTCAAAAGAAGTGGAAGACATTTTTAATATCTCTGCTTCTTGATTCATTTTTTTTACAAAAACATCCCGTCCGAAATGTTCCGCGATTATTTCTGCCGCGTCATTACTGGATTCTAAAAGCAGCGGATAAACAAGGTCGGTAATTTTTATTTTCTCACCTGCTCGGAAACCGCCGTTTTTGCCTTCGGCGGCGAGCGCTTTTTTACTAACCGTTGCTATATCATCTATGCCCGGTATTTGGCTTATTTCGCTCGTGACCAAGGAAGTCATTAGCTTAGAGACTGAAGCGATTGGCAATTTTTTATCTTGGTTTTTGGAAAGTATCACTTCGCCGGTGTTTATATCTCCCACCAAATAAGCCAGAGCGGAAACTTTCGGCTGTGCAGCCGCATTTTTATTGGTATAGAAATACTGATATTTTTCTCCGGCAGACAGAGCTTCTCCAGCCAAAACCGCATTATCCTCGGTAATTATCTTTCCATAATTGGTATGCTTTAAAACAAGTGATGCCAAGAAAAACCCTACAAACATGGCCAGCAGGATAAAAATTCCCGATTTTATTTTTGCGCTCCCAACATGCCTCATATCAAACTATAATCTATTGTTTTTCGCTCCAGGTCAACTCCGCTCACTTTTATTTTCACCCGGTCGCCGAGGCGGTATTTATTTTTCTTTTTCTGCCCGACTAATTCTAGTTTCTTTTCATTAAAAATATAAAAATCGTCACTCATATCTCGAACTTTCACCAAGCCCTCAGATTTTGTCTCTATTTCTTCTACATAGATACCCCACTCGGTCACTCCGCTGATAATTCCCTGAAATTTTTCTCCTTTGCGTTTGGACATGTATTGAACCTGTTTATATTTGATAGAAGCTCTTTCAGCATCCGCGGCGCGCTTTTCTTGTTCGGATGAAATCCTCGCAATTTCCTCATATTCATGCAATTTATCTCTGTCGATTTTTTTCTTTGCAAGATAGTTGTTAAGCAATCTATGCACCATAATATCCGGATATCGTCTGATCGGAGAAGTAAAGTGCGTGTAATATTCAAATGCCAATCCATAGTGCCCGATATTTCTTGTAGAATAAATTGCCTTGGCCATCGAACGAATAACTGCGCGGTGTATTGTATCTCTGATAGTTTCTTTTGCATTTTTTCCGGTCAAACTTTCTAAAAGTTTATTTATCTCGTAGTTTGGAATCACTCCATCTCGGAGCGTTACTCTATGCCCCAAGCTATGAAGAAAAAATGCCAAGTCCGTCATTTTTTCTTTGCTCGGTAAATCATGCACTCGATAGATAGAAACTCTGCCCTTATCTTTTTTATTAGAAATTAATTCCGCTACCTTTTTATTTGCTAGGAGCATAAATTCTTCAATCAATCTATTTGAATCTCCGCGCTCTTTTTTTATTACTTTGAGCGGAGTTCCTTTTGAATCCAGTACGAATTTTACTTCTTCTTGGTCGAGCGATATAGCCCCATTATCAAATCTCTCCTTGGTTAATTTTTTGGCTAAGTTATTCAGGATAGAGAGCTCTTTATGGAAGGGGGCGGTAAATTTTTGAATTGATTTTTCCGCTTCTTCGTAAGTAAATCTCTTTTGTGAATGTATTACAGTAGGCCCGAACCATTCATTTTTTACTTTGGCATTTTTGTCAATCATAAAAACCGCGCTCATTGTCAGCCGATCTTTATGGGGCAGCAAACTGCATAAATCATTTGAAAGAGTTTCTGGAAGCATCGGGATTGTTCTGTCCACTAAATACACAGAAGTTCCCCGTTCGCGCGCTTCAATGTCCAGAAGGCTCCCAACTTTTACATAATGCGAAACGTCGGCGATATGAATACCGATCTCGTACAGTTCACCACCCCCAACCCCCTCCTTACTTAAAGAGGGGAGGATGCGAAATGATACTGCGTCATCAAAATCTTTTGCATCATCTGGGTCAATAGTGAAGGTAAGAACTTTTCTGAAATCACGACGGCCCATACAATCACTTTTCTGTATTCCACCTTGCTTTATTTCTTTTGCTTCATCTTCCACTCTTTTTGGCAATTCTTCATCAAAACCTTTTTCCATGGCGATGGCATGCATTTCTGCGTCATTATCGCCGGGCATTCCGAAAATTTTGATAACTTTTCCTTCTGGGGCCTTGCTTACGTTTTTCCACGAGACTATTTCTACAAAAACTTTTTGGTCGGCCTTAGCGCCATTTAAATTTTCTTTAGCAATCAGAATGTCCGTGTACATTTTCGTATCATCCGGTTTCAGAAAAAATATATCATTCTCTTTCTCCAGCACTCCGGCAAAACCGATTTTCGCGCGCGAAATTATTTTTGAAACTTCGGCAGTCTGCCTACCTTTGCCTTTCGAGTGAAGAATTATTTCCACCATATCACCGTGGAGCGCCGTATTTAAATGCCCAAAATCAATTTCAGGATCCTGCCCCCGCCCGAACGACCGCTCGGTCGGGCGGGCTTTGTTTTTGTCTTCTCCTATCGCCACATATCCGGTGCCTTTTGAAGAGATGGAGATGATGCCCTGCAGTTTGTTCGTAGATTTTTTCATCCCATTAGAAATTTTCCTTTTGTTATTCATTTTGGTGTCTGTCCGTCTATTTCTAACGGGACAAGCCTTATAAATATAGCACAAAATTGCCTTGACAATAGGGTCAAAATATGCTATGCTCTTGAGGAATATGCAAGGGGAATCCCTCCCAAATTTGTCGGGGGGATAAACCCCCATTGAGAGGAAAAAAAATGGGAAACATCGTTTGGGCGGGGCCTGCCCGCCCGGCCACAGGGTTGCAGGCGTTGCTCGTAGTCGTCGGGGCCTTCTTCTTGGCCCTGGCGATGTTCGGCTGCCCGC
>Ga0209542_10006573_pt1 | contig 22550 bp, 22 predicted proteins | sample RifCSPhighO2_01_FD_184028 | JGI IMG/M metagenome (GOLD analysis project Ga0209542, IMG submission 184028) | Soil microbial communities from Rifle, Colorado - Rifle CSP2_plank highO2_0.1 (SPAdes) (version 2) | ecosystem: Environmental > Terrestrial > Deep subsurface > Rock core/Sediment ... | reverse complement strand
TATTAACGGTAGGTGTAGTTAGAGTAGTATCAACACCAGTAACAGTAGAATACTGATCTAAGGCACCAGAAGTAGCTACTCCACTATACTCTGCCATAATTAATTGCGTAGCCGAAGTATCTCCTGTAATAGCCCAAGATTGCGAACCGCTCTGAGCCGCCGCATTTTCTATATAGTAGAGTTTAGTATAATTTGCATTAATAATGGTATCTACTAAAGTCCAGCCGCCGGAAGGAGGAGTGATAATGCCTGGATCACTAGCTGTAATAATCTGAGCAACTAACAAATTTCCCGTAGTAGTGCTACTAACCCAAGTTGCTGATACAGGATTAGCAGTTGCAGAACCTGATGTTTGTTGGACTCTTGCAATAGCAGCAGATGCAGAATTTGGGAATAAGAAAAATCCCGCAGTCAGAATTGCTAAAGATAAGAATATGTATTTTTTAATTTTAAATTTCATTTTTATAAAAATATTTTTTACTCAACTTATTATTTTATTTATAAATACTGGCGAATAAAGACTCTTTAATATTCATAGTATTTAAAAAAATATTAGCTGACGCATTAGAAATATTATTTTCCATAAAACGCTGTAAAGCAACAGACTTATTGGGCAAGCCTAAAAAGTTACTTTTAGCTTCTATTAAAATACCTTTGGGATTATAAATCCAAATGTACTCGCCAAATGAACTATTACCAACCCCTTCATAAAGACTTGCCACAGGATGGGCTATATTGTCAGATGCTTTTGAAACTCCTCCTTTGGTTAATGAAGATAAAGATTCAATTAAGTATTTTAATGGATCCATTAGTCCAGCTGATAAGCTTTTTGAATTTTCAATTAATGATTTTATAAATAAATTCATTCTATCAAACAAAGCAGAAGTTGAATCCTGAATCAAAGTATCAATAACTGATGGTTCAGCTGGAGTGCTTTCAGAATTTCTATTGCCGTTGTCTGAATCTTCAGTTTCTGATTCTTGATTGTTTTGTTTATTTGAATTACTTAAATTATCTGGTTTCTCAGTAATCTGATCTGATCTTTTTAAAGAATCATCATTTTGATTTTGGTCATTTTCAGAAACTGGCTGTTTTTCACTATTGGATGGCTCACTTGCTTCATCACCTTCACTATTTTCAGAAGGAATATCTCCTTCTCCTGATAATTTATTTCGAACTTCTTCTTCTACTTTTTTCTGTATAACAGTATCTATTTTATCAACTGCGTTTTGAGCTGCATTGTCAGCTGCATCCTGAAGAGCTTCTTTTGTATCTTGATTAGAATTTGTATTATTTACAGCAACATCAACCGATCCACATTCTCCCTTTTCGGTTTTTAACTGTCCATTCTCAACCCAAGTGCAATAAGGGTCTCCGGTTGCTGAATCAACTAATTCCAGTTTTTCTATTTTTGCAGTTTTGGCTTGGAAATTATCAACAGCTAAATTTGTTATATTAGTAACTCCATCTCTTATTGTAATACCTATGATAGAAAGAACATTTGTAACTTTACTTAAAAGGTTCGTATCTGCAACGCTTTGACTGAAACTTGATCCGTTTGAAGAATCATTTGTTAGTTGAGTGTCTTCTCCTGAAACAGTTGAAGTTGAAGTTGTAACTAGTCCACCATTAAGAGCTAGTTCTTCAAGCAACTGTTGTTTCAAAGTATCCCATCTTACCCAGACTCCGTGAAGAGCTCCATCATCAAGAGATTTGTTTATGACTCCAACAACAAAGTCTCCTTCATTAATAGGCTCTCCTGATATAGGATCAACAGTTTCAAAATTAGGAATCTGGAAACCTCCAGTCTGGGCAATATAATGCCAGGAATTTCCATATCTAAAATATAATCTTCCACCAGTATCATCAACAACCAATGATCCGTTTGTATCAGATTGTGTTGGAGCTCCAGAAGAAACTCTAGTAACTAAAGTTCCAGTTGTGCTTCCGCCCAAAGTAAGCACTCCGGTTGTAGAAAGATTCATTGATCCAAAATCCAAAGCATTAACTCCAGTACCAGAAGTTACTACCACTTTGTCGTTATAATCGTGAAAATCAAAATTCAAATTTTCATCTCCAGACAAAGTTCCCCCAAGAGTTAAAATTCCGCTATTAGATAAAATTGTTGCATTACTTGAAGTTGGTGAATTGAAATTTATATTTCCGCCACCACCAGATGAATTTGTTGAAATAGTAAGATCCCCATTAGTTCCAACTGTTAATGTCGCATAATTAGATGAATTATATTTTATTCTAACTGGGTTTCCAGACGAAAAACTACTAGGTGATATGTCTAAAGTATTATTTGATATATATAAAGGCGGGGCAACTGTACAATTAGCGGATCCTGGAGTACATAACGGATCTAATGTTGATTCCTGGGCATAAGGGCTTGACGGAGGATTGGCAAAAACATAAACACTATAAGAAAATAATCCAGAGAATAAAAGACTTACAAATATAGATAATAAAATTCCATTTAATTTAAAAGGTTTTCGTATAGTAACGCAAACAGAGCGCTTTTCAACCACTCTAACTTTTACTTTTTCCTTCCCAGATTTAAATGAAAAAATATTCAAGTTAAAACTCTCTTAATAATATTTATACGTTCACTAATTATACCATAAATTTAATGTCAATAATGGTCTAAATATGTGAATAACTTTACTTACCAAAAATGCCACATTTATGGCATTTTTTGTTTAATATATTGACTTAAAAATTTGATATTATGTTATTTTATTAATTGTACAATAATATAAAAAAGCTTATTAACGAATATTAAAATCTATTGAATGATAACTTAACTTTCTATTATAGTTCCTCTTTTTTTCGCAAGAGAAATAATAAATTTTTTAGTAGTATCATACATAACAGGCAATTCTAAGTAATCAATAAAAATAGCAACCCATGCCAGCCAGAAAGGTAAAATAGTACCAGTTCCTGTTCCAAAGAACATAGTTTCTACAAATTCATCTGATATCCAAAAAATATGCAACCACTGAGTATTAAGTAGAAAAAGCATTAATAGATCTTTTTTATTCCATTTTTGAGCTAAAGAATAGATATATAAAAATGATGCTGAAATAATTGCCGGAATTTCAAGATAGTCTACTACTACAATTACAAACTGCCAAAAATCGTTTGGACTAAAAAAGTGAGTTCCTAAAAGTTTATAAGTAACAACGTGTGTAGTCAGCCAGTACAAGTGTATTAATTGCAATAAAAATATTCCTGTGGTAATGCCAGCATAGATACTGTAATTTTCTTGATATTTTAACCAAATTTTTTTAAAAAAAATAAACATGCCCAATATATTAATTGTAAATATAATTTATTTATTATAACAAAAAATCGCCATTCTGGCGATTTTTTAGTAATGATCAGATTGAAAACTATTCAACCTTAAATGCAAACATCATTCCAGCTTCTAAATGTTCTGCAATGTGACAATGGGCCATCCAATTGCCCGGATTTGAAGTGTCTAATAAAATATCAACTGTATGTCCTGAAGGAACAAGCACCGTATCTTTCCACGCAAAATCATTTGTCTTTAAACCATTATCTTCTAAGACCAAAAATCTTTGGCCATGAAAATGAATGGGATGTTGCATGGGATGCATAGCATTAGGATCATTGAATATGCTAATTTTTACTGGCTGCCCTTTTTTAAAAACCCAATCAATATCCATATTTGTTTTACCGGTATCCTGGTCAATAATTTTCCATTGCACATTGTCGGCATTAGACATCGAACCTTGCATTTTGTTTTTGTCATCCCATTCAATACCGTCAGGGTTGGTTTGCATCATAGAGCCCCCCATCCAAGTTCCATCAGGCATCATATGTCCGCTATGACCCGTATCCTGCATTTGCATTGGTTCACCGCTCATGTTAATTGAAAATTTAATTTGTTTATCTGGAGCCCGGTTAAAATATTGACGGAAAGCATCAATGCTTTGAGCTACTTGTTGATTGGTTTTTAATTGTGCAAATCCAGACGCATATGAAATACCTATAGAGTCATCCAAAACTACCACATTGCCTAATAGATAAGTCTTATCAGGTGTTTTATTTTGCAATTGATATGTTCCACTCTTATCAAATAAAACTTCTATAATAGCTCTTTCTGAAGGTCCTAAAATAACCGAATCTTTCCATTGTTCTTTCTCATAAGCCCCATTATCAGCTCCCACCAGCTTCATTTTTGTATTATCAATAACAAAATTAAATGGCCTGGCGTTAGCAGAATTTGTCAGGTAGAAACGGATTACTTCACCTTTTTTAACTGAAAGAGAATAATTTGTTTCTCCATTCAAAAGCATAACATTTCCATATCTACCCATTAACGTATGATCAGCTCCTTGTTTACTTAAGGCAATTTGGCCGTTTTCAAGCAAAATATCATCAAGAAAAAGAGGAACCTCACGATTAACCAGAGACCAATAATTACCATTATTAGGAACCACTAAAAAATTTCCATATAAGCCAAGCTCTTGCTCATAATCTTCTCTAACATGAGGGTGATACCAAAACATGCCTACATCAGGAAACTTCAGTTTATAGGAAAATGTTTCTCCGGGCTTTATTTCTTCCTGGGTTGATTGAGAACCATCGAAAGCATTATCCATTCGCACGCCGTGAGAATGAAGCAACGTATTTATATCGGTATCATTTTTAAAATTAATAGTGATTTCTGTTCCTTGCGGTACTTTAATAAGTGGACCTGGAATAGAATTATTATAGGCCAACATTCGGTATTCTGTTCCATTGATATTCTTTTTTACATAGCTTGCAGTGAGGTTGTAGGTATCACCATTTTTTAATTCTACTGTTTCACTTGGTTTAGCCTCTAATAAACCTGCGATGTTATTGCTAACATATGCATCTTGTATTTTTTTGTTTTGCCAAAAGAAAACCGACCCAATTAGAATAACTAATACAATAATAAAAATAATGTAAAAATATTTTTTATTCATAAGAATATTTTAATTATATTTTTTGCCTGCGAAGCAGTACAGCATTAATGGACACAATAATAGTGCTAACTGACATAAGAGCTGCTCCAATGGCAGGGTCAAGCAAGATTCCTTTAAAAGCTAATGCTCCGGCGGCTAACGGTAAAGCAATGACGTTATATCCAGTTGCCCAGAAAAGATTTTGAAGCATTTTTACATAGGTTAATTTGGAGAGATTGATAATTTTAACAATATCTCTAGGATCATTTCTGACAAGAATAATTCCGGCTGATTCTATGGCTACATTAGTTCCTGCTCCAATCGCAATACCCAAATCAGCTTGAGTAAGGGCTGGGGCATCATTAATACCGTCGCCAACCATGGCAACTTTCAATCCGCGCTTTTGCAGTTCTCTCACTTTCTCTGATTTTTTATCAGGTAATACTCTGGCAAAGTATTCATCAATGCCAAGCTCTTGGCTCACCCACTTGGCTACATCATCAGAATCTCCGGTAATCATTGAAGTTTTCACTCCCAATGCTTTAAGCTCTTGGATTGCTTGAAGTGATTCAGCTCGTATAATATCAGCTAGAGAGATTGCACCAACAAGGCTTTTATCTTTTATGACAAAAATAATTGTTTGGCCTTTCTTGCCAGCCTCTTTAACGTGGTTTGAAAGTTCTTCTGGAACATTTATTCGTAAACTTTCAATAAGAATTGGCCCTCCTACCATTATTTCTTTTTCTTCTATAAATGCTTTAACTCCCCTGCCTTTTAATGCCTCAAACTTTTTAGGCTCTTTAAGAGCAATTCCTTGTTGTTTAGATTTTACAACTACGGCTTTTGCAATCGGATGTTCTGAAAAAGCATCAAGCGATGCAGCCAATTCCAATACTTCGTTTTCTGAATGGCCTGCTGTTCCCCACACATTAATAACTCCAAATTGGCCTGTCGTCAAAGTACCTGTTTTATCAAATAATACAACATTAGTCGTTCGGGCCGCTTCAAGGGCAAGGCGTTGTTTTACCAAAAAACCATTTTGTGCCGCCTTGGTAGTAGATATAGAAGCTACTAAGGGAACTGCTAAACCCAAAGCATGGGGACAGGCAATAACAAGCACCGCCACTAATCGTGCTACCGCAAAACTCACTTCTGCCCCAGCTAGTAGCCAAGCAACCAGAGTAATAATCCCTCCTGTGATTGCAATGATTGTAAGATAAAAAGCAGCTCTATCGGAAAGTACTTGTAGCTTTGATTTAGAAGATTGAGCCTCTGCTACTAATCGCATTACTCCCGCAAGAAATGTTTTCTCACCAATGTTAGCAATACTAATTTTTATTGCTCCATCACCATTAATAGTACCGGCAATAACAGAGTCATTCATTTTTTTGGAAACAGGTTTTGATTCTCCTGTTACCATAGATTCATTTACATCTGATTCTCCTTCTATAATTTTTCCATCTGCTGGAATTTTTCCGCCTGGCCGAACAAGCACAATATCACTTTCTTTTAATTCAGAAAGAAGAATAATTTCCATTTTTCCATTACCAGTCTCGCCGAGTCTAGGCGGGCGGATAACTTCTGCTGTATCGGGTAATAATTTAGATAGTTCTTTGAGAGCTCCTTGTGCTCCGCTTACTGCCCTCATCTCAAGCCAGTGACCAAGAAGCATAATCGTAATTAGCGTGGTAAGTTCCCAAAATAAGGCTTCTTCACCAGCAAAGACCGCATATACACTCCAAAAATAAGCGGCTGAAATGGCAATGCCAATAAGTGTCATCATTCCGGGCAACTTTCCTTGAATTTCTCGCCATGCTCCTTTAAGAAATACCCACCCTCCATAAAAAAATACAATTGAACCAAGAATTAATGGCAAGTACTTTGACCCAGTAAAATATGGAAGAGAAAAATGAAAAATATTCTTGATGACATCTGAATATAGCAATACGGGAATGGTAAGAATAAAGCTAACCCAAAATTTTCTTAAAAATATTACCGTACTATGCCCTTGATGCTTGTCATATCCTTCGCGATTCATTGAGGACGACTTTTTCATAGACACTAAATTCATACCACATTCGGGGCATCGGCCTGGTTTATCTTGAATTATTTCAGGATGCATAGGACAAGTATATACCGTCTTTGTATCTTTATTTGGTTGGTGATTATGATTATTCATATGATTTTTTATGTATGATGCTGTTCGTTATTGTTTTCCTTGTGACTGGCCCTATATCCCTTATGCATAAATAAATGGAGTAAAGGACAGCTCAAGAGCACCAAATATGGCAATACCGATAGTTAATTTATTAGAATGCAATTAAATAATCTCTCCTGTTTTTTCAAGCGTCATATGGTGAATTGTTGCGAGCTGAAGCCAAACGGCCAACAAAATTCTAATTCCTGCATCAATAAATAAATGATTTTGCGTAAACCCAAACATGGTTCCAGACGGACCCGCTATATATGCGCCAACAAGCGCGACAACTCCTGCAACCCCTGCAATAACACTCAATACATGTAACACTTTTGACAGTTTCATAATTATGGGTAAGGAAGGATTAGGAAAAAGTATTTTCATATTCCGACCGCACGATTAATTTATATAAATTATTTCAGTAATTTCTATTTTTTTAGAACTATTAAATTACTGTTTACTGTTTAATAGCATTGAATAGCCAAGCAAAAAGCCAGACTGCTAATAATGCCACTACGTTCCATATAATAAGCCCTGAAATGAAGTAACCTATGCCAAAATATCCTGAAGCGACATTCCAATCCATATGCATAGCATAACGCATCGTCATTATTCTTATTGGCGGATACATAGCTACTCCCGCATAACAAACAACATACACAATACTTATCCAGGCCGAAGTGACTTTTAATAAATGATTAGTGTTGATCATAAAAAAATAAATGTTTAATAGTATTATTTATTATTTTGTTTTTTCTTACTTTTTTCCTCTTTCATGGTTTTGGGTTCCAACCTTTTTGCCAAATTCCAGACTCTCACAATCAGCTTAGTCCTGAAATCATGGAATCTTAACCTGGCTTTTTGCAGTTTTTTGTATGTATCTTTTGACATGATATGTAAATATATGCCTTATCAAATGTTTATTTATGGGATAAGGTATATACTTTGATTAATTCTTTCACGGCTTTTTCTTGTTCGCTTTTTTTTGCCATCTGATGCCCCACATGAGATCTAAGGTGGTTCTCTAAAAGAAAACTATCTAGGCTCTTGAGCGACCTTTGGATAGATAGTGATTGTTCCAGCAACACGGGGCAATACACCTCTTCCTCAATAGCTTTCACTAAACCGTCTAATTGACCTCTAATAATTTTAGCTCGATGAATCGCACGTTTTTTTAACTTTTGGTCTAACATATTTTTAGCTCAGTTAATTGAATATCTTCTAATTTCATGATATACCCCCTCCCCCTATTACGTCAATGACGTAGCGGTGAAAAACTTCTATAAACTAAAAACCGGCTTGTAACCGGTCTTTAGTTTAACTCTTTCTAAATGTTATTTAAAAAGAGTTAGCATCGCTATCATTCTGATTCAATCCAGCATCTATTTGATCAACATTAACATTGTCCAGCTCGCCAGAAATAGAATTTAAATCTTGATTACTAGAAGCTATTCCAGAAGAGTTATCTTGACCGTATTGCTGAGGAGTATAAGCATACCCTCCTCTCATTGCCAAAATAATATAATAAACTAAACCATAAACAACGAGAGCTATAACTAAATAAATTACTATCCACTTCCACATTCCCATTTTCTTGTAATTCATGGGGTTATTATAATTACTTTTATTGTCTTGTAAATTTTGGTAATTATTATTTTCAGAATTACTATTTTGCTGTTGAGTGTTTTCCATAATTATGAGCGAGGAAGGTGTAGATGAATTCATTCATATATACCGACCGAGCGATTAATTTATATATGACGAGTGAGCGAGTAAGAAGAAAATTTCATTTTCTTCTTACGAACGAACGACCCATATATATCCTTTGGATATATAAATTAGGATAATTTCTATAATTATGATTTTATTTACTTATTTTACTGATTATTTTTCTGCTCATTACTTTGTTGACTATTTGTATCCTGTTGATTTTCATTTTGCTGATCTTTGTTTTCATCACCAACAACAGAATGTACTGCAACTATCAAATTCTTAATTGAAGTTCTATAATCTTTAAGCGCTTGTTTAACAGACTGCATATCTTCTCTGAACTGCGTCAGAACTCCTTTTGGATCGTCTTCTGTGCAAGAAAAAGATTTGAAGTCATCTTTAGCTTTTTGCAAAGCAGTACTTACTGCAGATTTCTTTGTTTGAATATCAGCTAATAATGCATCATAATTAGAAACTGTTTTTCCAGAAGGAACTACTTTTTCTGTATAATACTTCTCTACCCTTATAACAATTTGGTCAAAATGATTAACCATTCCATCGGTCAATTTACCTAAACTATTAGAACGATTTTTAATTACATTTTCCCTTGCCTGACAAGCTTTAAGTTTTGCATCTTGAAGTCTTGTTTTTGCATTTGAAGGAATGTTTGCAGCAAAAACAGATCCAGATACCAAAAAAGATGCTACCAACACAGATGCTCCCAATATTTTTATTTTTGAAGTGGTTAACATAGTAAAAATGTAAATTTATTTATATTTAATTAATTATATTAGAAATTGAATACTCCTGTCAATTAAGTTATTAACGAATTGTATTGTATCCCCCAGAAACTCCATTTTTAGATAATACGATTTGCCACAATTGATTGTTTCTTGCCCTAAAAGATCCGGCGCAAGAAAGCAAATAATATTCCCACATCCTATAAAATCTTTCACTGTATTTTTCTTTTAATTCAGGCCAGGATTTTTTAAAGTTTTCATACCAAGCCATTAATGTTTTATCATAGTCTGGCCCAAAATTATGCCAATCTTCCATAATAAACAATCCCTCTATAGATTCTCCTATTTGTTTAATTGACGGCAACTGACCATTAGGAAATATATATTTGCCTATCCATGACTCAGTAGCAGTTATTGATTTTAAACTGCCTATCGTATGTAAAAGAAATAACCCGCCTTCTTTTAAATTCTTATTTGCAACCTCCATGTAAGTTCTATAATTTTTATAGCCGACATGCTCCATCATTCCCACTGAAACAATGCAGTCAAATTTTTCATTAACATCACGGTAGTCTTTCAACCTTATTTCAACCGGTAAACCATAACACAGTTCTCTAGCAAAATGTTCCTGTTCTTTGGAAACTGTTAAGCCAACAGCTTTTACTCCGTAATTCTCTGTAGCATATTTTATAAAAGTTCCCCACCCGCATCCAATATCTAAAATTCTCATACCAGATTTTAAGCCCAGTTTTCTGCAAATCAAATCAAATTTAGCTTCTTGAGCCTCATCTAAATTCAAAGCCTTAGGATTAGAGCTCCAATAACCACAAGAATAACCCATAGTTCTACCAAGCATGGAAACAAATAGATCATTTCCAGTATCGTAATGTTTCTCGCCTACTATAAAAGCCCTGCTATGAGATTGGAGATTAAAAATTTTAGATATTAAAGCGTGAACAATCAAAATCCAATCCTCTTTAACTTTTTCATCGATTCGATAGCGTAATATCAAATAAAAAAAATCATCTAAGCTTTGGCAATCCCACCAGCCATCCATATATGATTCGCCCAAACCCAAAGACCCTTGAGATAAAACTCTTCTATAAAAATTTTCATTATGAACTTGAAGGTCTTCTGGATTGTTTCCGTTAATAGAAACCCCAGATCCTTCAAGCAAAGATTCAAAAATTTGTTTTTCTTTTTTCATATTATTTTACTATAATCATTTTTTAGTATTTTTAAAATACTAAAATAAAAAAGCCCTCACTCAAACGCGTGAGAGCTGCCCTTATCGGGCCTGTTGTCTTTTCAATAGTTCCTGAAGACATCCATCTGGGCGGGCTTTTGAACACGTGGCTTTAGTGGAGGAAGTTCTCCATAGATCACGCGATTAATCACCGCCAGTAGACCATCAGCCCCAGTATAAACACCATCAATTTCATCCATGATAACGGATGCACTGGGCAACTCTTCAATGGAAAGTTGAGCTGCAAGCAATGATCTGCTTCCAAGATCTCCGAGAGCAACCCCAATAACAGGAATGTCTCTTTTGAGATAATGCAAAAAGGCATCCACGATACCAGGAAGCGCAAGTGCTTTGCCACCAACGCAGATTACTGCCTCGGCATTACAAGTTTCAGTGAACTTTATCACTTCTATCGGGTTTCTGTGACAACTCATTACCGAGAGATTTATCTTAGCCGATCGCTTGTCGAATTCCGATAACACTGACATGACTGTCGGCACATTGGAATCACTACCACAGACAATATGAATCAACGGAACCTTTTTCTCAATGGCAACACCCATTCTGTTAAACAAATAGTATTCAATCGTCATACCGGTCAATCGCCAAAAGATATAGCGATAAACCTTCGTCGTCTGTTCGATGAGCTTTTGAGGAACATGCAGACAATGAACCCAAGCCACATCATATGCGTTCCCAGAATCACGCTTATTGACTCCGAGCTCAATCCCCCACGCCCTGACAAGCTGTTTGTCGTATGGCAGAGGAGCTTTACGTTTTGCCTGCTTTCGGCCATCGGACCAATCTTGGAACTTCCAGAACCTGCTTGAGTCCGGTGTAACGATTTCGTCGCCGATGGTTCCGTCTACTCCAAACTCAAATTTGGTGTCGGCCAACTTGATACCACGGCTTTCACAATATTGAGAGCAAATTTGAAAAATCTGCAAACCCAACATGGTTTGCCGTGGGTACTCTGCCCTGACCTTTTGGAAAGGTATGTTTTCATCATGCCCTTCCTGAGCCTTGGTCGTTGGCGTATCAAGAATGCAAGGCAGCGAATCGCCATCTTGCAAGTTCAGCAAAAGCCGATGGCCGCAGACCGTACCGTCATTCTCGTAGTTTTTAACCGATGAGCCAGTCAGCACGCTTCGATAAATAAACTCGACGAGAACCATATCCATTTTGCGAATAACGCTGGCTCGAGATTGCAGATCAACATTGCCACGCAAATTGCTTGGCAGAAAGTCGTCGATTGCAGATCCAACTGCCACTAGGTGCGTCGTAATACCAAACTGGCCGAGGTACTCAACCCAGAAATGATTCATGCAATTGAGAATAATCCCCTTCATCGGAATAAGGTCGTTTAAAACGAAGTCAAAAATACTGACTCCATCGCTCGCTAACGAAAGGAGATATTCTGGCACACCCTTATTGATGTCATAGGTGTCGCGAACCTTGCCACGCGACCGTAGATCAAGACCATCTAACAGTTGCACATTTTCACGAGCCGACGAAAGCTTAGTCATAACGCACCCTTTCAGAAACTAGTAACTCAAATTGGGAACGAACACAAAGACTACCCTACATAATACTAGATAAGCTTAATTTGTCAAAATAAATAACACAACCAAAAAACGGGTTAAACCCGGTTTTTGCGAACAGTTTATTTCTTTCCCTCTTTGTGAAATAATTTATTTTCTCTAACTATTTTATATTTTCAAATATTTTAGCTCTGGTAAGAGGTTCTATACATAATCTTATGCTTCTATATTATATTCTTTTTCTTTAGTAAAAGTGAATTTGCAACAACTGATATTGAACTAGTAGCCATTGCCACAGAGGCAAAAATTGGATTTAAAATAATGCCAAAGAAAGGATATAAAACTCCCATGGCAACAGGTATGAGAATTACGTTATATCCAAATGCCCAAAAAAGATTCTGTTTGATGGTTCGCATGGTTTTTTTGGATAAGACAATTGCATGAGCTACTGACTTTAAATCTTTATTTATCAAAGTAATATCTGCTGCTTCAATGGCAACATCTGTTCCTGACCCCATAGCAATTCCAACATCAGCACCTGCTAAAGCAGGGGCATCGTTAATCCCATCTCCCACCATAGCCACTACTTTCCCTTCTGCTTGAATTTTTCTGACCTCCGCTTCTTTTTGATCTGGCAACACTTCTGCCAATACCCTTTTAATGCCTAAATTTTTTCCTATGGCATCAGCTGTTCTTTGATTGTCTCCGGTTATCATTATTGCTTCAATTCCTAATTTTTTTAATGCCAAAATACCTTCAAGCGCACTTTCTTTTGTGGTGTCTGCAACCGCAATAAGCCCTGAAAGCTTTTCTTCAATAGCAAGCATCATTACTGTCTTACCATTATTTTCCATATTACTTATTTCATCTATGCTTTTGCCTATATTAATATTTTCTTTGTACATTAAACGCTTGTTGCCAAAAATAATTCTTTTACCGTCAACTATACCTTCAACACCATGGCCTGGTATAGCTTGAAATCTTTCAACACGGCTCAAGGTAAGTTTTTTAATTTCTGCGGCTTTTACAATAGCTTCAGCTAAAGAATGTTCTGATCCCTTTTCAATTGAACCTGCTAACTTCAATAACTCATCCTGATTTACTAAGCCTAAAACAATAACATCGGTAACTTCCGGCTGTCCCCTTGTTAAGGTTCCCGTTTTATCAAAAATAACAGTATTGATTTTATGAGCAGTTTCTAGACTTTCAGCATCTTTAATAAGAATACCTTGCTCTGCTCCTTTTCCCGTACCAACCATAATTGCAGTAGGGGTAGCCAATCCCATAGCGCACGGACAGGCAATTATTAAAACAGCAACCATGTTAAGAAGTGCAAATAATAATACAGGTTCTGGACCAAAGACATACCAAATGACGAATGTTGCAATAGCAAGCATTAAAACAATTGGAACAAAATAAGAGGAAATTATATCGGCAATTCTTTGAATTGGAGCCTTACTCCCCTGAGCTTCCTGCACCAGTTTTATAATTTGCGCTAACATAGTCTCTTGTCCAATCTTTGTTGCCTTAAATGTAAAAGTACCAGTTTTATTCATCGTAGCTCCCACTACTATATCTCCAGAAGTTTTATCTGCCGGAATGCTTTCGCCGGTCACCATTGATTCATCAATAGACGAGTTTCCTTCAATAATTATTCCATCAACTGGAATTTTTTCTCCAGGTCTAACTCGTATCACATCCCCCATTTGAACCATATCAATTAAAATATCCTGCTCTTTGCCATCTTTTATAATTCTGGCAGTTTTCGCTTGAAGACCGATTAACTTTTTAATCGCCTCTGATGTTCCTGCTTTTGCTCTTGCTTCAAAATAACGTCCCAATAGGATAAGTCCGATAATTATAGTTGAGGTATCAAAGTACGCCATTGGTTCAATACCAATACTTTCAACAAAACTAGGCAAAATAGTTACAAAAACAGAATAAATAAAAGCTACTGTTGTGCCAATGGCAACTAAGGTATCCATATTGGCCGTTCGGTGTTTTAGAGCCAAAACAGTTGCCCGATAAAAACTCCATCCCGCCCAAAATTGAACCGGAATAGATAAAATCATTTGTATCCAAAAATTCTGCAGAATTTTTGGTGCCGTATTTATTAATCCTGGAAAACTTCCCCAGAGAATCAATCCCCCTAACAATAAACTGGCAATAACTTTTATCTTTAATTCTTTGAGCTCTTTTTGTTTTTCTGACTTTTCATCAAACTCATGTTGTTGCTCGCCTGCGATTAAAGCTTTATATCCCACATTTGATACTGCATCTGAAAGATGTTGATCGGTTACTTTCTCAGAATTATACATAACTGTAGCTTTTTCTGTAGCCAAATTAACTGTTGCCTTCAATACGCCATCTACTTTATTTAAAGAATCCTCAAGTAAATTAACACACGAAGCACAATGTATTCCCTTAATAGGAAACGTTTTTTTATTTTCCATAATTTTTAGAAGTGACTCCAATCTACGAGTGACACCCGAATATACGAATATATTAGCAGATTAGTGTGCAATTCGTAATTATTGTCGCTATTCTTTTACAATGATTTTTCCATGAAACATATTCATGCCACAAGAATAATTAAATTCCCCACTTTTTTGGGGGTTCAATTCAATCGTTATTTTTTGATTAAGTGGTAAATATTTTCTAATTTTAAAATCTCCCAACACCACTTCTTCTAAACAACTATTAGAATTCTTACGAATAAAATTGATTTTAGTGGTTTTGCCCCTAGGAATTAATATAATCTCTGGCGAATAGCCCCCTTCTACGATAACATCTACTGAACCATCAGCTAAAACTGCTTTAGATTTTTTCATCAGAAAAAACCAATAAACAAAACCTATAGATAGTAATCCACATGTAGTAATAATAATTTTATCTATTGTCATATTATTTTATAGCGAGAGGGGAAGAATAAATTATGAGCCACAGCTTATAATTTGTTCTTCCGAACGAGCGACTAAAATATGTTTACCTATTTTTTAATTAACTACTTCTATCATACCCCGAATCATTCCCATGGGACAGGTAAATCGATAAGTACCCGGATTATGTGGAGTAAATTCTTTTATTACAACTTGACCTTGATTAGGATTTAAATAGATTGGATCGGTTAAACCGTTGGCTATAACCTCTCCACTACCACATCCTGGTTCGCCAGATGAGGTAATCTCCCATCTTACTGGAACCCCAACTTTTACTTTAAAGTAATTCGGACTATATGCTACTGCCTTCACAGTCATCTGGATTACTTGCTTGCCATCTACAATGGGAGCTGACTTATTACCTTCTTGATTTCGTCCTTGAGCTGTCGTTTGTTTATTTGGATTTATAATAAGATATCCTGCAATAATTACAGCAAGTATAATAATGCCAATTGAAAGATATGTTAAAAAATTAATTTTTTGTTTCATATTTACTATGTTAATACTTATGAGTAAGGAGGGAAAGTGAAAATGTGAGCGAAAAATAAATAGTTATTTATTTTTTCACGAATATTTTTATTTTCCGATCGCACGATTAATTATATATTACGAGTGAGCGAGGAAAAAGAAAATTTCATTTTATTTTTCCGAACGAACGACCCATATATATCCTCTGGATATATAAATTGCTTTAGTAATTTCTATATTATCCTTAATTAAGACCAATTAATCCTAATATATTCATTTGATTATAAACATTCCATAAGGCAAAGAATAAGACCAAAAATCCTGCGACTCTAGAGAATGTCAGCGTCAAATGTGGCTTTGAGAAAAATTTTACACTGGATACACCAATCACTAAAAGCATAGGGGCAGTTCCTAGCGCAAAAAATCCCATGATTCCTGCTCCCTGCCAAACACTTCCAGATAAAAGAGCTATCGTTTGGGCCGTAATAGTAAACCCACAGGGAAGAAAAAAGGTTAATGCCCCCATCACAAAAGGCATATATTTTCCATGAAATTTCTTTTCGTCCGCAATGCTTCGGGTAATAAATTTAGGCAATCCCAGTTGAAGCCCTCGGAAGGCTCTTACTCCCAACATTTGTAAGCCCAGACCAATCATTAGCAAAGAAACAATTACTACCAGCCAAGCAGTTACGGTAAAGGACAATGATAGTCTGCTGCCAATGAGTCCAAGGACTCCTCCGAAAATCGCATACGAAAGTATGCGACCTATGTTAAACAGCAGATGAGGCTGTAATTTTTTTGAATGAGAATCTTCTGGCTGGTATAATTCATTCCACTGCTTTGACAATGATAATACCATGCCGCCTATGAGGGCAGCGCAACTGGAAAGCCCGGCTAAAATACCAAATCCAAAAAACGAAACCAATGAAGATTTTGAGCTGATATTGAAAAGTCCAGAGATTCCCAATTTGTCCAGCAACAGGAATGTCATCATGATGCCTACGGCGATAGCGAACCCAAATAATGTTGGATTTACCAAGTCAGCATTTTCAGAGGCATTTTCTTTACTCGTGAACTGATTTTCAAAAAAAGTATAATTATCCTTTCTGAAAATACTGTTTAGAGCATCAATGCCGGGCATTTGACCTTCATACTCAATAGTTGCTTTTCCATCTGCCAACGAAGCATCCACCGCCTTTACCCCCGGGATTTCCAAGAGTTTCTTTTCAATTAGTACTTCACAGGCTACGCAATGCATTCCTTTAATATAATATGTTTGTTCCCGCCTAACGGCAGGCATGACTTTATTCATAATTATGAGTAAGGAAGGAAAGTGAAAATGTGAGCGAAAAATAAATAACTATTTATTTTTTCACGAATATTTTTATTTTCCGACCGCACGATTAATTATATAAATGGCTTTGCTATTTATATAATTTAGATAATTTTATTGTAATTAAAAACGCCCAACAAAAAGCTACCTTATTATTCTCTTGAACAATCAAAAAGGTAGCTCAAAGTTAAGCGTAGATTTTAGAACGTATAATGCCTCGGGAAAAAGCTAAAAGTAAATAATTAAACAGTTTTAACTCTGGTTTATAGCGATAAAAATTAATACGAAATTTTTGATATTGTTTCATACCCTTGAATTTATTCCGATTAAATAAACCAATCCAAATAACAATCAGTAAAGAAAATAAAGCTAAAATCAAATTATCTCCTTTAGTCATGGTAAAAAATTGCTGCCATCGGCTAATATGTTCTGAAGCGCTCATTTGGCAAAAACCTGAAGAACTATAAGGACAATTTATCATACGGCCATTCATATCCATAGGCATTGAGAATAAACTCAAAAAACTCATTGCAAGAAAAGCAATCATTCCCAAAACGACTATATTTTTTGATTTTAATAACGACATCAACTTCATTCTATTACCTATAAAAACCCTTGTCAAATGTTCTGATCCAACCAAAAACCGGACTCTAGCCCGGTTTTTATTATTAACCTATTTCTTTCCCTCTTTGTATGACGTGTCTTTCCATGAGGCAGTATTTATATCGACCTCTAAAGCATATAAAGTCCCTTTTCTTTTAATACATCAACTCCTATTTCATTATAAAAGATTCCTCTTTGTATGCACCTAATTGCTTCACGGACATGGAACGTCATATTTTCTGGCAGTTTATTAAAGGAAAACCATTGCAAATCATCGCACTTATGCGGTTCCATATTTTTGACTTCCCTATTCCATTTTTTAGCTTTAAAGAAAAGATCTAAGCGGTCGCCACTAGGATCGTGTTTTGACCGATAACCAACATGCACTAATTCAAGGTCATTCAAACTTAAATCTACATCAACCTCTTCTTTTGTTTCTCTAATAACGGCCTCTGTTGGCAATTCTCCTTCTTCTACATGCCCGGCAGGAACCTGGTAATTACCGTCTTGGTAGCCAGTGTTGCATCTTCTGCCAAGCAGAATTTTCCCATTTTGCTCTAGTAAAATATAAACTGCCGGCACGACCTTGTTTCTGATTTTCATAGTTAACTACTTTTTCGATTATTGAGTATCCACATTAAATCATCATAACCGTTTATCTCTTCGTCTTTTTCCGATAAACCGAATGGTTGCAGTATTTGCAAAAATTCCTTCTTTATTTCTTCAGGATCAGTGTTATCATCGGTTAACTTTTCAAGTTCAATATAGTCTCCGAGCTCTTCGACTCTATCCAGACATATTTCATACTCTCCCAACTTTCCCTTTTTTCGGATTTTTTTGACTTCTACCTCAGGTTTCCAGCCCAAAACAAGCAGCATCTCATGGATATCTTTAGGATTCTTTACTTCGCTTTCATATTCCAGGTTATCCATTTTATGGGATTGTTGTTTTTTTAGCGTCAGTATAGTTTTATCATCTTGATATCGAATCCGTATGGCAACATACCCCACACCCCCTATTTGGTCGTATGTTTTCGTATTATGAACGGATGAGTAGACAACGTCGTGTTGAGTTATGGGTTCAGAAAAAACACAACCTTGTTGTTTTAATTTTTCCTCAATCTCATCTAAATTCTTGGCTTTAAGCTTTATTTCAATTTCTCGCATGGCTTTAATTTAAAATCTTTATTATGGAAATAATATTTCTTTTACTATAGTATCAATATATGACACACGTAATGAAATTACAATCTTCTTCTTTTGATAAAATAAAGCAAGGAAAGAAAATTATCGAAGTCCGTTTATACGATGAAAAACGCCGGGATATTAAAATCGGCGATATGATTGAATTTAAACGAGAATCGGAACAAACTGAAAACGTTAAGGCTAAAGTTGTAGGATTGCTAAATTATAAAACGTTTACTGACTTGGCTAATGACTTCTCTGCCAGTTACTTTGGCTATCCGGATAAAGAAGACCTACTCAAATCAATTTTTACTTTTTATACTAAAGAGCAGGAGGAAAAGTATACCGTATTGGGAATAAGAATAAAACTGATTACATAAAAAATCATGCAAAGAAAAATTATATTAGCTTCAACGTCTCCTAGAAGGAAAGAAATCCTTGCAAAAACAGGATTGGTTTTTGAGATCCAAGCAAGTGATTACCATGAAGATATGACTTTGAAAATGTCTCCTGAGAAACTGGTTGAATATCTTTCGAAAGGAAAAGCAGAAGCTGTTGCCTTGAAAAATTCTAATGCCATCGTTATCGCTGCTGACACCTTTGTAGCATATAAGAATAAAAAACTAGGAAAGCCGAAAGATAAAAGAGAAGCTAAGAAAATGCTTACAATGTTAAGCGGTAAACAAAATAATATAATATCCGGAGTTACTATTATTGATACTCATAGCGGTAAATCACTATCCTTTCATGAAATAACTAAAGTTTTTATGAAAAAGATGTCCGCTGATGAAATAGAGAATTACATAGCAACTGGCGAACCGCTTGATAAGGCTGGTGCATATGCACTACAGGAACGTGGCTCGATATTTATTAAAAAAATAGATGGTGATTTCTTTAACGCTATGGGACTTCCTTTAAATAAATTAGTGGAAAAACTAAAAATGTTTTCTGTGGAACTTTTCTAGAAGTCTATGTGGAAAAACTATTTTATTAAAAGATCTGATAGGGATTTATATTCTTTGTATTGCTGAATTCCTTCTTGGTAAAATTTACCCCTTTTCCAATACACTTTATATGCCTTCGCCTCTCTTTTTGAACTAATGATTCGATATTGATCATCAACTATTTCAATAGCACAGCAATTATCTATTGCGATGGCGACTCCTGATGTACTTTTCATCATTTGTTTTAAATCTTCTTTCCTGTGTGGCTCAAAATCATAATGAGGGCAATGCAGGGCACTTATTAAATTAAGCCCTGACACCTTAATGAGTTTAGCTTTTGGATTTTTAAATCTTCTTGAATCAGATAATCCATATTTGAAACAGCAAATAGAACCTGCGCTTAACCCGGAAAGAACTATTCCCTTCCTGTCGGCTTCTTGCAATATTTTATCGGCTCCAGTTTTACGCCAAACTTTTATCATTTTTGCGGTATTCCCTCCGCCAACGTAAACAATATCAGAATTTAATATTTTATCCCTGATCTGTTTTTTAGTTGGTTTTTCTTTTATTAAATAAAGAACATCCGTTTTACAGCCCAATCTTTTGCCAAAGTGCTTATTAAAAACTTCCGTATACCCCTCTGAATCACCGCTGGCGGTTGGAATAAAAAGAACTTTAGGTTTTTTCTTCCCAGACAATGCAATAATTTCTTTATCTATTCTGGTTGTTTCAACAGGATAGCCGGGTCTGCCGATTTCGCCACCACCAATTGCGACTATTTTCATATTTTCTTTTTTATAAATTATTCCTGTAATAACAAAAAGTCGACCATTAGGGGCACATCCATTTCCAGACATGGCCCGTCAGAGCAAAACCTAATGATCGGTTTTTTACCTCTGACGAGACTTAGTTTACCATGCCTATAAAATTTATAATTTTAGGCAATCAATATTAAATTGTTGCTTTAATCCTACCGCTAAAATAGCTCAAAGGCAATACAAAACAACTAGAAAGGGACTTATTTACTCAATAATCCCTTTCTAGAACACTCTTTGTATTAGTTTACGTACCTATTTCTTACCTTCTTTGTGTTTGGTGTGCTTTTTGCATGACTTGCAGAATTTCATCATTTCCAATTTAGTTTCAGCAACAGCTTTAGACTTTTTTGTGAAATAATTTATTTTCTTGCAAACAGTACACTGTATCTTTAAAAACGGTTTTTTTGCTGCCATTGTTCATGAAACATGAACCATAAAGCATGAAGCAAACGACGAACGCCTGTTTCATGTTCCATGTTTCATATTATATGTTATATGAATTATGAGCCGATGCGCAGATTTGCACTGCGGACCTTTTCCTTCGCTTTTACCTCTTTTTTATATATTGAAGAGGGCTAGACTGTATCTTCTCCTAAAACGGAGCCCTTGTCAGTCGTTCGGGCGCGAAGCGCCACGGTCTTGGCCAATAATGGCTATTAACCGTAATTCGGGATTCATTATACAATTTCTTGCATAAAGGGCAAGGTTTGTGCGACCCACCATGGAAATGCTCTGCTGGCTGAGCTACATCGGCAATTATAATTTAAAATTTAAATTTTAAAATGTAAATATCAAAAATTTTAAACTTTATACTTTCATTTTGAATTATCTATGTGGGCGCGGTAGGACTTGCACCTACGAAGACCAGTGGTCGCTAGATTTCACTTTATCCCATAGTTTCCTAGGGCGTGGACTATATCATCACCTTTTAAGGTGCTTCGGTATCTAGTCTCTACGGCGCTCTCCTGTTAAACAAGAGTTCCCACGATATTGCCCTCGACTTTACGTTAGGGTTTCATCGTTATCCCGAAGTTTTTCAACCTAAGTTTCCTTAGGAAGCTGCCTTTTGACAGTCTAGTGCGTTAGCTGCTCCGCCACGCGCCCATAAATTTAATCAACGAACTTTCTAGTATATCCCTTAATCCATTCATCAATTTGGATTAATAACTTTTTATCCGCATATCTAATATGAACTAATCCGTACTCCATTCTGCTACTATTACTTTTAAAGTCTTTCCTTATATATGGTTTGGTAAATTGGTTTATAGGAATATGTGTTGTATTATGCCAGTATTTTAATAATTTTTCAATATCTTGATTAGTATAACAATATAAAAATACTCTCAATTTTTTTTCATTAATTCCACAAATTCTCCTAAGAAAAGACAAGAAAACCTTAATCATTTCCGGATTACTATTAGCAAAATCAACACCACAATTTTTTCCCTGTAACTGCGCTCCTTCTCCCCAATAAAGAAATATTCCCGCTGTTTTTAATTTTTCTTCTCGTAACGATAATTTTCTCTTAATTGAAAAAGTTAACTTCTTCTTTTCAAATAATACCTTACTAGCTTCTGAAAAACTTCTCCTAGCAATATTATTCCTTCTCATAAAACTAAGAATAATCCATTCTGTAGTATCTAGTTTTTGAGCAATTTTTATTGTACTAAGCCTCTCTTTATAATAAAGCTTCTCAATTAAATTTTTAGACAAAGTGTTCATATGATAGAACTATTTACTTTGTCTTCACTATGCCAGAATTTTTCGATTTACTCAATAGTTTTTCCGTGGGCCCTTTTCCATTCTTCTATTTTTTTATGATCTCCAGAAGTTAACACTTTTGGCACTTTCCATCTCTTCTTGCCTGTT
>Ga0209542_10006571_pt1 | contig 22556 bp, 28 predicted proteins | sample RifCSPhighO2_01_FD_184028 | JGI IMG/M metagenome (GOLD analysis project Ga0209542, IMG submission 184028) | Soil microbial communities from Rifle, Colorado - Rifle CSP2_plank highO2_0.1 (SPAdes) (version 2) | ecosystem: Environmental > Terrestrial > Deep subsurface > Rock core/Sediment ... | reverse complement strand
CTTATTTATTAGAATGAGACTACCAACGTGAAAACTGGTGTTGTTTTTCATTTAGGGGTTTACCTCCTTTCAGTTAAAAAATGAGGAAACCCCTTCAGTTTTAAAAATTAACTGGCGAAGTCAGGATTTATAGCTTCTTGATTTTTCTTCATTCAGCTTTCTATGTTCATTATCACAATATAGAAGATTCTTACTTTTTCAACAAATGAATATAAAACATTTCTTATTAGATATTAGATTTTTAATTTGATTGTTTTACTTTTTAATTCTTCTTGCATAATTAATAAAGGTGAGTTTTGTTTTTAAATATCTTCTTTTACAATGGATATTTTTGATAGGAATATTAAGCCAAAATTTAGAACTATTTAATCACCAGAACCTTAGTTTTAATATAATCTTAGCAAGTTTATATGCTCTTGATTTTTCATAATCTTCTTTTATATGGTAAAGATATTCCTGAACACCAGCTTTACCAAATTTATCTTCAACAAAAGAAAGAAATTTAGGTATTTTTAGGATATCATGCCTATCCTCTTTTTCTTTTTTAGTATGGACATTCCCCTTGATTAAATCACCATGTTCGGGGGAATATCTATTAGAGAATTCTCGATATTCTGTGACACAATTAAGAGGATTCTCTATAGAATGAAATCCTTCTATCCATTCATGCAGTTCTTTGTATTCTTTTCCTGTTCTTTTTAAACTTAGTTTAAAGTGTTCATTAATGGTTGGCATTTTATTTCTTTTTTAGATCAATTTCTTTAAATTTTTTTAAAATAAATTTTTTCTGTTTGTCATCAAGATGCATATCTGCCATCATAAATAACATGTTATTTTCTTTATCTATGTGTTCTCTTAACAAATTGATTATATGGTCTCCAATCTTATTTAAATTTTCAAAATTATCTGTTTGTTTAAAACTTTCTATAGATTCTGTTAAATCTTGATGTTCAATAACCATCATTCCTGTAGGACCGCCATCTCTTGGCATAAATTTCTCAATTTCAGGAAAAAACACTTTTTCTTCTTTATTTAGAGAATGCTTGTTAAATTCTTTTTCTAGTAATATCGTGCTCTTTTTTGCTTGATTTATATTTTCTGCTTCTAAATTTTTTTCTAAACTGTCTAATATTTTAAGAACTACATCATGTTCTTTTCTTAGTATATCTGTTGGGCTTTTATCTGGCATTTTATATTGTTTTTTATAATCTTTAATTCTTAGGAGTGAAACAACAATATCCTATTTTGTCGCATTTTTCTTTTATAGTTTTCCAGTTTTTTTCGGGAATAACTTGAATTGCCATTGGGTACAAGATATTATCTTCTTTGTAGATATGGTCTGGTAAATTTTCAATTATGTATTCGGCAATCTTTTTTACTCTTTTTAAAAATTCTAGATATTTAAAAGAATCATAATTCTCTGCAAGATTGTACAACTCTTTCTTTTTTGGTATTAATTCTTCATGTTCTTCTTTCATTATTTCAGAAGGTTCAATTATTCCTCTTTTTTCTAATTCTGGAAATAAGACTTTTTCTTCTCTTTTATGGTGTTTGTCTGCTTCAACTAAATGTTTAGCTGCAAATCTTAGCATCTCAATTTCCATTTTTACATCATTAAAATTGTCTGCAGATTCAAGTTTTTTAACAACTCCCTTTAATTTGTCAACAAAATCAAGAATCTCCTTATGTTCCTCCATTAAAGTATGTATTGGATGTCCTGGTTTCAAATTCATCTCCTGTTTTTCTAAGTTGTCTTTCATAATCTCTAAGTGGACAGCACATAATTTTCTCATTTCTTTTCTTGTTACTCCTTCATTAATTATTTCTTGTTCTATTAATCCAAGTTCTGTTGGAGAAAGCTCTTTGAGTATAACTTTTGCTTTTTCTTTAAGCTTGCTAACATCTCCCCGAGTCTTTAATTGTTTTATCAAAGTCTTTATTTCTTGCTTTTTGTTAACTTTATTAGAAATCCTTTTTATTGTAAAAATCCAATCTTTTAGACCTTGTTTTTCATATTCCCACTCAAACTTTCCTTTATGTTCTGCTTGAAACATATAATAAAGAGGTTTTGGTTCATGATCATTGATTATTCTCAAGACATCTCCTTCTTTTAGAGCATTCCAGTTCTTAAATATTTTTGAATGCCTTTTAAATGGAATTAATTCTCTTAAATCTAAATTTATTATTTTTGTCATTTTGTTTTGGTAGATTTGTATACTTAGTATAAAAAAGATACCTTTATATATTTACAAGTTTCTAAATGTATACTATGGAAAAAGAATGTAGTGTCAGAAAGTCGGTTAATTTTTTAGGTAAAAGATGGACTCTATTAATTTTATTAGAATTATATAAAGGGAAGTCAGAATGGAAAAGATTTTCTCAGATTAAAAGAAATCTTGATAATGTAACCCCAAAGGTTCTTTCTATGAGGCTGAAAGAATTAGAAAGAGAAAAGTTAATAGAGAAGAGGATTAATGTAGAAAAATTTCCAATAAAATCAGAATATAAGCTAACAGAAGCAGGAAAAGATTTTATAAATGTCATAAAGAATATTAAAAAATGGAGTTTGAAGTGGAAAAAAAAGAACAAAAAATGCGGCGAGAGAGATTGTAAAGATTGTGAGTTTTAATTTTAAGTTAATTTTATTTATAAGCCTTCCCGTTAATTGCAGTAGATAAACATTTCCCTCTATTTAATATAAAATAGTTGGCTTCGTCAGAGAACTTATGAAATTATTGCCGCTTTTAGCAGACAATATTTTCTAACCTCTATATATTCTAATAAAACCCAATTAATATTATTCTTGTCTATAAAATTATTAAGCCCTCCATTGTTTTTTTTAATAGTATCCAGATAATTGTGCAAAGGAGTTATAAGGAAGCGGCTTTGGAGCTTCCCCTGCTATTTAAAAATGTTTATCTACTATAATTATATTATGGATAAACTCGTTGATTATAGCACAGGGCGAAAGGGTTTATCCGTTAGAAAAAACCGATAAATAGGTATTACAATTATCTGTTTTATCTATATATGCTTTTGAGAAGATATAGATAAAAATTCCCAATTAAAAAGTCAAATTAAGAGGAATCTCTATATCTTAATTCTCTGTAATAAAATCTTCCTAAAATTTAATGCCCTGCGGGGCAATTCTGCTTCTTCTCTGAAATCCTCTTCCAATAAATCCAATTTTAGATGAATTTACTTCACTCCAAAATTGCTAACTCAAATAAAGTTGTTAAACTTTATATACTAAAATTTAATGCCCTGCGGGGCAATTCTGCTTCTTCTCTGAAATCCTCTTCCAATAAATCCAATTTTGGATGAATTTACTTCACTCCAAAATTGCTAACTCAAATAAAGTTGTTAAACTTTATATACTAACAATTATACTCTTTAGCCCAGTTATTAAGACTTTTAAAACATCCGATAAGCTGTTTTCCAGAATCAGTTAATGAATACTCCACTCTTGGAGGAATTTCATTAAATCTCATTTTTGTGATAATCTTTGCTTTTTCCAATTCTTTTAATCTTTTTGACAATGTCCTTGAGCTTATCCCATTTATTTCTTTAATTAGTTCGTTAAATCTTTTTTTGGTATTTTCGCTGCCATTTAACTGGCGAATAATTAAAAGATTCCATTTCTTGCTCAAGATATCAATAATTTTTGCAACAGGGCATTCTTTTTCCATTTTATCAAAAACCATAGGTCATATACCTATGGCATGTTTATTTATTTAGTCTGGTTTTTGACAGACTAAGATTTCCACAAGCAGAGCCGCATGTCGGAGACATACGGAAATCTTTGGATTTGTGCATAGCTTTACTTTTAGATACTACATCATTTATAAAGCTACTATTCTAAGTAAAGTATAATCAGTATATAAAAGTTACTGAGGAATAAAAAATGAACAAAAAACAATATATAAAAATTCCGGATAAGGAAGAATTACAAGAAGCAGTTGAAGCAATAAAATCAAGAGGTATAAATGTTATTGTTGTAGATAATAAAGAGCAAGCTCTTGAAAAAATAATAGAATTAATACCGAAAGGGATGGAAGTGTCCAATGGTTCTTCTACAACTTTAAATGAAATAGGATTTATTGATTATCTAAAATCGAAAAAGCATGGTTGGAGAAATCTTCATGAAGAAATTTTAAAAGAAAAAGATATAGCAAAACAAATGGATTTGAGAAGAAAATCTATTACTGCTGAATATTTTTTAGGAAGTGTAAATGCTATAGCAAAATCTGGAGAATTAGTAGCTTGTGATGCTTCAGGAAGCAGAGTAACAGCTTATCCATTCGCTGCAAAAAATTTAATTTTAGTTGCAGGAATACAAAAGATAACTAAAAATTTAGATGAAGCTATAAAAAGAATTAGAGAACATGTTTATCCTCTTGAGAATAAAAGAGCGCAAGAAGCTTATGGCGTATCAAGCACAATTGGCAAATGGATAATTATTGAAAGAGAGATAATTCCAAACAGAACAACTTTAATTTTAATTAAAGAAAAACTGGGATTTTAAGGGAAATTGCGATTATGCTAACAACAAGCTTGGAAGATGTTAAGTAAACCTTAATACTTAACATATAATAAAAACAAAATGAAAAAAATCTTAAAGAGTCATTGGAAGTACATTGTTATCGCTTTAATCTTACTTGGAGCATTATATAGCTACAAGAACATTACAAAAAAAGAAATTCAAAGCCAATATGAAGATTTTGCTAAATATCTCACAGAACAAGGAGTTAAGATGTATGGAACAGAATGGTGTTCTCATTGCAAAAATCAAAAAAAGCTTTTTGGAAATTCATTTCAATACATAAATTATACTGATTGCGACAAGGACAGAAATGAATGTGATATTGCAGGAATAACTGGCTATCCTACTTGGAAAATAAACAATAAGGCTTATCCTGGGGAGCAATCAATTAAAAGATTAACTCAGTTAAGCGGGTATAATAGAACAATATGATTCCCTTAATTAATATTATTACAGAATTTTTGTCAATATTGACTTTAATTGGAGATGTTTTTTTGATTTTTATTATTTATACAATTTTAACTAGAAAAAAGCTTGAAAATAATTTTTTAATGAAAAATGCTTTGCTTTTAGCGTTTGTAATAGCCTTAATTGCAACATTGGGAAGTTTATTTTATTCAGAAATCGCAGGTTATATTCCTTGTAAGCTATGCTGGTATCAACGTATATTTATGTATCCTTTGCCTATCTTACTAGGAATATCCTTATTTAAAAAGGATAATAAAATTAGTCATTATGTAATTCCATTGAGCATAATTGGTGGAATTATATCTATTTATCATTATATTGCCCAGATACTAAACAATTCAGCTATATGCTCTGCAGAAAGTGCATCTTGTGCTTCAAAAATATTCTTTTCATATGAATATATTACAATTCCAATCATGGCATTAACAGCATTTGCGTTAATAATTGTTTTAACGTATATTACTAACAAAAATGGAAAAAATATTAAAAACTGAAAGGAGGAAATTAAAATGAACAAAAAATTTATTTTAGGAATCTTAGTTTTGATTGTTTTAGTAACCGCTATTTGGGGAGTTTCTAAGACAATGGGTCCTTCTGTAACAGGTAATGTCATTAAAACAAGAGACACACCTGTCAAAGAATTTTCAATAGAGTCTTATACTGAAATCATTGATGGAAAGTATTATCCCAAGTTTTCTTCAAAAGAAATAACTGTGAATAAAGGAGATTTAGTGAGAATAAAGATAAAAAATATCAAAGGTACTCACGATTTCAAAATTGATGAATTCGATGTATACACAGACACTCCATTGAATCAAGAAATGATAGTCGAATTCAAAGCGGATAAGGCAGGCTCCTTTGAATATTACTGCACAAAACCAGGGCATAGACAAAATGGTCATTGGGGAACACTAAAAGTAATTGGATAAACAGTAGGTTTTTAACATGAAGATGAATTAGAATTGTGCTAGAAAATATCATAATAAATATAGATAAACTAAAATGAAAACTAAAGACAAACTATTAGGAATCTCGCTAATCATCTTCATATTTTTATTAATATTTATTTTTTATTCTGTTTTCAAATCAATTAATTTTGATAATCTTTCTTTGGATATCTTATTTTATACAGGAGGAAAATTAGCCGGGCTTTTAGGATTCTTATTTTTATCAATCCTAATATTTTCAGGGGAAACAGCAAGATTTTTTGACAGATTTTTTGGCATAGACAAAATAATCAAATTTCAGAGAAAATTTTCATTAGTAACATCTCTATTTATTATTTTGCATCCGATATTTTTTATCATATCAAGCAGCTCAATATTGCCTTATATAATCCCCGATTTTTCAGTTATTCCTTTATCACTAGGAATAATCTCTCTTTATTTTTTTATTATAATAATGCTTTCTTCAATTCTCTATAAAAGAATTTCTTATAAAACATGGCAATACATCCATATTTTAATCTATATTTTGTTTTTCTTTTCTTTATATCATGCTATAAAAATAGGTTCAGATTATAATTATCTTCCAATAAAAATTATTTTTTTCACTTTTGCCATGCTAATAATCATTGGGATAGTATATAGGACTAATTATAAAATCAAGCAGCTTTCAAATAAATTTCTTGTCAAAGAAATAAAAAAAGAGACAGAGGACACGTTTACAATGGTATTGGAGGCTAAAAATAATTTCCTGTTCAAAGCGGGGCAGTTCTGCTTTTTAAGGATAAATAAGAACAGATTATATGCGAGGCATCCTTTTACAATTTCAAGCTCTCATAATGAAAAAGATTTGAGTTTCACAATAAAATTAAAAGGAAGGTTTACTCAAGAAGCTTTAAATCTTAAAAAAGGAGAAGAAGTTATTGTTGAAGGTCCTTTCGGAATTTTTACACTGGATAAAGCAGAAGAAAAAGATATTGTATTTATAGCAGGAGGTATTGGAATCACTCCTTTTATGAGTATGATTAAGTCAAATCTGCATTCAAATATAAAGAGGAATATCACTCTTTTTTATTGCTCAAAAACTATTAAAGGAACAATATTTAAAAAAGAGTTAGATAATATCGAAGAAAATTGGTTAAATAAAGTGTATATAGTAAGCAAAGACGAATGCCAAGGAAATGTTAAAGAAAAAGGGATTATAAGTAAAGAACTTATTAAAAAATACACTGATAATATTGACAATTCTGTTTTTTATATATGCGGTCCAGAACAAATGAAAAAATACGTGATAAAAGAGTTAAAAAAACTTGGCATTAAAAAAGAGAATATAATAATTGAAAATTTTTTCTGGTAATCAGAAAAAGCAAACAAATCCCAAATGAAATTCCACAAAATACACTAATATTTAATACCTTCCGAGCAACTCCCCTTCCCCCAATCAATCCAATTTTGGCAAATTCACTTTGTGTTAAGAACTTTTTATCATATTTGGAGTTCTTAATCACACTCAAGATTTGTATTCAAATCTTGATGTCAAAATTGCTAATAAACATAAAGTATTTATACTTTATATACAAATAATTAAGTGATTACTTATAATCAAGAACATTAAATCTTTACCAGTAGTATGCCTTAACAAGATAAGAAAAGCAAAAAATTGTTCATGAGATAAAAATATGAAAAAAATACTTATAGTTGGTGCAACAGGATTTATAGGAACAAATTTAACAAGATATTTAATTGAAAAAAATTATAAAATAAAAGTTTTTATTAGAAACAAGGGCAAATTTCATCTTAAAAATAAAAAAATTGAAATTTTTGTTGGAGACTTAGAAAATAAAAATGATTTAGATAGGGTATTAGAAAATATAGATATTGCTTTTTACTTAGTGCATAATATGTCACAAACTAAAGATTTTGAAAAATTGGAAAAACTTTGTGCTAAAAATTTTGCAGATGCTTGTTCAAAAAATAATGTTAAAAGAATCATTTATCTTGGGGGTATTAACAATAATAAAGAATTGAGTCCTCATTTAAGAAGCAGGAAGATTGTTGGAGATATACTAAGAAAATCAAGTTCAAAAGTAACTGAATTTCAAGCATCAATTATTGTTGGGAAAGATAGTTCTTCTTTCATAATCATATCTAAAATTGTTGAAAAAATTAGATTTATTTTTTGGCCATATAAAATTAATGGTCTTTGTCAACCCATTGCATTAGAAGATATTTTATATTATTTAGAAGCTTGTTTGCATAAAAAAGAAACAGAGGGAAAAATTTTCTGTGTAGGAGGATCAACAAAATTAAAATATTGTGGGCTATTAAAAATATACGCCAATAAAATAAGCAAAAAAATAATTATAATAAAAATACCTTTTTTCCCAAAAAAAATAATTTCTTTTTTTATTGCAAAATTAACAAATCAAAAATTTAGTCTTGTTGATTCTCTGATTGAAAGTCTTAAATACGATTCTATTTGCACTAATGAAAACATAAAAAAGATATTTCCAAGAAAATTGCTTTCATATGAAGAAGCTATAAAAAACTTAAATTAAATTTCTATAAGAATATTTAATTATAGATTTAAAATTCGTAAGATTTAAATATTAGAATATTCTAATGAATTAATGAAAGAAATATATAAACTCCATGCAGAAATGTGTAAGGTCTTTTCTAATTCAATAAGATTAGAAATTCTTGAACTTTTAAGAGATAAAAGATTGTCAGTAACAGAATTAATAATAAAAACAAAACTCTCCCAAGCCAATATCTCTCAGCACTTATCAATTATGAAATCAAAAGGAATTGTCATATCTGAAAGAAATGGTAAGAATATTTATTATAAGCTTTCAAATCCTAAAATCATCAAGGCATTCGATATTATACGAGAAGTTTTGATTGAAAGACTAGAAAAGAGTAGAAAAATTATTCAGGAGGCTATAGCAAGATGAAAGTTTATTTAGACAATAACGCTAGCACACCTATCGATCCTTTGGTAATTAAAGAGATGGAACCCTATATAAACGAATTTTATGGGAATCCTTCAAGTGGGCACTGGCTCGGTAAAAAAGGGAGGGGGGCGATTGAAAATTCAAGAAATCAAGTTGCTAAACTCATTGGAGCCAAACCTAAAGAAATTATTTTTACAAGCGGTGGAAGTGAGTCAAATAACATGGCTCTAAAGGGTATTGCTTTTGCGTATAGAAAAAAAGGGAGCCATATTATCACTTCAGTTATAGAACATCCTGCAATAATAAATCCCTGTAAATATCTTGAAGCAAACGGATTCAAAGTTACTTATGTTGGTGTTGAACGGGATGGAAGAGTAAATCCAAAAGATATTGAAGAGGTTATGACTGATGAAACAATCTTAGTTTCAATAATGCATGCTAATAATGAGACTGGAACAACACAGCCAATAGCAGATATTAGCAAAATATGCAAAAAAAAAGGAATTTATTTTCATACAGATGCTGCACAGACAGTTGGAAAAATTCGTGTGGACGTAGATGATTTAGGAATTGATATGTTATCTATTGCAGGGCATAAGTTTTATGCGTCTAAAGGGATTGGTGCACTGTATATCAAAGAAGGAGTTGAAGTAGAATCTTTAATTCATGGAGCAAATCATGAAATGGGAAAAAGGGCTGGTACTGAAAATGTTCCAGGGATTGTTGGTTTGGGAAAGGCAAGTCAGATAGCCAGTGAAAATATGAATGAGTATAATAAAAAAGTATCTTACTTAAGGGATTTATTGCATGAAAAATTAAAATCAATTGCTAGAACAAACTTAAATGGTCATCCAAAAGAGAGATTGCCAAACACGTTAAATCTTAGTTTCACAGGCATTGACAGCAGTCAAATGTTATCTAAACTAGAAGATATTGCATTGTCCACTGGTTCGGCTTGCCATGATAGTGTAAGAGAACCTTCTGCTGTGCTTACTGAAATGGGCATAACAAGAGAATTAGCTCTTGGTGCGGTCAGATTTAGTTTAGGAAGATTTAATACAGAGAAGGAAATAAACTATGTTGTCGATGAAATAAAGAAATTATTGGAGATAAGAACATGAAAAAAATACTATTTGTAATGATTATTATCTTGTTGTTAAATTTGAGTTTAGTTAATGCAATCACACAACAAGAAATAAACGAAGCTAAAAACCTGATTGATTCAAAAGCCGACTGTAAAAGTTTATCAGACTCCCAATTAGAAATTATTGGTGAATATTATATGGAACAAATGATGCCAGGCATATCCCATGAAAGAGCGCATCAAATGATGGGACTAGCTGAAGGCTCTGAAGCCGAAGAACAATTCCATATAAACCTAGCAAAGAGGTCTTATTGCGGCGAAAATGTTGGAACAGGTGGCATGATGGGTGGAGGAATGATTGGTAATTATTATCAAACTCCTCAAAATAATAATTCTTATCAAAATAACTTTTTTGGATTTCAAATATTCTTTTATATTATATTAACTCTTATAGTTATTGTTATAATCTTGATAATTATATTACTAATAAATAAATCAAGTGATAATACAAAACAAAAAAGGAGGAAAACAAAATGAAAGACAATAATAACCTGCCAATTGGAATAATAATCGCCGTAACCGTATTCTTACTCTTAGGAATGTTTGGTTTTGGTGGAATGATGGGTGGAAGCTATAGTATGATGGGGGGTTTTGGATTTGGAGGTATGTGGATTTTTGGATTTTTATTTATGGCTCTAATTTTAATAGCATTGGTCCTATTTATTATATGGTTAATTAAACAATTGCAATATGGTAAGAAAAGATGAAAATAGAAGATTTTGCGTATATTATTGAAACAGAAAGAAGTTTTGATGAAGCAGTTGTATCTGTACTTAAAGCAGTTGAACAAAAAGGATGGAGCATATTTCAAATTTACGACATTAAAGAAAGATTAGCAGCCAAAGGATTTGAGCAAAAACCATTAAAGATTATTGAAATTTGCTCTGGAAAACATGCTAATCTATTCTTGAATAAAAACAGGTTAATCTCTCTTTGTATGCCCTGTAAAATCAATGTTTTAGAAGAAGATAGAAAAGTAAAAATAATAGGAATGAACCCAATAATAATATCTCAATTCTTTCCAGAAGTTAGTAAAGAAGAAGCAGAAGAAGTTAAGAAAGATATCAAAGAAATTATAGATAATGCAAAATAATGGGGCGGATTATAGTCAAGGACATTTTAAATTGAGCAATTTAGCCGTTAGTACATCAAGAATTTCGATTCTTGAGTGCGCTCAAGATGCTAACTACCGAATTAAAAGCATCTTGACGTATTCGAGAGGCATAAATAATATGTTCAGTTATTTATGTCTCTCGCTATAGTTTATTTAAAAATAATAATGATATGGATAATTGCATTGATTATTCTACAATTTCGGCAATTATCCATTAGAGATTTGCATGAAAATTTTATACTATAGTCAACAACTTTAATATTTCCCCAGTTTGTCGTTGACTAGATAGGGAAAGATTTATGTCTTTCACTATAATTATCGCAAATCTCTATAAAAGATGAAACTAGAAGATTTTGTGTATAGATTTGAAATTCGAAAGATTTAAATAGTTGAGCAATTGCTCAACTATTATGAAAATCAAAAAGTCCTTACATGTATCTCGGCTTAGAACTTTTGGATGCTCAAGGCACAATCGCACCATTCAAGGTGCGGTTTCCGTCAAGTGCCTTGACATAAGCAAACAACTGCAAATCAGAGAATCAGAAAAAAATGTAATGCAATTCTTCTCCAGCTTAGCTGACGAGACAAGGCTTCATATTTTATTAAGCATAGCAGAAAACCCAAAGACTGTCAATGAAATCTATGATTTTGTTGGAAGGAATAAAATGACTCTTTCTGCAATTTCGCATCAATTAAAACAGCTATCTAATCTAAGAATAGTAACTTCAGAAAAAAAAGGACAAGAAAAGTTTTTTGAATTATCTGATAATTTCTGCTGGTGCATCTTAAGAGATGCATTTAAGCAATTTAATAATAATATTAAGATTAAATGTAAAAAGTGCGAAAAAAGAGCGGGAGGTAAAGATTAAACAAAAAAACTCTTCATCAAATCCGATAAGCGGAAAAATAATTGCTATCTTACTAACAGTTGCAATATTAATTATAGGCTCTTTCTTTTATTTTGCTAGTAGTAAATCTAACGGGATGGTTGTAAGTAATTCAAAGGATATGGATTCTGATGTTCCTCAAGAACAAATAGATATAAATGTTCCTCAAGAACAAATAGATACAAATGTTCCTCAAGAACAAATAGATATAAATGTTCCTCAAGAACAAATAGATATAAATGTTCCTCAAGAACAAATGAGCACAAATTATAATCCTAATACCGCTGAAAATAATTATAAATATACAATCGTGGGAGTTCAAGAAAATAATGTTTATATTAAAACAAACCCAGAAGGAATACAAAAGTTATTCTATTATCATTCGGTCAATGAACCAATTAGTATTCCATTATCAGAAGGAAGCATAGAAGAGTATCAAATTCATTCTATTGGCGGACAAAATTATTATCCTTTAATTGTTGGCTATGAAGAAGCAAAAATAATAAAGCAAGAAGGGCTTTTCTATAATATTGGAGACCCAATCAAGAATTTCTTTGGAAAAAATGTTGTAATCGTAGGAATAATGCAAAGAACAGATGGAGCAATGGATATGGCTTATCTTGTACCTTTAACAAAGGAGGAATTAAGCTAAATGTCACAAAAACCAAAAATTGTAAAAACGGTTTTTGATGTAACTGGAATGCATTGCCAGAGTTGTGTAACCTTATTGACAAAAGGAATTCAAAAAGACCCAGGAGTAAAATACGTAAATGTTAATTATGCAACAGAAAAAGCAACAGTTGAATTTGATGAAACAAAAACTAGCCAAGATAAAATTATTAAAATTATCTCTGGGCTTGGATATAGTGCAAGACCTGTAACTGGCGAAATCAATCCGGAATATGAAAATCAAAAGAAACAAGCTGAAATAAAAAAATTAAGAAACACTTTTATCTTTAGCTTAATTTTTGCATTTCCTGCATTAATGATAGGCATGGTTTTAATGTGGTTTGGAATAGATGTTCCTTACAAAAATTTTATTTTATTTTTGCTTGCAACACCAGTCCAATTTATTGTTGGATGGGATATTTATAAAAGTGCATTTGGAGCATTAAAAAATAAGTCTGCCAATATGGACTCTTTAATAGCTATTGGAACAAGTGCAGCTTATTTCTATAGCCTTTATGTTATTATGTTTAATCCAATAGGAGACCAATATTTCGAGGCAGCTGCAGTTTTAATAACCTTTGTAATACTTGGCAGATATCTAGAAGCAATAGCAAAAGGGAAAACAAGCGAAGCAATAAAAAAATTAATGAATTTGTCTCCTAAAATAGCTACAGTTATAAGAAACGGCCAAGAAGTTAAGATAAAAATTGATGAAGTAGTTGTTGATGACGTTGTAATTGTCAAGCCAGGCGAAAAAGTTCCAGTTGATGGAGTCATTATCGAAGGTGAAAGCGCAATTGACGAATCAATGATAACAGGAGAGTCAATGCCTATTGAAAAGAAGGAAGGAGATACTGTAATAGGCGCAACAATTAATAAACATGGTTCATTTAAATTCAAAGCAACAAAAGTTGGAGCAAATTCTACTTTAGCCCAAATAATTAAATTGATTGAAGATGCTCAAGGAAGGAAAGCCCCAATTCAAAAGTTTGCTGATAAAATTTCAGCTTATTTTGTTCCAGCAGTAATATTAATAGCAATACTCTCTTTTATAATATGGTATTTTGTTATTGGCCAAACCTTTGAATTTTCCTTAATAGTTGCTGTATCTGTCTTGGTTATAGCTTGCCCTTGTGCTTTAGGTTTAGCAACTCCTACAGCAATTATGGTAGGAACTGGAAAAGGCGCTGAAAAAGGAATTTTAATAAAGGGCGGAGATGCTCTTGAAACTGCGCATAAGCTTTATGCTGTTGTTTTTGATAAAACTGGAACATTAACACAAGGCAAACCAGAAGTTACTAATATAGTTTCAGTAAGAGACATGGATGAAGATGAAATCTTAAGATTATCTGCAAGTGTTGAACAATTTAGCGAACACCCATTAGCTCAAGCTATTGTAAATAAGGCAAAAGAAAAGAATATTAAATTAGAAGATATAAAATATTTCAAGGCTGTTCCAGGGCATGGAGTTGAAGGAATGGCTAAAAGGAAAAAAGTAATTGTTGGAAAGCCAGAATATATAAGAAAACTTGCAGGTCTTGGAATATTTGAAAGTAAAATTACAGAATTAGAAGAAAATGGAAAAACAGTTGTTGTGCTTTGTGTTGATAAAAAGGTAGAAGGATTCATTGGAATCGCAGATACTCCTAGAAAAGATTCAATAGAAGCAGTTAAACAATTGAAAAAACAAAAAATATTTGTTTATATGATTACAGGAGATAATAAAAGAACAGCTAATGCCATTGGTAAACAATTAGGAATTACACATATTATATCTGAAGTACTTCCCGAGGACAAGGCAAAACATGTTAAAGAATTACAAAAGAAAGGTAAGGTTGCAATGGTTGGCGACGGAATAAATGACGCCCCCGCACTTGCACAAGCAGATATTGGAATTGCAATTGGCTCTGGAACTGATGTTGCTATGGAAACTGGAAATGTAGTTTTAATGAATAATAAAACAACAGATGTTGTAAAAGCGATTAAATTAAGCAAGGTTACAATCAGAAAAATAAAACAAAACATGTTCTGGGCTTTATTCTATAACACATTAGGAATCCCTATTGCAGCAGGAGTCATGTATCCATTTACAGGCTGGTTATTATCACCAATAATCGCAGGAGGAGCAATGGCTTTGTCATCGGTTAGTGTTGTTTTAAATACACTTTTGATGAAAAGGACAAAGATTTAAAATGGGCTGCTGTTCATCTAATTCAAGTTCAAATTCAGTTTCTAAATCAAGCCCAAGTGGATGTCATGAAAATAAGGCTTCTAAAATAATTACAATAATAATAATTTTGTTAATTCTTGGATTATTATTTTATGCCTTCTTTTCTAAAGGAAGGCTAAGATGAATAAAAAAATATTCTTATGGGCATCTGCACCAATTGCATCCTTGATTATATTGCCCAAGTTAGTTTCAGCACATTGCCCATTATGCACTGTTGCTGCAGGAGCAGGAATAGGAGTAGCAAGATGGATAGGGTTCGATGATAGTATTGTAGGGCTATTTTTAGGAGCATTTATTGTTTCTATGGGGCTCTGGTTTAATAATTTATTAAAGAAAAGAAAAGTGAATATCCCATCCCAAGGGTTCTTAATCGTATTTGCATCGTTTTTATTTACAGTTGTTCCCCTTTATTTAACAGGGATTATAAGAAACTTTGAAATTGTTAAATCCTTGCCTGAACTATCTATGTTGGGTTTAGGAGTTTTTGGCATTGATAAATTACTCTTAGGAATTATTGTTGGAATTTTAGCTGTTGGAGCTTCATTTAGTCTTAGTGAGTATATTAAGAAAAAAAATGGCAAGGTTTTACTTCCCTATCAAGGTATTCTATTCATGATTATTACCATATTAATATTATCAGAAGTTTTTTTGATAATAACTATATAAAAATGGAAGAAAAAAATTTAATTAAAATAATTGACAAAATAAAGGAAAAGACAGATCTAGATTTATCTTTAGGAGAAGACCTTTCAATTGCTTTAATGAATATAATAAGCTTAGAAGAACATTTTTTGTTAAGTTATATGAAGACTCAAGATGAAAAATTCTTAGAATTCCTTGAGCAAACTAGAGAAGCAAGAAAAAGATTGTTAGCAAAAATAGTAGTAAAGGAAAAAGAAGATTATAGTGAAAAATGGTGCATAAGCAAACATTTACTTTCAACATCAATGAGATTGATTGAAGTAGGAACAAAATATCTGCATGATAAAAAAAAGAAAGAAGCCCAAGAATCGTTTAACGATGCATTTAATTTTTACAGCTTATTTTGGGTAGTTAATGGCATAAACCAAGAAAAAGATAAGAAAATTAATCCAGATACTAAGAGAATTATTTTTACACAAATTCCTTACTTTAGTTCACAAGCAAGTAAAAATAATTCTCGAGGTGCTCAAGAACTAAAATCCAAGGTTCTTGACAAATCAAAGATTTCACAGCTCATTAAAAAAATGTTAGATTGCTGCAAGGAGTAAAATATGAAAAATAAAGGGCTAATTAGCATAGGAATTTTTATAGTTATGATTTTACTAACATTTTTTGTATTTAAGAATTCTCCCATAAAAAATAATCCTGATAATCTCCCACCCTATGCTTTTATAAATAATCAAGTTGAAGAAGCTTACCTATATGCTAAGAATAATCCCGATGCATTGAATGGTATAAACTGCCATTGTGGTTGTATGAAAGTAGTCCATAGAGGTAGATTGCATTCAAGAGGGCTTCTAGATTGTTTTATAAAACCTAACGGAGAATTTGACAGCCATGGAGCTAATTGTGAAATGTGTTATGTAGATACTTTAGAAGTTAAAAAAATGGCTAACAATGGCAAAACAAAGGAGGAAATCAAAAAATATATTGATTCTAAATACATCTAAAATGGAAAATGAAATTAATTCAGAAGAAAATAGCAAGAAGTCAAATATAAATATTTGGCAGATAACAGCAATAATCTTAGCTATTTCTGTAATGATATTATTGTTTATGACATTTAAAGGAGAAAACACAGAGATTTCTAGCAAAGTAATTTCAGCAGATGAAGCTGGAAAGGGCTTAGTTCAATTTTTAAATCAAAAAACAAATGGGGGGCTTGAATTTGTTTCTTCTATAGATAAAGACAGTTTATATGAAGTTAAAATAAAATATCAGGGCAAAGAAATACCAGTTTATACAACAAAAGATGGAAAATATTTTATTCAAGGTATAACTCCCCTAACAGGAGAGCTAGTAATGCAGAAAGATGTTGCTAAGCCAAATACAAATACACTCATCGATGTTTCTAAATCAGATAAGCCTGTTGTGGAAGCTTTTGTATTTTCATACTGCCCATATGGTTTGCAATTTGAAAAAGCTCTTTTTCCAGCTTATAACTTATTAAAAGATAAGGCAGATTTTAGAATAGTTGCAATTGGCGCTATGCATGGAGAGTACGAAAAGACAGAATCATTAAGACAAATTAGCATTGAGAACATATACGGCAAAGATAAATTGTTTTCATACTTAAAAGAATTTGATATAAACAACAATATTGGTTCCTGCAAAGGAGATGAAAGCTGCCTAAATAATTATCTTCCAGATATTTATAAAAAACTATCCATTGAAAAAGTTAAGATTGAAAACTATATGAAAACCAACGCTGAAAAAATTTATAATGAACAAAATCAAAGAGCAAGCAGTTTAGGCGTATTAGGATCTCCAACTTTTATAATTAATGGGGCGCAAGTTCAAATTGATAGAAATCCAAATTCAATAAAAGAAGCTGTTTGCAATGCATTTAGCACTAAACCAGAAGAATGCAATAAATCTCTCTCAACCCAATCTGCAAGTTCTGGGTTTGGATAGCCATAATTACAAATAAATAGAATTAAGAAAAAGAATTCAAGTTTGGCATAAAAATAAAATATCTCTTAATCTAAGATTTATTATATATCAGAGCGAATAACCATCCTACAATAAATCCTGCAATTGTGAGTACTATAGTTCCGATTAAACCTTGTGCTATATTTGGAGTTGTTTTTATACTAGATAAATCAATTCCATGAAAGAATAAATTAAAAAAATTCATAGAAGAATCTCCCAGTAACAAAACTGCCAAAAGACAAAGAATAGACAGAATAAATGTTACTGCTGCAAGAGCTATTCCAATTCCCTTAGGGTTAAGTTTTTGTGCCATTTTTACCTCCTTTTATTTTATATTAAGAAAAACAAATGTTATAAATCTATTTATGAAACACTATAGATAAACAGATTATTAACGATTTAGACTACTCTAAATTTATTACAGGCGCTATAGCATATCAAGATTAATTATTTTTTAAATTGCAGCAATTATCGAGCTAATAGAGAAGAAACATATCTCGATAATTGCTGACTATTTTTAAAAGAAAAAGAATAAATAATGCTATAAGGAAGTATATCGAGGGATGATTGTGAAATATATTCAACTACAACCAATGTAGAGAACATTTTTACAAAACGATGCTAAGATTTAATAACTTCTATAACACTTTATATTAAAGGGAGGAAAATCAAAAAATGAAAAATGATAATGCTTGGATTGGAATAATTGTTGCTATATGCGCAGTTCTACTTTTAAGTTCATTTGGCTTCGGAGGAATGATGGGCGTAGGATTTGGTAATATGATGGGTGGCTATGGAATGATGGGAGGATATGGCTCAGGAGCAATGTTCTTTGGCTGGATAATCTGGATATTAATCATTGCCCTTATAGTTGCCGCAATCTATTGGTTAGTTAAAACTGCAAATAGAAAATAATTCGCTGCTAGAATATAGACATTCTCGTTAATCAAGTTACTAAAAAACGAGAATGGATAGACAGAGATTCTCTAAACAAAAAGTAACACAATCATCGAGAGTCTCTGTAAATTAAACAAAATCTATTCTGGGCCTTTGCCTATAATGTCGTAATGATTCCTTTAGCAATTGGCGGTATCATCCATCCACTCCTAGCTGAAATTGCTATGGCTCTTTCTTCAATTAGCGTTGTCACAAACGCGAATCTTCTGAGAAGAAAGAGGATTTGAATGGATTTATTTTCTACTATCTCATAAAAAAGTTTAAACCAATAACATAATCGAATTTAAAAGTTAAAAATAATACTCCTTTTTATGAAAATTGTATTAATTATGCCCGGGGCAAAATTATATCAAAAAGGCAGGGGATTTAGAAAGAATCTAAGATATGCGCCCCTGACTCTAACAACCTTAGCAGGATTAGTTTCATTCAAAGGTAAAAAAGATGGGCTAAAACAAGGCGTAGCTGATATTGATGAAAGAAGAATAAAAGATCCCCGTATAAAATATTTTCTTGAAAAAAATCCCCATTGACAGCAAGGAGATGAACTCTGTTGCATAATGTCTTTAAGAAAAAACAATTTTAATAAAATGGCAATGAGAATAATCAGAAATAATAAAAGATAAAGTCAAGATTTATAATAAAAATCCCCAATTAACTCCCTTCACAAAACAATTATAAAACCCAGAAAATATAAAATAACTATGGAAACCCCAACAAAAACAGAAATCCCTGCTAAAGAAACAAAAACAGAAATTCCTGCAGACAAAATAAAAGTAGAAACACCAGCTGCAGAGACAAAAAATAGTTTCTGGAAGTATTCAACATTTATTCTAATTGCATTCATCATATTTGGAATATTTTTTGTAATTGAAGATAATAAATCCAATAGTAATATAACTGGAGCAGTCATTAGCGACCCAACGTCAAATCTAATTATTCAAGAATACCCAACAAAAGGAAACCCAAATGCATTAGTTACAATTGTAGAATACATAGACTATCAATGCCCCTACTGCGAAAGATACTTCTCTCAAACATATAATAAAATAAAAACAGAATATATTGACACAGGCAAGGTAAAATATGTTCTAAAGGACTTTCCTTTAAGCATTCACGAATTTGCACAAAAAGCCTCTGAAGCTGCCTATTGCGTAAGAGAACAAAAAGGAGATGAAGGATATTTTCTAATGCATGACAAAATATTTTCAAATCAAGCAGATATAAACATAGATAGTCTAAAACTCTGGGCAAGGGAAATTGAAGGAATAAACCCAGAAAGATTTGATTCTTGCCTAATGAGTGGAAAAATGCTAAATACAATACAAAAGAGTTTAGCCGAAGGCCAAAAAGACGGCGTTCAAGGCACACCCATCTTTTTTATCAATGGCAATAAACTTGAAGGCGCTCAGCCCTTCTCAGCCTTCAAGACTTTGATTGATACTGAGTTGAAGAAATGAATAGAAGAATAAAAGTTATTTAAACATAGAAATCATTTTAAAGATATGAATAAAAAAAGAAGTCCTAGAGAAATAATTGAAGGTGAAAAAGACTCAAAATTAGAACATGGATATATAAAATTTCCGGGGGAAGAAATGACCCCAGCAACATTGAGAATATATAAAGACAAAGTAGATTGGAATTATGAAAAAGTAAAGGGAATGCGCTATAATAATAAAGGGTCATATAGCGGAATACATACACACCCCTATGACCCTTCTAAGCACACCAATAGAAGAATAACTGAAGCATCGCCTTTGCCAAGTGGGAGCGATTTAAAGGGTTTTTTGAAAGACGATAATGCCAAAACAATAGTTATTGCTCAACAAAATCAAGATACAGGTAAAGTAGATGGTTATTTTGTTTTAAGAAAAACAAAAGATACTTTGCCTATTGGTTTTTCACATACAGATAATTCTGAAGAATTCAAACAAAAATATTTTTCAGGAGGATTGATAAATGGTATTAAAAGGATAGCTAGCACATTCTTCAATATAATAAAAATAAATAAAACTGCAAAAAAATATGAACAATTGAAATTTTTATCTGCAGCATTAGACGAGCCAGAATATCTTTCCCAAGCTATAGATAAGATAGCTCAAAAATACCATCTACAGTATAGACTTGTTCCTTCAGAAGATTATGAAACAGACGAAGATAGAACAAAATTTATAAAGAAAAAAAGAGGACTTGAAGAAAAATTAGAAATGAGTATTATGATATTTAGTTTCATTACAAGTTTCTTTTTCCTATCGTCTAATTTAACTGGAAATGTAATTGCAGATTTATCAGCTAAAACAACATCTTTTCTTGGAGCAGGTTTGTTGATTATTGGTTTAGTTGCTGACTTTTTTTGGTTAAGAAATCGCAAGCGTTAAAATCAAACCATTTAGAAAATTTGATTGATGCTGAGTTAAAGAAATAAATAAACCATCTTTATTACAATAAGTTTACTGCCCAATAACAATTATATTTCTATGAAGAATATCAAATTACAGATAATTCTCTTCAATCACTATCCGAAATATATATCCAATAAGAAGAATCTATATAAACAAAAAACATTTCTATCACTTATGGCTCAGGCATTACTCGTTGAATCCGGTGCAGATAAGACAGATGTTGCTTTGATTGATTCTAAATTATCCTATAAAGAAGGTTATCCATTAAGAGATCAGTTTAAAACACCCCAATTAAAAGCTGATTTTCTTGAAGGACTAAGAACAACATCAAATGAATTATTCTCTCGCTCACAAAATTTAGAAAAAAAAGCAGAAGTTATAGAATTAAGTTCAGCTGGAATTATTGACAAAACAAACGGGCATATAAAAACAACAAATTCCGGCGAACTTGCATATTCAATGCAAGAAGTTTGCGATGCTCTAAAAACTAAAGGAATAGAAACTCAAAGCTGGGAATGTCATAATGACATGCCTCCTGGAATTAAAGGCGCAATTAGTCATATAACCAATCAAGAAAAAGAAATAGATTATTCAAAATCAGATAAAGTAGAGGTTATAAAAGATGCATTAGAGAGCAGAGTTACAGATAATATCGCCTATTGCATGCCTGGCGGAGGATATGGCGTTGGCCTTGCAATAAAAGACAACGGTAAATATATTATTGTTCCAGGAGAACTTGGTCATATTCTAATCGGCGAGTCAGGAGATAAATTTGACAGAACAGTTGTTGATTACATTCTTAAAAATGGAGGCAAAAAACCAGAATATGAACATGTCATAGGTGGGAAATTTTTAAAAAATATTCTAGACACAATAATAGATTCAAGAGAAACCTTGCGTCTTTCACAATATGGTTTAATGAGCACAAAATCAAGAGCAGAAATAGAATCGAAAACCCTCTTAAGTTATCTTCAAGAAGATTGGAAAAACCAGTTATCAGAATTAAAAGCAAAAGTAAATAGTAATCCAGACTCAGCAAGGATAATCTCAGAATCAGCAGATGGTGGAAATAGCATTGCTCAATTAGTTATGAAAAAAGCAGCTTCCTATTATATACGTTCTACTTTCGAAGCGATAAATGCGGCAAATTGCGGCATAGTTGTAATGACCGGGCATTTTATTAATAAATCCCAATATGTAAAAGATTCATTTAATGATTTGTTAGAAGAAGAAGCAGCTAATAGAGTTCATGAAGGGGTTTACAAAGATAGAGTAGATTACGTTAAAATTGACGACCCTAATATAAATCTAAGAGGCCTAGAAGCATTCGCAAGAGAAAGAATATCAATTAATCTTTCTCTGAGATAAAATATAAAACACTAAAATAATGTGTCTACTTATAATCAACAACACTAATATTTACCCGCTTAGTAAATATAAAAAAGCTGAAGCTTATAATCTCAAAACATTATAATCAAATTAAGAATAATTATCATCTATAATGGACTTATATTCTTCACTCCAGACCGCATAATTATATAGAAAGAAGCGAATATATTTACCAACCTTCAAATAAAAAACAGCCATATAACTTTAAATTTTATTAATGATAT
>Ga0209542_10006567_pt1 | contig 22559 bp, 24 predicted proteins | sample RifCSPhighO2_01_FD_184028 | JGI IMG/M metagenome (GOLD analysis project Ga0209542, IMG submission 184028) | Soil microbial communities from Rifle, Colorado - Rifle CSP2_plank highO2_0.1 (SPAdes) (version 2) | ecosystem: Environmental > Terrestrial > Deep subsurface > Rock core/Sediment ... | reverse complement strand
GAACCGCGAATACAACGGTGAGCACGACAAAGGAGGCGAGGTAGATTTCGAGGTTAAACTTCAGCATTTGTCGCGTTGCCACATCTTGCTGGTACCTCATGTTGATAACCCGAAGAATCTTAAGGAACCGCAACAGGCGGAACAGGCGCATCAATCGCGTGATGCGTAATGCTTTGAGGAACTGGAAATTGGAGAACACGAGAAACGTCGGGAGTATTGCAAGGAGGTCAATGACGCCATAGAAGCTTAGAATGTACGACCACTTCTTTTTTGCAAGATAGATGTATATTGCGTATTCTAACGTAAAGACACCCACGATAATAAACTCAAGAAGCGTAAAGATCTCCCCGTACTTTGCCGAGAGTGCCGGGTCAAGCTCCAAGAGCACAAGAACAGTTGCGGCAATAATCACACCGGCCAAAATGTCGTTAACTACCCAAAATGCTCTGGATTGGGGATTCTCAAAAACTATGCGCAGCTTTTCTTTCAGCATGAAAGTTTCCGTTGACAGCGAAAGCTTCTTCTATGAATACCACAAGGACCATATTTTTCAAGCATAGCAAGGTGTTGGGGCGTTCCATATCCCTTGTGCCGGTTAAAACCGTACTTCGGGTATTGCAGGTGATACCTCGCCATCATTCGGTCTCGCGTTACCTTGGCCATGATGGAGGCGGCTGCGCATGAAGCCACGAGTTCGTCCCCCTTTCTCATTGGTTTCTGCAACACCTTGCTGTCAATGAAAAAGGTGCCGTCTATGATAAGGAAGTCTGCTTTTCCGGTTTTCTTTTCCAGCCGCTCAAGCGCTCTCTTCATTGCAAGCTTAGTTGCCTGAAAAATATTGATGGCATCAATGGTCTTTTCAGAAACGCTCCCTATCCCCCATTGCACATTGGGATTTCTTTGAAACGCAAGATACCATTCTTCCCGTTGCTTTGCAGAAAGACGCTTTGAATCCCTGAGATCTGCAAAACTTAATCTCGGTAAGTTTTTGTTCATTTTCTTCTTAATGAGATTACGTTTGCCTGGTTTTGAGAGAAAAACCAGAGCGCAAGCCACCACGGGACCTGCCAAGGGTCCCCTCCCAACTTCGTCTATGCCAACCACAGACCTGTATCCTTTTTTCCAGAGTTTTTTCTCTTCTTTGAAAGTTGGATATATCATACTGAAAGTCCCGAGTACCCCCGAGGGATTGTTTCATGGTAGCACGTTATAGACATTGATTTCAGAGTATGGTATGGTGATAATCGGCACATCAACATTGAGGAGGGTACTAGAAATGCCGAGCGGATAAGCGCAGGCAATGGATCCCAGCTTGTTTCGCTTCCAGGCGTCGCGCATACGTGCGACGCCCACAGACGCAGGTTAGGGGAAAAACGCACTACAGCGCGGTGGGGCGGCACGCAAAAAAGTTAAGGAACGGAGCCCCATGATCGTCGCCTTCTCTTGCGCACCGAAGCCCGACCTAGCATTCATCGATCACGTGGCTGAGCTCGCCGAGACCTACAGGGAAAAAGTGCGATTCTTCCAGTGCTACAAGGAAGCGCTGGATGCTGTCTGCAATGGCCGTGTTCAGGGCAAGCCCAAGGGACCTGTCCACGAACCGGTCACACAGGTCATCATCCACAACTTCCTGCCTCCTGAGGGTTCAGGAGAGCCGTCTCCGATGACGGCGGCAAGAGACTTTGGGGGCTGGAGCATGAGAGGACGTGAACGCGTCCTCGAGGTCTCGATCTTCCCTGAGCTCCAGTTCCCTCGCGTGAACCGCGACTCCGATGGACCTCGCTGGAAACACACGGCGGTCCGGCTCACCTAGTACCCCACAAAAGCCTCCCCAAAAGGGAGGCTTTTTCATTGACTTGACTAAAAATACAGTTTCTGTTAATCTTAATCCTAGATCATAAGAAGGAGGTGTTACCCGATGGCGGTCAAAGTGGCTAGCGTTGCCAGCGAGATCACGTGCTTTCAGTGCCGCGCTTCCGTTCCCAGAAAGGAGGTACGCTACCTCGTACTCTGGTACCGGGAGAGAAGGGAGTACTTTGTCGCCACCTTCGGACAGTGTCATGTCAGGGCGGCCAGCTGGAAACAGCGTCCACTCGGCAGGGTTCGGCAGCTAACAATTTTCCCCAGGCGCAGGGCAGCAGAAATCCACGCCGAAAAACTGAACGCCAAACTCAGGTGGCGCCCAGTTCCCATGACCGACCCCTGGTACATGGATCGGTAGACGGCAACAACCGACAAATCCGCACTGCAAGACGTTGAGTTGAAGCAACGCTCTGAAGAAGCACTGACGGCTGCGGGGTGAAAGGTTCGCAACCTGGATTCTCCGCACCCGCACAGATGCGTGCAAGCCCGGATGAGCGGGGAATGGCAAGGTGGCCTGGTTCACCACCAAACCCAACCCCGCCTCCGGGTCTTTTTTATAATTTATTTTATGCGCTCATATTGAGCTATTGACATTTTAATAATCTTATTCTATAAAGAAAAAGCAAAATTGTTCTTTGAAAATAAGTAATCCGCAGCAACGAGGTCGAAATCGGAATAATTTTGTCTTGGTTGCTGCGGGTTACCTTACCAACCAGGTAAGCCGAAAAGGCGCGGTAACGGCGGCATGAGGACTCAAATGAGGTCCACTCTCACGCAACAACTGGCCAACGAGATCGCCGAAAGAGAATCGGACCACTTCAATCGGGTCCGGGTCTTCACCGGTCATCTCGAGGAGGCAGCCAAGCGACGTGTTCGTCGCCTGACGATTCGCGAGATCAAACAGATCACAATCAATGCGCTGGAGGAAGCGGCTATCGCGGCGCTGACCGATGGAGAGAATCCTCCCTACCTCGTCGGCGATCCCAGCACACTCCTCGACCGGAACGACGGTTTCGTCAGCTTCCATCAAGTCTGCCTCGACCAGCTCGGAATGCAAGACCAATACGCCTGTCATTACCTCGATGGCAGCGGTGGCCGTCCGAATCTCGGCGAAGGGATCCGCTTCATGCGTGATCCGCACGACCCCAGCGACTACCACGCCATCCGCATCCACAAGGATGACGTGGCAAAGTTCATCCTCCGGGTGACCAAGTACAAGGTCGAAAGCGGCCAATGGCCACCCGACCGTCTGCCGACTACCTAACACAACGCTACAAGTTCATCAGGGCCACGAATCCATCGTGGCTCTTTTCGTTTTTGGAAAGACCAAAAGTGACTATGTACAGGTTCAGATACATACAATACACCCCGCTAAGTTTGTAATACAATGACATCTAGATGGTCGTTAATTGTTGCACGTGCGAGAATTAACGACTATAGTACTTATATGGGAAGGCGTTATGGGGAAATTACTAAAGAAATACTCCACTCCATCATTACTGCAGGAGTACTTACCCTTGTTGCCACCTCTCCCTATTTCGGCATCCAGCTTTTTCGCACTCTCCTCCACGAACCCTCGCAACGGAGAAAGTTTTCCCGGGCGCTCAACCGATTAAAGCAATCTCGCCTTATTCTTCTTAAAGAAAAACTCGACGGAACAATTCTTGCTGAACTTACGGAACAAGGAAGGCGCAAGATGCGCGAATTTCAATTCGCAGATCTGAAGATCAAGAAACCAAAGAAGTGGGATAGAATCTGGCGAGTCGTAATCTTTGATATTCCACGCAAAAAAGTAAAAGAAAGGGAATCGTTTAGAGGAAAGCTCAGGGAGGCGGGCTTTTATCAGCTCCAAGAAAGTGTATGGGCATTCCCCTATCCTTGCCAGGCAGAAATAGAGTTTGCGGTAGAATTACTCGGACTCTACCCCTATGTAAACATGCTCGAAGCAAGAAATATAAAAGATGATGCGAAGATAAAGAAATATTTCTCCCTCCTCTAGCTTGCTCCTCTAGGGTATAGGGGTGGTCATTAATTCTTGCACGTGCGAGAATTATTAACCAACCCTTTTCTCTTGAGTATTCTTCCTTAAGTATCCTTCGTGGTACTGGAGTGTCCGATATGATCGTACAGAATACACCGACTATTGACAAAAGAACAGTCATATGCTATATTTATAAACAGCACATAAAGCGAGGAGGAATACCATGACCAGGTCTGGTTACACGGGACGCCTCTTCGAAGAAGAGGTGCTCCTAAGATGCCATTTCTCCTGGAAGGGATACGTTCCCTTCCGGGAAAGCGTGCGGCTGGTCGAAGCAAACCAGCCGTGGGATCCCGCGGATCCGAGCACGCGGGGCGCGAGCGACCTCCACACTCAGGTGGCAATGGCCCTTGAGCTGGAGAACTGGGACGAGCTGCGGCTCTTCTCAGCGCTCAAGACTCCGCTCGATGTCTTTCATGGCATCGACGCATTCTTCGAATGGCAAGGCTGGGTGGTGACGCTCGATCTCACCTGCGACCCGCACAAGGAGAACTGCAAGGCGGATTTCATGATCCGACCCGAAGACTCCGACGACGATTGGAAGCACGTGGGGTGCGAGATCGCGAGGCTTCTGAAGCAGGGCGCCTTCGCCGCATAAGGCGCCCTTACTCTCCCTGAAAGGAGGTAGCAATGTACATTTTCTCTTGTCCCTCATGCGGCGAGTACAAAACGACAGAGGAGACGTTCTACCGGTTCTGTCCGGCAAGTGAACGGCAGCGCGTAGCCGACGCGTTGAAACAGCGTGGCACGACAGCGGTAATCGAATTCCGCGATCGTTGCCCCCGCTGTTCTCCGGCTTCCGGTGAAACTCCGGGAGCGGTCAAGATACGGAGACACAAGATCTCCGCATAGCAAGGGCTCTTTACGGAAACGTGGGAGCCCTTTTCTTTTCCAATGTTCCAAAAAATTGCTACAATATCCTAATGGCAAAGTTCGTCCATTTGCACACACACTCTCACTATTCGCTCTTAGACGGGCTGTCAAAGATTGATCCTTTGCTCGACCGCGTCAAAGAACTTGGCATGGATTCTATTGCCATCACCGACCACGGCAACCTGTATGGAGCCGTGGAATTATACAAGAAAGCAAAAGCCAAAGGCATAAAACCCATCATCGGGGCTGAGATATATATTGCCTTTGAAGGCATGCGGCAAGAACGCCCCGGAATTGACGATACAAGGTATCACCTGGTGCTTCTTGTAAAAAACCAGGAGGGATATGAGAACCTCGTAAAGATCCTTACCGCGGCGCACCTGGAGGGCTACTATTACAAACCACGCGTTGACGAAGAGTTTCTGGTTCAGCATGCACGGGGTCTTATTGCGCTTTCTGCATGCCTGACCGGCAAGATCCCCCGCCTTATTACAACCGGCAAGCTGCGGGAAGCGAAAGAAACGGCTCAGCACTATCAAGAAATATTCGGACCAGGCAACTTCTACCTGGAACTTCAGCGCCATCCCCACATTGCAGAACAGGAAACCGCGAACAAAGGATTGCTGAAAATCTCCCAAGAAACCGGTATTCCCCTGGTAGCCACGGCGGATTCCCACTACCTGCGCCCAGAAGACGCGGAAGCTCAGGACATCCTCATGCTTATCAATACGGGCGCCAGGGCGGATGACTCAGAACGCCTCACCCTCAAATCAGACGATTTTTCATTGAAATCTCCCGAAGATATGGCCGAGCTCTTCAAGGATGTTCCAGAAGCCATTGCGAATACCCAGGTCATAGCGAATGCGTGCTCGTTTGAGTTTTCTCTGGGCAAAATATTGCTGCCCAGTTTTCCCCTTCCCGCAGATACAAATCCAAATCAGTACCTAAGAGAGCTTTGCGAAGCGGGGCTCGAACAAAAAGGGCTGCAGAACTCGAAAGAAGCCACAGAGCGCATGGAGTACGAGCTGGGAGTCATTGGGGAGACCGGATTCGCTTCGTATTTCCTCATCGTACAGGATTTCGTGAACTGGGCAAAGAGCGCTCATATTGTGGTGGGGCCAGGCAGGGGCTCTGTTGGAGGATCTCTCGTTGCCTACCTGCTGAACATTACCGGCATTGATCCCCTCAAGTACAATCTCCTGTTCGAGCGGTTCTTAAACCCGGAGCGCATTTCCATGCCGGACATCGATCTTGATTTCGCAGATCACAGGCGCGATGAAGTTATCGCATACGTCGCCAAGAAATACGGGAGCGACCGGGTTGCCCAGATCATCACCTTTGGAACCATGGCTTCGCGCGCCGTTATACGCGACGTGGGCAGGGCTCTTGGATACGAATACGGGTACTGCGACAAGATCGCAAAGATGATTCCGTTCGGCCACACGCTTCAGGAAACTCTCAAGCGCGTGCCCGAATTCAAACAACTATATGAAACCGATGACCGCAGCCGCCGCCTCATAGACCTTGGCAAGAAACTGGAAGGAGTGGCCAGGCACGCCTCAACGCATGCGTGCGGAGTTGTCATTTCTGCGGAACCCTTGAGCAATCTTGTGCCGTTGCAGCATCCCACGCAGAACGACCAGACCATTGTGACGCAGTATGAAATGCACAGTATTGAAGATCTGGGGCTGCTCAAATTCGACTTCCTGGGTCTCAAAAATCTCAGCATCATTGAAGACACCCTCAAGCGCATCTACGCCATCCACGGAAAAAACATAGACATTGAGCGGATCCCCCTAAACGACCAGAAGGTGTTCCAGCTGTTCAGGCAGGCGAACACCGTAGGAATCTTCCAGGTGGAAAGCGACGGCATGCGCAGATACCTCAAAGAATTAAAACCTACCGAACTTGAAGACATCATCGCAATGATTGCCCTGTATCGACCGGGCCCCATGGAGCTTATCCCCGAATACATCGCGCGAAAACAAGGGAAAAAATCGATTGAATATCTTCACGAAAAACTCAAACCCATATTGAAAGACACCCAGGGCATCTGCATTTACCAAGAACAGCTCATGCGCATTGCCAGGGATCTTGCGGGCTTTTCTCTCGCGGAAGCCGACGTATTGAGAAAAGCCGTGGGAAAAAAGATTGAAAGCCTGCTCCTTGAGCAGAAAGAGAAATTCATACAGGGCATGATCAATCAGGGAATCGATAAGCGAATTGCCCAAAAAATCTGGGAATGGGTGCTGCCCTTCGCCAGGTATGGATTCAACCGCGCGCACTCGGCCGCTTATGCCTTGATCTCGTACCAGACCGCCTGGCTCAAGGCGCATTACCCGGTAGAGTTCATGTCCACGCTGCTTACCGCAGAACGCAATGACATAGAGCGCATGTCTTCTCTCATTGATCAAACCCGCAAAATGGGCATTGATGTATTGCCTCCCGATCTGAACGAAAGCTTCAGCTTTTTCTCGGTTGTACCCAAGAAAAACCAGATCCGCTTCGGATTGGCGGCAATCAAAAACGTGGGAGAAGGAATCGCAGAAATCATCATCGGAGAGCGCAAAACAGGAGGTCCTTTTGCGTCCATGAATGATTTCATTTCCCGGGTAAAATCGAAAGACCTGAACAAGAAATCCCTTGAGAGCATGATCAAAGCCGGGGTGTTTGATCAATTTGCAGAGCGCAACCGGCTTCTTTCGAATATTGACGTGCTGCTTGAGGTTTCGCGCGAATCCCAAAGGGCGCGCATGATGGGACAGCGCGGGCTTTTTGACGCTCAGCCTACCGGAAACTCCATATCCTTGCAGCTCAAAGAAGCTCCTTTGGCAAATGAACACGACTTGCTCCTTTGGGAAAAGGAACTGCTTGGACTGTATGTAAGCTCCCATCCCTTAAAAAAAGTGCAGAATATTTTAAAGCGGAGGGCGTTGTCCATCGCCCTCCTTGAACAGCGGCAAAGAAGGGGGCAACGCATACGCATCGGAGGCATCATTTCTTCCATGAAAAAAATCCTCACGAAATCCGGAAAACCCATGATGTTTTTGAATCTTGAAGATTTAACGGATAAGATTGAAGTGGTGATATTCCCCTCCATTCTGGATCGGTACCCCGGCCTCCTTAGGGAGAATAAGATTGTGCTGGTGGAGGGCAGAATGGATCGAAAGATGGGAGAGCCGAAGTTCATCTGTGAAGGATTAGAAGAAATTGTGATATAATCTGCTTATATGGAAAAATTGGACGTTCTTGAACGTATCCGGCACTCGTGCGCCCATGTGCTTGCCCAGGCGGTATTGAAATTCTACCCCAATGCCCGGCTTGGCATTGGGCCTGCCATCGAAAACGGATTCTACTACGACTTCGGAAAAATATCCCTTACGGAGCAGGATCTGTTTCGCATTGAAAAAGAGATGAGGGATATCGTCTCAAAAAACCTTCCGTTCAAGAAAGAGCTTTGGACCCAAAGCAGGGCAAAGGCATATTTTCAAAAACAGAAACAGCCCTTCAAACTTGAACTCATCAAAGATCTTAAAAAAAGCAAGGTTGGCATGGTCTCCACCGGCAACGTGTTTCTTGACCTGTGCCGCGGAGGGCACGTGAAGAATACAAGCGAACTTCCCTTAGACGCATTCAAACTCACCAAGGTTGCGGGCGCCTACTGGAAAGGAGACGAGAAACGCGAACAGCTCGTCCGTATTTACGGAGTTGCTTTTCGCACAAAAGAGGATCTGACGAAGCATCTTGCAATGCTTGAGGAAGCAAAGAAACGCGACCACCGCAAGCTCGGCCAGGAGCTTGATCTTTTTACTTTTTCGGAACTCGTGGGACCCGGTCTTCCCTTATGGACACCCAAGGGAACCGTAATACGAGAGGAATTGGAAAAATTTGCCAAAGAAACCGAAGAAAAATGGGGCTATAAAAGAATCGCCACTCCTCATATTGGCAAGGAAGAACTTTTTAAAACCTCTGGTCATCTTCCGTACTACAAAGATGATATGTTTCCTGAGATGGATATTCAAGATAGTGAGGGAGTAAAGACTAATAGATACTATCTAAAAGCCATGAATTGCCCGATAACCATGGCGATGTTCGGACAAAAACCCCATTCGTATCGTGAATTCCCTGTCCGGCTGGCCGAGTATGGAACCGTATATCGATATGAACGGGCGGGTGTTCTGAGCGGGCTTTTGCGCCTCCGCGGATTTACGCAAAATGACGCTCATATCTTTTGCCGAGAAGACCAGCTCGAAGAAGAGTTTGTGCAGGTAATGAAACTCCACGAGTATTATTACCGTGATGTGTTCGGCCTAAAAGATTACTATGTGCGGCTTTCGCTGCGCGACAAAACAAAAAAAGATAAGTTCGGCGGGAATGATTTAATATGGAAGAGAGCAGAATCCATAATCCGTTCGGCAATCAAAAAATCCGGGGTTCCGTTTCAGGAAGCGGTTGGAGAGGCTTCATTTTACGGTCCAAAGGCGGACTTTCAGATTAAAAGCGCCGTCGGTCGGGAAGAAACGGCCTCCACTAACCAAATCGATTTTATTATGCCGGCTCGATTTGGACTCAAATATACGGGTCCCGACGGCAAAGAACATCCGGTGGCGGTAATCCACAGGGCTCCCTTGGGCAGCCATGAAAGGTTTATTGGCTTTTTAATCGAGCACTACGCAGGCGCTTTCCCCGTTTGGCTGGCCCCGGTTCAGGTCGTCATAATTCCGGTTAGCGAAAAATTCAACACATACGGCGATTCGGTTCGCGAGAAGCTTGAAGGAGAAAACATAAGGGTTGAAACAAGCGACGCCAATGAAACTTTGGGGAAAAGAATCCGGGAAGGAGAAATGCAGAAAATCCCCTGCCTCCTCGTTGTCGGAGAAAAGGAACAGCAAAACAAAACCGTCAGCTTGCGCAGGCGGGGGAACAAAGAAGTGAAAGAAATGGGCATAGAGATGTTTTTGAGCGGTATTGCGGAAGAAATAAAGCTAAGATTGTCCTGATATGCCAGAGTTATCTTCCCGCATACAGAAGCTCATAGAGCAATACGCAGCGTGGCGCAGATCTCTTGAACCAGCCGGAGAAGGGGTTCAGGTTATTACCGTAGACGAGGTTGCCTCAAAGGTGGCCGCATTCTACGAAAAGATACGGGGAATCGTGGACTGGAGAGAAGAGCACCTGCTTAGGAAAATGGCAATTCACAGGATTCTCCATCGCCGCCTTCTTCTCACGGAAAATCCCGGTGAGGTCGCAGAACCCTTGCTCCAGGAACTTGTGCGGGCAGGGCATTTCCCGAACAACTCTCTCAGGGTAGAAGATATAGACGAGGTGCAGAGAATAATCTCCAAATACGTTGTTCTCATTGAACAGAACCTTGCCCTGGAAGAGTGGCTTCTCTCGCTGGCCGCTGCCGAAATTGAGGAACAGCTTCATGCTCCGATTCGAGAGCAAGCCCTCGGAACCATTATGAAAGAAGACATGGAAGATCGTCTCTTGCTTCCGGGAATCCAGGATCAGGAAAAACAATTTCAGATAGCTCTCACCGTGGAAAAGGTGCTCTTCAAATCAGATGAGGCTACCCTTACCCTCCACCTCCTGCAGATCATGGAGAATGAGTGGAAACATCCTTCCTTAGAGAAGCTTGCCGAGCTGGCGCAAAACATCCACGGCATCCGAAAAGCAGTTGAGCAGATTCTTACGCATCCTCTGGGAGAAAAGTTTCATTCTTTTGCCGAACGGCGCACGATCCCCTATCTCATTTTAGGAGACCTTATGGAGCAGACCGACGACTTTTCTCTTGCATATGGAGATCCTGCGGCACTTGAACGGGGAGTCGTCGCAGCGTATGGGATCAGGTTGCGCCAACTCAAGAAAAGACTGAAGAAAGCGGCTCTGTACAGCACGATTTCAATCTTCCTCACCAAAATTCTTTTTGCGATCGCAATCGAAATCCCCCTCGATCGCTATTTCATGGGATATGTGAATTCCAACACCCTGATTGCTTCCATAGTGATTCCTCCGCTCTTGATGGTCGCGCTGCTTTCAAGCGTGCAGGCTTCACCCAAAGAAAACCTCCAGCGGGTCGTCATGGAAGTCATGCGCCTCGTATACGGAAAAGAAAAACCCGAGGCCAGGCAAATTCAAGGCATTAAGAAAAGGAAGTCTTTGCTTGCCGCCGTGGTCTCCGGCACCTATATTCTCAGTTTCGCATCTTCGTTCGGATTGCTCGCATGGGGGCTTGCCGAGTTTCATTTTTCATGGCCTTCCATTATCATCTTCCTCGTCTTCCTCTCTTTTGTGGCCTTTGCGGGAACGCGGATCAGAAAAAACGCAAGAGAGCTCCTTGTTATCGAAGAGAAACATACGTTCCTGGACGGTCTTTTTGACTTTTTTTCCCTGCCTCTCGTGTATGCGGGCAAATGGCTTTCGGGACAGCTTGTCAGGTACAACGTAGTGCTTCTCGCGCTCAATTTCCTCATTGAAGTTCCTTTTCAGATATTCGTAGAATTCCTGGAGCAATGGCGAGCATTCCTCAAAGAAAAGAGAGAAAAAATTCGCTGATTCCGAAGTTTCTTATAGTCGTTCTTGGACCGACTGCATCGGGGAAAAGCGCCTTGGCTGTAAGGCTTGCTAAAAAATTTTCTGGGGAAATTATCTCTGCTGATTCCAGACAAGTATACAAGGGCTTAGACATAGGCACAGCGAAAGTATCGAAGAAAGAGATGCGGAGCGTTCTGCATCATCTCATTGATATTACCTCTCTTCGCACCAAGGTCAGCGTAGCCTCTTGGCGCAACCTGGCAAGAAAGAAAATCTCTTCTATACATGCAAAAAATAACGTTGCGTTTCTTGTAGGAGGTTCTCCTCTCTATATATATTCATTGGTTGACCAATGGACCATTCCAAACATCAAGCCAAACCCAAAACTACGAAAAAAGTTGGAAAAGTTTTCTCAAGAAGAATTGTTTTTAAAGCTCAAGGTATTGGATCCCGTGCGGGCAGGCACCATAGAAACAAAAAATAAAAGACGTCTTGTCAGGGCTCTTGAAATTATTCTTATGACGAAAAGGCCGGTTCCTCTCCTGCAAAAACGCCGACTCCCCTACCCCACGCTGTTTTTGGGCCTTAACCCAAAAAATCTTGCTTCGCGCATCCATACACGCCAGCTTAGCATGGTGCGAAAAGGGCTGGTGCAAGAAGTAGAAAAGCTCAAACGCAACGGACTCTCCTGGAAACGAATTGATGAGTTTGGTTTTGAATATAAATATGCGGCAGCTCACGCAAGAAAAGAAATCTCAAAGAAAGAAATGATTTCTAAAATAGAAAAAGCAACGCAAGATTTTGTGCGACGGCAAATGTCCTGGTTCAAGAAAGACAAGTGCATCCGCTGGATAAAAAATCTCAAAGAAGCAAAGCTTCTTGTAAAAAAATTCCTCGCTCATCCTTGACCTAGTCTAGGTTAAGTGCAAATCGGATTTGCACAGCTTTTTGTTTTAGGATATACTGAAGCTAATGAAGTATGAGACTGGAACATTTGCGCATATATGCGCGCGTGGAACACGACGCTTGCCTATTGTGCATGACGACCAAGACCGTTGGCATTTCCTCGAGCTCCTCTATTACGTCAACCATACAGAATCTCGGCGCAATCTTTTCCGACAGCTCAAAGAACTGAAAGAAGAGCAAAACACAAAAGCAGCGTTCTTCTGGCCGCCTATGTGGGAGCCGCGGACTCCTATCGTGAATATTGTCGCATATGCGCTCGTCGAAAATCATTTCCATCTTCTGCTTGAACAGCGGCAAGAGAATGGAATCCCTCGATTTATGCAAAAAATCGGGATTGGAATGGCGAAGTATTACAACCAGAAGTACAAGACGAGCGGGAATCTTTTTCAGGGAAAGTACCGAGCAAAGATTGTAGATACCGATGAGTACCTGATGTATGTAAGCGTGTATATACACGTAAAGAATATTCTGGAAGTGTATCCTGGAGGCATGAAAGCGGCGCTTCGAGATGTGGATAAGGCCCTCCGTTGGGCAATCGAATATCCGTTCGGAAGCTTGGGAGATTACGCGGGGAGCAGAAATTCTTCCATTCTTGAGAAAAGCGTACTTGGAAGGATGTTTGAAGAATCTAACTCCTACCGGAAATTCGCAAAGGAGTGTCTTATCGGAATGAACCTCGAGGAGAAGCTTGGAAAACTTGCTGTAGAGTAGTAAAAAGGAAAGGGCTAAGTGCTGTGCAAATCGGATTTGCACAGCATTGCACAGCATTTTTTGCACAGCACTAAACTATCCCGTTAAGATCTGCCTCAAAACCTTATCCGCCGTTTCAGGATCAATGGCTCCTTTGGAAACCGCCGTCATTTTTCCGATAAGGAATTGCAGCGCGGCTATCTTTCCCTTTTTGAAATCCTCTGCTGCCTTGAGGTTGACCGCAATGGTTTCTTTGGCTATGCGCTCAATTTCCGAAACGTCTTGTATCTGAGCAAAGCCTGATTCTTCAATAATATGGTCGGGGTCTGCTCCCGTGGCAAACATCTTCTTGAGAACCTGCTTTGCTACATTACTCGTGATCTTTTGCTGTTCCAAAAGTAGAATTAGTTCGGCGAAGTTCTCCGGAGTGACAAGAAATTCTTTGCCTTTCACAGACCTCCCTTGGAGCAGTCCCAGCAGGTCCGAAATGAGGTAGTTGCAGAGAAGCTTGAGATTTGTTCCTCCGAGCTCTTTGAATTCGCTCGCCGTTTTCTCATAGTAATCCCCAAGATCTCTCTCTTGCACCAGGAAAGACGCTTCTTTCAAAGGAATGCCGTATTCTTCCATGAATCGCGATCTTCGTGCCTGAGGAAGCTCTGGAATACCTTGGCGAAGGCGCGAAATTTCTTCCGCAGAGAAACTGAGCAATGGAATGTCGGGCTCCGGAAAGTAGCGGTAATCGTGCGCCTCTTCTTTTTCCCGCTGAGAGTACGTCTCTCCTTTCTTGTCGTCCCATCCCCGCGTTTCCTGTACCACCTTGGATCCGGATTCAAGGATTTCCTCTTGCCGCTTCAATTCGAATATAATTGCCTGTTCCACGGAACGAAACGAATTAAGGTTTTTTACTTCCACCTTGGTTCCCAATGCGGACTCCCCTGCCTGCGCAGGCAGGCCTTCTTTTCTGATTGATACGTTTGCTTCAACCCGCATCTGTCCTTTTTCCATGTCCGCATCCGAAACTTCAAGGTAACGCAGCAAAATCTGAAGCTCTTGGGCAAAGGCAGCGGCTTCTTTTGCAGAAGTGATTTCGGGTTCTGTGACAAGCTCCATCAAAGGAACTCCCGCCCTGTTAAAATCAACCAGGGAATGCGCGGCCCCCGCAGGATGCATCAATCTTGCCGTGTCTTCTTCCAGATGCACCCTGGTAATATTGATGCGACGTTCTCCTGCCTCGCCGACAGGCGGGCCTATTTGGAGAAACCCTCCTGTGCATAAAGGCATATCGTACTGTGAAATCTGGTACCCCTTGGGAAGATCGGGGTAAAAATAGTTTTTGCGGTCAAACTTTGAATGTTCCGCAATGGTGCAATTGAGGGCTAGGCCGACACGCAGAACTTTTTGTATCGCTGCTTCGTTGGGCACGGGCAAGGTACCCGGATGCCCCAGGCAAATGGGGCAAACGTTCACGTTCGGATTCTTTTCTTGAGGATCATTGAAACAAGAGCAGAACATCTTGCTCTTCGTGTTTAATTCGGCATGTATCTCCAATCCGATCGTGGGGATATATTTCATAAGATTTTCTTTATTCCTCTCCATACTGTTTCATGAATTTCTTCCGGAGACAAGAGCTTGCTTCCTTTCATTTCCTCAACAACGACAAAATCTTTCGGATACAAAGACGCTGCATGAAGATATGAAAGAGATGCGTTCTTTAAATGTTCGAGGTTCTCTTCGTGCAGATCGCTTTTCTTTTTTTTGCGTCGCTCAGAATTATTGCATAATTTTTGCGCAATTTCAGCCGGAATGTTCAAAAAGAATATTTTGTCGGGCTTTGGAATTTTTAAAATTCCGTATTCAAGATCAAACAGCCACTTAAAATATTTAGCTCTTTCCCCTCTATTCGCAATTTTGGAGCCCTGATGCCCTATATTGGAACCTACGTAACGGTCTGAAACAACGATAATTCTTTGTTTGAGCCATTCCCGTATCTGAAAACTCATATCATATCTATCAACGGCATAAAATATGGATGCTTCATATGGACCCACTTCTTTGAGGGATCCAAATGTTCCGGCAAGATATTCTTCCACCATGCCCGCAGATTTTTTTCCGTACTGAGGAAAATCAAGGATTTTTACTTTATATCCTTCTTTTTTGAGATGCGTTGTCAATAATTTCAACTGTGTAGATTTTCCCGCGCCATCAATCCCCTCAAACACGATAAATTTTCCGCGATAAGAATCCCTGTTCATTGTTCATCTGATAACATTATATTCCAAGAGTATTGTGTTCTCTCCCAATGTTTGTGTTGAAACAAGTTGGAGTTTTGTATCTATTTCTTTGTTGAAAAGATTCATCCCTTGTCCGAACAACACGGGCTCCACCGTGAGATAGAGCTTATCTACGACACCCGCCTCCATAAACATTGTGTAGATGGTCGAACCGCCGCAGACAGCCACCTCTTTGTGTCCTGCGGCTTCCAGTTCTTCCAAAAGCGCTTTGGGATCTTTTTGGGTTACCTGAACCCCTTCGTAAGTCCTATCTCTTGAATACACCACGTTATGACGGCCGGGAAGGGGTTTCCCGATGGTTTCAAAGGTATTCTGACCAAATACCACTACCCCCGCTTGTTTTGTCCTGTCGGCAAAGAATTTTTTGTCTTCCCTGCTGGTCCATTCCATGGGGGTATGAGCGGAGTTCTTTGCGATGAAACCGTCTGCCGTAAGAGCCGCTATGATGAATGCCTTCATCGTTTTTTGAACTACACCGCCATGGGAGCCTTAATGGACGGATGATACCGATAATCAAGAAGTTTGATGTCGTCTGTGGTAAAGCTGTCGATATCATTGACTGCGGGGTTCAACCAGAGTTTCGGTAAAGGATAGGATTCCCTGCTCAACTGCTCTTTTACCTGATCAAAATGATTCAAATAGATATGCGCGTCTCCAAGAGTATGCACGAATTCTCCCGGTTCCAATCCCGTAACCTGCGCAAGCATATGCAAAAGCAAGGAGTAAGACGCGATGTTGAAAGGTACTCCCAAAAACATATCGCAGCTCCGCTGATACATCTGAAGAGACAGCTTGCCTTCTGCGACAAAACACTGGAAAAAGGTGTGGCACGGAGGAAGCACCATCTGATCCAACTCTCCCGGGTTCCATGCTTGTACGATGATGCGACGGTCATACGGGGCCTTCTTGATGCGTTCGATTAAATTTTTGATCTGGTCAATGGTGGTGCCGTCTGGTTTTTGCCACGATCTCCATTGAACTCCGTAAATCCTTCCCACATCCCCCTCGAATTTCGCCTTTGGTTTCCAGTAGTCAGCTTCCGCATTCGCGTCCCAGATATGGCTTCCCAACGCATGAAGCTCTTTGACGTCCGAACTTCCCTTGAGAAACCACAGGAGCTCGGCCTTCATTGATTCAAACGCTAACTTTTTTGTGGTTAGCGCGGGGAACCCGTCTGCCATGTTGTAGCGCATCTGCATGCCGAAAACCGCCCGCGTTCCCACGCCGGTCCGGTCTTGACGATCCGTGCCGTGTTCTAAAATATATTGAAGCGCGTCGAGATATAATTTCATAAACCGGAACTTCCAAATCCCTTCTTTCCCCTTTCCGTTTCGTCTGCAATAACGGTTTCTTTGATTTCGAGGGTTTCTACCTTGTGAATGATAAGCTGAGCTATTTTTATTCCTTTTTCAATGTGATAGGGCTCTTTTCCTAAATTAGTAAGTACAACTAAAAGCTCACCCCTATAATTTGAATCTATAACGCCCGCCATCGTTTTAATGTGGTTTTTGACGGCAAGACCAGACTTATCCCACACGAAACCTGCGTATCCTGCGGGAATGGCGAGTTTCAAGCCGGTTTTTACCGCCGCCTTTTCTCCCGGGTTCAAAACAAGTTTCTCAGCGCTAAAAATATTGAATCCCGCGTCTCCTTTATATGATAAAGAGGGCAATGTTGCTTCGGGGTTCAGTTTCTCCACAAGCAGTTTCATACAGGAAAGAATTGAGAAAGCTTGGCGACGATATCCACGTTTGGAATCTGGCGCAACACGACTCCCGCCTCTTGAGCGAACTTCGTGGCGTACTCGTATCTCCCTTTCTTTTTGGAATACTCTTCTTCGTACACAACCTCTTTGATTTTCGCTGAAATGATCACTTTCATGCAATCAATGCAAGGAAGAAAAGAGGTGTAGAGCGTTGCTCCCTCCAGGTTTCCCGAGTTTTGCAGTACCGCGTTGTGTTCTGAATGCAGGACCCTTCTGCAGGAAGTTCCTTCGTCTTCAAAAATGAGGCACCCCACCTCTGTACAGTGAGGCAGGCCAGGCGGAGATCCGTTAAAACCAGTTGCTATAATACGCTTATTTTTTACAATGACCGTGCCTACTCTTCGTTTCGGACACGTTGCCATCACCCCTGCAAGCTTGGAAACCATCATAAAATACTCATCCCAGCTGGGGCGGGCTAAAATCTGCGTCTTTTCTGGGTTTTTGTAATCCGGTTCCATTATTCCACCGTAATGCCCAAACTCTTTGCGGTGCCTTCAATCATCTTCGTTGCCCGATCAAGATCGTCCGTATTAAGATCTCCCAGCTTCTGCTGGGCAATTTCTTTCACTTGCGCCTTGGATATGGTTGCCACCTTGGTCTTGCTTGGATTTCCAGAACCCTTTTCTATGCCTGCTGCCTTTTTGATGAGAGCCGACGCGGTCGGCTGATGGGTCTTGAATTCGTAGGTTCGGTCGGCGTAAATAACGATGTCCACGGGAAGCTTGAAGCCATGCATGGGACGCGTTGCCTCGTTAAACTTCTGGCAGAACTCTCCGATATTCAACCCGTGCTGAGCCAATGCGGGCCCCACGGGAGGAGCCGGAGTAGCCTGCCCGGCCGCAATATGAAGTCGTACCGATGCTTTGATTTTCTTTGCCATATTCCTTAATCTCGTTAAGTTATACTAGAGTTTTTTTATTTGTAAAGAGTCGATCTCCAAGGGAGTATCGCGGCCAAACATGTTCACGAGCACCTTTATCTTTCCCCTCTCCCTATCCACGTCAGATACCCTGCCGTCAAAGTCTTTAAATGGACCGTCTACGATTTTTATCGCATCGCCGGGAACCAGCGCGATCTCGAACCTAGGTTCTTCCTGGCTCATGCGTTTCTTTAGGCTGTCAATTTCTTCTCTGGAAATGGGAAGCGGCGTGGTGCCAGCCCCAATGAACCCGGTCACGTTGGGCGTGTTGCGAACCACGTACCAGGAATCGTCTGTCACGATCATTTCCACAAGCACGTATCCTGGATAGATCTTTTCTTCTATCACCTTGCGCTTTCCGTTCTTGATCTTGACTTTCTTCTCTTTGGGCACAATCACGCTGAAAATCTTGTCTTCCATGCCCAGAGATTCAATGCGCTGCTTAAGATTGCGAGCCACGGCGTCTTCATACCCCGAATAGGTATGGATGACGTACCAATTGCGCTCTTGAGAAGGTTGCTGCTTTGCCATATGTTACGATATGACTTTCTCCAAAAACTGCACGAACACAAAGTCCACTCCTCCCAAGAATAGGGCGGTGGCCAGGGTAATGGCAACTACAAGCAGGGCGTTCTTAAGCACCTCTTTTCTGGTGGGCCAATTGACGCGCCGCGCTTCCAGACGCACTTCCTGAAGAAACGTAGTGAGACCTTGCAAGTTCATGGACAATCTTTTGTACCTTGGAAACTTCTAAATGTCAAGATTTTTTACCGATTTTGCATGCGTCTGGATAAATTTCTTTCGGGGCAGCACTTCATCTCCCATGAGTATATCGAAGGTCTTGTCCGCCTCTTTTCCGTCGTCGATACCGACGCGAAGAAGCACCCGATTGGCAGGGTCCATCGTGGTCTCCCAGAGCTGGTCTGGATTCATTTCTCCCAAACCCTTGTATCGCTGGATGGAGACGCCCTTCTCTTTTTCCGGATTCTTCTTGTCGCGCGCAATGGTTTTCAAGATGTCTTCTTTCTGGATATCGGAATATGCATACGATATCTGCTTTCCAGCCTGAATGCGGTATAGGGGAGGCTGGGCAATATACAAATATCCCCGCTCAATCACCGGCTTGAAATATCGGTAGAACAAGGTGAGCAGGAGCGTGCGGATGTGCGAGCCGTCAACGTCCGCATCCGTCATGATGATGATGCGCTGGTAGCGAAGCTTTTCAATGTCAAAATCCTCTGCAATGGCAGCTCCCAAAGCGATGATAAGGGCCCTCACTTCCTTGGATTCCAGGATCTTATCCAGCCTTGCGCGTTCCACGTTCAAGATCTTTCCCCGCAGAGGCAGAATGGCCTGAAATCTCCTGTCGCGGGCCTGCTTGCCCGACCCTCCGGCCGACTCTCCTTCCACGATGTATAGTTCGGATTCCTCCGCGTCGCGGGAAATGCAATCTGCGAGTTTTCCGGGCAAAGAAAGTCCTTCCAGGGCTCCCTTGCGGAGCACGGTCTGACGAGCCGCCTTGGCGGCCTTTCGTGCCTTTGAAGCCAGCAGGCATTTCTCTATGATGCCTTTTGAATCCTGGGGATTGCGCTCCAGGAAATCCGTCAGGCCTTCCGTAACAACGGTTTCCACCGCGGTCTTGGCTTCCGGGTTGCCGAGTTTTGCTTTTGTCTGCCCTTCAAACTGGGGATCTCTCAACTTTATCGAAACGACTGCGGTAATGCCTTCCCGCACATCGTCTCCGGTCAGGGTATCTTCTCCTTTCAGATAGTTGTTCTTCTTTGCGTATTCGTTGAGCGTACGGGTAAGCGCCGATCGGAACCCCGTCAGGTGCGTTCCTCCTTCTCCCGTAAGAATGTTGTTGGCGAAGCTCTCCTCATAGGTTTCAAACTCTTCCATATACTTGAACGCGACCTCCACCACGATGCCCTCTTTTTCTCCTTTCACGAAAAACACGTTGTCGTGATTGGAAGGATTATCCTGCGTAAGATAGTGCACATAGGAAGCCAATCCTCCTTCGAAATAAAACGTGTATGCGGATTCCTCTCCGTCGCGCTTATCCATAACGATAATCTTCACTCCGGGAGTGAGGTACGCCTGCTGGCGCAAATGAGAAAGAATCTTTTTAATATCGAAGTTGATTTCCCGGAAAATCTCCGGATCAGGTTCAAAGAGTATCGTGGTGCCCCTTATCCTGGAGGGTCCCACCTTCATAACCTTGCTTTTGGCTTTTCCCCGGCTATACTCTTGCACATACTTTGTTCCATCCCGCGACACTTCCGCTTTCAGATATATAGACAACGCGTTCACCACGGATACTCCAACGCCGTGAAGGCCTCCCGACACCTGGTATGCCTTGCCTCCGAACTTGGCTCCCGCGTGCAGGGTCGTGAGTACGGTTTCAAGAGCGGATTTCTTGGTCTGGACGTGCTTGTCCACCGGAATGCCTCTTCCATCATCTGTCACCAGAACCTGATTTTTGGGAAGCAGGGTAATCTCGATATTCTTGGCGTGGCCCGCCATGGCTTCATCCAAAGAGTTGTCCACCACCTCCCAAATGAGATGGTGAAGACCATCAAGGCCGGTTGACCCGATATACATGCCGGGCCTCTTTCTGACGGGGTCTAATCCTTCAAGAACAAAAATCTCCTTTGCGGTATACGCTTCCCCCTTGCCCTCTTTGGGAGGGGTTTTTTTTATCTTCTTTTTAGCCATGGAGTTATAGTATAATTATAGCATATTTGCTACCTTATTTCTGCCTTAAATTGCCTGGCCGTCTGCCTATAAACTTCATCTTGAATGGCATCAACTTCGCCTGAAACCAACGTCCTGTCGCTGCTTCTATAGACGATCCGGTAGGTATAGCTCATTTTATTGTCCCCGAATTTTTCTGCATTTTCGTATTTATCGATGAGCTCCACCTGTTCTACTAAATCTCCGCCCAAGTCCCGTATCAGATCAAAGTAGTTGTTCGGCACGAAGTTTTTATCAACCACAAACGATATGTCGCGAGTGATTGGCGGAAATTTTGAAACTTCTCTGAATTTATTGCCAAGTTTGAGCTGTTGTTTTACCCGCTCGTCCTGAGACCAGAGCAACCTAATATCCGGCAACTCCATTGATGCCATAGCTAAACGCTCAAGGCCAAATCCGAATGCCCATCCATTATACCCGTGGAGGCCGAAGTTTGATAAGACGCTTTTTCGCGGCAATCCCGATCCGAGCATCTCTGTCCAGTGACCTGCGACCTCTGCCTCCATTTCAAAGCTGGGGTCGGTATAGGGAAACGTATGTTCATAAAAACGGAACTTTACATCGCTGCCGAAAATATTCCGCGCGATGTCGGAAAGAACGTTCTTTAAATCTTCGGGAGTTATGATCCTTTGGTTATCCGGCGCAAGATATAATCCGCCGATCTGATGGAACACATTCGTGTGCTTGCGATCTATTTCATCCTTGCGATACACCTTGCCGTAGCAGATCGCGCCAAACGATTCATTTTTTCTAATCCTTTCTTTAATAACGGGGTGATTCAAGTAGTAGTACCAAAATACCGTATCGTGTGTCCGCAACACATACTCATCGTTGACATAATACGTATCTGACGTGCTGCGCGCGGGATGCCCCGGAGGCATATTAAACATGTCAAACAGGATGGGTACGGGAATAATTTCCGGTATCTTAATGACATCAAACTCCTCAAGGCCTTTGACGCTCAGCGTACGATCAACGATTTCTTTCAATGGGCTGCTTTTTTCTCTGGACAGGTCGGGAAGATCAAGAAAACGAAGCAATCTTTTTGCTTCAGGATCATCTCTTTTTTCAAGAACCCTCCGCATCTCCCGCTCCTCCGGAGAGGCGATTTCTATGTATTGCTTGCCCGTGTCCATTTATCCATGATACCAAGAAAAAGCCCTGAAATCAACCCCCATACAGTAAAAAACTTAACGAGATTAAGTTTTTATTTCCAAGGCATTGAACCATTACGCGCTATTGACAAAAAAACAATCATATGCTATATTTATAAATAGCACGTAGAATACTAAGGAAGATGCCATAAGTCCTCACCTCCAAAATAGAGAGGGAGGCTGGTTTCCGGGAGTAGACAATGACCCCGCGTGTCGTCAACGAGTACACCATCGCGTGGTTCATCCGCGACCTCTGGAGCGCCTTCGTCAACGACGAAGAGCTCAAGATCGGCGGTCAGCTCTCGGTGACCCGCTCGGGCGACGGTCGGGTCTTCCAGCTCGGAACGATCACCGCGATCGACACCGATGGTCCCTACTACGGGATCAAGACCGACCTGATGGAGAAGAGCGGCCTCTCGATCCACGTCAAGTCGATCCGCCTGGCCAAGCCGGACGAGTTCGTCGAGCCCGACAACATCGCGGTCAGGGCGATCGGCATGTTCATCAGCTTCGCGCTCGACCCGGAGCGATCCCGCACCAGGATCTAGAACCTGCATCAGGGCCTTGTGAAACTCTCAGTCGTTCCGAAAGGAACCACGAGATGGAACCACAAGGCTCTTTTCTTTACATACGGTGGAGATGTTAGACGCCTGGCGTCTAACACGTTAGCGAGAACGGTGGGGGCGATAGTGATTTTTGTAGCATC
>Ga0209542_10006566_pt1 | contig 22560 bp, 19 predicted proteins | sample RifCSPhighO2_01_FD_184028 | JGI IMG/M metagenome (GOLD analysis project Ga0209542, IMG submission 184028) | Soil microbial communities from Rifle, Colorado - Rifle CSP2_plank highO2_0.1 (SPAdes) (version 2) | ecosystem: Environmental > Terrestrial > Deep subsurface > Rock core/Sediment ... | reverse complement strand
GGCAAGTATCACAAGCTTCATCAAGATTGCAGTGGGTGTCTCCGCAAGTTCCTTCTTGTGTAGAGTACTCGGAAAAATTAGCCACAGTAGCTATAAATTCTCCATAACTGTAGTTCACATCTGTGCAGATATTGGTTTGACATATTTGTCCGTCTCGTAAGAGTGTAGGTGCATTACTATAACTTAATCCAGTAAATGTGAGTGTTGCAGGTTTATCTAATTCAGGATAAGAAAGACTATCAAGTCCTATTCGATTTGCTTCCAGAGTAAGAATAGCATCAATATCAAGTGCTTGGTAGTTTTCTGCTATTCTGCGTAATACTGATGATATTTGTCCAAGATATTGAATCCTGCCAACACTAACAATACCAAAGCTGAGATCAGGGACATGCTCAAGGTCTTCATGTTGTGTGAAATCTGTAGTCAAGCTCGGGCTGAATCGAGTGATGTGTGGTAAAGGGCATCCATTTCTTGAGCTGATAGTAACACCCGCAAGTGTTCCTGGAGCTGGAGCTACTGAGCAGATTGGTCCTCCACAGTCGACGTCCGTCTCGTGAGAATCTTTCTGACCATTGGTACAATCACCCACTTCTCCATTTACAACATCGAGAATAATACTGTCACGTCGAGTTGCAGAAGAAGATGTTGCTTGGATATCTATAAAATATTGTTGAGGCGCAGCGACAAATCCAATTTGAAGATGTAGAGTTACTGTGCATTGATAAGGTGTTGTAATGCTTGGGGTGCAGCTCTGGCCTGAAGGGAAGACAGTAGTTATACCGCTTACAGGAGTTGTAGTCACTCGGATGGACTCTGTAGTACTATAAGCAGCTCCTACCATAGTAAGTGTGACTGGAAGGAATGAGTTAGGAGTGACTATGGCAGTTCGAGGATGTTGGCTCATAATAAAAGTAAATGGTTGTCTTATCTGTAAGAGCTGGCTATTGGAAGGTCTAAGGTCATTATTGATAGCAACAATAGAATAGTCTCCAGGAGCAATACTTGGTCGAATGTTTGTCATACGGACCAGTTGGTAACTTGGAGATACCCAAGAACCTTCATAAATCTGTCCAGTGAGAACTAAAGCAAGAGGATCAAGTTCTTGTCCTTCAATGTCTATTGTGTTGATAATTGTGTTTAAGATAGTAGAAGGATTAAGTCGAGTGATAGTCGGAGTGGCAGTCATTCTAAAAGATACGCTATTTGAAGTTCTGCCCGTAGTAGGATTTCTGACAGATACTTGATGAGCACCAACTCTATAATCTCTTGGTGTATAGAAGAATATAATTTGCGTTGTAGTTTTAGAGATGATACGAGAAGAAACAACAGAAACAGTGTCAACTAAGATATCTGCATCATTTGCAAAGTTTTGTCCGAGTAAGGTGATGGAAGTAGGACTTATCGCTTGGAAGATAGTAGGTTGAATAGAAGTTATTATTGGATTTTGTATTCCTCCCCTGTTAACTGTAAGTGTCAAAGGAAGACTTCTAGTTTGTTGCCCATTAGAATTAACCAAACTTAATTGATGAATTCCTGTTCCTAAAGCTTGAACAATACTTGGAGTAAATGTTAAAGAAGCAGAAGTATCAATAGAAGTAACGACTATCTCTGGTTGAACAGTATTATTAATTCTAACAGTAAGAGGTTCGCTAAATCCTCTTCCATTTGCAACAACAATAGTATTCCCAACAGGATCTGTGATATTATTAGGACTAATACTGTTCAAGACAGGTCCATTGCATAAACATTGAGCTGAGCAGGTAGTGCTTGGTCCGCAAACACCAACAGCAGTCCCGTCACATTCTTCACTTAATTGATTAACAGAATTATCTCCACATGTTGCAACAACTGCATACATGCATCTATTGCCGTGGCTTGGAGGAATATTAGAAGGAACACAGTTGCCGAAGCTACCACTATTTGAATAAGAAGAGGTATAATAGTTAATGTCACACTGTTCATTTAATCCTGCAGCATTAGGGCGTTCTATAATAGTATCTCCACAATAAGCAATATTTGAACAAACATTTTGATTTCCATAATCAGGACTTTGGCACATGCGGTCTTCACAATCAATTAAACCATTGCAATTATTATCTGCCCCATCAGAACATCGATTAAGTAAATGATCTTCACGAGCGTTTGGATGAATAGTTACGTCAGTATCATCGCAGTCCCATTGCACAGTTGAACAAGAAGGATAACCATCTCCATCCGTATCAGTGCAAGTTACCGAAATATCATTGGGCGTAGGCAACTCTTCTAAATAAGTCATGCCGCATAAAAAGTAGCCATTTATATCTCTTCCGTCGATGGATCTCGTATATTGTGGACGATAACTAATTTCATTATTATAAGTCCCATAATCATAGAAATAAACTGCCTCAAAGGCTTTCTTCGCCCATGTTTTATAAATGGAGTTAGGATCAACATATTTGGAGAGCATGCAAAGGGCAAGGGCATTAAAGTGATATCTCGAGTCTGCAGTGTTATAGGTGTCATAAGATCTTAAAGTTTGTCCAGGCTTAGGTCCATGAATGATTCCTCCATAACGTCCGACAAGATAACCAAGCTCTTCATTTAATAAAATATTTTCACTTGTAGTCGCGTGCATCACATTAATCCCATTGCGCACTTCGGTAGGATCCCTATAAGCAAAATTAAACATATAATTTGAAAGTCTTCCAAGAATTCTATTAGCCGCGTCTACCGCATCTGGAGATTGTAAAACTTCTTCACGCGCATGAATAAGTCCATCAATAGCGATAGACTCCATCCAAGCTTGTTCTCCTCGAGCATCAGAACCAACATCTTCTTCAAAGAGAAAACCAGTTGGGAAAGGTCTTCCAGTAACAGGACTCACATCCCTAGTTCCAGGAGCATCTGTATTCTGACGATCTTCCCATCGAGGAATCCAACGTTCAAGAGCTTCAATATAGAAAGGATTAACAGTAGGATCAACCATTTGAGCAGTCTTAGTAAATCCAGAAGCCCGTCTTCCAAGACTTCTCGCGGCGCCATAAGCAGTATTCCTCAGACTAAGATCATTTGAATTATAAGCTGCATTCATCATAAGATTGCCAGCATCCATAAAAATTTGTCTAAGAGCTAAATCTCCTGAAGTAAATACAAATTGTGCCTCTGAACTTCCATAGTGAGTGTCAGTAATGCCAGTCCACTTATGAAATTCTGCTGGACCGCCACCACCAGAACCTGAACCATAATCATATTGATGAACAACAGCAGAAGTAGGAATAGAATTACAAAAGGTCAGACTATCTGGATAGCCTAAAGAAGGAGTGCCTGAATTACACAATGCATCTTGTCCTGTAGCATGGAAATAATCAGAATAATGAATTGGATTTGCCAAGGGATGTTCTGAAGGATCATATCCAACTAAATGGTCTGCAAAAATAGCAGTCTGAATATTTTTATAACTTAAAGCATAAAGATAATTATCTTCGCATCTAGTTGCGCAAGATAATAAATATTTTATCCATAAAGGACTTTCTGTATCAAGGCGAAGATCTATTCCTTTTGAATCACCAGCACTAGGTTCAGATAATCTAGTTTGGGTAACTGGATTATTCGCGAAATGGTGCCAATCTGATGATCCGCTCCCGTAACGAATACTGTTTCTTATATTCAATGCGTCAGCAGCAGAGTACCATCTAGCAGAATCACCAAGTTTAGCTGTATCTGGAATAGATTTTGTAGTAATTGTGTCGGCTTTAGCCCATCGTTGAAGAGATTGTCCTTTAGAAATACCACTCTCAACGAAATAATCGTGAGTTTGATAATTTATATCTGTCAAATAATGTCTAAAATTAATTGTTCCACGAACAAGTAATCCTTGACCCTGACCAATATAATTCTTAACTGAAGTAGGATTACTGGAAGGACAATAACCCCCGACATGCTGCCCAGGATCAATCAAACAACCCATCTGATATTGCCCATCGGTAGGCATTGTCCAAACAGTAACACTATTGGCAGAATTTTGATCAATTCTAGTTGGCTTCCTTATTTCCAAATCTGGGAAATAAAAGTTATGGTTTGGTCCGTTATTTACTTCAAAACGCAGACCATCATACTTGACGTTGCCAATGGACCAAATTTCTCGATTATCAGTAAGTCTTTTGTAAATACAATTTCCCCTAGAATTTCTATTCGCGGGTAAACAAGAGGTTGAAGAGGGAGTTAATTCCTTGAAATTGGGAGAATTCACAACGAAAACTTCTGCTCTTACAATGGGTTCATTATTTACAAAAGTCAGATAAGTAACTGTAGAAAATAGATATTCCAAACAAGGTTGAGTCCCAGTACAAGTTCCAGATAATTCATTCATCTTTTCATATTTAGCAATTTTAACAACAGGCCCATTAACAACAAACTGTAGATTATTCAAAGGAATATCCGCAACATACTCTCTTCCAAACATATCTGTTGAAACAGATTTAAAACTTCCAGAGTTTAAGAAACTCTGAACTTCTGAAGCATAAACAAAATTACCTGGATTAGAAGTAGACCTAATAATATCATAGATTTTTTCTTCTCCAGGAGCTAGACTGACTTGGACATGAGCAACTGCAAACATAACGCTCCCTTTAGCACAAGTGGGATAATCTTTCTGATAATATCTAGTAGGTTGAATCTGTGTAGGAATAGTTGTAGTTGTTATAGCATCTTGTAATCTAATATCATTATCATTAGGAAAATATTCGCAAGGCTCAAAAGAAAGAGGAATGCTTGCTAAATGATTAGTAATTGCAAAAACATTATTATTTTTTATAAAAACCTGATTCTTTCCTAGAGAAATTCCAGCTTGAATAATAGGGGGGTTTGGGGGATTGCCGCTTTCAGCTTGTCGCACTAATAGAGTTGAAGAACGAACGCTGGGAGAAAGAGGAGAGATATAATCGCCGAATTTCGGAGGCTGTATGGAAAGTGGAATAGGAGCAGAAGAAATTTGTGCATCAACTGCATTGCCAGTTACTGAGCTTCCTCTTCTTACGCTCGGAGCGGGAGTTGCTGGTGAAGTTAGGGGTGTTCTGCCATCTGTGATTAAGCTTGCAACAACATACAATTCCAGTTCTTTCCCTTCTAAGAATTCAGTAAATGCAGAAGAAATATCAGAAAGAGTCCAAGTCATGGAAGCAGAGTCTTGGTTCAAGAAGATCTGATAAGAAGCTAGAGTATCATCAAATAAAGCATCATAATCAGCAATAGTCAAAACAACAGGAGTGTTGACAGGGCAATGTTTACTGGTTACAGTAATTTGAGCAGTATCTCCAACAACAGCAGTAGATTTATCCCAAGAAACAGCAATTAGAGTGCAGGAAGAAGTCAAAGGTTCAATGCCAGTCACAGGAGTTTTGGCAACCTCAGGTTGTGGAAGAGATGAATGAATAACAGTCGTTGGATAAGATGAGGGTTGTGAAGTTCTTTCTCCACGTGAGAGTTCAGAAGGAATAAGCTCTGGTGTTTGTGGAGGGGCTAGAGTTTCAGGAAGGGGAAGTCTATCGCCTGAGCGAACAACGTTTGCAGTAAGAACATCCATAGATGAAAGATCTAAAGAACTTGTAGAGATAGACAAATAAAAAAGTAATAATATGCTAATAATAACTAATCCCCCTCTTGTCATAAAAAAGAGAGGATTATAGACTTTATAAGTATTACGAATGTATAAAATTTACACAAGAATGCAATGTATGAAATAGTCTATTGAGCAGATAAAAGTCATTTAGATTTTTGCTTGTATTTTCCAGTTGTTTTCTTTGTTTTTGCAGAGTCTTTCATGGCTACGCAATAGCGCTCTTCGCCTTGTGAATAATGTCTCGGATATTGTTTGCATATTTCCGGTCGCGAGTCATAAATGTTGCAGAGCCATCCTTCTTTTGTTTTTTTAACATTCCTGCAGGGAAAGTCGAAAACCACTAAATAGCTGTCGCCGTGCTCTTCTACCCAGATTTTATTCGTGTCGAGCATCCTAAAACGATCAATCTCTCCGCTCCAAGGCCCCTTTTTCTTCGGATAAGCAATCCAAAATTTAGTGCAGCAATTGCCGCAAGAAGCGCATTGTTTTTTCGTTGTTGGAATATTACTCATAAAAAGAAAGAGAGCCGAAAGTTTATAAAGATGTTGTCATTGTTAAAAAAGAGGGTGCTATGAAAAAAAAGAGTGAAAAGAAATCTGTTCTGGCTTGCAAGATTGGTAGTACAGAAGTAAAAGTCTTTCTCAGTTGTGATACTGCTATAAGTGCTATAAGAATGGTGAATGCATAATGGATCTCTTGAAAAAATTAATGGAGCTGCCAGGACCAAGTGGAGATGAATGGAGAATTCGTGAGCTGATTAAAAAAGAGATTATTTCCTATGTCGATGAAATCTATATAGATAAATTTGGAAACCTCATTGCTCATAGCAAGGGAAAAGGCGCGAAAGTCATGCTTGTTGCGCATATGGATGAAATAGGTCTTATGGTGAAAAGCATCGATAATTATGGTATAAGCTGCTCTGAGATAGGTGGTTTTGAAGCAGTCTCTTTGCTAGGTGAAGTCGTTGAGGTGGAAGCAGAGGGAAAATTTGTTACAGGTATTGTCACTACAAAAGAAATAGCGAATGATAATCAAATAAAGAAAATGATAAAGATTGAAGAGCTTATTATTGACACAGGATTCTCAAAAGAAGAGATGCTCAAGATGGGGGTCGAGATAGGCTCCTACATTCACTTGCATCCACGTGTAGTCACGTTGCGCAATGGAAAATTAATCGCAGGAAAGGCATTGGATGATCGTATAGGATGTTATGTGCTTATCGAGTTGGCAAAAAGATTAAAGAAAAAAGAGAGCAATATTTACTATGTGTTTACTGTGCAGGAAGAAATAGGGTTATATGGTGGTGAAACTTCAGTATATAGTTTAGACCCGGACTGGGCTATAGCCGTAGACACTACAAATACAAACGATTTTAGTGATCAAGTAACAAGAAAAATTGGACATGGTCCATGCTTGACAATTAAAGATGCAGACATGATTACCAACCGATGTATCAATAACTGGTTGAAAAAGACTGCTAGGAAAAATAAAATACCTCTGCAGCTGGACATTAATGATTTCGGGACAACAGACGCGCTCGCTATTTCCGTAGCAAAGGGAGGCATTCCATGTACAGTGCTTGGTGTCGCCATGCGCAATATTCACACGACTGTTGGCCTTGCTAGCATGCACGATATTAGTTATCTTATACAATTATTAGAAGAGTTGTTGAAAGAACCAGCAAAAAAATGTAATCTCTAATGAAAATTGCAATTGTTTCTTTAAAGTCGAAGAAAGAAAGAGAGCAGATAATAAGAAGGCTCATGAAAAAAGGGGCAGAAATAGTCAATAAAAAACCAGAAATTGTAGTATGTATTGGTGGAGATGGAAGTCTGCTCTATGCCGAACACCGGTTCCCTGGAGTTCCAAAAGTCGTGTATAAAGTAAGTGAAATGGCAAACAAAGCAACAAAAAATAATGGTCATGAATTTTTTAGAAGACTTTTCGAGAGAAAATATGCCATACATCTTGTAGATAAGTTGGAAGTGCAAGGTAAAAAAATGCAAGGAATAAATGATATTATTATCAGAAATATTGCGCAGCAGGAAGCGCTAAGATTTACTGTAGCGACTGGAAAGAAGAAGACTGAAACACTTATAGGAGATGGATGTGTGATAGCAACGCCCTTCGGTTCAAGCGGATATTTTTATTCCATCACCAGAACAATCTTCAAGAAAGGAATCGCGGTCGCCTTCAACAATATTCATAATCAAAGGATAAATCCAAAGTTCCTTGACAATGAACCAATCAAAGTAATGATTCTACGGGGAAAGGCGAGAGTTTCTGCTGACAACAACAAGAAAACGTTCATACTGACAGAAAATCAGTCCATTATAATTAGAAAAAGCAGAGAAAAAGCTAAAATCATAGAGTTATAAGAAAATTTATTTAATGGGGAGCACTAATTTTTGCTATCTGAAGAACAGTGAGAGGTATAATGGTCGCAGGAATACGCACTGCAGTAATCAAAGAAGTATCAACTATGACTTGTTGTCGTGAAGGATCGCCTTGGTAAAGTGTTAGAGATATTTGTGTCCCTATGGGAATTGTCATACTGTTGCCGCTGTAAGCAGAACTGCCAAGATCAATAACTACAGGAGTAAATTGACCAGAGCTTGATCGTTCTTGCGCAATAATATTGACTTTAGTTCCTCCTCGGATAACAGTATCAGCATTCAAATCAACATCCATAGTTCCCTGCATATCTAGAATGTTAGCTCGATAAGTATTTCCTGAATAAATAAGATTTGCTAGACAAGGATACCGGAAAGTACAGCCTCCATTTGGGTCCGTTACTTGATAGGTGAATTGCTTAGTGTTTCGCGTAGGATCTAAATCTACGAGTGTTATAACTCGATTAATGGAATCATAGTTGGTATATTGCACAACATGAGTGGTTGCTTGAATGTCTTGAGGATTTCGTTGATTGGACAAGACAATCATATCATTCACACCTATATTTCCTGTGAGTAAGGGACTTGGCGAATTTTCGACAAAAACAAGATCGCTATTCGCTTCCCCATATCTATAAACATTATTGAAAGAGCTAAGATAGCGAAATGAATAGCGAGTTCCTTGTATGTTAGTAAAGTCCAGCCAATAGCTGTCTAAACTTCCTTTAAGGCTGAGCTCCACCTGTGACTGGGGAGGAAGAAGTGACTGGGGAGGAAGAATAGGTGCAAGTAAACTAACCTGTCCAGAAGGACTATTGTTGCTTCCTGAAAGATAGAGAACAGAAACACCGATAGTCACAATAACTAAGATTGGAACTAAATAAGAGCGTTGTCCTCGCTGTGCTTTTCCCATAAAAAATAGGTATGAACAAGGCATATATAGATTATTGTTTTTGAACATAGATATTACAAAGATTAAATAATATTTATATAGGTAAACAAGATAAAGGGACTATGAATCGCAGAAATTTTGAGATATTCGGTGTTGCTAAAAAAACAAAGTATATTGTTTTAGGAGCAGTTCTATTAGTAATAATATGGCTAGCATGGTTGTCCATGAGTGGAGAGACACTTACAGCAGCAGTGGTAAATCAGCCTTCAAATCAACTAACTGGAGCAGTAGTGCAGCAGCAGGAGCAGCAGAATCAAGAACAACAGCAGATAACGCAAGAAGAACAGATAGAAGAACAAGTGTCTGAAGAGCAAAGACCCTATTATACTTATGAAGGACAATGTGCCTTTGACTTGAAGCAGCGGCAGGATGATCTGACTGAAGCTACAACCGTCGTAGATCAATATCAACAAGAGATAGACGGGTTAAATGAAGAATATGAACGAAAGAAGAAAGAGATAGAAGAGCAGTATGTTCCTGAAATCGGAAAAATAAGTACAAAAAAAGAGAATGCGCAGAAAGATTTAAGCGAGACACAGAGAAGATTTGACATAACAAAAGCAACTTGTGACGCACAGCAGCCGGAATGATTTTGTCCCTTCTTTAGAGTGATTTTTTTCCAGAAGATTTAAAAAGAAAATATGCTTAGAGCAAGATATGGAAGAACAAGATCTTAAATTTTTCAAGATGGCTATTGCAAGCACCTTGGGTGTTTTAATTCTTTTATTGATCACGACTATAAGCATCGCATTTCTCTCTGCCGATAGCAAAGCTGAGAACGTTTATGCTCAAACAACAACTGACGCTTACGCAGTCGCTCCAGCAAAGACAGACTGGACTCCCTTGGGCAGCAGTCGTTATGAAAAGGAAGAAAAGCAATATCCTAATCAGGAAAATATGAACGTTCCTCCTTGTGCTTACCCATGTAAAGTGCAGGTAGAATATAGTAACAAATACTTCTTGCCTTATCCAACACATCGATATAATGACCAATATTATTACGAAGACTATTTAGTCTATCCTCATAAAGTATACCCACATTATCCTAACAATCAACGATTTTTCCACCACAGAATCATCCAATCTGACTACACTTACTAAAAGAAAAGGTTAAATAAGTAAAGATTTCTCATCTAGAAGTAATGAATCAAAAAGAGGCATTGATGCATCCTAAAGGGGGAAAGTATATGCGTTCTCTCATTTTTGGATTTAATGATGGAACAGTTTCTAATCTGGCTTTAGTCGCGGGTTTGAGTGGAGCTATGTTAGGCAGTAAAGTGGTTATTCTGGGTGGCTTAGCAGACATGATCGCTGGCGCCATCTCCATGGGATTGGGAAATTATATCGCGACAAAATCACAAGTGGAATTCTATCGTCATGAGTATCAGCGGGAAAAATATGAAATTAAAGCAATGCCGAGTCTAGAAAAAAGAGAGATAGAAGAGCTTTATAAGAAGAAAGGATTCAAGGGAAAAGAATTAGCAATGGTAGTTCATCGCATCACAAGCAATAAAAAAAGATGGCTCAATGTAATGATGGAGGAAGAGATAGGAGTGAGCAAAAAAAATATAGAAAGTCCAATTGTTGTAGGCATTATTACTTTCTTCGCATTCTTAATCGCGGCAGCAATTCCTGTAATTCCATTTGTATTCATACCTGTAGGGTCTGCATTATTGTGGGCTTCAGTAACTTGTATGTCCTTGCTTTTTTTGGTAGGTATCTTAAAGACGCATTACACCGGTCGTGATTGGCTGCGCAGTGGTATTGAAATGGTGGTCATCGGAGCCATAGCAACCTTAACATCCTATTATCTTGGAGAATTTTTCAACAACTACTTGGTGAAGATAGTATGAAGCTGTTGTTAGTTATTTTTTTGGTGCTTATAGTGGCAGGATGCGCTCCTGAGAAGTCATTAATTCAGAAAGATACAGGAGTAAAGGAAGATATCCAAAAAGAGAGAAGAGTATATAATCCAGAAGAGCAAGAATCAGTCTATGTTTATGATCAGATTAAGAAGGAGTCACTTTGGATGAACAAGACAAAAGACGCTGGAGAAAAGTGCAAAGTTGCTGCAGAATGCGTTGGTTGGTGTGAGCCTGTCGAAGGAAGCAAGGAAGGAAAATGCAGCTGGTTCCCCAAACCCATTGGTTGTAAAAAACGTGTAGAGCGATTTGAGATTTTTGACGTCTGTGCTAATCTGACAGTTGCCCAACCATGAAAATAGCTGTCGTCGCTTTGGGTGGAAATGCTCTGCAGAAAAAAGGAGAAAAATTATCTATCAGCTCTCAAGTAAAAGTGTTAGATCAAGCACTAGAGTGTATTCTTGACCTGCTCAAAGAAGAATATAAAATAATAATTACCCATGGCAATGCGATTCAAGTAGGAAATATACTTATTCGTGTTGAGGAGGCGTTAGGTAAGGCATACAATTTACCTTTAGAAGTTTGCGTTGCTGAATCTGAGGGAGAAATGGGCTATTTAATAGAGCAGACATTGCAGAATAAACTAACACAGCACCATAAAAAACATGCAGTCATTTCTTTGTTGACGCAAGTTATTGTTGACAAACATGATCCTTATTTCCATCGTGCAACCAAACCTATTGGTCCTTGGTATACAAAAGAGCAGGCAGAGCTCTTGCAGAAAAAAGGACAGGAAATGAAAGAGATAGAAAAAGGAAAATTCAGGCGTGTGGTTCCTTCTCCTCGGCCGGTAAAGATTGACGATGTTAAAATTATACAAAAACTACTCAAAGAGGATGTCATTGTTATCGCTGCCGGTGGTGGCGGTATTCCAGTCTATGAACACCAAGGAAAACTCAAAGGCATTGCGGCAGTAATTGATAAAGATCTAGCTTCAGCTTGCTTAGCAAAGGATCTCAAAGCAGATCTTTTCTTAATTTTGACTGGTGTAAATAAAGTAGCGCTCAATTATGGAAAATCAAACCAAAAAAATCTCAGCACACTTACTATTGGGGAAGCAAAGCAATATATGCAGGAAGGTCATTTCCCAGAAGGATCCATGGGACCAAAAATAGAAGCTGCAATTAATTTTCTCAAGCATGGCGGGAAGAAAGTTATAATCACCTCTCCAGCAAGAGTTGCGAAAGCATTAAAAGGAAAAGAAGGAACTGTAATAAAGAAATAATATATAGCTTTTTATAATCTTTTAATAATTAATATTTTCCAGTATTCTGTGCGTCATGTCGAGCCATAGGCCAAGGTAGATTCTGCGGAGTCGCCTGTCCAGTAAACTCCCATGTATAAGTATTACCTAAATGATCTACTCCAAATAAATCAATTAAACCATTTCCATTTACATCATCAACAATTAGTGAAAGAGGATGGCTTGTGAACTTTGGAAAACCATTAAATATTACTCCATCATATTTATAAACATATATTTCTGGAGAACCAGAAGCTGCCCAAGTGTTTGTTATAATCTCTTTAAAACCATTTCCGTCTAAATCTGCAATTAATGGGAAAGAGTGCCAGTAATTCCATTTTGGCCATCCGGGCAATATTGTCCCATCGTGATTAAGGACATAAATTTGATTATTATCTGCGATTATAACAATTTCTAAATCTCCATTATTATCTATGTCTGCTATTGCGGGAAAGTTTAATCCAAACTCGGAACCAAGGATTCTTGGCCATCCAGCCACTATAGTTCCATCATCATTGAAAACATACAGTCTTCCATCTGCTCCTGCCTGGATAATCTCCAGTCTACCTCCATCATTTTGATCCATATCTGCAAGAACAGGGGGAGATAATAACGCAGAACTTGTACTCCGAGGCCATCCAGGAACTAGACTTCCATCATGATTAAAAACATTTAATTCTCCAACAAATTGACTTCCATTATATCCTGCAATAGTAGAGATTACAACCTCAATATCCCCATTATTATCCACATCACCTACAGCAACAGGGTTTACAGAACAATCAAATGATTTAGGCCATCCAGGTAATGGTGTGCCATCTTGTTTGTGGATATGAACAGAGTTTCTTAAATAAGGCCAGCATATATTAATGAATGCTTGAGAGTAATGTCCATCTTTTACAAAAATAATCTCTTTATCATTCCCTCCATCAATATTTTCAATTACTGAAGGAGAGATTTTAGAGTAAGAAGGAATATTGCCAGAGTAAGGAACAGGCCACCCACTCTGTAGATTTCCATTTGTTTCATAAACATATTTTCCAACGTAAGGAAAACAAAGGGAAGTTATGAAATATATTACTGCAATGTTAAGGTCATTACTAAAATTTTATTGGATAGGTTATTTGAAGATTCTAATAGACAACAAATGAAACTCATTACTAGCTATAAAAATAAACAATATACACGAGCAAGAATGAAGTACTGGAGGTATATAGTCAATAAATCAAGAAGTCCGGAAGAAATAGCACGATTATCAGGTAATTCTCATTGGTCAATAAGGGATGCTTTTAGCAAAGACATTAAGATGGGAATAGTTAATATAACACCAAAATACATAAATAGATATGGACCTCCAAAAAAGTATTATATCTTAAGTAAAAATGGAAGAATATTAATTAAAATATTAAAAGGTGACAATAAAAGTGAAGAAAAAAGTGAAAAATATATTAATTCTGGGTGCTTCAGGAAGAGACTGGCATAACTTTCTAGTATTCTATAAAAATAATCCTCACTACCAAGTCGTCGGTTTCACACAGGCGCAAATCCCAGGCATTGAGAAGCGTTCTTTTCCTAGATCATTAGCAGGTAGATTATATAAAAAAAATATTCCCTTCTTTCCAGAAGAGAAATTAGCAGAGATTATTCCACAATTAAAAGTAGATGAAGTAGTCCTCTGTTATTCCGATCTCAGTCACAAAGAGGTCATGGATAAAGCATCTATCGCACTGGCGGCAGGTGCAAACTTCCGTTTGTTAGGTCCAAAAGACACGCAGATCAAAAGTAAAAAACCAGTAGTCAGCATCACAGCAGTCAGGACAGGGTGTGGAAAATCTCCAGCGTCAAGAAAAGTTGCGGAAACACTGCTCAAATATGGTCTAAAAGTAGTTGCTATCCGTCATCCCATGCCTTACGGTGATCTCAAGAAAGAGGAAGTAGAGCGTTTTGCGGCGTATGAAGATCTCAGAAAATATAAATGTACTATTGAAGAACGAGAAGAATATGAGCCTTGGATTGAATTAGGCATTCCTATTTATGCAGGTGTCAATTATGAAAAGATTATAAGAAAAGCAGAAAGAGAAGCAGACATTATAATTTGGGACGGAGGAAATAATGATTTTTCTTTCTACAAACCAGATCTCAACATAGTCTTAGTCGATCCGCATCGTCCAGGTCATGAGATGTCCTATTATCCGGGAGAAGTCAACTTCAGAAGCGCGGATGTCATCATTATCAGCAAGATGAAATCCGCAACACCAGAAGGAATAGAGATTGTAAAGAAAAATATCAGATTGTATAATCCTAAGGCAAAAGTCATCGAGGCAGATTTAAAGCTTATCATAGATCAGCCAGAATTGATTAAAGGAAAGAGTGTCTTAGTCGTGGAAGATGGTCCTACTTTGACGCATGGAGGCATGGCATACGGAGCTGGCTTCTTAGTCGCCCAGAAATATGGTGGAAAGATGATAGATGCGCAAGAAGCTGCAGTCGGCTCATTAAAACAACTCTACAAGAAATTCATGCATCTCAAAAAGATATTGCCTGCTATGGGATATTCGCAGGAGCAGATCAAAGAATTGGAAGAAACAATTAATAGAGCGCAATGTAATGTGGTCATTGACGGAACACCAGTCAACTTAAAAAAATTATTGAAAATCAATAAGCCCATAGTCACAGTCACCTATATATTAGAGGAGCTGGGAGAGATAACATTGCACGATGTTTTGAAGAGGTTTGCTCAATAATGAAACTAGAGAGAAATGGGTAATAGAATACAATCAGAAAAAGCGATGAAAATAGTGAGACAGCGAATAAAAAAGGACTCAATAAGTTTTTGAAAATGCGAAGAGAACTCGTCCAAGATATAATTTGTCAGCGAAACAATGGATGACACTATAAAAAATGAATGTTCTAGGCAGTAAATGTTACACTAAAACGTAGCATTTTAAGCATATTTGTTACAGTAGAACGTAACATAATTTCTTTAGTGCTCTAAGAGTTCTCAATAGGAAAAGGCGAAGAAGAAAGAACTTAAGTCTGATTAAAAGTTACACTAAAACGTAACATTTATATAGGTAATGTTACACTGTATTGTAACCTATGGAAGTAGAAAAACTGGTTGAATGGAATCCCTGGTGGGAAAAGGAAGAAACTATTGAAGAATTACGAGGAAAGCCTAGGCCTCAGTACACTGACATAGTAGACGCCGTTGCTATCAAAGAAATAATCATTATTACAGGAGTAAGAAGATCTGGAAAAAGCACGCTCTTATATGAAATGATTAGTCAGCTGCTGAAGAAAAATGTAGATAAAGAACAGATACTATTTATTAATCTGGAAGATAAAAAATTCTCAGAGGAAATATATGCGTGCTATCGTGAGAATATTAATCCCGATAAAAAAGCCTATATTTTTCTCGACGAAGTCCATAAAAAAGATGGGTGGGAGGGATGGATTCGAAAAAAATATGACCTTAAAACCAATAATAAATTTGTAATATCTGGATCATGCTCATATCTACTAAAGAAAGAATACGCCACGCTCTTAACAGGAAGAAATCTCACATTCGAAGTATTTCCGCTAAGCTTTAAAGAATTTTTGGAGTTCAAAGAAGTGAGCATAGAGGAGAGTAATGTGGAAAGAGGTATAGTAAGTGATCAGACAAAACACAGTATTATGAGGCATTTGCAGGAATATGTGATGCAGGGTGGTTTTCCAGAGATCACATTAAAGGAAGAGAGATATAAAATGAAAGTCCTGAAGCAGTATTTTGATGATATTCTCTACAAAGATATTATTGATAGGTATAATCTGAACAGTCAGAAAACAAAAGACCTCGCGCTTTTTTTGATAACAAATGTAACAAGTTTTTTTTCATTGAGAAGTATAAGGAGCATAGTAAAAATCTCCTATGACACTATAAAAGAATATATTTCCTATTACCAAGAAGCGTTTCTCTTGTTTACTTTGGATCATTTTTCCTACTCTCTAAAAGAACAAAAAACACTGCCATCAAAAGTATATTGTGTAGATAATGGGCTGCGAAACGCGGTCGCATTTAAATTTTCTAAAGATGATGGAAAGCTAGTTGAAAATCTCGTCTTCCTGGAATTGAGGAGAAATGATAAAGAAGTGTATTATTGGAAGAAAAAAGGTGAAGTCGACTTTATTGTAAAAAATAAGGATCAGTCATTGACAGCAATCAATGTCTCCTATACTGATGAAATTCTGGAAAGAGAAGCAAGGGCGCTGGAAGAATTCAAGAAAGAAATGAAAACAAGGTGTAAAGAATTGCTCATGATCACGAAAACAAGAGAGGAAAAAGTAGGCCCTATAAGATATGTTCCGCTTTGGAAATGGCTGTTGATAAAAAAGAAAGAGTAAAAAAGCATACATACATATAAAAAAGAATACAATCAGAAAAAGAGGCATGAAATGAAACACCTGTTATCAGAAAAAGATCTAACATCCAATGAGATCAAAGAAATACTAGAGCGTGCTAAGGATATCAAAAAGAGTCCTAAAAAATACAAAGATGCCGCGTTTGAGAAAGTGCTATTGACTATCTTTGAAGCTCCATCATTGCGTACTCGCTTGTCATTTGAGACAGCTATGATTCAAATGGGTGGAGATTCCATTAATTATCAGACGATGTTTTCGCCATGGGGTGTTGGTAAGGAGTCTATTGAAGACACTGCGCACACCATTAGCAGATATGTAGATCTGGTTATGATTCGGATGCACGATCATCAAGAAGTGGTTAAGTTTGCAGAGAATGCTTCCATTCCAGTTATCAATGGATTAACAAACTACAGTCATCCTTGCCAACTATTAGGGGATTTGCTGACTATCCGGGAGAAGAAAGGAAGATTACAAGGGCTAAAATTAGCTTATTTCGGAGATGGTAACAATAATGTAACACATTCACTCATGATGGGATGCGCTAAGATGGGCATGCATATAAGCATAGCCTGCCCAAGAGGAAGAGACTATGAGCCTTTGCCAACTGTAGTTCAAGAAGCGAGAATTTGGGCAAAGAAGACAAATAGTTCTCTAACGATCACACAAGATCCAGAAGAAGCTATAAAAAGCGCGGATGTGGTTTACACAGACTCTTGGATGTCTTATAGGGTTCCAAAAGCGCAACTAAAGAAGCGCGTAGATATTTTCAAGACATATCAAGTGACAAAGAAATTGTTTGATAAAGCTCCAAGAGCAATCTTCATGCACTGTCTACCAGCGTTAAGAGGTCATGAAGTGACTGCAGAAGTTATAGATTCCAAGAGAAGTGTGGTTTTTGATCAGGCAGAGAATAGGTTGCATGCGCAGAAAGCAATCATATTGAAGTTGTTGAAATGAAAGCATATCATCAGTATATCAACGGCAAATGGACCCCTTCTACAAGTAAACAGACATTCGTATCGTCTAATCCTGCAAAAAAATCAGAGGTCTTAGCAACGTTCTCGCAAGGAACTCATGAAGATGTTGAACATGCAGTTTTTGCAGCAGAAAAAGCATTGCCGTTTTGGAAAAATACTCCTGCTCCTAAACGGGGTGAACTCTTATTGGAAGTTGCCCGTCTCTTGAGAAAAAACAAGCAAAAACTAGGTGAGTTAGTTACCAAAGAAATGGGTAAAGTATTGAAAGAAGGTTTAGGCGATGTGCAGGAAGCTATTGATATTTTTGAGTACATGGCAGGAGAAGGAAGAAGACTATTTGGTCACACTACTCCTTCAGAGTTAAAAAATAAATTTTGTTGCACTGTGCGTCAGCCAGTGGGTGTGGTCGGTCTTATTACGCCTTGGAACTTCCCGTTTGCTATTCCAGCATGGAAACTAGCTCCAGCTTTAATTTGCGGCAACACTATAGTTTTCAAGCCAGCATCAGATACACCGCTATGTGCAGCAACACTCATAGAAATCTTGGAAGAAGCAGGCATTCCTCCAGGTGTAGTCAACATGGTCACAGGTTCAGGAGAAGAAGTCGGTAATGCAATAGTCATGCATCGTCGTCTGCGCGGTATTTCCTTTACAGGTTCTAGAGAGACTGGAGAGTTTATCACAAAAATAGCCGGTCTGAAAAAAATAGGTTTAGAATTAGGTGGAAAAAACGCGATTATAGTCATGGATGACGCGGACATAGACTTAGCAATTGAGGGAATTCTCTGGGGAGCATTTGGCACAACAGGCCAGCGCTGTACTGCAGCATCTCGAGTCATTGTTCATAAAAGTGTGCAAAAACAAGTAGAAGAAAAATTGCTCAAGTGTGTACGAAAATTAAAGATAGGTTCAGGTCTTGATTCAAAAACTGACGTGGGTCCATTAATTAATGCGCGTGCAGTAGTCAAGACACATAAATATACTGAAATAGGGAAAAAAGAAGGAGCAAGACTCCTCTGTGGTGGTATGCCAGAAGAGCGAGGAGGTTTTTTCTACAAGCCGACCATCTTCACCAACGTCAAGCCGCACATGCGCATCGCAAGAGAAGAAATATTTGGTCCAACACTCTCAATACTTACAGCACAAGACCTCAACGATGCTATTCAAATTGCAAATGCTATAGAATATGGATTAAGTTCTTCCATTTATACAAGAAATATAAATAATGCATTCCATTCTATTGAGAACATCGAAGCGGGTATTACTTATGTCAACGCATCAACAATAGGTGCGGAAGTCCACTTGCCATTCGGCGGTGTAAAAGCTACAGGCAATGGCACTAGAGAATCTGGAATACTTGGTATTGAAGAATTCTCAGAAGTAAAGACAATATATATAGATTATTCAGGAAAACTGCAGAAGGCGCAGATAGACACTAAAAAAGAAGACTAGAACTATACAAAACTCTCAACCTTGACAATGATAAATGCTCAAGCAGTTAGCTATCAGATCATTCCATAAAAAGAAGGAGTGTCTCAAGTTTTTGAAGGTGTAGTTTAGAAAAGATAAGTGAGTATTATCCTGTGGGTGATAATCGTTGTTCTAAATTAACAGGAGATGCTAAAGAATAGACAGGTCTGCCACCTCTATTAGTGCCTTCATATCCTGGAGGTTCATTACAGCGAAGTTGTGGTCCTTGATGACCAATATACAAGACAGCAACATGCCTATCCTTAGGGCGCAAAGAGAAGACTTTGTATCTGCTGCTAGAAAGTTGAGGAGGGGGAGAGGGCCATCCGCTCTCTGTAAGAACATCCAAGGCAACCATTCCATCTTTATGAAAGAAATCTATTAAAGGAATTCTTTCTTGGGCTTCAAAACAATCTCCGACTAAAGTATGTTTTTGATGTAAATACCATTGACTATCTCTATAAACAAACAAAGCATCAATCCACTCTATTCTGGGTTTCTCCCTCTTTCTAAGAAGATTAGTGCGAAATAAGCGAGTACGTTTATTAGAATAGGGAATTCCCTGAGAATTTTTGAGAGGTTCTGAAAATAAAGCAAAATATTCTCCGAGAAGGGGCATGCGACCTCCACGTTCTGCAAAAAATGTATGAGTGTCATACCAGCTAAGTCCAGTATCAACAAATCTTCGACTCATAGCAAGTTCAGATTGAGGTAAATGAACATTGTTTCGTAACATCGAAAAAAGAAAGGGGTTAAAATTATAAAGATTATGCAACTGCAGTATAGAGATCAGCGAGAAAAAGGAAGTATTATAAAATGTTTAGGCGCTAGTGTTAAAATTTCAGGTTTCTTTTTCATCACCAAAGTATCTTCTATTCTAATTCCAACTTCTGTGCTCTTTGTCTTGAAATAAATACCTGGTTCAATAGTAAAGAAATGTCCTGTTTTTAACACATCTGGTGAAGTAACGCTTATACGAGGAATATCATGAATTTTCTTGCTCACGCCATGTCCTAATGCGTGTCGCATATAAGGCTTATACTTGCCTAGTTGTGTTCGAGCATAGATATCTAAGTCGCTGCCAGTAATGCCAGGTTTAGCAAATCGTACGCAGTTCTGTTGACATCGTAAAACAATTACATAAAGTTTTCTTTCTTCTCTAGTCGGCGTTCCTAAAAAAATAGTTCTAGTCATATCAGAGCACCAGCCGCGGACCTTGCAGCCAAAATCTAATAGCAGCCATCCCCGTTGTAATTTCTTTTTTCTGGGTTTAGGATGAATAATCTGATTGTTATTAGCAACAATAGGAGGATATGCAGGCTTCACTCTAGAGTCGCGAAAGCGTTTGCGAATAAACAAAGCAAGTTCATGTTCAGTATGAAAAGTAAAGTTCTTGACAATCTCAGAGAAGATTTTATCATTAATCACACAAGCTTGTTTAAATGCTTGATACTGCTTCTTTTGCATAAATATACATGCGTAAAAGGTTTATATAAATATTTGCTTGTAAAAAAGAAGGAAATTATACTTTTCTTTTTTCATCTTCTATCAAATAGGCATGTTGATAGGGTGTAATTGGTGCTAAAGTATGATCTGAAAGATCTGCATAGAATTGTATTCTCATTTCTAAAGGCAGACTGTCTATAGCAGTGTAACGCTGGGTTTCCCCCATAATATGAATAAGGGTGTCTACAAAAGTTCTAGGTAAAGGTTGTTGTACTCTCTGGATATGAACAAGTCCTGGACAAGAAGCAATTTCTTGAAGTATGCCTGCATAAGTTTTTCCTCGATAATCAAGAAGAACAAATAAACCTTTATTTCCAAAGTGATTGAGCAATTGATCTACATAAGTTTCAGCAGGACTTTTTTCAGACTTAGGTTCTAGAGGCATAGGTTGGGAGCAGATACAGAGGAGGGTGAAGTTTATATATGTGAAGGAAATAAAGCATATAGGAGAAAAGAGGTGAACATGAAATTCGTCTGTGAGCCACCAGGTTCAAAGTCAAGAAAGATTATTGCTCGTGATAATCAAGTCATTTCTTCGTCCTACAGTCGAGAGTTTGACTTCGTTTTCGATCATGCAAAGGGGTGTTATCTCTGGGACGTTGATGGAAAGAAGTATTTAGATTTCGCTGCAGGTATTGCAGTTGCAAACATTGGTCATGCAAACGATGCAGTCATCAAAGCAATCAAGCAGCAGGCAGAAAAAGGAACGCATGCGGCTTTTGGAGATTTTTATGCAGAGCTGCCTGTTCGTTTTGTAGAAAAATTACTGTCGTTTGTTCCTTCTCACTTGAATAATGCTTTTTTTTCGAATTCTGGAACAGAGGCAGTCGAAGCAGCCTATAAATGTGCACGCTGGCATACAAACAAGAAATGGTTTATCGCTTTCGAGCATGCCTTTCACGGCAGAACTATGGGTTCTTTATCATTGACCAAATCTAAACCTAAGCATCGTGAGCGCTACAGTCCATTTCTACCAGTCGTCCACGTTCCCTTTCCACATGTCTATCGCATGCCTTTCTCCTCAGATGATGAATGTGTCCAATATTGTCTCGATAAAATTGAGCAGATGATGAAAAGACATCAAGAAGATCTTGCAGGATTAATCGTCGAACCTATTCAAGGAGAAGGAGGATATGTAGTCCCTCCAGACAATTTTCATAAGAAAGTAAAAAAACTATGTGAAAGATATAGCGTGTTATATTGTGCAGATGAAGTGCAGGCAGGTTGTTATCGAACAGGAACATTTCTTGCGTCAGAGCAATTCGGAGTGAAGCCAGACATCGTCTCTTTAAGCAAGGCTATTGGTGGTGGAATCCCTCTCGGCGTCACTTTAGCGAATAAAAAAACTATGGACTGGGAACCTGGAACGCATTCTAATACTTTCGGAGGCAATCTCTTGGCTTGCGCAGCAGGCATTGCATCCTTGGACTTCATGAAAAAAGAAAGACTCGGAGAGAATGCAAAAAAACAAGGAGTCTATATGCTAAAATTGCTCAATGAACTGAAGGACAAGTATGAAATTATAGGTGACGTCCGTGGAAAAGGCTTGATGATAGGAGTAGAAATAGTCAAAGACAAATATTCCAAAACACCAGCAGAAGAAGAGATGCAGAAGATTCTTTGTAATGCAGCAGCAAAAGGCTTGGTGTTATTGGGCGCTGGAAAAAGTGTCATTCGATTCTGTCCACCCCTAATAATCACAAAACAGCAAGTAGACCATGGAATAAGTGTATTTGAAGATGCTGTAAGAAGAATAAAGTAACTGTTTCAACACCAAAAAGTGTATAAAGTTCTAGAAAGACCTAAGAAAGATGAAAGAGATAGTTCTCACAACAGAAGACAAAGTAGCCATAGTAGCAACATATTATGAAGCCACGAGTGAAAGGGGAGTTATACTAGTGCATATGTACGGTAATACAAAACAAAGTTGGAAAGACTTCGCGTTGTTTTTGCAGGAAAAAGAATATCAGGTGCTAGTACCTCGACACATTAATTATGAAACATAATATTTCCCTAATTTTTTATCAGCTTTCTGTTTTGTGAATGACCAATTAATCTTCTTCCTTTGTCTGTTTCTTCTTTTTGTCCACGCTTTAACTT
>Ga0209542_10006565_pt1 | contig 22560 bp, 21 predicted proteins | sample RifCSPhighO2_01_FD_184028 | JGI IMG/M metagenome (GOLD analysis project Ga0209542, IMG submission 184028) | Soil microbial communities from Rifle, Colorado - Rifle CSP2_plank highO2_0.1 (SPAdes) (version 2) | ecosystem: Environmental > Terrestrial > Deep subsurface > Rock core/Sediment ... | reverse complement strand
TAACTCGAGGTTGATCTGGTAAAGTCCCGCGAACCCTGGGGCAAGACCCGCGAACCAAACTCGCGCCTTCACTCCGCCAATCTCGATCTCAACCAAATTCATGACCACCGACAAAGGAGTGTTCCCGTCTGGAATTGGCGCTGGCAGACCAGAGCCCACTTCTGGACTAACTCTGCCGAGACCTGTTGCCCATCCGGTAACCGTCTCTCCAGGTCTAGTAGGACTGCAAGGAGTTACGAGCGTACCGTCGAGATGAGTAACAATTGGCCGGCCTGCGATGTTCTGCCCGCAGGCTGTAAAGCCTTGCGGATAGACAAACAGCGCTGGCTCTGTGGCCGAGGCGATAGGGAAGATCGAAAGACTGTTGTGCCATACATTTCCCTCGAAGCCGTCCTGACGCCAAACGGTGATTTTAACCTGTCCTCCTGGCACCTGCTCTGTCGGTAGCTGCAGGTTGATCTGCCCCGGTCCAACGTAGAGGAGCGGAGCTAACGTCGTGTTCATCTCCACCCACACGTTACAAAGCTTCGTCGGCAAAGGAAATGCCTTGGCAGAACAGGAGTAGCCCTCGTCCGTAAAGTACTGGCCGTAGATCGAAACCAATCCACCGGGAGCGAGACCGGTTGGCAAATTGCTTGCCGCGCTGACCACTCCGTTTTCCGGAAATAACGGCCTGTTCCCAGACAAGACAATCGGAACCAGATCCGGCATGTGTACAAACACTGACAACATGCCTTTTTGGTCGAGGACAAGAATCATGTTCGCGTCTTCGCCTTTTACTACCGCCATCCCCCAAGCTTCAATGCCGTCTGAATAACCCAGATCAATCCTTTGGCGAGTTGTCCCGGCTCGGAAATCCAACTGTCTGATTTCGTCTGGCCAGAAAAGGCCATATGCCATGTCCGCGGTGACAAAGCTGGGCTCTCCTCTCAAACTGCTAAAATTCGTACTGCCTTGCCAGGTACGGCTTTCCGTGTCGAATATAGCAAGACCACCTTGCTCACAGCACAAATACATACGGGGCTCGAAAGGGTTACTGTACCACTTCAGACCGTATAGAAGGTCCGGGTCGGAAAGCACTTGAAATGTTCCGCCGCCGGATCCTTTTGCGGAGATCGGGATCGTTGCGTACTGCCCTTTTTCCGATCGATTTACAGCCAAAAACATCTCTTGACCGTCGTTTCTGGCTTTGATGTCCATCACTAGCCCTGTGCCGAAATCGGCTTCTCGGAACCGCGCCTTGAAAAGAGCGGACTTGGAATAGACCACAACTTCACCAATGGTTGATATCCAGAGGTCACCTTGGGCATCGACGGCACAGCCGGACACAGCCGAATCACCCAAAATTTGCGGCGTGAACGCAACGGCGATTTCGGGAACCCGCGGGTTGATGATGAACACCCTGGTATCCTGGAAATGCCTATTCGGTGTAATGTAGGCGATGTAGTCGCCGTTTTTTGAGGCGCATGCCCCCGCCGCAGAAGGAGTATAACCCGACCCTAATGTTATCACCTTAAGCAAAATCGGATGAGTCGGGTCCATGACATCATAGACATCAATCTCGTCGTTGCGGGGAATGAAGATCAGTTTCCGCTCGATCCCAAGTGTTTTTGTGGAATTGGTATCCGATGTCAATGATTGAGTGGCGGCCGGTGCCAACTCCTCCACCTCCAGATACGAGAGTCCACGGGCGGATCCCACAGAAAACTGGGCGACCATTCGCATCTCACCGACTTCAAGGTTCCCTTCTTGCGCCTGCAACATGCAGGGCGATAAAAAGAGAATCAAAACACCTAAAACAATCGCGGGACTTCTTTTTCTTTCCTGCATGATATTCCTCCTTGCGTAATGAGATTGTACTAAGCTTTTTAAAGCACCTTCATTTTACCACTAAATTCGGTTTTGTCAATCATAACCACACGGGGGGTATAAAACTAAAGAATGGAGCCTTCTCTTTGAGAAGGCTCCCTTCTTATTTTAGACGCAATTTTATTCTTTCTTGTCCCCTTCTTTCTTTTCCGCTTTTTCTTCCAAAATATAGTTCAGGCGATTTGAAATAACCTAATATAAATCCGAATGGGTGCCAATAGAAATAAAAATTATCACATGCTTGTGATCCTTGAATATGGCTCTATAATCCCCAGTGATATTAATACTCTGACAATCAGGAAAAACTTGCTCTACTGGATGGTTGTTTAAAATTTTCTGAAATTTGTCCCTAGAAAACATTTCTAGACGATTATAAAATTGCTTTTGAATCCTACTCGGCAGTTTCTTGAACCGTTTACGAAAATTCGTGTGAAAAATAATTTCCATCGTCTATCGATTCAAATATTTAACAGCTGCTTTTACCGAAGAAAAACCGGGAGACATGTTCTTACCCTTAGTAATATCCTGTAAAGCACTTGTGATCTCACGCCTCGTGGTAAAATTAAATTTCTCTGTACCTACAAGACCAACATGAAATTGCCCTTCGACGAACGCTTTTGTAATAAATTTTAACACCAACGCAAATGGTACACCTTCACGCTGGGCCTTTTTCATGGCCTGTTCTTTTAACTTCTTATCAATTTTGAAAATTACCTGTGTAGTCATATTGTTTAGAAAGGTTAATTTTACATATATATCATATATAACCTCTATATATATGTCAAACCGCATGCTCGCTGGCAAGGATTTTTACTAACAAAAAAGCCCTCATCGTGGGAGGACTTTTTTTAGACTACTTTGATTATTTTTTCTTTTCAGGCTCTTCGTTTTTCTTGTCCCCTTCTTTCTTTTCCGCTTTTTCTTCCGATTTGCCTTCTGCACCAGCTTCATCGGATTTTTCTTCCTTGACCACGCCTTCCACCGCGGTGACGTCATCGCCTTCCGGCTTTTCTTCCAGAGCTTTTAGCTCTTCTTCGGTTCGCGGTTCAGCGACCTTGATTACGACTTCGTCCAGACTGATATGCAGTTTGACTTTCTGTAAATCAATCTTAATATCCGAGACTTTTACAAAATCGGCGAAAGTATTCAATCCGGAAATATCGACTTCCAAATCATGAGGCAAATCTGCCGGCAAACATTCCACTTCCACTTCCGTAAGATTTTTTACCAAAATTCCGCCAAGGTCCTTCACCGCGATTGGATCACCAACAAAACGCAAAGGCACATTGGCTTTGATCTTTTTGCTCATGTCAACTTCATAGAAATCAACGTGGGTGGGAGTATCTGTCAAAAAATGTCTTTGCACTTCGTGCACAAGTACTGTGCGAGTCCTGTCAGATTCTATACCCAGCTCCACCAAGGTGCTCTCTCCACTCTGCGAATATAGTTTCTCGAATTCTTTAAGATTCAGCTCTAAATTCAAATTTTTAATTTTCTTGCCATACAGCACGGCAGGAATCACACCGGTTCTCCGTAAAACCGAGGCTTGCTTGCCTACCGCGGTCCGCTGTTTGGCGGAAATTTTAAGTCGAGTTTTAGTAGACATCATATTGAATTAAAGTATAAATATAAAAATTAAGTAAAATCAGAATATCACAAGGAACGATTCTAGTCAATGCCAACAAGGATGCCCCTTGTAGATACAAGGGGCATCCTTGTCTGCAGTTCGTTAAAGCACTATCGTAACAGTCTCCCCATAAATTATAACTTTATAAAATCTTTGCCTCCACTCGGTCGACGATCACATCCTTTGATTCAACAGGAATTTCATCCCCATCTTCTTTCATTACCGCTATGTAAGATTGTATTGCGTCAATAACCATTTTCTTTGCTTCTTCAAGAGATTCCCCTTGAGTAACAAGTCCAGGCAAGGCAGGGATATAAACAATATAGCCACCCTCTGTGGCCGGCTCAAAAAATGCCGTGTAGCTCAAAACTTTTTCTTTTAGCATATAGGTTGCCTACTTTAATTCTCTATCAAAATTCCCGTCAAAGGTTTCCAGAAAAGTATGCATAGAGATGACTTCATCCGAGGTAAGAGACTTGTTGTTGCGAAATCTCAAAGCATCCACCGCGGTCAGGTCGGAAACAGCTCCAATAGAAAAAATTTCCGGACCAAACATGGCGATATTAAAAGACACGGAGCTTCGACAATTTTTACAGTCGGAATGGACAATAACAGAGCTTTCGTCCGCCTTGCTCTCCACTCGGCTTTCTATAAGCCTGGTGCTTTCCGAGGTATAGTGGGTATCACAAACAGGACACGTCAACATTTGCGAAATCCAAGCAAGAATTTTGTGAATATCTTTTTTGCTGCGCATATTGGTTTCAAAATAGATTTTCCACAACTGAAATCTTAATTAAATCTTATCAAATCCTCACACGGCGGTCAATCAAAGCTCACCCCTTGGGATCGGATAAGTACATTTTCCATAACCCCTAAAGCCACCAAAGAAACAATCAGTGAACTTCCTCCATAGCTCACCAGAGGCAAAGGCAATCCGGTAATGGGCAAAAGCCCTATATTCATGGCAATATTGATACCCGATTGGACAAAAAAATAAATAAAAATTCCCAGCGCCAAAAAAAAGCCAAAATTCTCTCGAGAATCCCTTATGACATGCGCCATGCGAAAAAACCAAAACCCAAAAATTATGATGAGCAGGCTGGCGCCCACAAAACCCAGCTCTTCCGCTAGGGATGCGAATATAAAGTCAGTTTGCCTTTCCGGTAAAAACCTTAGCTGGCTGACTATTCCCCTGGCAAAGCCCTGTCCGGCAAGCCCTCCGCTACCCACCGCGGTAATAGACTGGATTGCGTTGTAGCCCTTGCCTTGAGGATCCATGTTCGGATCCAAAAAAGAAAAAACTCTATCTTTTTGATAGTCTGCCAAAAATACAAACCAGACAAGCAGACTAAAAATTACAAGCGCCAAGACAAGCCACAAAAGATGTTGCTTTTTTATTCCACAGGCCAAAAGCATGCCAAGCCAAATTGCCGCTAAAACCATAGCCGAACCCAAGTCGGTTTGCATCATCACAAGCGCGATGGGCAATAAGGTCAACAGAAAAGAGAATATAATATTTTTGAATTGGGTCATAGCGGGCAAACGCCTCTGAAAAAAAGTCGCCAACATGATTATCAAAGCCAGCTTCATGTACTCGACCGGCTGGAGCTGAACAACGCCAAGATCGAACCACCTCGTAGTCCCTCTGATATCAAAACCAAAAAATAAAACAGCGACAAGCAAGGCTATGCCAACTACATAAATATATACGCTAATCCTTCTTAAATATTTGTAATCAAGGGAGGAGAAAGTAAAAAATAATACCAACCCGATTGAAAAAAATACCAGCTGTCTGGTAACCAAACCTATGTTCTCACTCTCCGAAAAGGTCGTTGAGTAAATCATCAAAAAACCCACCATAACCAAAAACATACTTGCTCCGAGCAAGTATTTGTCCACTCTACGTAATAAAATAAGGAAATTTGTCATTGATACGAAGTCACATTATTTCTCTCGCCCGCGGAGCGGGAGAGAGCACCTCCGTCCGCCGTGGCGGACGGAGGGGAGAGAGGGTGTTGGTACACTAGTCACATTATTTCTCTCGCCCCTGCCTACCGCAGGCAGGCGTGAAGCGGGAGAGAGTACCTTTTACGCGAAGCTCTTTCGCTCTTTATATCATCTCTGTCCTGAACCAGAACTTTCTGTGCCCAGTACGTCTTGCTCGAGCTGATTGACTGAAGGTCTGAATTCGATATTCGAAACCGCGGACCCTTCAATGCCGGATGGCCAAACAACTCTAAAAAATCTCCCATCATGTCTCTGTACTTCATTTACGGTTGTAAAATTAACTCCAATGATATTTTGCTGAATATCATATAGTATTACGTCTATTTCTATCTCCTTGATAGTGAACGGACTTTCATTTCGCAGGATCCCCGACGCGAAAAACTGATTTCCTTCTTGTCCAAAATTCGTATTTTCAAATCTTAAATCCAAAGTTTCTTTCGCGGTAAATCTAGACCAACGCTCCGGCTCTAAGCTAACATCCACGGTTACGGGGTCTCCGGATACTGTCACAAGTGGCATAAAAATCAGTTTGTCCTGATCGGGAAGAATATAAGTACTCCCGGAATAAGTTCGAACGCTCTCCCCTTTTCGATCGCGTAAAACAAATTTGAAATTCAAAATTCTGACTGCCAAATCCGAATTGGGATTAGCGACTCTGGCAAAGGCAAAATACCTATCTTTATCAGGTGAAAAAATATTTTGGTCAAGTATCCGAAGGTCCTCTGGTATAGGCGCGACATACACTAACGGAAGTGGCGAATAGGTGGTGATCAAAACCTGACTTAGGGTATACTTCAACATCAAGCTAAATGGATACGCGAGAATTAAAGTCGCGACAAGACCAACCCAGAGTGGCTTTGCAACCGCTTGCAAAGCTTCCACGATATCTATTATCTTTTGCTGAATAGCGATTTCTTTATCTTCTGGTGATTGCATTGTTTTTGTTTTTCTATTTTCCCTCTCTTAAGATAACCTGCCTCGCCGGCAAGGCGGGGAGAGAGCTAGGGGGTGAATTATTATCAGAGAAACCTTATCTCTACAATTACAATTATACCAAAGATTCTAAAAAATCCTAATTCGATTAGGATGTGCCTTTTGTAGGGCCTTCGGATACTATTTTTGACACCAACGTCCAAAAAACGACAAAGTATACAATCCTTTTGCCGAAAATTCCCATGAAGAACTCCTTGAGCTATAATAATCTAAGATTAAATCTTATTTTTTCACCCTACTAGCTATCGTGTTCACCCATCTTCACGTACATTCCCACTACTCTCTGCTAGACGGTCTGCCAAAGATCGCCGATTTAGTATTGGACGCGAAACACAAGGGATTCACGGCTCTGGCTCTTACCGATCACGGCGCGATGTACGGGGCGATAGAATTTTACAAAAAATGCAAAAGCGAAGGCATCAAGCCAATCATCGGCATGGAAGCCTACATCACCGCGGGATCCATGAAATCAAAAGTTGATCGACAAGCGGACAAGCCCTATCATCTTACAATCCTGGCAAAAAATTTTGAAGGCTACAAAAACCTGATGAAGCTCACTACGTTAGCCCATATTGAAGGTTTCTATTACCGCCCACGAATTGATTTTGAAACTCTGGTAAAACACAAAGATGGTCTCATCATTCTCTCCGGCTGCCAGGGCTCCGAGCTGTCGCAGGCGATAATCGGAGGAAATCTGGAAAAAGCGGAAAAAATCGCGCAAAATTTTGCCACAAATTTTGGCCCGGAAAATTATTATCTGGAAATCCAAAGACAACCAATCACGGGCGATGATGAATTTGCTCGCGTTAGAAAATCTCTGAATCAAAATCTAGCAACTCTTTCTCGCAAGCTTTCCTTGGCGCTTACCGCGACGGGCGACTCTCACTATCTTGAGCCCGATGACGCCACAGCGCAAGATACACTGGTCTGTATTGGCACGGGAAAAATCGTAACCGATTCCAACCGGCTGGATATGAAAAGCGCCAATCTGTCCCTGATGACCGAAAGCCAAATGAGAGAGCTTTTTTCAGATATTCCCGAGGCGCTCGTGTCAACGCAAAAAATCGCGGACATGGTGGATATAAAGATTCCTCTGGAGAAATTCCAGTTCCCATATTTCGAGACTCCGGATGACCTGACCCAGGAAGATTATCTAAAAAAACTGGCCTACGAAGGAGTGTCTAGGATCTACAATCTGTCAGAAGTAGAGCTAAAAAAAGATAGACCTGAAATTTTGAATAGAGTCGATTACGAACTGGATATTATTAAAACAAAAAAATATCCCTCATATTTTCTAATCTTTGCCGACTTTGCCAACTGGTCGAAAGCCAATGGAATTTTCTATACCACCAGAGGGAGCGCGGCAGGATCTCTCGTTGCCTACGCGCTTGGTATCACCACCATAAATCCACTGGTTTATAATCTGCCTTTTGAAAGATTCCTAAACCCCGAGAGACCTTCCGCTCCTGATATCGACATGGACTTTGCCGACAATCGCCGAGATGAAGTAATTGATTATGTCACAAAAAAATACGGTAAAGACAAAGTGGCGCAAATTGTAACCTTTGGAACGATGATGGCGAGAGCTGCCGTTCGAGATGTCGGCCGGGCTCTGGGTGTCGCGTATAGCAAGTGCGACAAAATCGCCAAGCTGATTCCTTTTGGCAAGCAAGGATTCCAAATGACAATCGATCGGGCGATAAAAATTTCGCCGGAACTAAAGTTGGCCTACGAGCAAGACGCCGAAACCAAACAAATTATCGACCTTTCCAAAAAACTTGAAGGTGTGGCCAGGCATCCCTCGGTCCACGCGGCCGGCGTGGTTATCTCCCCCACCCCTCTTACAGATTTTACACCACTGCGAAAGGATACGGACTCCGAGACGATTACAACTCAATATGACATGCATGCCTGCGAATCGGCGGGGCTCGTCAAAATGGATTTCCTGGGTATTCGCAACCTTTCTATTTTAGGCACGGCTGTCGATCTGGTTAAAAAAACCAAAAATATAACAATCGACCTCCACAGCCTGCCTCTGGATGATAAAATTACCTACGACCTGCTAGCCGCCGGAAATACTGTCGGACTGTTCCAGCTTGGCGGCTCCGGCATGACAAAATATCTCAAAGATCTCAAGCCGACCAAAGTGGAAGATATCATGGCTATGGTGGCGCTATACAGACCCGGGCCCATGGAATCGATTCCCGAATTTATTGCCCGCAAGCATGACCCTAAACTCGTTACCTATCTTGATCCATCTCTCAAAGAAATCCTCGAGTCTTCCTATGGCGTACTGACCTATCAAGACGACGTCTTGCTTATCTCAATAAAAATAGCTGGATACTCCTGGCTTGAGGCGGACAAGTTGCGTAAAGCCATGGGCAAAAAAATCCCCCGCGAAATGGCCGAGCAAAAAGAAAAATTTATTGACGGGTGTATGAAAAACGGTTGGACCTCCGCAAAAACCTTAAAGCTGTGGAGCCTGATCGAACCGTTTGCGGCTTATGGATTTGGCAAAGCTCATGCCGCCTCGTATGGCATGGTAGCCTACCAAACAGCCTATATGAAAGCCAACTATCCGGTAGAATTCATGGCCGCCGTGCTCTCTGCCGAGTCGGGCAAGCTGGAGACCGTGGCCGAGGCGGTTTCGGAATGCGTGCATATGGGCATCAAGGTCTTGCCACCGGATATCAATGAATCTTTTCGTAATTTTACCGTGGTGGACGAGCAAAATATTCGCTTTGGGCTGGAGGCGATAAAAAATCTTGGATCGGATGTGGTAGACAAAATCATTGCCGAGAGAAAGGCTAACGGAAAATTTCTCGATCTATCTAGTTTTGTCAGTCGAACATTTGTTAAAAATTTTAACAAAAAATCTTGGGAGGCTTTGGTCAAAAGCGGCGCCCTGGACAGTTTTGGTGAAAGAAATAGCCTGCTTGCCACCACGGAAAAAATTCTGGAACTGGCGCGATCTTTTTTCCGTGAAAAGGACAGCGCGCAAAATAGTCTTTTTGGCAGTAATTCTCACGCGGAGCTAAAAATAACTCTCAACGTGGCCGTTCCTGCTACGGAAAAAGAAAAATTATCATGGGAAAAAGAATTGCTTGGGCTTTACGTCACCTCCCATCCTCTGCACGCGTACAAAAAAGTACTCGAAAATCTGGGCACATCTGTAACCCAAATTGTCAGGGAAGCCAAGAAAAAAAGAGTGACTTTTGCCGGCATTGTAACCAAGGTAAAAACTATTCTAACCAAAAAAGGCGACCAGATGGCTTTTGCGGAGGTGGAGGATCTGGGAGGATCTATAGAGCTGGTGGTTTTTCCCAACGCGTTCAATGAAAGTCGCAATCTTCTTCTGACTGACAAGCTGGTCAAAGTCTCCGGCAAATTTGAATCCAAAGACGGCGAACCAAAAATTCTCGTAGATAAAATTGAGGAACTAGATAATGGTTCCTCAACCTTGCAAGGAAGTGTGGAAGAAAAACAGACAAGCTGGCCTTCTTCTCCTCTAGCGGAAGGGGGCGGGATCGAGGATTTGTCGAATCAAGAAACTTCCACCAAACGGATCGTCCTCCCTATTCCAGAAGACGCCGACCCAATGATTTTTCGCAAACTAAAAACGGTTTTTGAAAAATACCCGGGTGATGTGCGAGTCGCCCTCGATGTCCCCTCCCCCCATGGGCCAAAAAGACCAGTAGAAACCGGATTCCACATCAACCCATCCGCGGAATTCAAAACAAGAATCAAAGAAGTCCTGAAAAACTCTTAAAGCCTGGGGTGGAAAAATATATACTTCTTTCTGCTTGACTATCGTGGAGAATCTATTACAATGAATACAGGTTTTTGTCCTTATTGATCCGGACTCACCACCCGGGAAAAGGGCCGCGCGACAACTGCGTTAATATTGCCTAATCAAGAGTCCGCCGAAGAGGCGGGAATTTGGGTGGAACCGCTCCAATCTTTTATCGGAGTCCCAAAGCCAGAGCTATTTGCGCTAGGCTTTTTTTAATAATTATTTCTCCCCTGTCATCCTGAGCGAAGGCGTTCAGCCGTAGTCGAAGGATCTCTTGTCCATTGAACAAAAACTAAACAAGGGATCCCTCCGTTGCAGTCGGGATGACAAACAACTAAATATATGCCGAAAAAATCATCATCAAGCAAAACTCAAAATCTTGACGAAATTAGGCACACCGCCGCGCACGTGTTGGCCTTGGCGGTAAAAAAAATGTTTCCGGAAACCAAATTTGGTATTGGACCTACGATCGATACTGGGTTCTACTACGACTTCGACCTTCCCCGAACGCTAAAACCGGAAGACCTGGTACAACTAGAAAAATCAATGAAGCACATCATCAAGCAAAACTTGAAGATGGAAAAAATTGTGGTGCCTTTTGACAAGGCCGAAGCCGCGGCCAAGGCAGGTGGCCAGAAATACAAACTGGAATTACTGCAAGAAATCAGGTCAGGAAAAAGAGAAATTGCCGATCCGAAGACACCAAAAGACTCGGTAACTTTCTACCGCGTCGGAGATTTCAATGACCTCTGTAAAGGCGGTCATGTGGATTCAACGAGAAATATCCCGGCTGACGCGCTGAAGCTCACACATATTGCCGGCGCCTACTGGAAAGGCGACGAAAAAAGAGAACAACTGCAACGCGTATATGGCGCCCTTTTCGCGACTAAAAAAGATCTGGATGCCCACCTGGCTATGATAGAAGAAGCCAAAAAAAGAGACCACCGCAAGCTGATCAAAGACATGAATCTGATAGTCTTTTCAGAAAATGTCGGGCCCGGGCTACCTTTGTGGACTCCGAAAGGTACAATTGTCCGGGATGAGCTGGAAAACTTTGCCAAGGAAACGGAGAAAAAATGGGGCTACCAGAGAGTGACTACTCCCCATCTGGCCAAGCGACAACTTTTTGAAACTTCCGGGCATATTCCCTATTATGTCGATGACTTGTATCCGGGTATGGAGCTTGACGACAATGAATATTTCCTCAAGGCCATGAACTGCCCGATGACAATGGAGATCTACAAATCCAAAGTACATTCTTACCGTGAGCTACCGCTTCGATGGGCGGAATACGGTACGGTGTATCGTTATGAACGCTCCGGGGTGCTATCCGGCTTGCTACGAGCGCGGGGCTTTACCCAGAATGATGCCCATATCTTCTGTACTTATGATCAGGCAATCGATGAGTTTGTGCAGGTTATGAAATTGCATAAATACTATTACGGCAAAGTTTTGGGGCTCAAAGACTTCTATGTGATGCTCTCGATGCGTGATCCCGCTCAGAAAAATAAATTCGGGGGCAACGAAGAGGAATGGCGACAGGCGGAAGAAATGATCAAGCGCGCCATCAAAAAATCGGGTGTTGCCTACAAAGAAATGGTAGGAGAAGCCTCGTTCTATGGACCAAAGGCAGACTTCCAAATCAAATCCGCCACTGGTCGCGAGGAAACAGCGTCAACAAACCAGATTGATCTGATTATGCCGAAACGTTTTGGTCTGACCTACGCCGGTGCCGATGGAAAAGAGCATCCGGTGGCGGTAATTCACAGGGCGCCCTTGGGAAGCCATGAACGCTTTATTGCCTTCTTGCTCGAGCACTACGCTGGCGCGCTCCCCGCCTGGCTTGCGCCTGTGCAGGCCATGGTCATACCAATCTCCGAAAAGCTAAACAAATACGCGAGCGCCATTACAAAAATCTTGTCAGAAGAAAATATCCGGGTAGAGCTCGATGATCGTAATGAATCGATGGGCAAAAAAATCCGCGAGGCAGAGATACAAAAAATCCCCTACATGCTGATTGTGGGAGAAAAAGAAAAAAAAAGCAAAAAAGTCACCATCCGGAAACGAGGCGACAAAAAACAAAATACCGCCTCTCTCACAACTTTCTTCAAAAAACTGCAAAAAGAAATCGCGGAGAAAAAATAATTTTTACTGACTAAAACAAGGACTCCCCTCGCTTGCGAGGGGAGTCCTTGTTGGTTTAGATTGACTTTCTTTAAATATTAAAGTAAGATGACTTTTCCAAGGAGGATGTATGATCACAAACTGGGAAAGCTACAAACAGGCGCTTCAGCTTGGTCACTGGAGGAAAGCGAAGGAATACGTTGAAAGCAAACGTGAGGGTGCAAGGAATGCAAAAGATGCAGACCAAAAACGCCACGTTGACCATCTTCAGCGACTGCTTTTCATTCACCTCTACTCACGGGGTTTGTGGGATGAAGCTTATAAGGTGGCCGCGTCTTCTGCCGAACGACAAAGTGAGGGTGGACGATACACTCGCTTGGCGCAAGTCATGGAGATCTGGGGGGAAAAAGACCACCAAGTCTATAAACTCTTATACGGGCAGTCGTGGTAGCAGTACTTCACTTCAGCCAACAGACAGTTCTACGCTATATTCCTATCTGGAATATGGTTTTTTTTATTCTAAAAAGTCGAAACCAGAAGATCATGCGCATACTCAAGCTCTACGCCTTGATCAAGCACTTCGCGCGCCTTCTGAAAATTCTGTAATTGTTCCGGGCCCATCTCTTGCTCACGCGCGGACGCTATCTCATACAACTGCTCAATCAAGCTTTTGTAAAGCGTTGTATTATTCTCATCATATTGATGTAATTGCAAAAGTCTTTTCATGGAACGGGAATTGTATTGCAAGGCGACTTCACGAAGGTCTTTGGCTGCAGTCCGATTTTCAAATTCTGAGAGTCGTATCAAATGATTTAAAGTTTCAATGTACACAAGTTCGATATTTGCCACAAATTTCGCATCGATAAGCGCCAAATTCTCCGCCATAAAAGCAGCGCTATCCAACCTTTTTCTGTATTCATTGAAAGTCCCGAGTAAAGGCAAAAATTCTGTATTTCTGTTGTCTATTAAAAATTCAAATTCATTCAGTCTTTTATCAGCAAGCATTAAATGCTTTTCTTGCTTGTCCTGGGCATTAAAAGTAAGGAAATGCAGATCAATCTTCTCCCCTACTGATTTCATAAAATAAAAAGCGTCACCCGAAACCAACGAGGAGTTTTTAATTGACAGGGCTATGCCGGAAACTATCAATATTGAGACTGCAAAAGCAATTACGAAAATTTTAATTGACTTGATTTTCATACAATTTCTGTTAAATTAAGTATAGCGGAAAAAAAATTAAGAATCTAGCGGAAAAAATATGAGAAAAAAGTCACCTATTGATGAGCCGGAAACTCGCGCCAAAAAACGCGAGATAAAAAAACGCCCGCGGATGAAACTCCACGGAGCGGGACTGAAAAAATCTCATCACGAGGCGGGTAGCATCTTGACTCGCTCTAATGGGCAAGCCTCGCGACCTCGATCTCTCGATTCGCGATCAACCTCTCGGTCAATGCCTTCGCCCAAAGTATCCTGATGCTTGAGAAGAAAATTTCAGAGTTGGTAAGTTGCCGAGTTAGACGCTGGTAGACCTCGGGGAAGCAAACCCATTTGGGATTATCCTTATGACCAAGACCTCTGGCGAGACTGTCACCTTCGAGTTTCTCCAAAGCTCCCTCGATCAAAATTCGGGCATGAGCCAAGGTTAACCCTGGAAGCAACACTCTGGCTGCGGTGTCCACTGGGACAAAACCTGGGGCTTCCATCAATAAACGAAAAAGCTCTTCCGTCAGATTCATCGCTATCCCCCTTATGTCACCGTTATCATACGCCCCAAAAAAGCTTATTGCAATAGTCGGTCCTACCGCCACCGGTAAAACCGACCTCGCCCTAAAACTCGCCCGGAAATTCCAAGGCGAGATTATTTCTGTTGACTCCCGCGCGATCTATCGTGGTCTCCCCATCGGCACCACCTCTTCCAGACCATCATCACACCCTCACGCGACAAAAATTCACGACCGTCAATTTTTGTCGTTTATCAAACACAAAGGCATCAAGCAATATTTAGTCGGCATCCTAGACCCGCAAAAATCATTCTCTGCTTACGACTTTGCAAAACTTGCCGCCAAAATCATCTCCAAAATCAAAACACCTATTTTAGTCGGTGGGACCGGCTTCTGGATAGATGCTCTACTCCAATCTGATCTGCTCAAAAAAATTCCTCCCAATCTAAGGCTTCGCAAAAAACTCGATCTATGGTCTGTGGCTGATCTTTTTGCCGAGTTAAAAAAGCTTGATCCGAAACGCGCGAAAACCGTTGAAAGAAAGAACAAAAGAAGACTAATCCGTGCAATTGAAATAGCGACAGGATCACAAAATTCTACTACAAACTACAACCTACGACCTACCAACTATTCCGTTCTTTTCCTCGGGCTTGATTATCCAAACGCAATCCTAAAAAAAAGAATTCACAACCGGTTCCTAAAAATGCTGAAACTAGGGCTTGTCTCGGAAACAAAAAAACTGACCCGAAAAGTCAGCAAAATCAGACTCCGTGAAATCGGCCTCGTATATCCGATAGTCGCAGATTATATAGATGAAAAAATCACTAGAGATGAAATGACTGAAAGATCTGTAAATGCTACCTATCACTACGCCAAGCGCCAGAAGACCTGGTTCAGAAAAAATAAGAATATTCACTGGATAAAAACGCTGGCGGAAGCGGGTAAACTCGCAAAAAATTTCTTGCGATAAATTGTAGGAATCTAAATATAGAGGGGCATCCTCTCGCACGAGAGGATGCCCCTCTTAGTTGCTATATTTGCCTTTTTTTTATATTATTTTTGGAAGGAGGATCCAATGAAACCAAAGCATATGGAGGAAAGCCTTTGCTCAATCGCCCAGAAAATCTACCTCGTAAGAACTGACAGCCTCACCTACAAGCTCTTCTCTGGCTGGATAGATGATTTCTTGGAGGAATGCTATCGTGGTAGCGGTCGCTATACAAAAGATCTCGGCGGACTGGTCAATGGGATCATGAGCATCGCGCAAGTCACCTTTTGTACCGCGAAAGAAAAGGTCCACGAAGAATTTCGAGAAGAAGTTCTGTCATTTTTGGAAAGACATCGGGAAAGGCATCTCGCAGGTCTGGCGGTTTTCTCCGTCGCAGTTCGGCCTATCAGCGGAATCAGGTAATAAATGGGTTTGCTACTTGCCGATTCGCTTTTCCAAAATCTCGCTCACCATCTTCGGATTTGCTTTGCCGCCTGTGGCCGCCATTATCTTCCCAACCAGGAAGCCGGCGGCTTGTTTTTTTCCCGCTTTCACATCCTCTACAACTTCCGGATTTTCCGCCAAAATCTTGTCAACGATTTTCTCCAGCGCACCAGTATCACTCATTTGACCAAGACCCTTGTCCTCTACCACATTCGAGGGATCGGCACCTGTAATAAACATTTCTCCCAACACTTCCTTTGCCGCGGTTTTGGAAATCTCCCCGTTTTCAATCATCTTGATCAATTCAGCAAAATTTTCTCCACTGACTTTAGACTCCGAAGCGGTAATACCTGTCTCTTTTAAAAGTTCGGTAAAAGGCCCGGTCACCCAGTTGGCGGCTTCTGTGACAAATTTATTAAGCGTTTTTTCATCGTCCATTTTCTCCACTTTCAACCAAGATTGCAAATCAGAAACAACCCCTTCAAAATATCCGGCCAAGGATTTATTATCTATCAAATGCAAGGCAATCTTTTCCGAAAGTTCGTAGTGCTTCGTGAATCGCTCTAATTTTTGGTCTGGTAATTCAGGCATTTTTCTTTTTATAGCTTCTACATCTTTTTTGGTGAAATGTAAAACTGGTAAATCAGGGTCGGGAAAATACCTGTAATCGTCCGATCCTTCCTTTTGTCTTTGGGCGACTGTTTCCCTTTTCGCGTCCACCCATCCTCTGGTTTGAGTCGGGATTTTTTTTCCTTCCGCAAGCTCTTCTGTCTGACGATCAATTTCATAAAGCAGGGCCTCTTCTACCGCCTTGAAGGAATTCATATTTTTTATTTCCACCTTGTACCCCGGCAATCCTTTTTCCCCGGATTTTCGAAGAGATATATTCGCGTCGCATCGCAAATGGCCTTTTTCCATATCAGCGTCAGATACTCCCAGGTATCTGGCCAATCTCCGCAAATGTTGGAGAAATGCTCTGGCCTGGGCAGGAGTGGTAAAATCCGGTTCTGTAACGACTTCCAAAAGCGGTGTCCCGGCCCGATTCAAATCGACCAAAGAATAATCCGCACCCGCGGGATGCAATAACTTACCCGCGTCTTCCTCCAAATGCGCTCTGGTAATCCCAATATCAACCTTCGAGCCTTCGAATTCAAAGCTCACTTTTCCTTTCCCGCAAATCGGCTGATCAAATTGAGATATCTGATAGCCTTTTGGTAAATCGGGATAAAAATAATTTTTTCGATCAAACTTGGAATATTCCGCGATCTCACAATTTAGGGCCAAACCAAAAAGTATGGCTTTTTCCAAGGCGGCTTTATTTATTGTCGGCAAGGTCCCAGGCTGTCCGGTGTCCACCTCATCTATGTTAGTATTCGGCTCGACATTTCCTGTCTCTACGGGCGATCTACCAAACATTTTGGACTTTGTTTTCAGCTGGACATGGATTTCCAGACCGATCACGGGTGTATAGCTTGTCATAATCATATGATACAACAAAGACGCTCTTTGTAAAACATCTAGAGCGCCTTCTTTCTAAATTATTTTCCCGCCGATTATTCCCCTCTCGGCAAACGTGGAGTATAAAAAGTACCGGCAACATCCGGGCTCTCTTGCTCTATGAAAGCGGCTTTTGGATCAAGATTTTTTTTAAATTTTACCAAGTCAGGATTGATTGTTCGCAAAATCAAAACGGCGGAAAAAAGAATAATCAAACCAATAAAAGCGTTGGCAAATATATCCTTCGCGGACTGGACTTTTTGCGCGTCCCCTCCGGCGGTCATGTAATAATATCCGGAAAAAATAATCATGGTCAAAGCAAGCAGGACTCCCAAGCCCAAAGCCCATCTATATATCGACACAATACAGATACCCAAATTATCAGACCCTGCGCAAGGTCCATCCGCAGCTCCCTGCGCATAGACTTGGGGAATCATACCCACACCTATTACCATAATCAGAAGTATTGATAAAACGAGATTTTGTTTCTTCATGTTTCTAATTATTCTTTCTTTCAATATAGCCTAAATTTTATTTTAAGGCAATGAATGACTGATAAGTTGCCTAACGAAAGATTTAGGACATCTTCGTTTCTTGTTACGTCTCGACTAGATTCCGGGCCTTTTCTTGTAATATTCCGTGGCTTGCTCGTAGGCATGCGCGGCCTGGATAAGCTTGCCTTCCTCAAAATGAGATGCTGTAATCTGCAATCCCACTGGTAAATTTCCCACAAACCCACAGGGCACAGAGATCGCCGGTACACCGGCCAGACTCATTGCCGTAGTATAGACATCGGCTAAATACATAGCCATTGGATCATCCGATTTTTGGCCGAGTTTGAAAGGCAAGGTTGGCGAAACAGGACCCATTACAAAATCATATTTACCAAACACTTCTTCAAAATCTTTTTTGATAAGCTCTCGAACCGCCTGCGCCTTTTTGTAATACGCGTCATAGTAACCTGCGGAAAGTGTATATGTCCCAAGCATTATCCGACGCTTGGCCTCGGCCCCAAATCCGGCGCTACGAGATTTAGCGTATACGTCGTACAGACTTTTGGCTTTATACTTGTCGTCTCGCTCGACTGAATATCCATAGCGAATGCCATCGAAACGCGCGAGATTTGAGCTGACTTCTGATGGCTGAATAATATAGTAGGCCGCCAGAGCATAATCAAGACTAGGCAGACTTACCTCATCGACTGACGCGCCTAACTCTTCAAATTTTTTCAAAGCCTCGCGAGTAAGATTTTCTACTTTACTGTCCAAGCCTGACACAAAAAATTCTTTGGGTACTCCAATCTTCATGCCCTTCACGGATTTGCCCAAAAATTTTGTATAATCCGGAACAGGCCTTTGGCTGGAAGTCGCGTCTTGCGGATCATGGCCAGCCATCGCCTGCAAAACCAAAGCGCAATCTGTGACATTTTTTGCAATGGGAGAAGGGCAATCTGTGGAAGATGCCATAGCAATAACGCCATAACGCGAAACCCGACCGTAGGTTGGTTTTAGGCCGACGGTGTTGGTAAAAGCCGCCGGTAATCGGATTGAGCCTCCTGTGTCTGTGCCGGTAGCAAAGAGAGTTTCGCCACTAGCTACCGCCACAGCAGAACCTCCAGAGGACCCTCCGGGCACGCGCGTAGTATCGTAAGGATTTTTACTCGCGCCAAAATCAGAATTCTCTGTGGAAGCGCCATGAGCGAAAGCGTCCAAGTTGACCTTTCCCACCATTACAGATCCTGCTTTCTCCAATTTTTTGACCACGGTGGAAGAGTATGGCGGAATATAACCTTTTAAAATATTTGAAGCGGCGGTAGTCTCTATACCTTCGGTGCAAAAAACATCTTTGTGCGCCATGGGTATGCCAAGAAGCGGATTGACATTTTCATTGTTGTCAAATCTTTCTTGCGCGCGATCTGCCTGCTTTACTGCTTCAGTTTCGGTCACAAGCAAAAAAGCATGAACTTTTTCGTCCACTTGTTTTATCCGAGCCAAAGAAGCATCAAGAAGTTCCCTGACAGAAACTTTTTTGGCTTTGAGAAGCTCGTGCGCGGATTGAATTGTAAGATCAGATAGATTCATTTTTCTCCTTCTCTCTTTCGTCTTTGTCATCCTGAACTAGATTCAGGATCCAGTCTTACTGATGATTTTCTTTATTGATTCTGTACCCTGTCATTCGTCAGATAAAATCGGTTCTATAAAACCGATTTTACTTTAAAATAACGTTCTTCTCTTAATGGCGCGTTTCCCAAAATCTTTTCCTGCTTATCAGAGAGCACGGCCTTGTCCTCCCTCGTGACATTCATATTTTCGGATTCAGCCAAATCCAAATCCACGCCCGTTGTATCGAGTTCCTTTAGCTTCTCAAAATAATCTAAAATCTGCGAAAGTTCGCCTGTGAGTTTTTTGACCTCTACTTCATTTAACTCAATCCGAGCAAGTTCTGCTATTTTCTCAACTTCTTTTTTTGTAATTGACATACTACTAATATAGCTCAAACAACATTTTTTTTCAAAAAAAGAACCTACTCGGCCGGTCGAAACCAGCTTTTCGGTAATGTGGTCAGACCACGAAATTATTGATTACATCAGGACGACTGGGAAGAAACTCTTCTCCGAGCTTACTAATGATTATGCTCTCCAAATTATTCGTGTACCGCTCGTAAGCTCTCAGCACCACAAAAGCCTTAGAGCAAAAACTGCAAGCCGTGGAAGCTAGTTCAGCATCAACAGTCGCCAGCTGTTTAACCTGGGATTGTGCGCCAGGAGATTTCCGAGCCCGTCTGGAAGACGGCTTGCTCTCCCTTTTGAAGTTGGCGAAGACGACATTCCTTCTTGGCTCAGGGCGCTCCTGCTCTGCGTACTTCTTTGACATGTGCGACCGCACGACCCGGAAAAACTTGTATTTGTCGAACGCGGTGTAGGAATTGCAATACTGATCGAAAATCTGCTGGTACTCCAACTTTCGTTCTTCGGGCGACTGAACGTCTTTAGCCACTTCCGCCATCAAGAACGACAGGACTTGATCGCCCACAAGCGTAAAAGTGGCCTTATCGAACAAAACAACCATAGCCGTCCACTGTGCAAGCTGCATACCGTCGGGCAAGCCGTAATAGGCTAGGTACTCGCTGTCAGAGTTGAAACCGAAAGCCTCCCAGTACCTTTCGCGGAGCTTCCTCAACCTGTTCCAAACAAAAACCATTCGATAGATTGAGGCGTTCCTGCCTGCTCTTGCCTGGATCATGGCCTTATGTAAGGCTTGTAAATCTCGAGGAAGACTATCTGCTTCCTTTTCGAAAGACATTTGCCTCAATCTCAATCTGACTTTCTTTCCTGTGCCAGGATGGACCAAGCGAATCGCTATATGCTCAAAGCCCTCCAATCGAGCTGTTGCTGCCTTCATGATATCTTCCTCCTGTTGTTGATACTATTCCATCAAACCTTCGTCTCGTAACCGCTTAACACGCTTGCGCCTCCGTTGTCTTAGAGACTCATAGGCTCTCAACCGGTGATATTCGCATGCGTGAAAAGGGTTTCTGAAACGCTTATTTTTTCCTCGTTGCTGCGGCTCCCCGCAGCACGGAAACGCGCAGTCGTCTCCCTCGTACTCCATCATCGCCCGGAGCAAATCCGGGGTATAGATCAATTGCTTTACTGACCGCTCTTGATCCTGATGAAGCTGACGACAGAAATGACTGCAGAAAGGAGTCTTAGCATCAGCACGGCTTTTCGGACGGTTTACTTCCGTGCCGCAGACTGTGCAAAACTGCTGTACTCTCAACTCGCGCAGCCCTTCAACATCGTACCTGCATTCAGGCGTGCAAAACTTCCCTCGCTCCCGTTTCAAATCCGAAGTCGTCCAATACCTAACCCGACCGCATTTGGGATTCTGGCACTTGAGTGGGATTCTACAAGGCTTATACCCAACTTCCAAGCTCTGCCGCCCTTGCCTCTCGCCGCCAAACACGTGTGTGGCGATGATATCCTCCATCAAGATACGGAATCGAGCCGCCAAAAGCCTTGCTCTGATCTCTGTCTTCATTGCTCCTCCTCTCGCAACATAATAGCATAGAACCGTTTAATGTCAATTATTATTCGGAAGGAAGTATGAATCAAGAGAAATTCTGCATTCATCATTCTACCTTTTGCATTTATTATGGATTTGCTATAATCAATTCAACAACAATTAACACTACAATAATATGAATATCGGATGGATAATTCTGATAATTTTGATAGCCATCGCGGTGTGGCTGATTGGAGTCTATAATGGGCTCATCCGTACACGCAATCGCGTTGACGAGGGTTGGAGCGACATTGAAGTCCAGCTCAAAAGACGTTACGACCTGATCCCCAATCTGGTCAATACTGTAAAAGGCTACGCCAAGCATGAGGAAGGCGTGTTCACCAAAGTCACTGACGCCCGTACTCGAGCGATGGGGGCGGGTGGTGCGCAACACGACAAGGCTCAAGCAGAAAACATGTTGAGTGGCGCTTTAAAGTCTCTTTTTGCGGTTGCTGAAAACTACCCGGATCTGAAAGCCAATCAAAACTTTGCCCAATTGCAAACTGACCTCACGGACACGGAGGATAAAATCCAGGCTTCGCGAAGATTCTACAACGGCATGGTGCGCGACTTCAATACCAAGCTTCAGGTCTTTCCGACCAATATGATTGCCAATATGCTTGGCTTCAAAATTCGTGAATTCTTTGATATTGATGAGAAGGGCGCCGAAGGCCAGCCGGTGGAAGTTCAATTTTGAACTTGCGAGTTGAAAGTTATAAAGTATAAAGTTTTTGAAGGACTTTATAACTTTATGAACATTAAAAACTTTTAACTTCATCATGCTTACTTACGATCACATAGACTCGAATAAAAGAAAAACCGCGGTGCTGATCACGGTTTTTCTAATTTTGATCATCGGCCTCGGTTTTGCGTTCTCCCAGGCCTACGACACGCCGGAAATTGTTTTGATTGCAGTGGTTTTTAGTACAACCATGTCACTTGTCAGCTATTTTTATTCTGACAAAATCGCTCTGGGGCTTTCCAAGGCCAAACCCGTAGATCGCCAAACAGCTCCGGAATTGTATCGCCTCGTCGAAAACCTTTCGATCACCGCCGGACTGCCAACGCCAAGAATCTATTTAATCGATGACACCGCTCCTAATGCTTTTGCCACCGGACGAAATCCCGAAAAAGCGGCAATCGCCTTCACGACCGGGATTTTGCAAAAACTCAACAAGCAGGAACTGGAAGGCGTTACCGCTCACGAGCTGTCACACATCGGCAATTACGATATTCGCCTGATGACGATAGTAGTCGTCCTGGTCGGCGTGCTTACTCTTTTGGCGGACTGGTTTTTGAGGTTTTCTTTTTTTGGCGGACGCAGGCGGTCTTCAAACGGCGGAGGCCAGGCCCAAGCCATATTTCTTGTGATTGGCTTGATACTGGCGATCCTTTCCCCTGTTATCGCGACTGTTTTACAACTGGCGGTCTCC
>Ga0209542_10006564_pt1 | contig 22562 bp, 29 predicted proteins | sample RifCSPhighO2_01_FD_184028 | JGI IMG/M metagenome (GOLD analysis project Ga0209542, IMG submission 184028) | Soil microbial communities from Rifle, Colorado - Rifle CSP2_plank highO2_0.1 (SPAdes) (version 2) | ecosystem: Environmental > Terrestrial > Deep subsurface > Rock core/Sediment ... | reverse complement strand
GAAAAAGCCGGGCTTTGTTTCCCAAGATATTGCTCCACTGTTTTCCCATACTGCTCAAGATACCTGCGATTTGGATCGAGCACTTCTAGTCGGCACTTCAAATCTTTCTTCGCTTCTGCCGCGTTTCCTTTTGTAAATTCGCGGGGAAATGGAAATCCTGTAACTTTGATGTGGTCTTTTTTCACGCCGTACCGTTCCAATCTTGCCGCGGCTCTCTTAGTAGAAGCGCAATAGATAATCTTGCTTTTCTTGGGCTGCAGTGGAGCCCATGCGCGGGAAATGTCGGTATCGGGGATAATCAAATAGATAGGCCCTCGGTATCCCCAGTACTCTGCCATATACGCTGGGATGAAAAACGTAGTAACCAAAGGTAAACGATTTTTACTGAGTTCAGATATGAAATCTTCGCCCCAGCACTTCTTCTCGAAAAGCCGATACACTTGTTTCAACTGCAAAGTAGGAGCGTTGATAGTTTCATTGCTTGGATAAAACTCGCGGATTTCCTGAAACTTGTCAAAAATCGTAAAAACAAAATCTCCCAGCACCGGAAATTTTTTGAATCGAGAAATAACCTCGTAAAACCTCTGGGAATCGCGCCAGATATTTTTGTCTGATTCCAGAATTCCTTTGTAATCATTCGCGGTGACAATCTCGCCGCCCTGCGCGATATCGCGAAACGGCAAAGCCGCTCTCTGATGGCCGTATCCCATGTCTACCGCAACCACCCACGCTTTGTTCTTTGTTCTTCCAAACATCGTTTGTCTATTGTACCCCTTCGACTCCGCTCAGGGCAAGCAGAAAACTTTCGCTCCTCTCCTACTTAATACATAAAACATCCGCGAGAATTAGCGGAGATTGTTGAATTTTAGAAAAATTATTTTGTTTTTGGAACAGGAAGGCCTAGTTTTTGTAGCGGTAGGTACTGAAAATAATATTGGCAGCCCATTGATATTACATAGTCCAAAACATCTTTATACCGTAGTTTGCGGAACCAATCGGCAAGGATATAAATATATTCCACCTCTATATTAAGCGGTGCCAATAGTTTTTTGTACTGCTTTTTCTTAAAATCGCACGTTTGCAATTTTTCATCTACCGATCCAACGCCCTCTTGATACTTCATTTCAATGATAAAAAGGGTGTTGTTGACGATAACATATAATGCCTCATCAGGAAGCAATCTTGCTGAAATTATCTTTCTATAATCAACACCCTGTGATTCCAGATATCTATAAAGCCCGTACTAGCGTATTCTTAAATATTCCATCTCTTTCATAAGTAAATTAAGCAATCGCCGTCGTTCTGTTTTTGTGTCGAGCGAAAACGCGTGCGCTTTCGTAAATATAAGTAATGCAAAATGTTTTTTAAACTCATTTTTATACCGTGGCGAATTGTGCTTGAGTTTGCGCAACATATTTCTATTTTGAGCCAACGCCTTTCGTGCCCCCGAAAAATCAGGAAATTCAATCTTTAAATACCCCTGTCGATTGTATTGTTTTACTTTTGCTTGCATATGCTAAAAAGTTAGATTATTTTCTATACTGATAATTTCAAAAGTTTTTGTATGCCAGTCCGATAATCTGTCATAATCCATAAATTGTACTCGTGATTTTATCGGCACGAACGCGTTAAGCGCAAGTTTTCCAGCATATTCTGCTTTTCTTGCCTTGTCTGCGACAATGAAAAAATTGACATTGTAATCCTGTAACTCAACAAATTTCAGCAACGAATTTTGAATGTCTGTCGTATGTTCGACCTCAAAAAGTACGCTTGGCATTCTTCTGATATTGAACCAAGACACATCAACGGTTTTTGCTTTCCGTATGATATGTTCATAGCCAAATTGGTAAAAATTTGTTTGCGAACTTATTTCGCCAAGCGCTTTACCCAAAAATCGTTTGTTTTTATCTTGGCTCGGCACAAACGTTTCGTATTTTTTAAGATTGCCAATTTCAACAAGCAACCCTTGATAATAACTATGATTAAAAATTTCTCGCTCTTCTTTTAGAACGGCATCTGTTGGAAATATATCTGGCGGTAGCTTATCTTTATGCGAACGCAATGCCCATAGGCCAGGTTTAATTTTGAAGAAAAATCGCTCATCTTGAACAATGCGGCGAATACTCGCGAAAGGTGTTTTTGTTTTCCACTCGACATCGGACACCTTCAAAACTTCTTGATTGAGATACCCAAGCGTTGCAAATCCGCCGTTATGTTCCATTACTTTTATTACTGCTTCGTGTTGTTTCATGGAAGAAGTCCAAGTTTTTTCTTCAATCTTTCCTCTTGTATGGTGATTATACCATTATTATGTATCACATCAAACACTATTCCCTGGATTGAAATATTTCGACCATTCCAAAAGATGAGCGGCTTGTAAAAACAGAGACCGAATCGATGATCGCGAGATAATTTATTTCTTATTCGTTTTTGATGCTTTTGTTGCGGATGATAGCTCTTGTGGACTTTCTTCGAGTAGTTCTTTTACCAAAATATCTGGATCGTATCTCTTTCTTAAACTTAACCAACGCCAGCCATCTTTAATGAAAAGTCCGAATGCGGCAATACCTAAAACAATAAATACGGCCCTGATTGTTTCTCCTGGAATAATACCAATGTCTTTAAACCTTTCGGTAACAAGAGTAGTGACAATGAAGGTTATCCCCAGCCCGAACCATGTGAGTGTAGTGCTTGCTGAAAAGCAGAAACGACGAACCAATTCGAGATTATAGGCAAGTTTTGTCCGATTTATCGCAATCACATCGGGGTCAGTGTTATCATGAATTTTCGGCTTCTGAATTTTGAGCATACCTCCACTATAAAGCTTTAAAAATGTACTGTCAATACTATTAACATTCCTATTGACAAATAGTTTTACAAGGATTATACTGTAAATAACAATATGCTTGCTAAATTTATTCAGGAACAGCGCAAGAAACGTAATCTGACGCAAGAGTTTTTGGCATCGGCGCTCAAAATTTCCCGCCCAACCTATATGCAGATAGAACGGGGCGAGCGGGATTTGACGATTACCGAAGCGAGAAAACTTGCGAAAACTTTTGAGATCTCGCTTAATGATTTGCTTTCCCTCGGCGACACAATCACGATGCCAAAAATAGTTTTGGAAAAAGAGAAAAAAGAGGTGCGTCCCGATATGGAAATCCGCGTAACGAGAAAAAATCTTGGCAAATTCAAGCAGGTACTTTTGTATGTTTTGGAAAAAGTCGGCGCCAAACCGAATATCGGCGAAACCGTACTCTACAAGCTTTTATACTTTATTGATTTTGATTACTACGAAAAGTTTGAAGAAAACCTGATGGGTGCTACTTATATAAAAAACCATCATGGGCCGACGCCGGTGGAGTTTAAAGATATTGTCGAGCAGATGAAAAAGGATGGCGACCTTGAAGAGGTAAAGAGTAAATATTTCACTTACGCTCAAAAAAAATATCTGCCGCACAAGCGCCCCGACCTCTCGGCGCTTTCAGGACAAGAGATTGAACATATTGACGAAGTACTTGCCCGGCTCTCGGATAAAAACGCCAAAGAGTTGAGCGATTATTCCCACGGCGACATTCCATGGCTTTCTCGTGAATTCGGCGAACGGATAAGCTACGAAAGCGTGTTTTATCGCGACGACAAGTATTCTGTCCGTTCGTATGACGATGAACTTTGATGAACAACCCAACTTCGACAAGGAGTTTGCGCGACTCGCTAAAAAATATCGTTCTCTTCCGGATGATATTAAGGAATTTAAAAAAGTGATCGCCGCACGACCGCTTGGCGCAGGTAAGCATTTCAATATCGTCACTAAGACGGAAACAGTGGTAATAGTGAAAGCGCGTTTATTTTGCCGGTATCTCAAGGGAGCATCGCTTCGCGTCATCTACGCATATCACGTCGCTGCTTCGAAAGTTGAGTTTATTGAGATATACTTCAAAGGTGAAAAAGAGAACGAAGATCGCGAGAGGATAAAGGAGTATCTAGAAAATTGTTGATTTAAGACAAATACGAGCCGGGGAATTCTCGGCGGGAGCGGAATTTCCAGAGAATCACCAAGCAGACGGTTTTTTGGTAGGATGAAGACATACGTAAACACTATAAGAAAAAGTGTAGCTACCTCTTGACAGCATATCATATATGATATATAAAGAAACTAAGGAGGAGTATAGAGTTAAGTTCTATACCGAAAGTAAAAACGGCAAGAGTCCGATCCTGGAATATCTAAAAGAGCTACCGGAAAAAGAAGAGGCAAAGATAGCGAAATATATTGAGTTTTTGCGAGTTCATAAAGGATATTTGGATGAACCCTATTCCAAGCATATTACGGGGAAGATAAGAGAGTTGCGAGTGGATTTTGGACGAAACAGGCATAGAATCCTTTATTTCACTTTTATAAAAAGAACCATCGTATTGCTCCACGCCTTTCTGAAGAAAACAGCAAAGACACCATCTTCTGAAATCATCAAAGCTGAAGAAAACTATAAAAACGTATTGGCAAATATAAAACTCTATGAATAAAAAAGCTCAAAAAGCACTGGATTTCCAGGAATATCTTGGTCAAAGATTGAAAAATTCTCCATTCAAGAAACATTACGAAGGATATGGTAAACAATTAGAAATTGCCTACCAGATTTTGCAGTTACGCAAGAAAAAAAGATTCTCGCAGTTAGAACTGGCAAAGAAACTGGGAACCAGCCAAAGCGATGTTGCGAGAATGGAATCAGGCCAACAGAACTTTACCACAGATACTCTTCAGAAGATCGCCTCTGCTCTCCAACGCAAGTTGAAGATTGAATTTGTGTAGCGCTAATCGAAAGAATCGCCAAGACGGCGATTCTTTGAATCAAGACAGATACGAGCCGGGGAATTCGCGACGGGATCGGAATTTCCACCAGAAAAAACCAATAGGAATATACATAAGCACGAGCCAGAAGATGGAGAGGTTTTCGATTTGTGCCGTGGCAAAGGGAAAAGCCGAGAACACATCAACGACCCACAATACGTATTGCAGTAAAAGCGCGACAGGCAAAGAAAGGAGAAACCCAAACGGCTGAATCAATCCCCCGATCATCAACAAGAACCCCAAACCCATAAGCGGTGCGGCCAATGGCACGATAAGGATATTGGTAAGAATCGAAACCAAAGAAACCTGGCCAAAACTCCATATCAAAACAGGAAAGGTGAAGATTTGGGCCGCGATAGTCATACCGAGAAGCTGGCGTCCTGGAATTTTCTTTGGCACAAAAGAAAGCACAACGGGGAGCAGCACGATCATACCCAAAACCGCTAGGAATGAAAGCTGGAATCCCACATCACGCGCGAGCAAAAATGGATTGAACAAAAGCATCGCGGTTGCCGCGAACACAAGCGCGCGCAACGAGGCATACTGCCTCCCCACATGCTGGCCGACCAAAAATATACTTCCCATTACTCCGGCGCGCAAGGCGGAAGGCTGCAATCCCGTAAGCACCACATAGAAAATCACCAAGGCCAGCGTGACGTAAAAAGCCTGCTGGCGCCACAGACCAAGCCATATGAGCAATGGCATCAAATACATCGTAAGAATCGCGATGTGAGCGCCCGAAATGGCAATAACGTGGCGGAGTCCGGTGACATTCAGGTTTGCTGCAAGTTCATCTGACATGACATCTTTGTCGCCCAAAAGCATTTCCACCATCACGGGGCCGTGGCGAACAGAAAGATGTTTCTCGAGACCTTCCCGCAATGTAGTCTTGAGAGAAAAGATTACAGCCATCGCCCTCTCCCCTACATTCTCATACGCTCCTCTCTGCTCAACCTTAAGGGCCGGCTCGCGCATAACAGCGTATATTCCATCTTTCTCAAGGAATTCTTCGTAATTGAAATCCTCAAAAACGCCCGGGCGCTCCAGTTTTCCTCTCACTGTTACGACATCTCCATATCGTATGTCGAAACTCTCGCGGGTAGTCAGAAGAATACGCCCCCCTGAAACAAACTCGGGCTGTACGACAACATGCGTGCTCGAGATCCGCTTCTCGGGGGCCTTTACCACTTTTGCCTGGAATTGCAGTTCTTCGCCCGCGTACAAGGTAATTGCCGCGGCATTTTCGGCTGCCTGGAACTCTACCGCTTGATATCTCCAAATTCCCAAAGCTGCCGCACAAACGCAAAAAGCCACACACATTCCAACAGGCTTCTTCCAAAAAATAACAAACAGAAGCACACCAATAAGAAAAATCCCGATCCGCCAGCTGGCGGACGAGGGACTGAAATCCCAAAATGAGGCAAAACCAATCCCCGCGACAATCGAAAGACAGCTATAAAGGAAAATTTGAGAACTCGTCATTCGGCAAAGCCGGTCGCAATCACCGTGATCCGCACTTCTCCCGGCTTCAAGGTTTTGTCGTGAAGCGCTCCGAAAATAATTTTTGCGCTCGAGGAAATTTCTGCTTTGATTTGTTCTGCCGCTTCTTGGATCTCCTGCAAACTCACGTCTTCCGCGCCTGCCACGTTGAAAAGAATGCCTTTCGCCCCCTTAATTGACATATCCAAGAGCGGTGAATGAAGCGCGGCTTCGAGCGCGTGCTCCATACGTTTTTCGCCCTTGCCCTGGCCCATGCCGAATATCGCTCTTCCTGAACTCTTCATAATGCTTTTAAGGTCCGCGAAATCCACGTTAATAATCCCCGGAATCGTGATTAAATCAGAAATTCCTTGGACCGCCTGCCGCAAGATTTCGTCGGCTTTCCAAAAAGCGCCGATCACCGTCATATCAGGATCCGCGAGTTTTAAGATTTGATCGTTGGGAATAACCAGCAACGTATCCACCTTTCCCTTCAACTCCCCAAGCGCCTTTTCCGCAAGCTTCGCGCGCCACGAACCTTCAAATGAAAAAGGCCGCGTTACCACGGCGATCGTAAGCGCGCCTAAGGATCGCGCGATCTCTGCCAGCACCGGGATTGCCCCTCCGCCTGTTCCTCCACCAAGGCCCGCGGCAAGAAAAATCATGTCTGCTCCCCGTAAGGCCTCGGTCAACTCTTCTTTGCTTTCGTCGGCCGCACGTTTGCCAAGTTCAGGATTCATGCCCGCCCCTAATCCGTGAGTGCTCTCCTGGCCAATCCTGATTTTTTGAGTAGCCCTGATTTTTTTTAAATCCTGCACATCGGTATTGACCGCGATAAGATCAATCCCTTTCATCTTGCTCTGCATCATGCGGTCTATCGCGTTTCCTCCCGCGCCCCCGATTCCAATGACCTTAATCGTTGTTTTTTTCTCCATGTTCGTGTTATGGAATAAATGGTTTGAGTATACGCTTGAGCTGCTGTAAAAAATTAAAATTCATTCTTCTTTTTCCGCTCCGTCCTTCCGATTCCGCGGCACCCACGAGAAGCCCTATCACCCCGAGAAAAGCAGGATCGGAGTTCAAACTTATGACTCCACGAGGCGTTCCCAACTTTACTGTAAGTTTCAAATCCTTCTTCGCTTCTTCAACAATCTTGGGAAGTTTCGCTCCTCCTCCCACCAACACCACTCCTCCAGGCAGTGTTCCTTGCCGCGAGATTTGTTTCAATTCTTTGTTCACGAGCTGAAAGATTTCTTTGACGCGCGCTTCGACAATGTGCGAGAGGAGCCTTTTGGAAAATGAGATCGACTGGCCTTCGGGCGTCTCCAGTTTCTCTGATGCCTTCCCCGTTCCCCGACCGCATGTGCCAAACTCCACTTTTACGCGCTCTGCCACATCAGGTTCGCATCTCAAGCCAATCGCGATATCGTGCGTGATATTTTCAGATCCCACCGGAAAAATTGCCGTATGAATCAAATCCCCTTGCTCGTACACCGCAAGCCCTGTTGTCCCCGCGCCCAAATCAAGTACCGCACATCCAATCTCTTTCTGCTGGCCCGTAAGAACTGTGGGGTCTGCCATCAAAGGAGAAGGAACAATACCAATAATCTCCAAACCTGCTCCCAACACCGCTTCCGTAAGGTTTCTGATATACGGAGTAAACCCGCATACCGCGAGTACGTCGGCTTCCAGACGCACTCCTTTCATCCCCACCACTTCTTTTACTTGTTCTTCTCCGTCCACCACGAACTGCTGGGGAAATACTTCCAAAATTTCTTTGTTTGAAGGAAGCGAAAAGGCCTGCGCCGCCTGTAATACTCGTTCTACATCTTCTTGAGAAATCTGTCCATCAGCCCTTGAAACTGCCACAATCCCATGCGAAGGCACCGTGAAAATATGGCTCCCTCCAATATTTACTACCACTGCCCGTATCTTCTGGCCCGAGATGTTTTCGATTCTGCTTTTAAGCGCGAGAATTTTTTTGCTTACTTCCTCTATATTCACCACGGCTCCCTTGCGCACGCCAGAAGAAATTTCTTCGCCAAACCCTAAAACTTCCAGTTCTCCTCCTTCGGATCTTTGCTGGAGAACGGCCATTTTGATGCTGTGGGTCCCAATATCCAATCCCGCGATAATCGTAGCTTTCATATGCGAGAAAGATACATGCGTTCTTTTTGTTCCATGCGTTTTGCTTCGCGCTCTTTTTTATGATCGTAACCCAAAAGATGCAGAATACCATGAATACACATCCATGCGAGCGCTTGTTCAAATATCATACCATATTTCTTGGCATCTTCTTTAATCTGTGAAGGGCAAAGCACAATCTCTCCTAAGCCAAGTTCGGGATTAACGAAAGAAAGCACGTTAGCGACTGCGTCTTTCTTTCTGTACTTTTTGTTCAGTTCCCCTGCTTTCTTGGAGCCAACGATGGCAACCGAAAGATCTTTCTTTTGCTGTTTCTCTCCCTTCAATACCATCTCTGCCACTTTTTTAAGAAAAGCTTCAGAAATCTTAATCCGCGTAAGATTATTCACTTCAATCATTTTCAATCCTCTATTCTATCGCTTTTACATCTCCCTGTAAACTTGTACAATGATGGTATGAAAATAATTCTCGGTTTTGCTGTTTCCTGCCTTGGACTCATTTCGGTATTCGCGGTTTTAGGCCTTATGGAAAGCCCCGGGCAAGATACCCAAGGGTTTCTTGCCTCGCTCCATATCCCTCACAAACAAGTGCCGCAAGTACTCACCCTTCTATTTACTGGAGACATTATGCTTGAACGAGGCGTTGAATGGGAAATTAAAAATCCGCCAGCTGGCGGAGAGAGCGATTGGCGCTGGCCGTTCTTGAAGATCACAGACACTTTGCAAAACGCAGATTTGGTTTTCGGAAACCTTGAAAGCCAGATTTCAGACAAAGGAACGAATGTGGGAAGCATCTACTCATTCCGCGCCGATCCACAATCACTCGAAGGGCTTACCTATGCTGGGTTTGACGTTTTGTCCGTGGCAAACAACCACAGCCTCGACTATACGAGAGAAGCGTTCGAAGATTCGACAAACAGACTCTGGCAATCTGGCATTGTACCGGTTACGGATAGTCTCGCGGTCAAAGAAGTAAAGAATGTGAAAATCGGTTTTCTCGCGTACACCAATTTTCCCGGTATCGCCCAGGTTGACTGGGATAATCTCCAGGCAGTTGCCGAAGATATACAGCATGCAAAATCGCGCGTTGATATTCTTGTGGTCTCGCTCCATGCCGGAGAAGAATACGACAAAGAACCAAATCAATTTCAGGAAGTATTCGCGCGAAACGCGATTGACTCGGGAGCAAATCTTATCATCGGCCACCATCCTCATGTGACGCAACCGCTCGAACAATACGGGCAGGGATGGATTGCCTACAGCCTTGGCAATTTCGTGTTTGACCAGCCCTTTTCAGAAGAAACCATGTCCGGCGCCATACTCAACATTGTCGTTGAAGACAAAAAAATCAAGGAGGTTTCCCTCCTTCCCACAAAAGTTAATTCCTCTTTCCAAGTCGAACTCGTGGAATAAACTACTCCACAAACCGAAACGTGGCGAGAATTTGATTCAAAAGGCTAAAATTCTCACTATCCATAACAATAAGGTTGGCTTCTCTGTTCTTTAGATATACGCACATCAAGGCCTGTCCTAACTCGGGAACAGTATAGTTCCCCTGAACTATTAGCATAGAGTGGCCGAGCATATTCTTTTCCTCGATATTTGAAGGCTCAAAACCCCATCGTAAGTCGCAGGGACCATAGATATGAAGAGATCCCTCGCCATAGCTTTTTTTCGAGAGGTCCTCTTCCGAAGGATGGAAAATAGCTATGGAGATAATAGGCTCATTTTTTTGATCCGAGAAGTGAACCGTATCGAAAGACGGCGCCACTGTCCCTGAAATGTTCTCTCCTTTTTCTAATCGCTTTTGTTCATCGCTTAGTCCGGTGCTTGCAACTGTAAAGCTTATGGGATATTTCACCTCAAAGCCAAACTCGTCATTGCGGTAGGTTTGCCAGCCGCTTGTATCAAGAACTGTTTGATCATTTTGGCTATTCGGCACAGGACTTGGCGTGTGCGAAACCAGGTTTCGCACATCGTTACGCAACAGCAAAATACTGACGACGGAAAGGACGACGGCGATGAGAGCCACGATAAGAAGAGTTTTGATTTCGGGCTTGAAGTCTTTGAACATAGGTCTATTGTACTACAGAATCGCGATTAGCGTACAAGGTTTTCCACCCTTAATTCAAAAAGGATCATCTCGAGATGGTCGTTGACTTCTTTTTTCGTGATATCCCCTTGATCGCCCTTGAAATAGACGCAAACGGGAACAAGATATTTCTCTGTTTCGATAACAAATACGAGTAAGCGAAATGATTTGCTTTTCCCTCTGGGTATGTCTTTTGTGTGCACCCGCACCTTGTACACGTTGGAGCCAATGTGAACATGCTGCCTTTTATCAAAATCTTCGAGAATAGAAATAACCGCCTCTTTGAGATGGCGGTATTTCTTGTGATATCGCTTGAGCTGCCTTTTGAAATGAGGAAGGATGATCGGCTGGTACATACAAGGGATTACAGATCAGCAAGTTGTTCGCTTGCGGAAGGAAGTCTTTTCCCATGATATCTTGCCCCGATCTCATGCTGTAATGCGTCGGTAAGATGCTTGAAACGATCTTCTTCGTTTCCCGCTCGTCTTCCGAGAATATCCATAAAATACATAGCGGCAAAGCGGAAAAATTCGGCTTTGCTCGCAAAGCCCTTCTGGTTTATTGTTTCCTGCACTCGCTTCTCGAAGTTCCTTGGAATAGAAAAATTCACAATGGCCATATGTATAGATTATATACCGATCCCATATATCTTGTCAATAGGTAGGACTAGCTCTTCGATCAAACTTAGGGCACTAGCCGGCCAGCTGGACGGAGTTCACGTAGTATTCGTCGGAGATTTTTTGGAGCTCGATGAGTTCAATTTGCTTTGTTTGGTCACGGGTAATTTCTACCTGAAATCGGAAAACTCCTTCCCCAAGCTTTTCTTTTCTCAAAATTTTATAGTCCTGCGCGCCAGAAAATTCAAAAAGTCCTTGCTGCAGCTGTTGCATTGCTTCTTCGGTTACATACCGAGACGCTTTTTGCTCATCCCCCGCTACGCGAGCTTCCAAAAACTTCTCAAGCGCGCCTTGCGCGTCTCGTTCTTCCATGACCTGCTGCTGTTCTTGCACCTTTTCCTCAAGATCCGAAAGCAGCCCTTTCTCCAGCCTTTGGTATTGCCAGGCAAGCGCCATTTCGCCTAAAACCAACAGCGCCACGGCAAAAAGAATGGCGCGCAACGCGCTATTTTTCAAAACGTATTTTCCCAAACGTACCATACCTTACCCTAATAGCTCTTTGACAATCGAACTTACCAAAGCACCATCGGCTTTGCCCTTTACTTTGGGCATCAAAGCCGCCATGACTTTGCCCATATCTTGGACTTTTGCAGCGCCGGTTTGCTTGATCGCTTCTTCTACCAGTTTGCGAACCTCCTCTTCGGGAAGCTGTTCGGGTAAATACTTCTGCAAAATTTCCAGCTCTTTACGCTCTTTTTCCGCCATTTCCGGCCTCCCCCCTTTTTCAAAAGCCTCTATCGCCTCTTTTCTTTTTTTGACCTCCGAAAGAACAATAGTTTGGGTTTGATCTTCGGTAAGCGACCCTTGTCCGCCAGCTGGCGGATTCTCCTTTTCTTTATTTACCAAAGCAGCCAAAAGCATGCGCAAAGTTCCTGTTTTGAGCTCATCTCTTTGCAGAAGCGCTTCTTTAATTTCTCTTTGGACCTCTTGTTTCATTTTTTTCGCCGAGCTTGTACGCACGTTCGTACTCCTTCCGTTTTTCCAATTTTCGCAGAGTAAGATGACGTTGAACTTGCTTTGACTTTTCCCTTTGATGAAATACCGATTTTTTCACCCCCACCAAAATTCCGCTATCTCTCAAGCGTTTGGTGAAACGGCGAATCAAAGATTGATTTGTTTCTCTTTCTTGTTTGATAATCTCGAATGTCATAGCTTAATACATTTACGATTGGGCGAGCAAATGAAGATGAACATGGTCTACTTCCTGCCCCCCCTCCTTACCCACGTTCATCTGTAATTTATATCCTTTCAGCTGTTTTAATCGCCCGACCTTTTGGGCTGTCAGCAACAATTTACCTAATAACTCTATATCACGTTCTTCTGCTTCCTGCAAGGTGGGAATATGTTTCTTGGGAATCAGCAGAAGATGCAAAGCGGCTTTGGGCCGAATGTCGTGAAACACAAGAAACTCCTCATCTTCGTACGCGATATCCGCGGGTGCTTCTTTTTTTGCGATTTTGCAGAACACACAATCCATTTCTATTTCTTTAACTTCTGCTTCATCTCTTCAACCACTTTATCAAGCTTCACGATTTGCTGTTCACCCGTATCCATTTTCCGAACCACGATGGTTTCGTCGATCACCTCTCTTTGCCCCAAAATCAGCGTATATTCCACCCCCAGTTTATCGGCTCGAGCCAATTGCGTGCGGAGCGAATCACGGCCAAGCGACTCTGCGATCTGAATTTTTGCCTTTCGGAATTCTTCCAACAATTTTAAGCTTTTTTTCTTTGGCAGGTCTCCGAGCTGGGCGAGAAAGATTTTCGCCAAGCCTTCGGCGGGTAAAGGAACAAGCTGCATTTCTTTCATCAAGCTAATAATGCGTTCGACGCCTGCCGCGGCACCCGAAGCCGGCACGTCTTTCCCGCCGAGCAGTTTTACCAATCCATCGTACCTGCCTCCCCCCACGAGAGCGCTTCTCTGCACCGTTTCCTCCCCCCGCCCTAGAGGGTCGCCCGCTTCGCTCTCGCGAAGGCGAGGCGAGAGGCTCGCCCCCTTCTGGGCGGCTTCCTTGATTGCTTCCGCTGGCTTTTCCGAATAAATCTCAAACACGGTTTTGGTGTAGTAATCCAGCCCGCGCACCAAGTATGGATCCAAATGATACGGCAGATCTGCTTCGTCGAGAAACTCCAGCAGGGACTTGAAATGACTCTTGCACTCCTCACACAGGTGATCGATAATCTGGGGAGCTTGAGCGCGCACGCGCTGACATTTTTCTTCTTTGCAGTCGAGCGTACGAAGCGGATTTTCACGGATTCTTCTTCGGCAGTCGGCGCACAAAGAGTTTTGGCGCGGCCGCAGATAATTGGCGAGCAGCTTTTTATAATAGGGACGGCACTGGCTATCCCCAATACTATTTACTTCGATGATCAAGTGGGAAAACTTGAGTTCTTTGAGGATGATATAAAAAATCTGAACGATTTGCGCGTCGAGCGCCGCGGATTGCTCCCCGAATACTTCAAAATCCACCTGGTGGAATTGCCGAAAACGCCCTGCCTGAGGATGCTCATATCGAAAAAGCGGCCCGTAGGTATAGAGCTTCACTGGCTGAGGCATGGCAATCATGCCATGTTGGATATACGAACGCACAATGCCGGGCGTAAACTCGGGCCGAAGAGCGAGCATATCGCCTCCTTTCGTTTTCAACGTGTACATCTGCTTCTCCACGATATCGGTGGCCATCCCTGTTCCTTTTTCGTAGAGGGCGGCGTCTTCCACAACAGGGGTATCGATCTTGCCAAACCCATAGAATTTCGCGACATCGTCCACCACGCGCCAAATTCGTTCATACAAAAACTGATCTTCGGGCAAGATATCATGCATTCCGGTTGGAGTTTGAAACTTCACTTGCTTACTCATATGCGAAAGCGCTTAAGGGAAAGACTCGGACAAACACACGCCCGATGATCAAATCTTCGGGGAGCGTACCCCAACTTCTCGAGTCAGAAGAATAATGACGATTATCCCCCATTACAAAGTATTCGTTTTCAGGAAGCGTAATCTGAATCGATCCTGGGGTATCAAAAGGAGTATAGCTCTTCTCGTCCAGCGGCACCTTTTCTGTACCGCGGAAAATGGCTACCTGCCCATCTTGCACCTGAACGGTTTCCCCCGGAAGGCCGATAATCCTTTTAATATATCTCTGCGAAGGATCGTTGGGGAATTTAAACACTATGACCTCCCCCCGCTCCGGACTTCGAAAACGATAAGAGATTTCGTCGACAACTAAATAGTCCCAATTGTGAAAGCTTGGCTCCATGGAGGCTCCCCGCACCAAAAATGGTTGGAACACAAAAAGCCGGAACCCTACCACGAGTACAAACGCGACAAGCGCGATTTTCCCGATTTCCCAGAGGAAAGAAAATACTTTTTTCATGGTCTTCTTAATTATACCAAGAACTCTCCATTTTTCAATCCCTGTGATATACTCTATATATTATGCTGCTCGTCGGCCTTGGAAATCCTGGAGAGAAATACCGCTTCACCCGCCACAATGTAGGGTTTATGGCTGTGGATGCTTTTGCCAAGCGGCACGCTTTTCCGGATTTTAAGCTCGACAAAAAATCACCCGTTCTTCTCTCGGAAGATTTTATCGAACACCAGAAAGTCGTTCTTGCCAAACCCCAAGCCTTCATGAACAACTCGGGCAAGGCTGTTGCCGATCTTTGCCAAAGATATCGGGTTCGCGATCTTATCATTGGCGTTTCGGAAAAAACAGAAATCCAAGGGCGCCATTCCCAAGATCAAAGCGGGCTTCTTTCAATTTTAAAACCTTTTAGTATTCGCCATCAGACGCCCGGATTAAAGTACATGGTTGTCGTGCACGACGATATTGATATTCCTTTTGGTCACATGAAAATTTCAGTAGGTTCGGGTTCCGCGGGGCATAAGGGAATAGAATCTATTATCGAAAAGCTTGGCACCAAAGATTTCGGAAGAATACGCATCGGTATCCAACCTGAAGATGGAAAGCCAGAGCGCGTGGAAGAATTCGTGCTCCAGCAATTTTCTCAAGCGGAACGCGCGACTTTAGAACAAACTATGGGAAACGCATGCTCCGCCCTCGACTCTATCTTGCAAGACGGCATCGAAAAAGCGATGAGCGAGTACAACAAATAAAAAGCCGAGGCGTGATGGGTAAACCATCGCAACCTCGGCAGGCAAGGACGCCGCAAGTACTACGTCTTACTCAGCACCCTATTTGATTGGATGCGCTGAGCAGCGAAATCATCGGCTTCTTGAACGATCTTACCGACACTGCGACTTGTAAGAGCAATCTGTGTGCCGCAATCGATGCAAGCACCGTTGTAATGGCTAGTTATATCCACAGGGGTGAGACCGTTTTGTCTTAGGTATCCCCCAAAAGCATTGCTGCCGATATCCCACTGAAAGTTTCCCATCCACACACGGATAGATGCTCTCCCGGTACAACCTGGTATGTTACACGCAACACTTACCACGGCATCGAGGGTATTGTTAGGACCTCTTACCTGAAACCCCACTGTTATTTTTTGAAGAACTGCCATATTGCCCCCCTTTGTGCTATTTAGGAAATCAGATGATTTGACTTCCCTTGCTGGGATAACTATAATACTGCTAGATGGATTTGTCAAACGAGCGAAGTGAGATTCTGATTGTCGGCATACACCCCTATTTTTTGGAAAAGGGGAATGTTTGGTTTCAAGAAAATCTCAAGCAGGTTCTCGACGCGAGGAAAACCCAGCAGTTCTTCCAAGACAACACGCTTTTTCTCGAGAAAGACCAGCAGTATTCTATCTCTGAACTTCTGCGAAAGCTCGACGAGCTTGGCTATGAAAAAGTCTTGGACGTGCAGAACATGGGAGAATTCAGCCATCGCGGAGGCATTGTTGAAGTATTCCCTGTAAACTCTGGCAATGCGCTTCGAATCGAATTTATTGGAAATCGTATCGACAGCTTAGAATCGCTTGATATATCCGAGCCAAACGAAAAACAGGCGAAAGAAATTCTCGCAAAACGGCTCAAATCCCAAAAACTCTTTTCTGATTTACAAGGGTTAAAGCAGGGAGATTATCTTGTCCATCTCGACCATGGCGTTGCCAAGTTCACAGGCCAAGAAGCAATTCAAAATACTCAATACTATGTCTTAGAATACGCCGCGGGCGATAAACTTTTCGTTCCAGTAGGACTCGAGAGAAAACTTTCGCGCTACGTGGGATTCGAGGAACCCAGAATTTCTCGTTTGGGTTCACCGCTTTGGCAAAAGACAAAACGCAAGGCAAAAGAAGAAATTGAAAAGTTAGCGCGAGAATTGCTCGCGCTCTACGCGCAACGTGAAGTTTCATCGCGCCCCCCCTATACACGCGAAGAAGAGATTGAGCACCAACTCCAACGCACATTCCCCTATCGGGAAACTCCCGATCAAATCCAAGCGCTCCAAGACATATACAGCGATCTTGCTGGCACTGAACCTATGGATCGCATCCTCTGCGGCGACGTAGGGTTTGGAAAAACAGAAGTCGCGCTTCGGGCAATGGTCCACGCCAGCCACAACGGATATCAGTCTGCCCTTTTGGCGCCAACCACCATACTCGCGCATCAGCATTATCAAAACTTCCAAGCACGGCTAAAAGATTTGCCCATTCACGTAGAAATACTCTCACGCCTCCAGTCAAAAAAAGAGCAAGCGCGTATTCTTCAGGGCTTAAAACTTGGCTCGGCTGACATTGCGGTCGGAACTCATCGACTTTTTTCCAAAGACGTTGATTTCAAGAACTTAGGCTTGCTCGTGATAGACGACGAGCAGCGATTTGGAGTAAAGCAGAAAGAAAAATTCAAAGAAATGCGAAGCTCGCTTGATGTGTTATCGCTCTCTGCAACTCCGATCCCTCGTACCCTGTATATGGCGCTCTCCTCGCTCAAAAAGATAAGCACCATTCAAACCCCGCCCGAAGGAAGACTACCAGTCAAGACAATTATCGCGAAAAGAAAAGAATCTCTTATCAAAGAGGCGATCGAAAAAGAGCTCGCGAGAAAAGGCCCTGCCTCGCAGCAAGGCGGGCAAGTGTATTATTTGCACAACCGCGTGGGCACCATTGAACAAACAAAACGATATCTTGAAAAACTTGTGCCGAGCGCGAGTTTTGGCGTCGCGCACGGCCGCATGAGAGAAAAAGAACTTATTCAAATTATTGAGAATTTCAAAAGCAAAAAGTTTGACGTGCTCTTGGCAACCACGATTATCGAAAACGGATTGGACTTGGCGAACGTAAGCACCATGATCGTGGAAGACGCCGCAAAACTTGGGTTAGCTCAAGCCTACCAAATCAAAGGAAGGGTGGGGCGATCAAATACTCAATCATACGCGTATTTCTTGCATGGAGGCCGTTTGGCCGGCAAGGCAAAGCTCCGTTTGGAGGCGCTCAAAGAAGCAGAAGAACTTGGATCTGGGTATCGCATTGCCATGCGCGACTTGGAAATCCGCGGCGCAGGCAACATTCTCGGCCGCGAACAAACCGGCACCGTCAACACCATCGGGTTGAACTTGTACTGCCAGATGCTCTCTGAAACTGTCGAGAAATTAAAAACAGCTAGAGCTACCTCGTAATCCAGCAAGCAAAAAGTACATTTTATCCCCAAAAACATCCATGCTTGTCTTCTTTAATAGACCGAAGCACAGCATTAAAACTCTTATAGAAAGCGTATAGCTCCCATTTGCCTGATGCGCGCTGCCAATAGAGTTTCCATGTTCGTGTAGGTTTGTGAAAAATAATTTTCGCGATTGGCAAACGCGACCACTCCTTATTAGAACCATTCCAAGGCGGCCGGGTTTCTATGAGCACATATCCACCCCCTACCTCTTCAATGATGTTTTTAATCTGTCCCCGAACCTTCTCCGGCACTTCGAAATACTGTTCTATAATCTTTTGCAAATCCTTCTTCACAATTTTACTCTAAATCGCTTTTACCGATATTGCATTTTGAGCAAAGCGTTTGTAAATTTTCTAAAACAGTTTCCCCGCCATTTGCCCATGCCTTGATATGGTCAACATGGAGAATAATACTCGGGTCTGTCGCGGGCGATCTACCATCGTTTTTGCATTTGAAATTATCTCGCCTCATCACGATAAAGCGTAATCTCCAATTTATTGTTCTCGATGTTTTATGTTTTGTACTTGGCTCAATCTCCAAATTTTTTATTGCTTCTTCGGACGAGGCGTTTTCCTCGTTGTTGACATAAGCCACAAATTTTTCTAATGCCTTGCGCCAACTACCAAAACGATTTTCGTAGGTTCCGGCACTGTATTTCGAAAGCGGTTTTTGAGTTTCCGTATAGCGAGGTTGTCTACCTAACTTAATCCAAATTTCCTCAAGATTTTGAAAAAGTTCTTCCTCCGATATATTCAATGGACTTCGGTTCATTTGTAGCCCTGCTTTTTCAAGCGTCTTGGACCAACTTCCGAATCTGCGAGCTAAAGTCGAGCTATGGTATTTACCTCGCTCATTATATTCGTCTATTGTGGCAGAGTCTTTTTTTAATTCATCAGCAACACGCCGTAAATCAGCTATAAATTCCTTATCAGAAGTGTTGCGATGATATTCTTCAAGTTCAAATTTCATGACTTATTTCAATAGTCCGTCAATCGAAATATCCAACGCCTTGGCGACCTTTCGCAATGTCTCTTTATGCATATATCTCAACCATAGCCCACCTATAGCCATTTTTCAATCCTGTGGTGAGGGCAGAAATCAGTTGAGGAGGGTGGACGGAAACCACGAGGCAGCAAAAACCTATCTGTGGAAAACTATTTACTCAACTTGACAAGTATGTTATGCTGTAATTGGAGTTACTGGGTCACGTATCCTGTGACTAACGTCACATGGGGCATTGACCCAGGGCCCAGGGCTCCACAAAGATTACCTTTCACGGAAGGTGATTTTTGTTTTTTGGCCGGAATACCCACATATTGAATCTTGTTGATTTGGCGCTAAGGAACTTTTTCCCCGCGATTCTAATACTTCCGGAATATATAAGCTTATCAAATACATATTTCATAAGTTCAACTTTTGCGGTTTTTGCCCCTATTCGTTTAAAATGTCTATTTTGAAAATACCCAATACCACCAATGATAACATCCACCACTTGCATGATTTCAACCCTTTTTGAGTCCACTGGTGTGATCGCTTGTACAAACCTTTCTGGCTTGTCTTGAGGATTAACAAGTTCGGAAAACTTTTTGGATAAACCCCGTTCAAGCGTTATTCGCAATGTTACAAGATTTACTTCATGCGTGGGATTTGTGATTTGATCCGGAAAGATGCTGTAAATTCCCGGCACTCTGCAATTATGCAAATAAAGTTGGTACAGAAGTTTGAAGTACCCATCTCTTTTGATATTGTCATACTCCTGGATTTTGGGATCGTGCGTATCCGCAAGCATCGCACAAAAACGTATTTTCCCTTGATCAAGTAATTGGAAGAATAAATCCACCAATTCTTTGTAGATAGAAAGGTATTTTGTTGACACTTTTGTCCATTTCAATTCTCCAAGGAAATCGATAAACTTGCCCTCATCATTGCGGTATCCATGCTTATGTCTTAATTTTCTGATTTCTTGCTCAACTACGGCAACATCACTTGCGCGCACCCATAAACCGCCCAATAATAAAAACCTCTCCCCTCGATGTCTGCTCTCGTCTGAATAAATATGTATTTCTTTCATCTTATATGTATCAATCTTACCAGTCCTCCCCGTACAAAATCAATATCTGAAACTGTCGAAAAATTAAAGGGGCAGAACTAGTCTGCCCCTTCCTCTTCTTGTGCGTTTCTCCTCCTAACATCTTGAAGGGCTCCTTCAAATACCTCCCTTACTTCGCCAGGATACGGCCGATAGCCGATATACTCTTGAGCGGGTTCCTCTTCTTCTTTTGGAATGTGGAAATATGCACCACATACAGTGCAGTATGCCCTTTCCAAGGGGCCAGAAGATGGACCGGAACGCGGACCAAAGCGCATAACTGGCACGTGCCACTGCTCTCTTTGGAACGTTTGGACCTCGCCTTTGCATGCCCACGAATTACACGGCGCTTTTACTGTGTACTCCAACTTTCTCACCTCCCAAAGAATCTAATTCCAAATTACTGCATTCTCATCTTGAATGCAAGTTTTTGTTTTATGAAATCTGTATGGTACAGTAAGGAAAAATGAAAACACTTGTTATTGTTGAAAGCCCGACCAAGGCGAAAACAATTCAGAAATTTATTGGAAAAGATTACAGCGTCTTGTCTTCTTTTGGACATGTGCGCGATTTACCCAAAAGCAAACTGGGAGTAGATACGGAACACGACTTTGAACCGAGTTACATCATCCCAACGAAAGCAAAAAAAACGGTTTCCGCGCTCAAAAAAGAAATGGGGCGCGTCGACAGCGTGATTCTCGCGACTGATGAAGACAGGGAAGGCGAAAGCATAGCTTGGCATTTGATGCAGGCTCTTGGCCTCAAAGATCCTGATCGCATCGTGTTTCACGAAATCACCAAACAAGCAATTGGAGATGCGCTGAAGAATCCGCGCAAGATTGATATCGATTTGGTAGACGCCCAGCAGGCGCGGCGCGTTCTCGACCGGCTCGTGGGATATAAACTCTCCCCTTTCCTTTGGAAAAAGGTCGCGCGCAAACTTTCCGCGGGAAGAGTGCAGTCGGTAGCCGTACGCCTCGTGGTTGACCGCGAACGAGAGATTGAAGCATTCAAGGCGCAAGAATATTGGCAGATCATCGCGAAATTCCTCAAAAATACTGAATTTGAGGCAATCCTTTCGCAGAAAGATGGAAAGCCGATTGAGAAACTCGACATTAAAACAGAAAAAGAAGCCAAAGACATTCTCCAAGACCTCGAGGGAGCGGAGTACCGCGTAGCCGCAATCGAAAAGAAAGAAACGCGAAAGAACCCTCTGCCGCCGTTTACCACTTCCACTCTTCAGCAAACAGCAAGCCAGCGATTTCATCTTCCTGCCTCGTTCACCATGCGGATCGCCCAGCAGTTGTATGAGACAGGGTTGATCACCTATCATCGAACCGATTCCTTGAATCTTGCCCAATCTTCACTTATCGCCGCGAAAGATTTTATCACGAAAGAATACGGGCCGTCGTATTGGGCAGGTTCATTCCGCCAGTTCAAAACAAAGTCAAAAGGCGCCCAGGAAGCGCACGAGGCAATTCGACCCACAAGCCCTTCCCAAACCCCAGAAACCTTGAAGCGTCTTCCTCCACCGCAGCAAAAACTCTACACGTTGATTTGGCAAAGATTCCTTGCCTCTCAAATGTCGCACGCGGTGTTCGACGCCACGACTATTGATATTCAAGCAAGACAATATACGTTTCGGGCGAACGGCCAAATGCTAAAGTTTGATGGGTTTCTCAAGGTATATCCGATGAAATTCGAAGAAGCAAATCTGCCCTCTCTCGCAAAAGATGAATTGCTTGACCTCAAAGAGCTTATTCCTTCTCAACATTTCACCGAGCCCAAACCTCGATACAACGAAGCAAGTTTGATTAAAGCCCTAGAAGGATATGGTATTGGCCGGCCTTCTACGTACGCTCCCATTCTTTCTACGATCCAAGAAAGGAATTACGTGGAAAAAGACGAACAGCGGCGTCTGCGCCCGACAGAAATCGGCAAATCGGTAAACGACCTTCTCGTAGAACACTTTCCAAATATTGTTGATATTCAATTCACCGCAAAAATGGAGAGCGATTTGGACGAAATCGTAGAAAACAAAAAAGAGTGGAAGCCAATGATCAAAGAGTTCTACGAGCCTTTCGAGAAAAACCTGGAAAAGAAATATGAAGAAGTTGCCACGCAAAAAGTAGCCGTGGAAACCACCGATAAGCCATGTCCCGAATGCGGAAAGATGCTTGTGATTCGGTTTGGAAGATACGGGAAATTCTACGCGTGCTCTGGCTTCCCGGAATGCAAACACACAGAATCTTTGCAGCAGGAAGCTGCGCTCAATATTCTCTGCCCAAAGTGCGAAAAGGGACAGATTGTAGCGAAACGCACCAAGCGCAAGAAGATTTTCTACGGATGCAATCGGTATCCTGAATGCGACTATGCTCTGTGGGACAAACCCACAGGAGCGAAATGCGAAAAATGCGGTTCTCTTATGGTTGAAACTCCCAAAAATCAAATCAAGTGCTCAAATCGCGATTGCGAAACGAACAAAAAATAGCTTTACAAAAGAGAGAGAATTGAGTAAAGTATAAGTGATTTGCGCGCCTAGGTGGCGGAATTGGCTATACGCGCGGGACTCAAAATCCCGTGACCGCAAGGTCGTGTGGGTTCA
>Ga0209542_10006562_pt1 | contig 22566 bp, 23 predicted proteins | sample RifCSPhighO2_01_FD_184028 | JGI IMG/M metagenome (GOLD analysis project Ga0209542, IMG submission 184028) | Soil microbial communities from Rifle, Colorado - Rifle CSP2_plank highO2_0.1 (SPAdes) (version 2) | ecosystem: Environmental > Terrestrial > Deep subsurface > Rock core/Sediment ... | reverse complement strand
TTGATAATGCAATCTGTTTTGCCGGCATGTAACACATTTTGGATTGTATCTAGAGAAAATACTTTCATTATTTATTTTAGCAAACCAAGGCCAGGCAAGCAAAGGAGGAACGTCCCATGCGCCAAGCAAAACTAGTTTTTTCATTTCTTATCACTTTTTTTAATTATTATCACCTTTCCATTATTTGCATCTACTTCAACAAGATCACCATCTTTCAATACTTTCGTTGCAACCTTTGTGCCTACAATGCATGGGATCTTAAGCTCTCTAGACACAATAGCGGCATGGCTAGTCATTCCTCCTTCATCTGTGACTATTGCTGCTGCTTTTCTCATAGCAATAATAAAGTCTGGAGAAGTCATCGGAGCAACAAGGATATCTCCTTGCTGCATTTTTTCAATATTCTTAGGAGAAAGAATGATTTTTACAATGCCTATTGCTTTGCCTCTGCTGACAACAATGCCTTTGAATTCCTTGATGTTCTTTTCAACCTTTTTTTCAAGAAACGGCTTAATTATCTTGTTTGCTTTTACTTGCGTAAATCGCTCTAAGCTATTATCCTTAAAATAATACTCCATAAACCCTTCTCTTCTCTTCATTGGATTTTTTAGTATTATTCCATCCTTTAGCAATGCATCAATATCTTGCAAGGTGTAGCAATAGAGCTCCTGCTTGCTGATCTTATATCTTCTATTTATCTCTTCAAGGAATAATTCTGTATACCCAATAGCAATAAAAATGAATTTTTTCCTATAATCCTGCCACCAGATTGAAAATGAAAGCCTTTCGGCTATTTTCATTGTCTTTTTTGATAAATCATATCTTTTCGCGAATTCTTTTTTCTTCAGTTTTGCCTTTTTTGGCCAATCTTTGATTTCCTTAACCTTATTTTTTGCTTCCAACAAAGAGTATTTGGAAAGCTCTTCCTTGAAATATGATACAGGCAGAATTTCAGCATGGCCATAGCTGTTCCTTAGCCAGGAATATTTTTTTTGATGGCTCTCAATCTTTTTTTCAAATATTTTTTTGTTTTTTATTAGCCTTAAATTGAGAAGATCAAGCTCTTCTTTCTGAAAAAAGGATAAATCTTCTGGAGCTGACAATACTTCAAAGAGCTCAATAAAACTATCTTTGCTTTGCTTCAACAAGGAGTCTTTTAAAGCCTTTTCACCACCCAAATTAGAGAATTCTGGAAGGCAGCCAAATGTCCAGAAATCAAAATAATTATCTTTCCATTGCCTATATAACTTGAATAAATCGCGGTCACTTAATCTGTCAAGATTTATTAACTTGTTTTGGAATGAATCTAAGATATTCACATGCTTATGCCAGATCTTGTAATATTTATTTGTTATTTTGCTGTCAAGAATGTATTTATTGAACAGTTTTTCACCATGATATCTCAGATCTGGATAATCGCAGATAAACCATGTTTTTTCGTCCTTGAAATAACCCATCGTGTCTGGGCAGCCGGGGGGAAACATCCTGCTGAACCTTGCAAATACCTCTGAGAAGCAGACATAAGCAATCCTGCCATCTATCGGGCCCCATACCAATAGCTCATGTTTTGGATTTATCATTTTTGATATAACCTAATAATTAATTCTTCACCAAATGCAGCAATACCTTTTAAGGCACTGCAAATAACTTTGTCATTATCTCTTATATTCTTTAAAAGATCATCTTTTGTCTGAAATAATGGATGAATCATCTTATCATTAAGTTTATTCAGCTCTTCAATTTCCTTTTTTAAGGAGCCGAATTTTTTATCATTAACAACAAATAGAATATCAATGTCTTTAGCTGAATCATTTTTGCTTAAGGCTGAGCCAAACAAAATAGCTGCATCAGCATTCTTTACCTTTCTAATCTCTGAAATCCATCTTTTGATATAAGGTGACGCCTGCTCGTTTTCTCTTTTCAGCAAGAATCTGAGATATTGAACAACATAATCATTATTAACGTTCAAATGATAATATTTGGCTCTGCCAAGAGGCTTCATGAGCAATATTTTTTCCTTTACTAGCCTGCTAGCTATCTTTAATGCCCCCATAGAGCTAATTTCTATGCTCTTTGCAATATTATTCGCATTAAATTCTATTTCAGGACTTTTCAATACTGCAAGAGCAAACTTCATTTCATGGCTCGTGATATCCTTCATATAAACTCACAGTTTAATCATATAAACTTGAAGTTTAAATAGTTTTCGGTTGTTTAATTGAGATTATGCAGCTTTTTTTAAGATCTTGACAATGCCTTTATTTGCGTCGACTCTTATAAAATCTCCTGTCTTTAATATTTGGCTTCCTATTTTTGTGTTAGTTATGCAGGGTATCTTTAATTCTCTTGAAACAATAGCAGCATGGCTGGTAATGCCGCCTTCGTCAGTCACTATCGCCGCAGATTTTCTCATTGCAATTACATAATCAGGAGAGGTGTGGTGTGCCACGAGTATTTCCCCCTCTTTTAAAAAGGGCAGGTCTTTTGGCGTGCTTATAATTCTCACTTTTCCCTTAGCAACCCCTTTATATGCAATTAATCCGTTTAATTCAGTGCTCTTTTGCATATTTCCAAGTTCTCTCTCTTTTAATTTGTTGATTTCCTTGGTTTTTGTAAATATTTTACGAATCCCTTCAATATAGATTATTGCGTGTTGTCTTTTTCTTTCTTTAATGCCGACTGGCAGTGTTCCTTCTTCCAAAAATCTCAAGATTTCCTCATCAAAAAAATTAATGCTGTCTTCTAAGCGAATATTAGCCCTTTTTGCGAGCTCAGCATAAAATGGTTCAATATAATCTATGATTTTTCTCCATATATCTACTCTTTGGTCTCTTAAATAAGTGTACAGGTGGACAGCCTCAATAACCCTTCTTAATTCTTTTGAAGGATTAATCTCTTTGAGGGTTTTCTCGTATCTCTCCTTTCTCCTTTTGAATTCTTTCTGTTTGTCTTCTAACTCCTTTTGTGGGTTTTTTATCGACTTCATCTGCTTTTCAAAATCCTGCTCTTTCCATGGTTTGTCGCTTAAGTTATAGATCGGCAGCCAATAATACTTTTTCACGTGCCCTTTTAATTTTGAGAGTTTTCCAGTTGATGCAATTTTCAGCAAATCAATCTGTTGCTGAGTCATTGTGTTAAGCCTGGTTGGCGTAGATATTACCTCTATCCAGAACCCAGATTTTGCTCGATTTAGCTGTTTTAATTCCGAGATCAGCCTTGGCGCGAGTACATAGTCAATTGCCCATGGAGAGAGGGCATAGAAAGAATAGTGAGAATAAATTAAAGAGTATCTTCTAAACCAAGCGCTTAATCTCTTGTTGCTCCACCTTCCTAAATCAGCATTCTTAACCTCTTTTGCTACCTTACCATAGCTATGGGCTAAATTCTGAAGCTCTTTTTCTTGCTTAGAAATTGGTGACATCAAATGTTTTGCAAATCTTTCCAAACAATTCATCCACTCATCTTCGTACATATAATAATCGTATTTTTTGCCAGATTTAATGGCCATCAAGCCACTTGCCCTGATTTTCCTGTCTTGCGGCAGCCCAGTCATAAAATATGGCCAGAGAAAAGATATTCGCTGGATAGTGTGCGTTCTTGAGAATGTCTTGACCCACTTGTGAAGAAATTTTTTCATTTTAATCTTGACCTTTTCTAACAAAAGGAAGCAAGCCATATTCTTGTGTCTCAAAGTCCATATCCCAATGCCTTAGCAAGTCTGAGAATTCTTCTGAATGCTGTATCGGAACCAGAACAACCCTGTTTGAAAGCTTCTGGATGTTTTTTACATTTTTAATTGCCCTTTCAAACATTACTTTTTTTGATACAGGAAGCTGCTTTAATGAATATTTAAAAAGAATGACAGGATTTATCCTATATATATCATGCAGATATTTATCTTCCTTAACTGAAAAACCTTCTCTTATAAGCGTTACCCAAATGAATTTTGCGTAATCTTCAATAGTTATCACTTGGACGTCAGCCTTCATGCCTATCTCTTCCCTTATTTTTTTCTTGATAGCATAACCGTCAATACCATCTTTTAATATTATAGCGATGTCAAAATCATTTGCCTTGAGCTTATTCTTGGCACTAGAGCCAAAAATTATTATATCCACAATGTCCTTATCCAATAATTTCCTTAATCTTTTTGCTAATTTTCTCATCTTGCATTATAACCTCTTTAATTGATTCCTTGAGCATTACAATTTCTTGCTCAGCTGCAGGCTTGGAGTATGTGTCAATATATTTGCTCCACACCTTATCAATAACAGTGTATATACCTGGGTTTTTTCTTTCTAATGCGCGAAATCTATCTGAGTGGCTTTTTGGTATCTTACCATATTCTCTGAATAAGATATAATCTGCTAAGGCAAATAACGCTTTTGAAAGCAGAATAACTGCGGACTTGAATTTAGAGCTGTTTATAAGCAATTCTGCAGACTCGTACAATTCTATAAATGAATTTTCAAACTCACTTAATTGATCCATATTAACAAAATTAACTTAGACATATATAAATTTTACTATTAACAAAAAGCAATTTATAACCTATTCTGGTTAATCTTGAAATTTGTTTCATTATTAACAAAATAGGCTAAATTAGTGATTATTAGTTAATTTTGAAATTGCTTGATAATCCGAACAATGCCTTTGTTTGCGTCGACTTCTACCATATCTCCGTCTTTGAGCACTTTAGTAGCAATCTTTGTGCCGATAATGCAAGGTTTTTTCATTTCCCTACTAACAATAGCTGCATGGCTTGTGATGCCGCCGATGTCTGTAACAAAAGCAGATGCTCTTTTCATCGCTGGAAGAAAATCAGGAGTTGACATCTTTGCAACCAAAATATCACCAACCTGCACTTTGTAGGATTTCTCAGCTGAGAGTATGACTTTTACTATTCCCTTAGCTTTTCCAGGATGAGCAATAATGCCCTTTAGCTCCTGAATCTGAGTGTCTATAGGCCTATGATCTGCTTTTTTCTCCTGCAAAAAGAATCTAACTCCATTCGGATCAACTTCTAAAATAAAAGATTCACGCTCTCTTGTTTTGTCTATAACAGGATATTTGCCTTCTATCAGGTCAAAAACTTCATGCATCCTTAACCTAATCAGTTCATCATAAGAAAAATCATCGTTGAAATATTTTTTTATATACATCCTGAATAAGTATGCGCCGTAGCACATAATCTCCCATGTTTGAGTCCTAAGTTTCATCAACTCAGCTGCTATATTTGCATGAAAGCTATTTAATTTTCTTGGACTCATTTTATTCCTGCCAGAATCTGCAGAAAACATCATCCTGAAGGCTTCTTCTATACTCCACGGATTTCCCTTGAAATAGATCATACCCAAATATCCAAATCTACGGCAAAATTTACCCAAATCCTTTGTTAATGATGAAGAAATGGCACGAGATGCAATTTTAAGCTGATTTAATTCCTTTTGATGCTTATGAGCGATGTTTTGCAAGGCAAGGGAAGCTAATGTTGTATCAGTTACCGAAGAGGGAATATCTTTTGCATCAACATCTTCCTTTTTTAGCTTTTTATTAAGGCAGGTTTCAAATGCGCTGTAAAATGGAATACCAGATACAGCCATCATAGACTCTTCAAAGAATCTTCTAATTTTCTTTTCCTTGTTTTTAGGGGATTTGATCTGCTTTTTGAAATGCTCCAAATATCTTTTATATCTCTCAATCTCTAGGGAGAGCATCCTTACCAAGGCCTTGAACTGCTCCTTGGACAACTCTGTATTCCTGAATTCATCGAATAACCATGCTGGATATGAAATGTCTCCAGTGCCATGATCATATCTTACTGAGGGGATATCAAAGCTTAGTCCCCATCTCTTGAATCTATTAAAGCGATAGAGACTTGTGAGTATCATATCCTGAGTCAGCAAGTCGGACTGGTGACTTACCAACACTTCCCATTGCTCATCTTTTTTATTTTTCATTTTTTATGATTTTTACGATTCCTTTGGTCGCATCCACTTCTATAATGTCCCCATCTTTAAATGTTGCTGTAGCAAAATGAGTTCCGACAATGCATGGTATCTTGAACTCCCTCGAGATGATTGCAGCATGAGAAAGAAGGCCGCCTTCGTCTGTGACTATGGCTCCAGCCTTGCTTGCAATGTCCATTATATTTGGCTGGGTCATCTCAGTTATCAATATCTGACCTTTCTTAAAATCTTCCCTTAATTCTCTCATTTTTTGGATGTTATTTGAGGGAAGAATCCTTGCAATCCCCTTCAGATAACCTGGATTAGCCGCTGTACCTTTCAGCTCTGAGACATCTCCAATCTTGTATAGTGGGCCAAGCTCCTTCCTAGCCAGCTCCTCGGCTTTGTCACCCCAGACAAATGTTGCTTCTCCATCTTTCCAAAGCCCAACAAAGCACTGTTTCCTTTCATGCTTGGTTTTTTCTGCTAATTTTATTCCGCTAAGAAGCAGTTTAACCTCTTCCATCAAGTAATAATCGTTTATATCACTAATCTTCTCGCTGCTTCTTTTGGCAACTTCATTCATCAATGGAATTATGTAGAATTCTGTCCCGCTCCAGACAGCCTTGATATCTGTCCTCAACAAAGCTAACTGATGAGCAAGCACAACAAAATGCTTGACTTCTAGTTTTCTTGATAGGACCTTCATCTGTTTCTCATTTAGTTCATTCTTCTCTTTGGCAAGATCCCTGATTTTAAGATTCTTCTTGTCATAATCATATCTTTGGCTCAGAGTTTCAATTATCTCTTGATATGTATTATGATTTGGCACAATCCAAGGATATTTTTCAGCATGTTTTATAAAATCTTTATCTGAAGACTGCTTATGTATCAAATATTGCCAATCCATAAGCTCCTTATTCATCACATCCATCTGAGTAGGAGTCATTAGCATGAATGCATCTTCATGGCCAACGCGTTTTTTAATGCATTCAGTCAGGTAATGAGTAGGCTCTCCCTGTATTGAACGGAAATAACTTATTATACGCATCCAGTTGTCCCAGGCTTTCTCCAAATTCGAATAGATTTGCTCATTTGACAAAGAATGAACATCCAGATTTTTAAGAAAGTTGAAATGATCCCAATTTTTTTTTAGCTGTTGATCTATTTTTAATATAGTACCATCCGCGAATTCTTTGGATAGCCAATTCCTCCCTTTTTCAACATCTTTTTCAAGATCCTTTGTGGAATGGAAAGTAGAAATCCTGTTGTTTCTAGAAACTTGTATAATATTGTCTATCTGGTTCCATATAATATTATTGTATCGCTTCAAGCATAAGATATTCTTTTCCACAGTCCTTGGAAACTGTGTATTTCCCCAAATAAATGTGTAGTGGCTCCCCATTGCAATCAGTAATACTCAACTTTTTTATTTAAACTTATTTATTGAATCGTGCCTTTTTCAATATTTTCACTATTCCTTTATCTGCGTCAACCTCAACCAGATTGCCATCTTTGAATGTATGAGTTGCAAATCTTGTGCCGATGACACATGGTTTTTTCAGTTCTCTGCTGATTATGGCTGCATGGCTTGTTATCCCGCCCTCATCAGTCACTATTGCTCCACATTTACGAATTATAGGCATCAATGCAGGATTAGTTGTGGCAGACACCAAGATATCGCCTTTATTAAATATTTTATCAGATGATGAAAATACTAATTTAGCTATTCCTGTAACTTTGCCTGGATATGCAGTTTGTCCAAGCACGTAATCCTTAATCTTAACTTTTTCCAGCCTGCTGATTAATGCCATAGTATCATCAACATATTCAACAAATTCATTGCCATCAACCTTGGCATAAATAAACCTCTTGCTCTTGCTTTCTTTTTTCCTCAATGCAGCTTTTGATCTGTCTTTATCAAACATCTCAGAAATGAGCATATAATTGAAATCTTCACCAGCTTCTTTTTTCGCTAATGGATTGATTATCTTCTCAATAATCTTTGGATAATAAGAATTTGCCCTTAGTTTTTCAACCAAGTTAATCAATTCTTTATCATTTTTTTCTTTCACGATAGGATATGCAAAGTATGAAAATACTGTTGCGTACAATGCCAGCTCAATCAAGAATTCTACAGCTGACTTTAAGTCTGAAAAAGGGGATTTTTTGATATAAGCTTTAGCCTGAGAGCTTAATTTTATACCTTTTAAAATAATAGCTTTTGCTTTTACCCTATCTTCAGTAATAATCTTTTTAATTGCATCAGAAAAATCATCAAGCTGCTCTTTTATTTCATATCTCCTGACAACATTTGGATGCTCCTCAACATAAATATTGTCTTGAATTGATTTTCCAAATAATTGGTAAATCATAGGGGAGTCAAACCATGCTTGGTAAAGTGAAGTGCCAAAAAGTGTATACGGCCGGTTTACCAGATACACCCAATTTTTGTCATAGATCTTATTTTTTTGATTTGCCATACTTAAGTTAGATTGAATTTTTTGGATACTCTCATTATTTATTTTCCTAATAATTCCTTGATTTGCATCAACCTCAACAAAGTCATTATCCTTAAGAATTTGAGTGGCATTTTTTGTGCCGATAACACAAGGAATCTTTAATTCCCTCGAGATAATAGCAGCATGGCTTGTAATTCCACCTTCATCTGTCACTATTCCTCCAATAAGTTTAAGTGCAGGAGCATATGAAGGATCAGTCATATCTGTCACTAAAATATCATTTTTCTTGAGTTTGCCCAAATCGTTTTTTGAAAGTATTATTTTTACTATTCCTTTAACTTTGCCAGCAAATGCTGATACCCCATTTATCTCATATTTATCTTGAACATTTTCTTTTTCCAGCACAATATTGTTTTTTTCCAGTGTATTATTTAGTTCTTTCAAGTTGATCAATTGCCCATTAAACAGAGCATAACCATCCATTCGCTTTTTTATTGCAATTAATTCAGATGCAGTCAGGCTTTTAAGAATTTCATCCTTGCTCGCAACTTGCGCTAGCTCTTTGTATTTTGGATATGCTTTGTTCCAGAACTCTAGTAATGGTTTATCCACATCAGTGGAATATTTCTCGTATTTAGCCCTTATATTATATGCGTGCTCTGCTAACTTTTTATTTAAACCTTTAATCTCTGTCATGTTATATATAATGGTCATAGCAGACCACCAATTGACTAAAGAATCATAATAATCTTTCAATTCTTTGACAGTTTTCAGCTGTTTTTTCCCTGAAGCAAATGGAAAAATATTTCTCCAATTCTTGTTCAAAATCCTGGCCAATAATCCAACAAACTTTCTGTCTTTTGCCAGTTTTGCCTTGATCTTATCATTGATCTCAGCTATTTCATCCAAGTCATGCCAGACAGATGTCTTGCCATCTTTATATAGGAAGAGATTGTTCCTTAAGTCATGGCCTAAGAATTTGGAAAAACCCAGCCTGTCGCTCTCATCCCACATCATAAAATGAAATAATGTCCTTTGCCTTGTGAAGAGTTTGGAGAGGATGATTTTTTGCTCAATATTCTTTTTCAGAATCTTAATTATTCCCTTATCAGCATCAACTTCAACATAATCTCCATCTTTCAAAACATGTGTTATATTTCCAAATCCAACAATGCAAGGTATTTTTAGCTCCCTGCTAATAATGGCTGCATGAGACATCAGGCCAGCTTGATTGGTTAAAATGGCAGAAGCTTTTTTGCATACAGGCATTATCTCTGGAGAAGTTGTTTCAGTAACCAGAATATCCCCTTTCTTCATAGCTTGCATAAATTTGGATACTTCATCATATTTGTCTGGACCATAAAAAATTACTTTTACAAAGCCCTTAATCTTTCCTGGATTTGCAGAAATACCTTTTATTTTGGAAGATTTTGGTACGACAATAAATTCTGCAATAAATTCCCTTGCCATTTCACCTTCCAAATTTATCAATTTGTGGTTTTCTGATAAGAAAACATAGGCATCTTCTCTTTTCCTGAGCTGGTCAGCGCTTAATTTTGTTCCAGAAAACAAATCATATATCTCCTCTTTTGAATACAAAAAAAGGTCTAACTCTGAAATCCTAAATTGTTTGCCTAATATAATGAGCAACCTATTCAAGTAACTTTTATTTCCAAATATCAACTTGTTTAGATATGTCCTGCCTACGATCATTAATTTCCCTAAATCCTTCAAATTTGAGGCAATAACCTTGTCATTCTTGGAATGTTCAAACGCTTTATCCACATAGAAAAATTCAGTTTTCCTATAAAATTTCCATTGATCTGAAATCAAATTAAAATATTTTTGTGCTTCTTCCTTTGTAATCTTTTTTTTCTTTATTATACTTTCAAAATATTTCCTTGAACTATTTATGTAGCTTTCAAACTCTTTCTTAAACATGTTGAAAAGCTGACTACTCTTGTATAAACTCAGGCCTTCCTGCAAAGTAATCTTTTCTACAGATTTAGGCAAATAGGTTGTCCACAAATTATCTGTGTAAAAAGCTATGGCATCAAGAAGAAGATAATGTTCAAGAAAAATACTATTAATCAAAAAAGGCATGTTTTCATTGCTAAACATCCTGGTGTAATCAGAACTTTTTTTTTGGCTTTTAGTGTATTTTGGTGCAGGCTTTTCATCACTCTTATCATTTGTCAAAGTCGTGATTGGCCTGCTCTGCACAATAAAGAATTTACCTTTTTCCCTGGCAAACTCTACATCTACAGGAAAGCCGTAATGGTCTTCGATATGTACTATAAGTTTTGCAAGCTCAATAACCTCTTTATCACTTAAGACCTGCTTTTTGCCTTTTTCCCCAAGTTCTATCCACTCATTGCCGCCTTTGCTTGATTTCACAAGAGCCTTTTGCTGTTCACTTATGTTTTTTTCAAGCATAAGCCATCCTTTTTTTTCAACAATATAGCTATCAGGAGTGATCTGTCCAGAAACTATCGCTTCACCTAAGCCAAAACCAGCTTCTATTATCAGCTGATTCCTGTCCTGGGTTACTGGATGGACTGAGAAAGCAATTCCAGACTGCTCAGAATCAACCATCTTCTGGACAACAACTGCAACAGAGATCTTTTCCTTGTGAAGTTTTTTCTCAAACCTATAAAATATTGCTCTTGGAGTAAAAAGAGATGCCCAGCACTTCTTGACATTTTCCAAAAGTGTTTTTTCAGTCGTATTTAGAAAACTATCAAGCTGGCCAGCCCATGCTGCTGTTGAAGAATCCTCAGAAGTCGCTGAACTTCTTACTGCAACAAACCTTGCATTGAGCTTTTTAAAATGCTCCTTAATGCTTTTTTCAATCCCTTTAGGGATATCTTCTTCAAGAATCAAAGCCTTGATCTTTTCCGATGCATTTTCAACTGTATGCATCTCTTCGTGATTTACCGAATGAAGGGCAGAATCAATATCTGCTGTTAATTCAGTCTTTTCAATAAAATAATCAAAAGAAGCTGAAAGAATGACGAAACCTGGAGGCACTGGAATCTTTGCTTGAGTCATCTCACCTAATGAAGCTCCCTTGCCGCCAGCAAGAGTTACATCATGCCTGTTCAGGTTGTTGAAATTTCTGATAAACTCCATTTTACCTCCCGCAGTATGATTCATAAAATTTCAGTATTTCATCGGTCTTTTCCGGATTTAGCGAATAATGAATTTCTCCAGTCTTTTTAACAGGCAAAATCCATACATCATTTTCCAACTCTTTTAACGCTTGCTTTGTGATCTTATCCCCTCGTAAGTGTGCAGGCAATCCATTAAGTATGTTCTCTGTATGTGAACCACCCCATTTTCTCCACTGAACCAGCTTTCTTATAATCCTTGCTTTAACCTCTAATAGGGTTAGCTTCATAAAATGTATCTTACTAAAATTAACTATTTAAACCTTGCCTTACAGTTTGATACGATATTGTCTCATAATAGAAAGATTTAAATATAAGAATCAATATCATCTTAATAATGAGGCTGACAGGTATGGATAGCAATTCATTATTCATTGAATTTATGGGAGATTCTCCAGTAACAAGAGTGCTAGATTACCTCTTGACAGAAAGAGATTTAGATTTCTCCATAACAGATTTGGCTGATAATGCCGGAATAGGACGAGCAACCTTGTATAGGATATGGGATAACCTAATTAAAAATAAGATAATAATCCATACCCGAATAATAGGAAAAGCAAAATTATTCAAGCTTTGTAAAGAAAACCCAAAAATAAAAAAGTTAATTGAGATAAATGATATGCTGATATTGGATGAATTAAAAATGCGTTCTGGAAAGAAAGTTAAAGTTCCTGCATACTAACCATATTATCAGCCTAATTTAAAGTAAAATACATAACTCTTAGTTTGTTGTTTAGCAATTTTACCTAAAACTTATAAATGATGACTTCTAAACAAGGCAAAAATGATAATTGAAGAGTTAAAATCACTTGAAGAGGAGAGTATAAGAAGGGGTATACCTATCATCGGAAGTGAGAAAGGATCTTGGTTATATTCTAAGGTGAAAGAGCTTAAGCCAAAAAAAGTGCTTGAACTAGGCACAGCAAATGGCTATAGCGGCATAATATTAGGAAGTGAAGGGGCATCCTTGACAACTATCGATATCAACAAAAAAATTGTGGAAGAAGCAAAAACAAATTTTGAGACATTCAACATCAAAGCAAATGTGCTTGTTGGAGATGCTGAAAAGGAAGCTAAAAAGCTATCATCAAAAAAGGAGATGTTTGACCTGATATATATTGACCATTACAAAAGAGGGTATATAGCTGTACTGGAAGACTGCATAAAAATGGTCCGAAAAGGAGGCTTGATCATTGCTGATAACATAATCTTTCCAGGATGCCAGGATTATAGAGAAGCTGTATTAAGCCATCCTAAGCTTAGGACAGAGATCATAAATATAAAAGACGGGCTGAGCTGCAGCAAGATACTTTGATGCTATAACTTCAATCCAGGTTGAATATAAGAAAATCTATTTATATAAGTTTCTATATATTTAATAGGTATTCATTTGAAGTCAAAGAGGAGGTATTAAGAAATTGAAATATCTTAACCTCACAAACAAATTTGGAGGATTACAAAATGGAAAACAAAAACATGATATTAGGGATATTGGCTGTTGGCCTAGTTATAGTAAGCTTAGTGCTTGCATTCAACAGCAAAGGAGATATAAATGTAGGTGGACAAGATAACTTAAGGAACACGATCAGTGTCAGTGGAAATTCTGAGATGACAGTAAGCCCGGACAGGGCAGAGATATTCATCTCAATGACAACTGAAGGAAGAAGCGCAAAAGATGCCCAGGACTCAAATAAGATAAAGTCAGAAAGCGTCTATGCAGCACTTGAAAAGCTTGGCATAAAAGAAAGCGAAATAGAAACAACACAATATTACTTAAGCCCAAAATACAGATATGATGAAAAATCTGGAAAATCAATTATTGACGGATACACTTTAAGCCATGAGCTGAAGGTATCTACAAATAATCTTGACAAAGTTGGAGATATAATTGATGCAGCTGTCAATGCAGGAGCAAATGGTGTAAGCAATATACAATTCACCTTGACAAAAGAAAAGCAGCAGGAAGTAAACAACCAAGCATTGGCAAAAGCTTCTGAAAATGCAGGAGACAAGGCTCAAGGAATTGCAACAGGCCTTAAAGTAAACCTTGGAGAGATAGTTCAGATTGCCGAATCAAACTATGCCTACACACCATATGAATACTCATCAAGAGCAATGTCAATGGGAGCTGAAATGGCAGATGCTGCAATGACAAAGATAAGCCCGCAAGATGTAAACGTCAGGGCAACTGTGACTGTTGTGTATTTGATATCTTAAATTTTCATTTTTTTTTTTATTTTTTTTTTATTTTTTATTCTATAGCTTAGTTTACCTATAATGATTTAACTAACGCTTTGATTAAGATCCAAATGGCAAGCCTCATAATACCAAAAACATATGTTGAACAGATAAATAAACCAGTAATATTCCTGGCTGGACCAATAAAAGGAGCCTCAAATTGGCAGGATAAGGCAATACTCTACTTAATTTCAAAAGATCCAGATGTTATACTCGTCTCGCCAAGAAGAGGAATACGGGATGAAATTGCACCTTATATTATTAAAGGCAATGAAACACATTTTCAAAGGCAAAGGATGTGGGAAAGATATTATCTTGAGTGTGCATCAAAAAAAGGGGCAATCATGTTTTGGTTTCCTGGAGAGATAGAGCATGATTGCAATAAGTCTTATGGGGCAATGACCCGATTTGAGTCTGGTATGATACTTGGCTGGTACAAATATGATAAATCAATAGAATTCTGCCTTGGAAGCGATGGAAAATTTTCTGAACTTGACACAATGCTCGTTGACTTTAAGTTAGATGCGCCGGAAAAAAGAGTTTTTCCCACATTGGAACAGACTTGTGATGAAGCTTTGAGGATTGCTTATGCTCCAGTTTAGTCTTATAAAACCTAAATAGCTATAACAACAATCTTTTTAAAGCCACAGACGCTTCTGAAATTCATGCTATTAGAACTTGCGATTGGGGATGCTTATGGAGCAGGATTTGAATTTGCTGATCGTGGTGTTATTGAGGACCATAATGACCTTTCAGGCTACATAAAACATAGAAAGCATGATCTTGGCCTTGGAAGATATACTGATGATACTCAGATGAGCATTGCAATAGCTGAAATAATGCTTAATGGCAGCGAATGGACGCCAATTGGCATAGCAGACAAATTTGTTGATGTTTTCAAGAGAGATCCAAGACCCGGATATTCCACGAGAATGAGCAAAACATTACAGAATTCTGAAAATGGAACTGATTTTTTAAAAAAGATACAAACTAAAGCAGAGAGCAGCGGAGCTGCTATGAGGGCACCTCCTTTAGGTTTTATGCCAGACATAGAAAAAATTATTGAATACGCAACATTGCAGGCGAAAGTTACCCACAATACAGAAACCGGAGTCAATTCTGCAATAGCCTCTGCATTGATGACACATTATTTTTTGCATAATAAAGGAAGAAAAAAGGATTTACCTGATTTTATCAAGAAATACACTTCATCCTGGTGGACATCTTCAGTGATTGGAGAAGTGGGCAAGAAAGCATACATGCATATTCGGGCAGCAATAAATTCAATAGTAAATGAGGAGACATTATCGGGCGTTCTTGAACGATCTGTCTCATTTGGAGGAGATACTGATACAGTTGCGGCAATCGCAATGGCAGCAGCATCATGCTGCAAAGAGATCAAAAAGGATATACCTGATGTTCTTCTTGAAGGCCTGGAAAAAGGAAAATATGGAACAGGATATCTAATCAACCTGGAGCGAAGCTTAAGGATAAGATATATGGGAAGTTCTTGAGATCGGTTTTGAGATTATTTTAGACTACTCCATAAATAATTAAAGTATTTTTTGTAGTTATCGGACAGTGTTTTGTGTTTAATGACAAAAGCTACTGGCTTTTCGAGCCATAAGACGTTTGCTACACAATCTCCATAGATGTAGATTACATTAAGTCCGCTCAATATTTTTGGCAATATTTTATATTCATAATATTTAGATTGAGTAATTGGCTTGTTTTTTGCTTCATGCACAAGCAAAAGCTTCCATTTGCATTTGAGTTTCTCCCGTTTTTTATTATAGTGCGGCCAGAAATAAGGCATCCTGTTCTCTACGTCACCAGTTGCGCCTATAAATAAAACCTCTTTATGATTTAGGCATTCTTTTAAGATAGTTTTAATTCCATCCATACCTCTATAAATCTCAGCCTCAATTTCTGGAGTCAAAGAGGCAAATTTTACCTTTAAATCTGGAAGAGATTTCTCTATTTCCAATTTTTTTTCATCAATCTCTGCTTTTTTTTCATCAAGGTAATTGATTAGGTTGTCTGGATTCTTCGGCTGGAAAACTTTTATTTTCTTTTCGATAACATAGGTTACTAATCCTTTCTCAATTAACTTATTTAAAGAGTCATACAAGTTTTTTCTGTAAACTCCTGTCTCTTCCACTATTTTACCTGCTGAAGTTGCTCCCAAGGAAAGCAGAGCCAGATAAACCTTGATTTCTGTATCTGTCAATCCAACATCTTTTAGTATTTTTAAGTCCATAAAGTAGGGATTAACCTTGGATATATAAATATTGTGGTAGTAGATGGATACTACAATATTTAATAATGTCGATTGTGTTTCCTCTATAGTGGTGATTAAAATGCCAATAGGAAAAATAATAACAATAGATGATAAGACTAAATCAGTAATTGGAGAAGCAAGCGGTTGTTTTATGATGAATGGAAGTAAAGCAACTTTAACAGAAACACTTAATCCAACTCCTGCAAATATGTCTGAAGTACATGGAATTGCATTTAGAAATTATATCCCTCATGTAATAAAGGGTCCGCTTGGCGGGAATCTTATAAATATGTATGGGTTACAGGTTCAAGCTACACAAAGACAAGAAGATGGTAGTTTATACGGTCGGGTAGAATTAGGCTATTTTACTATGGCTATCTTATTTCTTCGTAAACCAGGGGAAATGATCCAAACCGAATCTGGTGGAACAGAGTGGCCACTATGGCAAGTAAATGAATTAATGGGATATAGGGTTCCTCTTGTAGACAGTTCAGGAAATATTGTTCTTGAAGACATTTGTTTTGGAACAGCCCAATGGGATACAAAAAAAGAATATGGCAGATATGAATATGTTTGGAAAGAAAAACTTTTGGTAGATAATGCCGCTGAGAAAGTTATTGGGATTAATAGGGAAGATTTTAGAACACTTGCTCTTCCTATAGCAGCTAAATTGAAAGAGATTTTTGAAAGCTATCATAAACCTTAACGATACAAATTTAGAAAAGGACGTGAAAAATATGGAAGAATCTCAAGACAAGATTTCAAGAGCAAGAGCAGAATTGGGAACTGCTCAAATAAATTTACTGGAAGCCTATCTTTCAAAAATTAGAGAAGGTTATCAAACTTTAAAAAAGAGAGAAGGGCAATCTGTTTTAGATGGATTAGATGATCTTGTAAAATCTATGGAAGGACAACGTTCAACAGAAAAATTTCCTAGAATGAATTCGGCTTTTGACCGAGAAAAGGCAATTAAGATTAGAAAAGAAGCAGGATTTTCACTAAAAGAATTAGCTAAAGAATTGGAGTTTCCTCTACATCGTTATGTTCAATTACAAGGATATGAAAATGGAAGAAACAAACCAGGCAATCCTCCAAAAGGTATGGTTTCAAAACCATATATTGAATGGTTAAAGCAACATGGATATAATCCATTTGGATTATAGATTTATTCCAATCCGTCAAACAAGGTGAAGATAAATTAGATGTTTACAAAGCTATCAGAAAATAGATCAAGGTGATTAAATGACACAAACAAATAATACACAAATTGCAGAACCCCTTCAATTATTTATCGACTTATATAATAAATCATTCGGAGAATTAGTGATCCCATTTACACATAGAAGACTAAGCTTTCATGCTTCTACCATTTTATATTATCCACAACCCAGTGAATATGTTGCAAATGATAGGATCAAAGATGCAATCGTTGGAAATCCTGAAGAAACGATATTTTCATGTATATCAAAAACTATGCGGTGCCAAAGAGAAGAACAACAAGTAAAATTCAAAGAACATTTGGATGGATTTGAAAGAGATACTGGGAATTTTCCTAGTTTAACTATAAGATATTGTGATACTCTTGTTGTTCCTGAAGGTATTACCTTGAGACAGATACTAGCTGGATTAGAGGATGAAAAAGTTGAAGGCATTATTCGTGGTCTTTTTCCAGGTTATATCACGAAATCAAAAGACAAGAGAGATGAACTCAGATGTGGCATGGCGCCAGATTTTGCAGCCGTTGAAAGTGCTTGTAAAGACATTTATTGGTCTCATACTGAATGGGCAAAACACTTTATGGATGTCTCTGAAAGATATACCCTTTTTCTAAGGCCAACAATACTTTGTATTGAAGATAGGGTTCATCGTTATTGTAATAATCCTCAGACAGCTAGAATAATCCCTATACAAAATCCGTTATTTGATGCAACCTCATTAAGAATAACAGGAGATGAAGTTAGATGTGATGGGCTAATTCAGATAATATCAGAAAGAGATCTCAAATCAGCTTCAAAAGGTGGCAAAGATTATTTATTTGATGATTTTCAAAAAGCCCTTCAAATTCCAGCTGGTATTTTGAGTAATTCGCATTATGAATTTGGCAAATCATTTGTTTTAGAAGGAATATTGATGAAAGAAGATAGAATCACCGATTGATGACCTAAGATTAACGTTGGGAATACTCAAATTGTTTTAGATCTCAATATCTCCACTTTGCTGAAAAACCAACAACTTTAAAATTAATAAAGTTGAATTCTAAGATAGCGAAATTTTAAGGGATTTAATTTGTAAACCGTAATGGGCTTTTGATTACAATAATCTATTACGGCGCCGGGGACGGGATTATCAGTGCCCGTAGCGACAATTCGAACCCGCATGACATTCGGGAGAATGTCAACCTGGCCTTCAACCAGGCGCTTTAGCCTGATTCAGCCACCCCGGCTTTGCCGAAAGATTTAAATAATTGTAAAGGTTCATGACCTTGTTCGGGAAATGTCAACTTGGCTTCAATCAAGCATTTGCTTGGTTTAGCCATTCTTTTTTTTGAATATTTATTGAATTAGTCCTTTATATACTTTACACCCAGATGTCCAGTGGTTGTGGTAATAATTTACGAGAAAGGCGAAAATTATTCAAAAACCAACAACTTTTTATAGTCCTAAACAAAGATTCATCTTTTAAGAGGTGGAAATTTGTCTAAGATTAAAGCAATAAAATCAAGAGAGATTCTAGATTCAAGAGGCAATCCCACTATAGAGGTGGATCTAAAGACAGATGAAGGAATATTTAGAGCAGCTGTGCCTTCAGGCGCATCAACAGGAGTTCATGAAGCGCTTGAATTGCGAGATAAAGATAAAAGGTATAATGGAAGGGGGGTTTTAACTGCGGTTGGCAATGTTAACAATATTATATCTAAAAAAATAATTGGCATGGATCCAGCAAAGCAAAATGAGATTGATGAACTTATGATAAAGCTGGACGGCACAAAAAACAAATCCAAATTAGGGGCAAATGCAATACTCGGAGTTTCAATGGCAGTTTGCAGAGCAGGAGCAGAGTCTAAAAAAATCCAGTTATATCAGCATATCAATGAGATTTTTGGCAAAAAAACACTTATGAGACTACCTGTACCATTCTTCAATGTGATAAACGGAGGAAAACACGCAGGAAACCAGATAGATTTCCAGGAATACATGATAGCGCCTGTAAAAGCCAAGGATTTCCATGAAGCATTGAGAATGGGAGCAGAGACTTATGCTGCATTGAAAGAGATCCTGATGAAAAAATATGGGAAATCAGCTATAAATGTTGGAGATGAAGGCGGCTTTGCACCTCCTCTAACAAAGATTGAAGAGCCTTTGCAAATGATTATAGAGGCAATTTCAAACGCAGGATACAAACAGACCATCAAAATTGGTATGGATGTTGCAGCTTCATCATTCTTTAAAGATGGATCTTATATTGTCGAAGGCAAAAAAATCAATAGCGCACAGCTGACATCAAAATATGAATCATTATCCAGATCATACCCAATAATAAGCATAGAAGACCCGTTTGATGAAGAATCATATGATGATTTTGCAGAACTTAAAAAAAGGATAGGAAGATCTATACAAATAGTGGGGGATGACTTATTAGTCACAAATGTTGAAAGGATTAGAGAAGCAATCAAGAGAAACAGCTGCTCTGCATTATTGTTAAAAGTCAACCAAATAGGAACAGTTACAGAAGCGCTTGATGCTGCAAAACTAGCTTATGACAGCAAGATGCAGGTTATGGTAAGCCACAGGTCTGGGGAGACAAGCGACAGCTTTATTGCAGACTTAGCTGTTGGCATTGGCTGTGGCCAGATAAAGTCAGGTGCACCATGCAGGTCAGAAAGGCTGGCAAAATATAATCAACTGCTTAGGATTGAGGAAGAGATTAAATTGGCTTATGGGTTGAAAGGTTGAAAATAAACACGATCAGATTAAGTATTAATATGATTAAATTAAGTAATTATAAAGTTCCGTTTTCAATTGCACAATACTCTTGGTGAAAACGAGAAGGAAGCAGAATTTGAACTTAAATGAATTGATAAAAACTTAAATAAGTAATAAGTTCCGTTTTCAAGCTCACAATATGCTTGATGAAAACGCAAGGATGCACAACAATAGGCTAAGATAACCTGAATATAAAAACAGTAATAATAAAATATCAAATAAAAACGGAAATAAACTAAAATATGAGTATAAAAGAGGTCAAAACATGATAATAATAGGAGCAGACCACACTGGATTTGAACTAAAAGACAAAATACGGAACTTTCTGGAAAAACAACATCTGTCCTACAAAGATTTAAGCACAGTTTATGATCCAGAAGATGATTATCCTGACATCGCAAAAATAGTCGGGCAAAATGTAAAGAAAAATGATAAAAATATAGGGATATTAATCTGCGGATCAGGTGTAGGAATGGATATAGCTGCAAATAGGATTAAGGGAATAAGAGCTGCGTTGGTGTATGACGCATACACTGCAAAAATGTCTAGGTCGCACAATAATGCAAACATAATCTGCTTTCGAGCTAGAAGATTCTCACCAAAAAAGGCTTTAAAGATACTTAAGATATTCCTAAATACACCTTTTGCTTCTGAACAACGGCATATAAGAAGGATAAAAAAACTTGAAAAGATAAAATGAAAGCTGACATAATACCTTCCATACTATCGCTTGATGAAGCTGAAATACAGGGAAATCTAAATATTCTGGAAAAATACTTCAAAACAGTCCAGATTGATGTAATGGACGGCAAATTTGTACCACAAAAAAGCTTTAGCCCGGATTTTGTAAGCAAACTGATGACCACTATGCAAAAAGAAGTCCATTTAATGGTTAATAAGCCTGATAAAATTGCAGATGAGTATATCAAGGCTGGAGCAAAAACAATCATTTTTCATATAGAAGCTGTAAAGAATCCCTTTACACTAATAAAAAAGCTGAAAAACAGGAAAATAAAGGTTGGGATAGCTGTAAATCCTGAGACTGGACTTCAAAAAGTTAAGCCTTATCTAGATAAAATAGATCAATTACTCATAATGACTGTAAATCCAGGAAAAGGCGGACAGAAATTGATCCAAAGCATGTTGAATAAGGTTAAAGAAGCAAGAAAACTAAGCAAGAAATTGATCATTGAAGTGGATGGCGGCATAAATAATTCAAATATAAAAGAAGCAATAAGTGCTGGAGCAAACTATGTTGTTGTCGGAAGCGCTCTTGTTGATGGTGATCTGAAAAAAAACATAAAGGAATTCAAGGAATTGATAAGATGAAACTGCAGATAAGGCAAGCAAAGAAAATTGATTTTGAGAAAATCTATCAGGTGTTTAGCCAGGAATACAGAAAAAAGCCCTACAATGAGAAATGGGACAAGAAAAATGGGCTAAGATTTGTAAACAATTATTCAAAGATTGCAAAAATATTTGTGGCAATATCTGACGGAAAACTTATAGGCGCAATCATATTCAGGATAAAGCCAGACAACAAGGGCTTTTTGCTTATTGTTGAAGAACTCGCTGTAAACATCAAATTTCAGGGAAAAGGCATTGGCAGGAAATTGATGGAATTGGCAGAAAATTATGGCTTGATCAATGGATGCCATAGCGTCAGACTTTTGACACACAATCAATCACATGCAGTCAAGTTTTATGAAAAACTAAATTATGAAAAGGCAAAAGATATAATATATTTTAGCAAGAAGATAAAATGAACAGCAAGCCAATATTGAAAGGATACGGGATAAGGCTGAGACATGCTAGTATGAGAGACTTAAAAGAGTATCATACCAAAATAAATGACAAGAGCACAGCTAAGGGATTCCTTTCACTGCCCTATCCTTGTCCATTATCCCATGCGCGCAAAGAACTTAAAGCAACCATAAGGAATTATTGGTCAAAAAGGCCAACAAGGGAGCTGTTCATAATAGAAGTTGACGGTGAGATAGCAGGAGATGTGTCTATCGGACATCTAAGCTATAAATACCACAAGCACAAAGGTGAAGTGGGATATTGGGTTGCAAGAAAATTTAGAGGCAGGGGAATAGCAACAAAAGCTGTTAAACTTCTGACACCGTATGCGTTCAAGAAATACAAATTAAAAAGGATACAGGGGACATGCAGGACATTCAATAAAGCTTCTGCAAGAGTGCTTGAGAAAGCTGGCTACAAACTCGAAGGGATACTTCGGAAAAATAAATGCAAAGACGGCAGGTATCTGGATGATATGATATTCGCTAAAATAAAGTAGTAGCATAAAATTATAAACACATTAAAACAATTTTACTGCAATGGAAAAAACAAAAAAAACAATCTGCCACATCTACCTATTCAGGCATGGACAGACTTATTACAATAAGAACCATATCTTTACAGGCTGGAAAGACTCAAAATTAACGCATCGAGGCATTAAGGATGCAAAAAAGATTGCTG